>ERZ724504.1394-NODE-1394-length-13411-cov-5.628931_pt1 | contig 13411 bp, 10 predicted proteins | sample MGYA00376037_ERZ724504 | MGnify/ENA primary metagenome ERZ724504 (study PRJEB28724, sample SAMN07190888) | wastewater metagenome | isolation source: influent of sewage treatment plant in Hong Hong | place: USA: Christiansburg, Virginia | collected 2016-03-01 ... | reverse complement strand
GCTTGTTCCCCCGCGACGGCGCTGCACGCTGGTCTGCCTTGACCTTGCAATCGTTAGGTGATGGCATCCTGGATGCAGCCCTCTTGGCCCGCTATGAGGATGTGGCTCGGCCTGAAGCCATACGCTGGCCCGAATGGCGCGCCGCACAACTCGACAAGGCAGAAACCTCACTGGCCCACTTGGAAACGAAGCCCACCCAACTGGCAAACCGGGTTGACATTGGCACCCTGACTGTGGGCTGCGCACTTTGGTATTTGGACTTGCGCTTTCCTGACCTGAACTGGCGCCAACGCCACCCGCAAGTAGCGGCCTGGTACAGCGCCTTTAGCCAACGGCCTTCGATGCAGGCAAGCTGGTCATTGCCAGCGAAAGTTGTTTCCTAGTTTCATATTGGGAATCCGACGAGCGGATTGAGGGAATTGGCCTCGTTCATACAGGAGCACAGCCATGGAAACGTCCAATCACCCGATATCTCCCACTGCGTCAAAGCATGCGCGAGGACAAGCATATGCGCAAACTCGCACCCAAGACGCAGCAGTCCTATCTCCGAGCGATCAGCAGATGGTCAGTTTTTGGTCGGCGTCAATATTCTCGACGAACGGAGCTTGGGAAATTCCACTCCGCATGCCAAAACGGGGCAGCCCATTCTGGCCGTCACGGATATCGAACACCTATAAACCCGCGCTCGATTCATTTCGACCCTGATGAACTCGATATTAGGCTTGGGTATTTGCCTGGACCGTCAAATTGAACGACGGCGCCGCAACTGGGTGAGTCAAAAGCGTTGTTGCAACAACTCCTGCAATCATGTCTGCTGTGATCGCTGATAGCGTCCACCCCAAATGGCCGTGCCCAGTGTTGTAGAACACATTCGCTGCATTGCCTTTCCCAACGCGCGGCATCATGTTTGGCATCATTGGACGTAGGCCCGCCCATGGGACGACTTGACGGGTATCTACGCCGGGAAAGCATTGATTCACCCAAGCAACCAAAGGACGAATCCGGTCAGCGCGTATGTCCTTGTTGTAGCCATTGAATTCTGCAGTTCCGGCCACGCGAAAACGGTCGATGCCCAGTCGACTGGTGACCAGTTTGGTCTCGTCATCCAGCAGACTTACTGTTGGCGCTGCATTTTGGCTGAATGCATCAAGTAGATTGACGGTAATGGAATAGCCCTTGACGGGATAGATGTTGACCCTGTCGCCCAACTGTGCTGCAAAGCTGCGGCTTTCCACACCTGCACAAATGACCAACCCGTCAAATGTGTGCGTGACGTCGCCATCAGTTTGAGAGACTGTGACCTCCGCTTTAGTGCCAGAACTGCGCAGAGACTTGACGTCTTGCCCATAGAGACAATGCACACCTAAACGTTCCGCTGCTTTAGCCATGCCTGTCGTGAACTTGTGGATGTCGCCGGTCGAATCACTTTCCGTGAAGTACCCACCGTAATAGTTCCCGGCCAGGGTTGGCTCGATCGCTTTCATTTCTGCCGGGGTCACTGCGCGCCTAGGTAAGCCGCCCTGTGCCAGCAATTTACTGACTTCACCCGCATGGTCGAAGCCCTTCTTATCACGGTAGATGTGCAGAATGCCCTCCTTCTTGAGGTCGAAGTCAACGCCTTCCGCTTTGGCCCATGAAAACAGGTGTTTGCGAGCCGCAATAGCCAGACGTGTCGTTTCTACGGTGTTGCGTTCGTAGTGAGGAATATTTGCCATGAACTCGGCAAACCAGGAGAGCTTGTGCCAACTCGGTTTGGGACTCACCAAAAGAGGCGCATCGCTTTTCAGCATCCATTTCAAGCCCTTCAAGATCGTAGACCAATGTGTCCAGACCTCTGCGTTCGATGCAGATAATTGCCCACCGTTGGCATAGGACGTTTCCATCGCTGCGTAACGGTTTTTTTCGAACAAGGTGACAGCAAAGCCACGCTTTGCCAAGGCATAAGCGGTGGTGACGCCGGTAATGCCGCCGCCGATGACTGCAATTGATTTCATGCTTCAGATCTCCAAACAAGTCAGGGACAAAAGTTCAAGCACGCCCCATGCGTGTCAAACACCCCCTCTGTTTGGAACCTGAGAGATTCATGGCACGTCGCTTACGACATAGCCATTTGCTCCTGCGGTGTGCTGGGTGACTAAGCCCAGCAGCTCTTCAGAGATCAACGATTCAATCCGGTCCTTTTGCCTGAGAGTTTCCGGGGCGGTTGCTCCTTCGGCGCATGGCGACGTGCGTCACCTTGTCTCTCCCGAATTGAATTTCAAAACGAACTATGCCAGTTTACGATCCTTTGAGTCAAATTCGTCGGCAATGAACATTCGGTAGGAAACTTCGATCAATCATTCTTCAAGTATGTCCGCACCAGACTTCTCCAAAACGCAGATGCTGGTGCAATGATGTCATCATTGAAGTCGTAGCCGGGGTTATGCACGCTACACGCCCCAGGAGTTCCTGGACCTCCATTGCCTACAAAGAAGTAACACCCAGGCACTTGCTGCAACATAAAGGCAAAATCTTCACTTGCAGTGAACATAGGACCGTTAGGTTCTACCTTTTCCGCACCGAAGAGCTTCAACGCCACCTCTGTGGCCAAATTTGTCTCTTTTGGCGTGTTGACTAACACAGCATATCCATCATTCCAGTCAATCGATGCTTCCACACCAAAGCTGGCAGCCTGAAATTTGACAAGATCAATGATCCGCGACTTCAGCAAGACCCTCACGTCCGCGTCCAAAGCACGAACGCTCAACTCCAAACTGGCTTCTTCGGGAATGACATTGTTGGCCTGGCCTGCGTGCATGGACCCCACAGTAACCACAGCAGTTTTCAAAGGATCGACATTCCTCGCCACAATGGTTTGCAGCGCTATGACAATCGTCGACGCTGCGACCAACGGGTCGACCGACTGATGTGGAAATGCGCCATGCCCTCCACGTCCTTTCAAGCGAATGCTGACGTTGTCACTGGATGCCATGGTCGGACCAGATCTGAACACGAAGCGACCAGTTTCGATGCCTGGCATGTTGTGCAAGGCAAATATGGCATCGCAAGGAAAACGTTCAAATAGGCCATCCTTCATCATTTGAACAGCACCACCCGCACCTTCTTCCGCAGGTTGGAAAATCAAGTGCAGCACACCGTCAAACTCCAGATCCTGAGAAATTAGCTTCGCGGCCGCAAGCAGTGTTGCGGTATGGCCATCGTGCCCACAGCCATGCATGACGCCTTGCTGCCGACTGACCCAGGCCCGGTCACCGGTTTCATGGATCGGCAGGGCATCCATGTCTGCTCTGATTCCAATGGACCGGGTACCCGTCCCACGACGCAATGTCCCAACCACGCCCGTTCGTCCCAGGCCAGTCGTGACCTCGTAGCCCCAGTCGCGCAATTTGTTTGCGACAAGTGCGGCCGTCCGATTTTCCTCAAAGGCAAGTTCCGGATAGGCATGAATGTCGCGGCGAATTTGGATAAATTCTCCGATGCGCTCAGTCAGTGCCTGACCCAAATAGCTGCTCTCAGACATGTTGACTCGCGAATTACTGTGGTTGCAAGTTCATCGATTTGGCAATTGCCTGGTATTTGGAAGTGTTTTCTGAGTACAGCTTCGTCAATGCAGTAAGCGGCAAGGGGCGAGGCACGATCATTGCCTGACCTTCTAACGTGCTGCGAACCGATGCGTCATTGGCAGTCTCACTCAATGCCTTGTGCAGAATCTGAACGACAGATTCAGGGGTATCTTTATGAACAAAGAAACCAGCCCAGGTATCGAACACAAATCCCTTTAAAGCAGCGCTCTCATTCAGTGTGGGAACCTTCTTGAATAGCTCTTGTCGTTCGGCAGAAAGAACTGCAGGCGCTTTGAGTTTTCCCTCTTCGACCAATTGCACCTGACCTTTTCCGTAAGGTGTTATGAAGATGTCGATTTGTCCGCCCATCAGGTCTTGCACAGCAGGCGCTCCGCCCTTATAAGGAACGTGAGTCATCGGAACCCCCGTAACCTTAGACATGTGCTCTCCCAAAAGGTGATAGAGCGAACCGGGGCCAACGCTTGCATAGGTCAAAGGCTTTCCGTCCTTCGCAGTCTTTCGGGCAAACGCAATTAACTCATCTCCATTGGTTGCTGGTAGGTCTTTACGAGCCAGCATTGCCAGTGGATTGATCGTGATCATCTGCACAAGGCGGAAATCTTCGGGCTTGTACTTGATTGCCGCATTGGACAGAGGCGCCAAGATCAACTCATTGGGTGACCCCTGGAAGATCATGTAACCGTCTGCAGGGCCGTTAAGCACCTTTTGAGCTGCAATGCCGCCGCTGGCTCCGCCAAGATTCTCGACCAGAACGGGCTGCCCTAAATGTTTTGCCAACACGTTATTCAGACTACGAGCGATGACGTCCGACACACCTCCGGCCGGGTATGGCACAACCAAAGAGACGGGTTTTGTCGGAAAAGACTGTGCCCAAGCTGCGGTACTGATCAGAAGTGAACAAAGCGCACTGGCAAAGACTTTCGATGGAGTATTCATGTGGCAATCCTGATGAGTTAGGAGCTAAAAAGTGGGTGTTGGTAAAAGTCATCTTAAATAGACCAATTCATGCTGTCCAATGCATTTATATTTAGGTATTCATGATTTAAATTGCATGGACAGTAAATGACATTGACTCAACTCCGCCATTTCATTGCGCTCGCGCGCGTGGGTTCTTTTGTCAAGGCATCAGACGTGCTGTGCATGACACAACCTGCGCTGAGTCGCAGCATCAAATCGCTAGAGGATGAACTTGGACAACTGTTGTTTGACCGGATTGGCAAACGCATTGAATTAACCGCGTTTGGCGCGGAGGTTCTGGTCCGCAGCAAAACCTTGGTTGAAGAAGCGGAGCAACTGAAACACAGTGGGCGCAAGCTTGGTGCAGACGACAGTGGGCGCATTCGCCTAGGATTGAGCTCAGGCCCTGGTGCGATGCTAAGTGCGCCTGTCATGTCGCATTTCGCCAAGCACTTTCCCAGATTTCATGTGGATATTGTGCGAGCCAACACAGCAAGCCTCGTTCAAATGTTGAGAGACAGAGAGCTTGACGCATTGGTGGTCGACATTCGTTCAATGAACCCAGCGCCTGATCTGAAAGTCTCATCGATTGTCGAAATGGATGGAACCTTTATGTGTAGAAAAGGGCATCCGCTCGCAGCCAAATCGAAGGTGACTTTTGCGCAGATGGCAGTCTTTCCGATAGCGTCTACGCCCTTGAGCGACGAAACCGCAAGGATCTTGGTTGAACGGTATGGAGAACGTGCCCATCCTGATGTCTTGGTCACCTACAGCAGCGATGAGATTTCCCACTTGATTCAGGTGACGGGGCAAACCGATACTGTTCTCCTGGCGATCCGGGCATGCGCGCCCGAGATGCTGGAAATTCAAATGGCACCGCCACTAAAGACTAAGGCAAGATTTGGACTGGTCACAATTGCGAACAAGTCCGCCCCGATTTTCTTGCCTGAGATCTCCAAGCTAATGAAAGAGGTAATGCGTTAGTCGATTTTAAGCTCGAGGCAGCTACTCTTCTTCGTCCCACTGGGAGTCGATTTTGACATTCAAGAAGTAATTCCAGCCGAGAACCACTAAGGCTGCAGCCGACACAAGAAAGTAAAACCATGCCCCGCTCTTTGGCTCCAAAAATGCCAAAAACCAATCGATCATTCTCCCCCCTGTGATGAACATATTGGCTCAGAAAAGAAACATCCTCTAGAGGATGTTTCTTTTCAAAAATCAAACCGGATAGGCCTGAACCGATGGCTCGATGGTGATCCACTTGAGTTCGGTGAACTCATCCACGACGGCGCGGCCATCAAACTTGCCATAGCCGCTGTTCTTGGTGCCGCCGTAAGGGGCTTGGGCCTCATTCTGAACGGTGGAGCCGTTAACGTGTACTGAGCCTGATTCAATGCGCATGGCCACATCCAGTGCCCGTGTGACATCGCGGCCAAACACTGCCGCAGATAAACCGTAGTCGCTGTCGTTGGCCACTGCCACGGCTTCTTCCACACCCTTGACGCGAACCACTGTAGTGATGGGACCGAAGGTTTCGTCGCCATAAATGGTCATGCCGGGTTTGACATGGTCCACGATGGTAGCGGACATGATGGCGCCATCGGCCTTTCCACCGCAGGCCAGCGTGGCGCCTTTTGACAGTGCGTCGTCAATCATGGCGTTCAGGCGTGCGCCCGATTCGCTTGCCACCATGGGGCCAATCACGCAGGCAGGATTGACGCGTGGGTCTCCCATGACCAGTTCCTTTGCGCGTGCGGCAAACTTCGAGACAAACTCATCGGCCACCTTTTCATCTACCACCAAGCGTTCAGTGGACATGCAAATCTGCCCCTGGTACAAAAAGGATCCGAACACCGCGGCCTTCACTGCTTCGTCGATATTGGCATCGTCGAGCACCACTTGGGGCGACTTACCGCCAAGTTCCAGCAGGCAACGCTTGAGTTGCGTCGCTGCCTTTTGCGCAATGATGCGGCCCACACGCGTGGAGCCGGTGAAGTTGATGCGACGCACTGCCTTGTGTTCAATCAGCGCATCAATCACTTCGGGGGCATCCTTGGGTGCATTGGTCACCATATTCAAAACACCTGGCGGAAAGCCAGCTTCCACCAGGGCATCGGCCACCAGCGTGTGGGTCTTGGGGCTTGCTTCCGACGCGCGGAACACCACGGTGTTGCCACAGGCAATTGGGTAAGCAATGGCGCGTGCGGCCAACACAACAGGTCCGTTCCACGGCACGATGCTCAGAATCACGCCAACGGGTTGGCGCACCGTCATCGATAGCGCTCCCGGCTTATCAGTGGGAATGGTTTCCCCTTGAATCTGGGTGACCATGGAGGCGGCTTCACGGAACACGTTTGCGGCCAGAAACACGTTGAAGCCAGCCCACAGGCCGGAGGCGCCAACTTCGGCGCCCATGGCTTCAATGAATTTGGGCGTCATGGAGTCCAGTACGTCCGCTGCTTTATTCAGCAAGCGTCGGCGCTCACTGGGAGCGCTGTGACGCCATGATTGAAAGGCCGCTTGTGCCGAGTTCGCCGCTGCAACGGCATCAGCCACACCGCCAGCGGCGGCATGAGTAACCACTTCACCAGTGCTGGGGTGAACGCGGCTGAAGGTAGCGCCCGACTGGGCGGCAACCGATTGGTTGTCAATAATGAGTTGGGATTGCATGCTGTAGTCCTTATGTTGACGATTTGATTTGGGATTGAGTGCGTAGCGGACTTAGGTGCCCGAGGTCAGGATGTCGGCCATGCGTTCGCCAATCAAGGCGCAAGTAGCCATGGTGGCCACGCCCGCAATGCGCGGCATGATGGAACTGTCGGCGATGCGTAGCCCTTGCACACCATTCACCCGAAGTTTGCTGTCCACAACCGCTTCAGCGTCCTTGCCCATTCGACAGGTGCCAGATTGGTGGAAATAGGTGGTTGCGCCGTTGCGCACAAAGTTCTCCAAGGCCTTGCCGGTCAACTTCTTTCCAGGTGCAACTTCTCGCTTGACGAAGTCCTTCATGGCGGCAGAGTTGCCAATCTCGCGGCAAACTTCAATGCCAAAAGCCAAGGCCTTGACGTCATCCGGATGGCTCATGAAGCGGGCGTCAACCACCGGGCGATCAGCAGGATTGGCAGAGCTCAGACGAATCTCGCCACGGCTCTTGGGTGCTACCAGACCTGCGCACAGCGCCCAGCTGGTATTCGGTGGCGAATACTCCTTGCCAATGACCTCGCTGGCATAGGGAAGCTCGATTTGCACCAGGTTGACGTCGGGCGATACCAGCCCCGCCCGGCTCTTGAGAAAGCCTGCAGCATTGGCTGCGCTGTTGCGGTGGGGAATGTGCTCCTTGGGCTCCCAGATGCAGCCGCCATGCAGGATGTGGTCCTGGAAGTTGCGTCCGACTTCTTTGGCATTCACCAGAGTCTTGATACCATGCTGGCGCAGCTTGGCTTCATCGCCAATGCCGCTGAGCATCAGCAGCTTGGGCGTGTTGATACCACCAGCGCTGACAATGACCTCTGTGTTGGCGCTGATGTTCTTGGGTCCGCTCGCGGTGGCAATCTGCACACCGGTGGCCTTGGTGCCAACAAAGGTCAGACGATCCACATGGGTGTTGACAATCACAGTGACATTGGGGCGCGCGAGTACAGGGTAAAGATAAGAGCGCGCCATGCTTTGGCGGCGGCCATCACGGATGATCTGGTTCATCAGCGCAAAACCTGTACCGCCTTCTTCACGTGCGCCATTCTGGTCGGGAAACACGTGATAACCCAGACTGCGACACGCTTCCAACATGGCCGGTGCCACGGGGTGCGGGTTGTTGGCCGGTTGGCACCACACGGGACCGTTCTGGCCGCGATAACGGGCGTCCGGGGCACCTTGCCAGTTTTCCATGCGTCGATAGATTTCCAATCCAGACTCATAGCCCCAGGCGCGGTCACCACTCGCTTTAGCCCAGAACTCCAGATCGGCCTTGAACGGGCGGGCCCAGATGGTGGCATTGATGCTGCTGCCGCCACCAACGACGCGGCCCATGTGCTCAGGGATGGCACGGTTGTTGGTGCTGGGAGCAGGTAGGGCAACGTCTTTCCAGTCGCGCTCTGAGCCCAGGTTGGTGAACCAGACGCTAGGATCCATCACCGAAGGTGCCGTGTCCCAATCGCCTGCTTCGATCATGAGGATGGAGGCTTCCTTGCGGGTTGCCAAGCGGCCCACCAGCGCGCACGCAGCAGAGCCGGTACCAACGACCACATAGTCATAGGACGCCTGCAGCTTGGCGCTTCGTTCGTTCTGGTTGGCGCGAATGGCGTCCAGCTCATCGGCCAAGGCGCTCAGGCCCACGGTAGAAAAACCCGCAGCTGTGGCAGCGCGCATAAAGCCGCGGCGGTTCAAGCGGCCCGCAATCAGGGCACGTTCCAGATGCTCCAGCAAGCCGTCGGAGGGGGCATTCGTATCGTTTGAGCGAGTATTCATGGTCATGCGTTTTGAATGGTTGTGGTTTAAAGGTGTTGTCTCCAGTGGCACTAGCCATGTGTAAACACTGCGCCACCGAGCACGCACTTTAGAAATTTTCGAAAACTCTCAATACGTCGGGATTTCCCTAGTGCTTGGGTGTTCCATATGGGAACAACTGAAGGCGCTTTTGGCCGTGTCAGGTCTAATTTGGGCCTAGAAATGCATGACGCCATTGGCGGCATTACCCCTGTACGATGCGTGTCACACGATGCGAAGACTTCACTTATCGAGCGGGAAGCGCTGTATCAAATGCTTCCGCCCTACAGAGCACTGTGCCTTGATGCGATCAAGTGCGTTTGCACCGCGTTGAGGACCTGTTTCGTGATGCTGTCGATACATCTGGCAAGCTAATGCCAGATCTGGGCCAGGTGCAGTCACAGCTGAATGGCAGGTATCTGGAACCCTGGTCCAACATCAAGGCGTCGCCAGGGACCGGTCACTAGCCAACGCCGCATCGTCCCCAAAGCGGTCGGCGGTTTAGGTTGAGAAACACTTCAAATACTGCGCATTGACTTTCAACCCAGAAGCGCATTCAGAAAGATGCGCGGCATCTTCAGAAAGCTCGGGCGGTACTGGAATGCAACCAGCAGACGCCCCAGAATTCCGCCCTTTTTGTTGGTAATAAACCATGGGGGCCGTGGCAACAGCGTGAACGAGAAGCTCAGCAGGTTGCGAGGGAAGGGCCGAAATGGTGCTTCCACCACGGCACGCTCGGTCTTGTCGAACAGCATGGTGTTGTGCACCACGCCGATACCGCTTTGCACGTCCTGCGGGGTATGGCCCGGGAACGCGCCCCAAGGTGACTGGGCCGACAAAAACCCAAGGCCGGTCCAGGCATTGATGGCGATAGTGCCGTAGTGCAAATTGGTCAAAATTTCTTCCACCCGACGACGTCCAATCTGGGCGATGGTGGTCGGGTGAATGACGATGTTGGCACCTAGCGTTCCATAGAGCTGCTCATTGGCAAAGCGGATGGCCTGCATCAAATAAGCCTCGGCATCCGAGCCACCGATTTCAATCATGTTTAACGCCGGTGCAAACACTTCGGTTGCGCGCGCCTTGGCATTGCTGGTGTCCAGTGTAGATATCACTAGATCTAGCGTGCCTGGGCGTTTGATGGTTTTGAATGTCGGGTTGTTGGTGCAGAACTCAGCCAGGCGCTCTTTGGCACCGGGGTAATAGAGGCCACGCGGTTCTGCCTTGGAGAACACACTTTCGAGCGCACTCAAAAATGCGGCTTTCTGGTCCCATTCTTTGGGCATCACCAGTACCTGGCAGGCCACGCAGTTGAAGCCAGAGTTGTGCAGTTTTTGAGTTGCAACCTGCTCCGCCTGAAAGCGGATATCGGCCGCCGACCACGGACCGGGCACGACAATGGTGGGGCATACCGCACCCAACTCCGAGGTAATGTGACGGGCATTTTTGGGGGTGTTGGCGGCCTTGTTGGCCTGACCTTCTGCGCCGACACCCCAAACGATGGCGTCGTGCGATGCGCCGGCGCCGGTAATGTGCAGGGTCTCTACCAGTGGGTGGTTGCACAGGTACTGGCCGACATCGGTTCCGCCGCGAACGATGCGTACAAAGCCCCGGTCAATCAAGGGTTTGAGCGCTGGTGTCAAGAAATCTGCAAGGTAGTCGTTGACGGGATTCATTTTCAGAATCGCCACTTCGTTTTCTGCAAACAGTTTGTGGAATACATCGAGCGGTGCAATGGCGGCGATGTTGCCCGCGCCCAGCACCAGCGCCAGCTTTCCGGTCTTGTAGTCCGGGCTGGCTGGGTCATAGATGGATGCAGTGTTGTAGGCAAGATTGTCGCGGGTGACGCCGGGCTGCATCCAAATGTCTATGGTCACGCCGCTCAGAAGCAAATGATCCCAAATCGAATGGGGCAGCACACGTGCGGCGACCTGGCCATTGGGCAACTCCCGCACTGGCACATGGTCCAGATGGTGCTTGCCCTGCACTTGCGAAAGTGTGGACATCATTTGGTTGCAGTAGCCCATGACCGTGTAGGGGCCTGACAGCCATTCTTCGCCTTCCAGCGCAGAGCCCTGGGGGATGCCCTTTTTGCGCGCGGCGGTTTCGGCCCAGGCCTGCGCCACCGGTAGGAGTGCCTCCTTGATTTCCGAAAGGATGGCGATGCGCTCCGCGATGGACGTCTTGACCCAGCGCTCCCGGTTACCAGAGAGCAGTTGAAGGTCGTTGTCCAGGTTTGACTGTGACTGTGCGAGGGTTGGTGTAGTTTGCATGGTGGGTGTTCTCGATCAGGCCACGTCGCGCAGTTCGCGGCGCAGAATTTTCCCCACCGTCGACTTGGGCAAAGCATCCACAAAGCGCACGGATTTGGGTACCTTGTAGGCCGTCATTTCCTTGCGGCAATGGGCGATCAGTTCTTGCTCGGTCAAGGTCGAGTCGGCCATTTTGACGACGAAGATTTTTAAGGCTTCTCCGGTCTTTTCATCTGGAACACCCACGCAAGCACATTCGCCTACGCCTGGGCAGGTGCTGACCACCGCCTCGACTTCGTTGGGGAATACATTGAAGCCGGACACGATCACCATGTCTTTCTTGCGGTCCACAATTTTCAGGAAACCCTGGCTGTCAAACTGGCCGATGTCGCCAGTGCGGAAGTAACCGTCTGCAGTGAATGCCTGGGCGTTTGCCTCGGGCTTTTCCCAGTAGCCGGACATGACTTGCGGGCCCTTGGCGCATACCTCGCCCGAGTCGCCGACCTCGGCATCGGATCCATCGTCCTTGATCAGACGGATATCCGTTCCAGGCAGGGGCAAGCCGGTGGTGCCGTTGAAGTCTTTGATGCTGGCAGGATTGAAAGTCAGCACCGGGCTGGTTTCCGACAGTCCATAGCCTTCACGGATAAAGGTGCCGGTGATGGCCTTCCAGCGTGCGGAAACTGCGCCAACCACGGCAGCGCCGCCGCCGCCGCACAACGCCATGCGGGAGAAGTCCACTTCCTTGAGGCCTGGGTGCATGGTGAGCCCTGCATACAGGGTGTTTACGCCCATGAAAGCTGTGGGGCGGGCGGCTTTCATGACAGCCACAAAACCATCCATATCGCGCGGATTCGCCACCAGCCAGTTGTCTGCGCCCTCAGTAAAGTAGGTGATGAAGTTCACCATCAAAGCGAAGATGTGGTACAGCGGAATGGCAGTCACGATGACTTCTTCGCCGTCCCGGATGGCCCCCGGCATGAGCGCCTTGAACTGCTCGGTGTTGGCCACCAGATTGCGGTGCGACAGGGCCGCCCCCTTGGACAGGCCCGTGGTGCCGCCGGTGTATTGCAGGAACAAGAGATCGCCACCAGTCAATTCAACTGGCGTACGTGTCATGGTCGCACCTTCACGGAGTACATCGGCCAAGGCAATCACACCGGTCAGACGCGCATCCACGGGTGGGCATGGCAGCGCGGCCATAGTCCCGTCACCAGGGGCCGCGGAGATGATGGTCCGGATTCCAGTCTTGCCCAGCACTTCAGCCAGCGTGGGCGTGGAGCCCGCAAAGATCACAATCGTCTTGCATCCAGCATCGTTGAGCTGGTGCTCCAGTTCACGAGGCGTGTACATCGGATTGACATTGACCTGCACCGCGCCGGCGCGGGCGATGCCCAAAAACACAATCGGGAAAGCCAGAAGATTAGGAGCCATGACGGCAATCCGGTCACCCTTTTGTACCCCCAGCTTGGTCTGCAACCAGGCCGCAAAGGCGGCACTGAGGCGATCCATGTCGGAATACGTCAGTGTCTGTCCGAAAGAGCGAAAGGCCGGTTTGTCGGCGTACTTGCGCATGGCTGCATCCATCATGTGGGTGACGGAAGGAAACGCGTCAGCGTTGATTTCGGCGGGAATGCCATTGGCTTCCCAAGTGGCGATCCAGGGTTTGACTTGCATGGGGGCTCTCAATTATTTTTAGGGTGTAACGATGTTGAAGAAGGGGTCAAAAGATTCGATGTTGGCAAACACCGCACCAAATGCCTTGGGATCACCTTCGAGCTTGACTGCGCCTGCCTGAATCAAGTCAGGCAATTTTTTGCCGGCCAGCAACATGCCCAAAAAGGCCGGGCGGGTCAGGGTCAAGGTGACGTCAGGTTTTTTCAGGACGCGCCCCTTGGTGTTGTTCAGAACCGAGTTCGATAGTTCCAGCGCCCAGGTTTCTTTCAGGTCGGTAAACACCATGCTGATGCCCACTTTCTGTCCATCCACTTTCTGGTGATTCAAGCGCAATGCGATGTAGTCAAAAATGAGTTCCATGGTCATGCCACGCACGACATCGGGGCCTTGGGTCGAAGTATCGGGCTTGAGCACGCCGTCACGCAGGAGGCGCTCGACCTCCTTGCGATAGGCGGTTGG
>ERZ724504.1385-NODE-1385-length-13458-cov-5.134074_pt1 | contig 13458 bp, 11 predicted proteins | sample MGYA00376037_ERZ724504 | MGnify/ENA primary metagenome ERZ724504 (study PRJEB28724, sample SAMN07190888) | wastewater metagenome | isolation source: influent of sewage treatment plant in Hong Hong | place: USA: Christiansburg, Virginia | collected 2016-03-01 ... | reverse complement strand
GGTTGAGCTGGACACGGCAATCCGTCAGGTGCAGCAAAGACACATTACCGAAGGGTGCAACCTCATACAACGCCTTGTCAGCCAGCTTTTGGTCCGCATAAGCGTAGCGCTGCAACCCCATGCCTGTGACGCTGGCCGCAGCCAGCACCTGCAAAAATTCGCGTTTGGAAAGGCTCATATCAATATCAGTTATCCATGATGCTGTGCGTCGCCTGTAGCTGGCGGATGCGGACAAAGGCAGCCCCGCAGCGCAGGCGTCGCCCCCCCCAACTGCGAAGCGAAGCAAGAGAGGGGAGGCGGCACAGCCGTTCAGGTGAAGCTATTTGTTTACGGGCGATTGAGGATCGACCAGCAACGCAACCAGATCGCGTGTCTGCGCTTCGGCCAGGATGCCGGAGTGACCAAAGCGGGGCATGCCCGAGCAGGCGTTATAGGCCTTGGCATTCCAGATCTTGCCCCAGGTGTATTCGACGATGGCTTTAGATTCAGGACTGTCCGGGTTCTGAATGCCGCGAATCTTGCCGTAGTTGTAGAGGCTGGGACCCAGCGTGCCGTAAGAGATTTCGTCCTTGCTGATCTGGTGGCAGTTGTAGCAATTGCCCCCATTGGCGCTGCCCGCCTTGTCACTCCAGGTCATGCCGCGGCCGTTCTGGGCAATTTTTTCGCCCTCTTTCCAGTCGCCGACCCACTTGCCACCCTTGGGCCACTGCACGGTTTTCAGATTGGCTGCTTCAATGGCCTGCGCACGTGCAGGCGCAAGCGGCGCGCCAGTTACATCGGCCGCGCTGCAGGCCGCGTTCGACTCGTCCTGTGTCAGCCTGTCCACCTTGGCAATGCCCTGATCACGAAAAGAAGTCTGCACCATCTTGACTGTCAAGGCGTCCATATCCGTACCGCTATCAACCGAGGCGCAGCCCAGCACCACAAACGATGCAGCCACTGCCAGATAAGGCACATATTTTTGTGTTTTCATGCTGTCATCCTCATCGCTTGATGGCCGGTGCCGTAGAGGTGCCGCCCTTGCCGTTGACTCCCATGAAAACGCTCAGCGCCACGGTCACATCACTGGCATAACCGGGATACGGAAAGCGCTGCTGGCGGAAGCAGTCATTCAAGCGGCGCTGCATGCTCCACAGCTCGCCCGAAGAAACGCGGTAGGCAGGCCATGCACCAAAGCCTTCGGCAGCACCGGGGTTTCTGGTCAGGTTGGGCAGGTCCTGCATGCGAATGCGCTTGCCATCGGCACCGTGGCAGGAGGCACAGGCAAAATCGTGCGGACCGCCGCGCATGTAAAACAGGCGCTTGCCCGCTTCGTACATCTGCTTTTCCTGGGTATGGCTCTGGGGCAGGTCAAACTTCATGCCCTTTGACTGGGAGGAGATCCAGGCCACCAGGCCTTCCATGTTCTTTTGCTCATCCTTGCCAAAAGGCGTGGCAGCAATTTTTTGTGCATCCAGCCCCTGCTGCTTTTCCATGCAGGTCAGCAGGCGCGATTCGAGATCCTGCACCTTGCCCGTGTCTGCAAAGTAGCGCGGCAGCTCGACAAAAACGCCCTTGACCACGCCAGCGCCCTTACCCAGATCGCACTGCTCCATGGACATTTTCTTAGGGCCGCGCTTTTGCTTCCACAGCTCCTCGCCCTTCATCTCGAACAGCTCGGCGGGATTGCCGTCCTGCAGCATCTCCCGGTACTCGGCAATGCCGTCCGCCGTACTTTTTTGCGCCAGCACCGGCGCGCTGACGCACAGCGCGAGCACCGCAGCCAGCGACCCTCTCAAGGGGCTATGTCTCATGGGGCACCTCTCTTCATGATTTTGGACTCTGGCAAGGCCGGTGGCTCACAGCGGCCTCGCCCAATCAACGGTTTCAGCTGACCGTGGCTTCGTCAGTACGGGTTTCGCCCTTGTTGTCCTTCCAGCTGACCGAGATCTTGTCGCCCGCCTTGGCCCCCTTGACGACAAACTGCAAAAACGGATTCTTTGACACCGCAGGCCCCCACTCTGCCTGCAGCACCTGCTTGCCGTTGTGGGCAGCCGTGACCTCCTGAATAAACCAAGCGGGCACAGTCTTGCCTTCCGCATCCTTGCGCTGGCCGGTCTCCATCTCGTGGGACATCAGCACACGCACAGTTGTCTTGTCGCCTGCGGCCTGAGCGCGAATTCGCATCGGATCTGCCATGTTCTTCTCCTTGTCTTTGATGAATTAACCGCCGCAGCCACCCAGAGTGACCTTGACTTCCTTCTTGGCGTAGAAGGCCTTGCCATCGTTGGTGATGGCCACGGCATACACATCCGAAGACTGACCCAGCTTGGCGCGAGTCAGGAAGTTGGCCTCCACCGCGTCATTGACGGCAAAAGATGCCACCAGCGTGTTGGGGTTCTTTTCCACCAGCACCAGCATCTGCTTCACATTGGGCAAAGTAGTTGCTGCGCCCAGGGGCACGACAGCGCCGTTCTCAGCAATATCGGGGGCTGTCAGCGTCACATCCTTACTCTCTGCCGGGGCTGATGCACCCAAGGCCTTGAGCACTTCGGCGACCGTCTTCGCATCAAATGCAGACTTGTTATAGGCAGCATGCGCAGCCTGCGGCAACAGACCAGCAGCCATCAGCATGCCGAGTACGGCAGCGCTGTTTTTCAGGGCATCTCTACGTTTCATCGTTGTCTCCTTCTCATTGACGGTCACACATGCGCTGCGCGCCTGCTTCTTGCACTTTTTGTTTATGGCTTGCTGCCAGCCAGCCACTGGGCGATGACCTTGGCATCAGCATCACTCAACTGGGGCTGGGCCGGCATAGGGATAGAACCCCAGACACCCGTGCCACCGGCCTTGACCTTGCCCAGCACATAGTCCAGCTGGCCGCCGTATTTTTTGGCGATATCGCTGAAGGCCGGGCCTACGATTTTTTGCTCCATGCCGTGGCAGGCGATACAGGCGTTTTTCTCCAGCAGCGCTGTGGGCACGGCAGCTTTGGAGTTTGCGGCGGCAGGTTTGGCCGCCTTGCTGGCCCCGCCATCGGTTTCAATGCCGTGCTGCGCACCTACAGATCGGTTTTGCTGGGCCAGATTGCCGTGGTTGTTACTGGCATGCTCGGGCAAGGCTGACCGCACCTTGGGCACTGGGCCGCAGTTGCTCATGCAGGCAGCGGCCTGCACATCGGGCTTGGCATTTTTGCTGAATTCATTGCCAGGCCACAGCGCGTGCTGCGTCGTCATGCCATTGCGATTGGGCAGTTTTTGCTGCACCTCGGCAATGTTCTTGTCACTGAGCGTGAAATTTTCAGGCACGACCCCACCCAGATTGAGCAAGTAGGCGGTGACGGCATACACCTCTTCAGTGGAGAGCGACTTGGGCGCATTCCACGGCATGGCGCGGTTGATGTAATCCCACAAGGTGGAGACCGTGGCCACCTTCATCATGGTCGTGCGACCGGGAAAGGCCGGGTCCTTGAGCCGCGCGGCATGGCCGGTCTTGATGTCATCGGCCGTCGTGCCACCCACCAGCGGACTGAAGACCTCATTGGACTCACCAAACACGCCGTGACAGGAGGCGCATTTAGCCTCCCACACATCCATGCCCTTTTGCACCGAACCCGAGCCTGCAAGCAGGCCCTTGAAATCCGGGCGCACATCAATATCCCAGGCCTGCACTTCCTGCGTGGTCGCATTGCGCCCCACACCCGGAAAGCGCTGATCCGGGGTCTTGGTCTGCGCGGCAGAGGTCATGGCAACCGTGCTCATCGCGGCCAGTGCCAGCACGGCCAGAGGTTTACGCAAGCTGAACATTGGCGACCTCCCCATTAGCGCGTACCGCCCACGACTGGATGGAGTTATTGTGATAAATGGAGCGCGTTCCACGCACAGCGCGCAGTTGCTGCGATGTGGGCTGCACGTAGCCGCTCTCATCCATGGCGCGACTTTGAATAATGCATTCCTCGCCATTCCAGACCCAGTCCAGATTAAAGCGGGTGAGGCATTTACTCATCACCGGCCCTTCCAGGCGGGCTGTACGCCAGTTACGGCCACCATCCACGCTCACATCCACACGCTTGACCTTGCCGCGCCCCGACCATGCCAAACCCGTGATGTTGTAGAAACCCTTATCCATCAGCACCTGCCCGCCGGACGGAGTGGTCACCACACTCTTGCACTCCTGAATGCTGGAGTACTGGCGGTGCTGGCCGTCAGGCATCAGATCCACATAGTGAATCGCCTCATCCTTGGCCGCATAAGGCATGTCGCCCACCTCAATGCGGCGCAGATATTTCACCCAGCTCACGCCCTGCACTCCAGGCACCACCAGACGCAGCGGGTAGCCCTGCTCGGGCCGCAGCATCTCGCCATTCTGACCATAGGCCACCAACACCTCTCCTGAGGTGATCAGCTCGACGGGGATGGTGCGCGTCATCGACGAGCCGTCCGCCCCTTCGGCCAGAATGAACTTGCCTTTTTTCAGATCAGCTCCGGCCATCTCCAGCAAGGTGATCAGCGGCACGCCCGTAAACTCGCTGCAAGACAGCATGCCGTGCGTGTACTGCACTGTGGGCACGGCCACATTGCCCCATTCCATGCCAGTGTTAGCGCCACATTCGATGAAATGAAAGCGAGACACGGAGGGCAGTCGCATGATCTCGTCCATGGTGAAGACCTTGGAATTCTTCACCAGACCATTGATCATCAAACGGTGCTTAAAAGGATCAATGTCCCACCAGCCCTGGTGGTGGCGCTCAAAATGCAGGCCACTGGGCGTGATGATGCCGAACAGCGACTGCAGCGGCGCAAACGAAACCGATGCCTGCTTGGTCTGTGTCAGACCCGGGCTCTGGCGGCGCTGCACATTGACCTCGTATTGGGAAGGCTTGCCGTAGCCATCCGTCACCACTGCCTGCCCCAGCCCCTTGGTGTGGGCGGGCAGCTCCAGAATATTGGGGTCACCCTTTGCCTGTGCATGCATGGCAACCGTCCCAGCGGCTGCCGTCGCTGCGGCAAAAGCCCCGCGAATAAAGCTGCGGCGGCCCGCCTTGGCCTCGGCAAACACGGTACCGACATCTGCAGGGCGTACAAAATTCTCAGGTGCCTTGCGCACCGTCCCTGTTATCTGCTCTTGCATAAGCTCCCTTTTTTATAGCTTCAAGCGCATATCGCATATGCACTACAAGCTGTTTTCATTTGGAGCCTTTAAGAATCCAGGCAGCCAGCAGACCGGCATCCGCATCACTGAGTGCAGGCTGTGCTGGCATGGGTACAGGGCCCCACTTGCCTGCGCCACCGGCCTTGATGCTCTTGGCGAGTTGTGCCTGCGCATCGGATTGCGCGGCATATTTTTTGGCTACATCCTGGAAGGCAGGGCCAACCAGCTTCTTGTCCACCGCATGGCAGGCCAGGCAGGCGTTCTTCTGCGCCAGTGCCTGATCAGCTGCTGCCACCGCCGGAGCGACCAGTCCTAGCACCACCGTCAAACCGCTCATCCAGGATACAAGCCTCATCTCTTTGTCTCCTTATATTTATATATAAGCATGTTGTTATTTAAAGTATCTGACACAGGTCACGATTTGAAATCTGGCGCTAACCCTCGTTATTCAAATTTAGAACAGCGACATCTACTCATCACAATTCAGCGCTTCAGTACCGCTACACGCGCTGTCTTCATGCGCTCATCGAGATAGGCTCCGTAGAAGTCTGGGATGGAGCTACCGGCCAAGCGCTCGGCCACTTCTTTATTTCCCGTGCCATAAAAAAGCACAGTGGGTGCTACTTCAATACCCAGTTGTTTAACCAAGCCACCATGCGTGCTGGCCTTGCCTTGCCAGTCCAGCAAAGCCTCACTGGACAAGAAATGAATCTGCGTCACAAACGCTCCCGCATGTTGCAACGGTAGCAAGTGATGCTCTCGCACCACCTTGCAGAATGGGCAGCCGTGCAATGTCGCCATCACCACCAGCGGCTGTTTTTTGGCCAGTGCGAAAGCCAGGTCGCGCTGCAGGCTCTGGCTGCTGGGCAGCAATTGCTCAGAGGCATCAGGTGCCGCCAAGGCCGGGCCAGCGATGACCGCCAGACTTTGCAGCCAGAGCCTGCGCGTGCCATGAAAAGTCTCAAGGCGTGGCATCACGGCTTTTCCTGCTCCATCAGCAAGAAGGTGTTGTAGGCGTTCATGCGATTGGCTTCTTTGAACAGCGGGTAGTCTGCAAACGTTGACCAGTCGGTGTTCTGGTAGGCCTCGTCGAACGGGTCCAGATTGGCTGCAGCCTTGCCCATGGCATCACGAAGAAATCGCAGGTAGTCCCGCGTCAGCTGCATGTCTTGGCGCGGATTGTCTGAAGCCGGACCATGACCGGGCACCATGATTTTTACAGGCAACTTGAGCAGCTCATCCAGCGCCGCAATCCAGTGGCGACTGTCAGCCTGGCCCACATACGGAATGCGGTTGCGAAACACCACATCGCCGATGAAAAGCACCCCACTTTGCGGCAAAAAGACCGCCGTGTCTTCGGGCGTATGCGCAGGCCCCATGTGCTGCAGCACAAAGTCCACGCCGCCCACCGTCAACTGCGAGATGTCGGCAGTCAGCCACTGGCTGGCGGCCACCATGCGTGTACTGTCGTTGACCCAAGGTGCTAAGTCTTTTCGCGAAGCATCCAGCCGCAGGTGTGCGGTTTCAGAGTTGATGTATTCCCGCGCCTGCGCGTTGGCCACAATCTTTGCGCCCAGCGACTCAAACACCTGCAGACCATAGATATGGTCGGCGTGATAGTGGGTCAGCAACACATGGCTGATGGGCTTGCTGGTGACCCGCTTGATCTGCTTGACCAGCTCCTCCGCCAGAGCCGGTGAGCCCAGTGCATCAATCACGACCACGCTGTCATTCGTGATCACAAAACCCGCGTTAGAGATGAAGTTGCGATTGGCCGTGCTGCCCAGCGCCGATTCGCCCTGCACAAAGTACACCTGGGCAGCGACCTTCTGCAGCCGCATAGCGGAGACATCGGTAAGTTGCTGCGTCTTGCTGGCCTGTGCTTTGGCAGGCACGCTGGCGTCATGCGCAGCAACAGCCCCGACCCACATCAGCGCTGTGCACACCGCAACGCTCACTGCACCTCTTACCCATCTTGAATCGGTCCTTGCCATATGCCCTTGCCTCGCTTGACGGCCAGTGCAGCGGCCCTGTGAGACCCGCACTAGCGCTTGCCCTATTTGTGAATGCTTTTGTCATCACGAATATAAGCAAGTGGCAATATTTAACAGACGGCATCTTCCCTGATGACATCGAAACCACAGGAGACACCTTGTGTTCTGTGAGAATGAACTCGAAGAAATCACAATAAAGTCGTACATCATTGGACTGCCCCTAGGCAGTCCAATAGGCACTTTGCGCTTTGGCTGGTCAGTTTTGGGTTGGCAGTAACATGCCGCTCACATAATCCAGACAAAAGGGCGCCCTCAGCGCCCCTTTTTTTTGAGAACGTCTTGCCTCAAGAAACCAGTGTCAACGCATGATGCTTGCGCAACAACTCTTGCGCTTGCGCATTCACCTCTTCCGTCACCACCACCTGAATACCCAGCTGCGCAGCCGTTACGGCCATGGCTTCGAGCAAATGCAAAGCACCGGGGCTCTGCACAGACTGCTCGGCAAAACTGCCGCCCAGCTTCACATAGCGCACCGGCAGAGTGTGCAGCTTGGCCAGTACCATAGGCTGCTGATCCAGTCGGCGCAAACCCACGCCTACACCCACCTCAGCCATGGATTGGCAAAAGTCAGTCATCTCACCCGGATAGGCCATCAGCCCGTGCGCATCTAGCTCAAGGCACAGCAGCGGCAGTCGCCGCTCCCACTTTGGAGCTTTCAGAATCTCATTCAAACGTCCCAGAAAATCTGGCTGCGCCAGTGATGGCAACGAGACACGAACAACCAGTTCAGCATCCTCTTCCTCCAACCATTCAAGCCCCAGTGCCACCGCACGCAAGTCGCAATCTGCCGATAGGCCCAAGCGCACGGCCACAGGCAGAAACAGCGAGCCCATCAAGGATTCGCCCGTCGCAGTGCGCAGTGATAGAGATGCCTCGCAACGCTTTTTCATACCAGCATCTGTCGTGAAAAGCATGGGCTGCACGGCCAGTGACAGCGCATCTGGCGTTTCAAGCGATGCAATCAACGTCTGGCGCCACAAGGTCTCGCCAGCCATGTTGGAGGCCACTTCCTCATCCCCATAAGCCACATATTCCACATCGGACTGACCCGAACTTTCGGCTCGCATCACGCCATAGTCCAGCCGCGAGAGCACACCTGTCACCGAGCTTGAGGCCGTGTAATCGGTCAGTGCAAAGCTCCAGCGGCACCAGTGGCCGCCACTCAAGGTCAGGCGCATGGACTGCAGCACTTGGCGAACTTCCAGCACCAGCGACATGGCCTGCGGCCCGGCCAATGACGGCATCAACACGACAAAATCAGCGCCATTGAGACGGGCCAGTTGCGGACCGCAATCCAGGTGCGCATTGAGTACTTGGCTCACACGCTCACCGACCGATTTCAGCCATGTATCAGCACTAGCACGCGTCATCTGGGCATTGAGTGCCAGCAAGTCGCGCTGACGGAACAGCATCACATAGCCATGCGCTGCCTCAGCATCCGCTCCGCTGAGAGCGCGATGCAGTTCATTGACAAAATATTTGCGGTTGGGCAGCAAAGTTACCGGGTCACGGTTGACTTCCAGCTCCAGCGAATCGATACGCGCCATTTGCTCCAGCGCCGTGGCCTGCACGCGCTCACGCGTGTCTGCAATAGCACTGAGCACTGGGGCCAGTTCAGCCACCGCTGATTTCAGCGGATGCAATGCCGACACCGAAACAGATCCTGCCGACGTGCGCCCAATACCTTTGACCTGCGCCTCAATTTCCTGTCTCAGCACCCGGCGAAACCATTGAAGCAGCAGCACCACAAAAGCCGTCCACCCGACACCGGCCAGCACCACCAGGCTTGCCATGCGCACCGAACTGTTCCACAGCGCGCTTCGCGCATATGCATCGTCCACCTCCAGCGTCAGCTGCCCCACCTGCTTCCAGCCATCACTAACCACCCGCTGCGCCTTGGGCGCGTGCAGCGGCAAAAGCTGGGAAAACCATTTCGGCGCACTATCACTACGCACACGCCTGCTCGTGTCTGCGCTGTCTGCATCCGAGCGCTGGCGCTCAAACAGGATCTGACCTTCGGGGGAAGCCAGCGCAATCCGTTGAAACTGGCCGCTGTCATACAGCGCCGTCATCAATAACTCCCGCGTGATCGGATCCTGATTGGCGGGCTGTGACAGCGACAAAGCCAACGAGGATGCAGCATTCTCAGCTTCCGACTGCAACTGGCCGTCCAGATACTGGCGCGCAGAATCAATACTGAAGACCAGCGTGCCAGCCAGAATCGCCACCGTCACACTGATCAAAAGTTGTTTTAACAAAGACATCGTGCTTCCTCTACATGCCTTGTAAACAGAAATCGCACCCGAAAATCACGGCAAAAATCCTTCCTGCTTCATTCGCGTCAGCAAATCCCGCCAACGCGTAATGCGGTCTACCGACGAAGGCTGCGCCCCCGCCACATAAACCCCTTGTGCGTTAAAACTAAAGACAGGTGTCAAATCCTTACGCTGGCTGGATGGCAGCAAAAAATCCACCATGCTGTCCAGCACCAGCGGCTCGCCCGTGGGCACCTCGTAGTAACCCAGCACCATGTGGGCAATACTCTGCGTGCTGCCCACACCGCCCATGCGCGCCCGGACATAGATCAGCCGCAGCTTCTCAGCCGGCACACCCAGTCTCAGTAGCGAGAAATACTTGCCCACCACATAGTCCTCGCAATCGCCCGCGCCTTTGCCCAGCGTCTCCAGCGGCGTCGCCCAGTAATCAGGCTGCGACCACAGCAGGCTGTCATCCGTCTGCACCACAGCGCGATTCCAGAATTCATTGACCGCAGGCAACTGCTGCGACAACGGTCTGCTTTTCTGGGTCTGCAGCATCGCCAGCCACTGGCCCAGTCTCTGCACACCTGCCGCGCCATAACGGGACTGCATGCTGCCCTGCAAACGCCCTTCGTCAAAATCCAGGGCAACGGCACCCGACTGTGTCTGCAATGCCAAAACGCCCAGCATCCCCGAGCCGAACACAAGCATGCCTCTGCGTGACAGGCGCGGAAGTGTGTCCGCAAAGTGCGGCAACAGGAGGCTAGGCGAAGTGCTCAATCGAGTTGCAGACAAGTAAAACACTCAAAGCAAAATTCACCTTGAGCGCTTTTATATATTGTGTTGATTGCTATGAATTTTGAAGATTCGATGAGAATGCATTCAAGATTCAATGCTCACAAATGTAACCAATCATGCAAGCTCTGGAAATGAGCAGCAACACCCGCCTCAGCGAGGAGGCAGAAGACTTGATATCTCAAGAATTCTGCCTGACCTCGATCTTGCTCACTTATCAGCTGTGATCGATCTTGAGCTTGCCTTGATCAATCAGCTGCTTGATCATCGCGTTCTGGTCATGGCTAGCTCCCACCAGATCCACGCCCTCGACCAAGATCTTCTGGTTGAAGCCATTACCATCCGCATCGAGTGCCCCGGCCGTCGAGACCTTGACCACCGTATCGATGGTCTTGCCATCGGCTTCGGTGCGGGTCTCTAGGTGCAGGAACTTACTCAGATCACTCGAAGCCTCTTCGCCTTGCAGCAGATCGGCCAGATCAAGCGCGTCGTTACCCGAGGCACCGAAGTTCTTCACCACATCGGTAACCGGACGCGCTACCGTACCCGCATCGCCCTGATGCCAGACGAACAAATCGTCTTCGGCCGTGCCCAGCAGCGAGTCGCCGGACGACGTGCCGTGCACTTCATGGCTGCCAGTATCGGTACTCGACAAGGCCATGCGAGAAGCAGCCAGCGTCGTTGCGCCCGGTCCGGTCGCGTCGATGCTGATGTCCAGGCTTGCCGTATCGGTATCGCCATCGGCCTGGGTCAGCTTGTACTCGAAGTGTTCTACCTTTCCTGCTCCGGCCGCGTTCGCGGTCGGCGTGTAGGTGTAGGAACCGTCGGCCTTGATCAGCAGCGCGCCGTAGCTGCCAGTGATCGTCGTACCACCCGATGCCGCGTTGACCCAGGTCGAACCGTTCAACACCGACAACGTCGATGTCTCTCCCAACGTGACCAACGTGTCGTTAGACGTGACCGAGCCGGTGACGGCCGTGCTCGACCATTCGATAGTCGTCGCGCCGGGCACGATGGCCGCGAAGTCATCGAAGGCCACGGTCGCAGTATTGCTGGAGCCAGAGCCTGAATAGCCTTCGTTCACTGTCAGCACGATACGGTACATCGCATTCGCGTCGAGCGCCGATGTGGTGATGGTGGTGGCGGCCGTGATGGAGCCACTTTGCCCATCGACCATCGACCATGTAGTGCCGCCGTTGGTGCTCTTGACGAGCTGCCAGCTCGCATAATCCGGCCAGCCACTGGTCAGACCGCTGACGCTTGTCACCTTGAATTGCAGCGTGGTTCCCGCAGTAGAAACGGTATAGGTCGGCGTGGCCAGTTGCGCACTGCCCGAGCCCGAGCCATTGTTGTCCCTGAGCACCAAGGCACTCCCGCTGACCGAAGCATCCAGCGCCGAGCCATTGAGGGACGTGGACAGCCATTTCCCCAGGTCGGAGCGAAGCACGCTATTGCTCGTCAGGTCCGCTGTGTTCTTGTCCACCGTCGTCGTGCCGCTCACGAACTTCCACGCATAGCTATCACCGCTATTGAAATTCGCCAGCGTAGGATCAGTCGCCACGCTCTTCGACGTCAGCGTTGCGCTGTTCGTATCGTCGACTGCATGCGGCTTGCTGATGAAACTAGTGCTGCCGTCCGCCGTGCTGCTACCGTCGGTAGCTACGGCAACGACCTTGATCTCATTGACTTTCACATTTTCAGGGACGGTCATATTCAGACCGGTGATGGTGACAGCCTTGGTAATGGGATCAATGCTCACCGAGTAACTGCCGTTGCTGGCCAATGGCAAGGTCCAGTGAGTCGCATCAACCTGGGTTCCAGCGGACAGCGTGACACCCTTTGGCACTTCCACAGTCACTTTGGTAATCGTCTCGGAATAATCCAGATCCTTGGGCGTGGCCGTGATCGTGACAGGATAAGTCGTCGCCGTCGTGTAAGTCACCTTGTTAATCAGATAGTCGTCATTCACACGAGGTGCGTCAAAGACGATCTGGCTGATCGTGCTTCCCGGTGGAACACTCAGTTTGAACTGAGTGTCCACCTTGTCGCTGCCGCCCTTGACGAATCCATAAAGACCGCTGGCGGCATTCTCAGAGCCGTCTGCGTTGTATCCCAGAACAACGAGCTTTTTCGCCTCGTCATACATCTGATAACGGGCCCACTCCCCTGAAGCCAGCCAAGCAAACTGCACCGTGATTGCCGTCACAGGTATGTTGAATTCAATGGCCAAAGACTCAGAACCTGTCGAGTTGCGTCCAATTTCAGTCGAAGCACCTGATGCGTCACCATCGACACCGAAACCATCGTGATCCGTACCAGTCACGCTGCTCACAGTCCCTTTCGTGTTATTCACGTTGTAAGCCGTCACGGTGTGGCCCGCATTGGACGTGTTCACGCTGGTCGCAGTGATCGATGTGGTAACGGGCGTTGAGCCCGTACCCACGTTCACACTGACCACAGGGGTATCCGCCACTGGCGTCACATTAATATCGAGCGTGCTGGAGAGTCCTGTATTGGTTGTGTACGTCACGGTCGGCACAGTTCCGCTCCAGTCTTTACTGGGGGAAAAGCTGTAATTGCCATTTGCCAACATCGACAAAGAGCCAATCACTTTTCCGGCCGAGTCAGTCACCGACACGACGCTTGTTCCAGCTATATAAGACACCCCATTAACGCTGAAGCTTGCTACTGCCAAGGAGCCATTCGTGTCATAGCCTGGGTCATTGACAAGCACATTGGCAGACACAGGTGTGTCCTCAGGGGTTGTCTTGGGATCCGGCTTCGCATCGTTATCAATGATCGTGCTAGTAGCGGTGTCTTGAGCCCCCTTACTCAGAGGCCCAAAACTACTATTTGTGTCGACAACACCACTAATTTTGACCACCAGCTGCTCTGCGTTTTCGGCAACTGCATCATCGACCGTTTTGACCGTAAAAGTAGCTTGATGATTGCCTCCGCTAATGGTCACTGAGGCCGGACGACCTGTGGTGTCGCTGTTGTTAGCAGCATCACCGCTCCACACCAGCGCCACATTCACACTCTTGCCTGCGGGCACGTAAACGTCGTTGCCGTCCTTGTCCACTAGCTTGACTGTGTAAATAAGCTCGCCGCCTTCGGTGACTTGGCTCTTATCCACACTAATTACCGCAAATGCTGGAGGTGGAGTCACGGTCACCGTGACCTTGGCGCTCTCGGGCGTGCCGTCGTCGGTTTTTGCGGTG
>ERZ724504.1380-NODE-1380-length-13470-cov-11.188148_pt1 | contig 13470 bp, 13 predicted proteins | sample MGYA00376037_ERZ724504 | MGnify/ENA primary metagenome ERZ724504 (study PRJEB28724, sample SAMN07190888) | wastewater metagenome | isolation source: influent of sewage treatment plant in Hong Hong | place: USA: Christiansburg, Virginia | collected 2016-03-01 ... | reverse complement strand
TCAAGGACGAAGCGTTCGAGAAGCGCGACGTGCACGTGCACGTGCCTGACGGTGCCACGCCCAAGGACGGCCCCAGCGCCGGCGCTGCGATGGCGACGGCGCTGGTGTCTGCGTTGACGGGCATTCCGGTGCGGGGCGATGTGGCCATGACCGGCGAGATCACCTTGCGTGGTGAGATCACAGCCATCGGCGGCCTGAAGGAAAAACTGCTGGCGGCCTTGCGCGGCGGTATCAAGACGGTATTGATTCCGCTGGAAAACATGAAGGACCTGCAAGAGATCCCCGACAACGTCAAAACCGGTCTCGAGATCGTTCCTGTGCGCTGGATCGACAAAGTGCTTGAACTCGCCCTGGAGCACAAGCCAGTCCCACTGACCGACGAAGAGGTTGCCGCCGCTGCCGTGGCTGCCGCCGAGAAGGCGGGGCAAAAGAGCGGCGCGGAAGCCGTGAAGCACTGATTGGCACTGCAGACGGCTCCAAAAATTGCGCTACAATTTCAGCCTGTCAGCACAATTGTTCTAGAATAGTGGGCTGCAGACATCGCGGGAATAGCTCAGTTGGTAGAGCGCAACCTTGCCAAGGTTGAGGTCGAGAGTTCGAGACTCTTTTCCCGCTCCAGATTTTTGAGAAAAGGGAAGCGCAGGCTTCCCTTTTTTACGAAAAAGGGCTTTGGGCGCGGTAGCAAAGCGGTTATGCCCCGGATTGCAAATCCGGTTAGCGCGGTTCGACTCCGCGCCGCGCCTCCAGATTTTCTGCAAGCGGCCTTCACTGTTTGTGGAGATCAGCGAAAAGTTGATGTAGAATTTAGGGCTTGTCGATACGCTGCTTTTCTGATGTCAAGCGGCGAATAGCCAAGCCAATGCGGGAATAGCTCAGTTGGTAGAGCGCAACCTTGCCAAGGTTGAGGTCGAGAGTTCGAGACTCTTTTCCCGCTCCAGTTCAAAAAGGGAAGCTTCGGCTTCCCTTTTGCGTTGGTCGCCTCAGAATGTTGGCTCCTGTGCCGCGCGTGCGTTGCACGGCAGCTTGTGCAAGGTTACGCTGCAGGTCGGCCCGGCTTTCGAGTGCCCCGATGGTGAAATTGGTAGACACTGCGGACTTAAAATCCGCCGCTTCTCGAAAGAGGGCGTGCCGGTTCGACCCCGGCTCGGGGCACCACCAAGAATCAATCATGTCAAATTTCAACGCTCCCTTCGAAATCCATCTGCACGGTGATGTGCCGCTTCGCCCGGAAGTCGCTTATGAGCAGTTGCAGGAAGCGCTCAAGCCGCTCTGGAAGTATTCGGGCGCGCGTTCCCTGGCCGATGGCGCAGCCAGCGCCTACGAAGAAGAGCCTGGCATTGAGTTCGATGCCAAGCGTCATGTGCTGCAGATGTGCTGGACGGTGCGCGGCGACGACGATTTCCGTCAGTCGCTCGACGAAATGTGCATGAACCTCAATGATCTGGCCGATCAGGGTGCGGCCATCGAGGTTACTTTCTACGACGTCGAATTTGACGAAGACGACGAAGAGGAAGAGGGCGACTCGCGCGACGATTTCACCATCGTCTTCGTTGGACCCACGCCCGCCGCCATCATGCAGGTGCAGCGCGATCTATTGGTGCAGGATGTCGTCAACATGATGGAACGCCATTTCGACGGCGCCGAATTGGGCGGCGTCGTGGCCGAAATCGACAAGCTTTTCACCCAGCGCTTTGATGCGTTGGTCAACTCGCTCGAAATCGGCCGGCCGCCACGCGGCCCCGGAGGTTCGGGCGGCGCCGGCGGCAGCCACGGTGGAGGGGGCGGCCGCCGCCCGCGCCACCTGCACTGAGTTGACTAACGCCAAGCTACCCCTGCTGTCCCGTCTGTTGGGCGCCTATCCGGCCTCGTTGCAGAGCCAGGTTGGGGAATTGCTGGCCGGCAAAGGCGAGGCGCTGGCCGGTGTGCTGCTGCGCAAATACCCGCAAATGCACCGGGTACGCAGCGACAAAGCCTTGTTCGACTACGTGGCGGATCTCAAGGCGCGTTATTTGCGCAGCACGCCGCCGCTGCACAAGGTGCTGTTCGACAACAAGCTGCAGGTCCTTCGCCATGCGCTCGGCCTGCATGTCAGCACGGCCCGCGTCCAGGGCAACCGGCTCAGTACCCGGCGCGAAATCCGCATCGCATCGTTGTTTCGGCAGGGGCCGGAAGATTTTTTGCGCATGATCGTGGTGCACGAGCTGGCGCACCTGCGCGAATCGGACCACGACAAAGCGTTCTATCAGCTGTGCGAGCACATGGAGCCGCGCTACCACCAGTTGGAGTTCGATCTGCGCACTTATCTGGTGTACTGCGAGCACAGTGGCAAGCGTCTATGGATGCAGGATACTCCTGAAAAGATAGCTGATAACGCTTGATGTGTAAGCGCTAGAGGGTATTTTGACTCGGTTTTTTGCCGTGCGCGGCCAGCGTGCGTGCACGAACCCTTAGGCCCAGCCAGCGCTGCACTGCCATGTCGAGCGGCGCTGCTGAGCCGGTGGTCAGCAGGCAAACGTCTGCGTGCTGGGGGAGGGTGTCCAGCGATCGCAGGCGGCCCGCATTGGCGAGCAGGCGGCGCGTCTGGCGGGCCACTGGCTCGCCGGTGCTGAGAATCCGTACCTTCGGCCCCAGCAGTTGTTGCAGCACTTCCTGCGCAAACACGTAGTGGGTGCAGCCCAGAACCAGCGTATCGGTCTCGCCCGCCTTGTTGCCCCAGGGGCCCAGGGTCTGCACGTAGCGGCGGCACAGCTCCAGTGTCTTTGCTGCGTCAGCGGCAGAGTCTTGCGGGGCGCAGGCCGCTTGGGCTTCGATGGCGCTGGCCAGGCCGTCGCAGGCCTGTATCCGGCAATGCACCCGTGGCGGCAAGGCAGCGATCAAGCGTTCAAACCGCGCGCTAGAGACGGTTCCGCGGGTGGCCATGACGGCGACATGCCCCGTCTGCGTGGCGCTGGCGGCGGGTTTGAGGGCGGGTTCCACCCCCACCAGGGGCAACAGCGGGTAGCGCTGGCGCAAGCTGTCCATGGCCGCGGCCGTGGCCGTGTTGCAGGCCACCACCAAGGCCTTGGCGCTGTGCTGTTGCACGAGGTAGCGGGCGACGGTATGGGTGCGCCGCGCCACGAACGCATCGCCGCGCTCGCCGTAGGGCGCGTGGCCGGTGTCGGCCAGATAGACGAAGCGCTCGGCGGGCAACTCGGCGCGCAGCGCCTGCAGCACGCTCAAGCCGCCAATGCCGCTGTCGAAGACGCCGATGGGCGCGTTGCGCACCCGCTCAGCCGCTGCGTCTGCCCCGTTCAAGCGGGCCTCAGGCGCTGGCCAGTTCGATGAAGTTTCCCGCCGCAATGCGCTTTTGCCATTCGACCGGGCCGGTGATGTGGACGCTGGTGCCGCCGGAATCCACAGCAACGGTCACAGGCATGTCGACCACGTCGAACTCGTAAATAGCTTCCATGCCCAGGTCTGCAAAGCCCACCACCTTGGCATGCTTGATGGCCTTGGAGACCAGGTAGGCTGCGCCGCCGACAGCCATCAGGTAGGCCGACTTGTGGTTTTTGATGGCTTCGATGGCCTCCGGGCCGCGCTCGGACTTGCCGATCATGGCGATCAGGCCGGTTTGCGACAACATCATCTCGGTGAATTTGTCCATGCGCGTGGCGGTGGTGGGGCCGGCCGGTCCGACGACTTCGTCCCGCACCGGGTCCACCGGACCGACGTAGTAGATGACGCGGTTGGTGAAATCCACCGGCAGCTTCTCGCCCTTGGCCAGCATGTCCTGAATGCGTTTGTGCGCGGCGTCGCGCCCTGTCAGCATCTTGCCGTTCAGCAGCAGCGTTTCGCCGGGTTTCCAGCCGGCCACCTCGGCAGGGGTCAGCGTATCGAGGTTCACGCGCCGGCTCTTTTGCGTGTCGGGCAACCATTCCACCTTGGGCCAGAGGTCGAGCGACGGTGGGTCGAGGTAGACCGGGCCCGAGCCGTCCATGACGAAATGTGCGTGGCGCGTGGCGGCGCAGTTGGGGATCATGGCCACGGGCTTGCTGGCGGCGTGCGTGGGGTACATCTTGATCTTCACGTCAAGCACGGTGGTGAGACCCCCCAGGCCTTGCGCGCCAATGCCCAGTGCATTCACCTTGGTGAACAGCTCCAGGCGCAACTCTTCGGTTTGCGTCAGCGGCTCGCGGCGCGAGGACTTGGCTTGCAGTTCGTACATGTCCAGGTCGTCCATCAGACTTTCCTTGGCCATGAGCACCGCCTTTTCTGCCGTGCCGCCAATGCCGATGCCCAGCATGCCCGGCGGGCACCAGCCCGCGCCCATGGTGGGCACGGTTTTCAGCACCCAGTCGACCACGCTGTCGCTGGGGTTGAGCATGATCATCTTGCTCTTGTTCTCGGAGCCGCCCCCCTTGGCCGCGACGGTGATGTCGAGTTTGCCGCCCGGAACAATCTCGGTAAAGATGACTGCCGGCGTGTTGTCCTTGGTGTTCTTGCGGGCAAACAGCGGGTCGGCCACCACGCTGGCGCGCAAGGTGTTGCCTGGATGGTTGTAGCCGCGGCGCACGCCTTCGTTGATGGCATCGTCCAGGCTGCCAGTAAAACCTTCCCAGCGCACGTCCATGCCCACCTTGAGAAAGACGTTGACGATGCCGGTGTCCTGGCAGATCGGGCGGTGGCCGGTGGCGCTCATCTTGCTGTTGGTCAAAATCTGCGCCATCGCGTCCTTGGCGGCCGGGCTTTGTTCGCGTTCGTAGGCGCGCGCCAGATGGGCGATGTAGTCAGCGGGGTGGTAATAGCTGATGTATTGCAACGCAGCAGCGACGGATTCAATCAGGTCTTCTTGGCGAATGAGGGTGGTCATGGCGGGGAATGCTGTGGGAGGGGCGCGAAAGATGGAATTATCGCGCCGCTGCCTTGCGCAGGGCTGTCGCAGCCCTTTCTGGAGGCGCTTTGGCAAACGTCACTGCCCCGCGCGCGCTATGCTGCCACTTGGCCGCCGTGCCGGCCTTTGCATCGCCAAGGAGCTATGACATGCCTGATTTCCGTTCCTCCGCCACGCGCACCGAGCGCGATACCTTTGGTCCGATCGAGGTGCCTGCAGACCGTCTGTGGGGCGCGCAGACCCAGCGCTCGCTGCAGCACTTCGATATCTCGGGCGAGCGCATGGCGCCGGAGCTGCTGCGCGCGCTGGCGCAGGTCAAGCGGGCCAGCGCCTATGTGAACCAGTCGCTGGGGCTGCTGGACGCCGCCAAGACCACGGCCATCGTTGCGGCGGCCGATGAGGTCATTGCCGGGCGCCATGCGGACGAGTTTCCGCTGGTGGTTTGGCAGACCGGCTCGGGTACCCAGACCAATATGAACATGAACGAAGTGCTGGCCAACCGCGCCAGCCAGTTGCTCGGTGGCGCCCGCGGTGAAACGCGGCTGGTGCACCCCAACGACGAGGTGAACAAAAGCCAATCCAGCAACGACGTTTTCCCCACCGCCATGCATGTGGCGGCGGTGGATGCGCTGGTGCGCAAGCTTTTGCCCGCGCTCCAGGCCTTGCGCACCACCCTAGGAAGCAAGGCCGAGGCGTTTTCCGGCATCGTCAAAATTGGGCGCACCCACTTGCAGGACGCCACGCCCATCACGCTGGGTCAGGAGATTTCGGGCTGGGTGGCGCAGTTGCACCATGCCGAGCAGCATGTGCGTGCGGCCTTGCCGCACTTGGGCGAACTGGCGCTGGGCGGCACGGCCGTGGGCACTGGCCTGAACGCGCCGCAGGGCTATGCTGTGGCGGTGGCGCAAGAGCTGGCGGACCTGACCGGCCTGCCTTTTGTCACCGCGCCCAACAAGTTTGAGGCGCTGGCCAGTTGCGACGCGCTGGTGCAGGCGCATGGCGCGCTCAAGGGGCTGGCCGCCAGCCTGATGAAAATCGCCAACGACGTGCGCTGGCTGGCCAGCGGCCCACGCAGCGGCCTGGGTGAAATCGCCATTCCCGAGAACGAGCCAGGCTCGTCCATCATGCCCGGCAAGGTCAACCCGACGCAGTGCGAGGCGCTGACCATGCTGTGCTGCCAGGTGATGGGCAACGACGTGGCCATCAATATCGGCGGCGCGTCGGGCAACTTCGAGCTCAATGTGTTTCGCCCCATGGTGATCCACAACTTTTTGCAAAGTGTGCGCCTGCTGGCGGACGGCATGGCCAGCTTTGACCACCACTGCGCGCAGGGCATTGAGCCGCGCCGCGAACGCATTACTGAGCTGCTGGAGCGTTCGCTGATGCTGGTGACGGCCTTGAACCCCCACATCGGCTACGACAAGGCCGCCCAAATCGCCAAGGCGGCGCACAAAGGGGGCTTGAGCTTGCGCGAAGCTGCCGTGGCCAGCGGACACCTGACGGCCGAGGAATTTGATGCCTGGGTGCGGCCTGAAGATATGGTTTAGTGGCTCCCGCGCGATGCCACCATGTGGCCCCGATGCCATCAGGGCCAATGACGTAGCCACCCCAGACGGCAGTACACTAAAGATTCTATTTGTATGAATCTTTAAATTCCCGCACCATGAACGCCCACGTCCACACCTCGCCCGACGCCATCTATCCCTTCGACGCACGCGGCGTCGCCAAGCGTTTTCGCCATGCCGCCATCTTTGGCGCGCTCGATTCACTGCACCCGGGTGAGACCATGCGCTTCGTCAACGACCACGACCCGCTGCCGCTGCTGCAGCAACTGCAGGCGCGCTATGGCGACGCGGTGCAGATCACCTACCAGCAGCGCGATCCAGGCGCCATCGTGATTGATTTCGTGCGGGTGTAGAGGCGGAATTTGGGCGCTTCCAAGCCGATTGGATGCGCCAGGGTGAGCGGGTTTTGCCGCCCGCCTGAAGCGTGAAACAGGTGCGCAAGCACTGAGAGCGCACCATAATTTGCTATACAAAAAATAGCTGCTTGCGGTTTACCAGTAAGCGCTAGAGGCCAATTTCTCTATAAATTCTTGCCTAAATCAGGCAATGGCGGTTCGGCGTTCAGACCTTGCCAGGGCAGGGCCATCACCGCACTGGCCAAGCGCTCAACGTCTGCTGGCGTAAGCGCTTGCGCAGCCACGCTCTGGCGCTGCTCCCATTGCTGCAAGTTGGTGCCTTGCGAACGTGCGTACAGCGGATCGTAGTGCCGGGACATCAGCTCAGCAAACAGCGCAGCCAGGTTGCGCTCGTGCGCCCAGGCTTGCCAGCGCGCAATGACCTCGCCGCCGTGCAGTTCTCGCAGGCTGTGCAACTGCTGTGCCAGCCGCTGCGGGTCGTCGCCCAGGTTGGCGTAGTCGCGCAGCAGAAAATCAAGCCGCGCTGCGGGGCTGGCCACAATCTCCACGCAGGGGCTGGCGCGCAGGCGCTGGATCAACGCGGGTGGCACGCTGATTTTTCCGATGCGGCTGCTCTCCGCTTCCACGTACACCGGCTGCGCGCCATCCAAGGCTTCGATCGCATCGGCCAGCGCCGTCTCGAACGCAGTCTGCGATGGCTGTGCCACGCCCGGCCAGGCGCCCAGCACTGAGCCCCGGTGGCGTGCCAGGCCTTCCAGATCCAGGGTCTGCGCGCCTTGTTCTGCCAGCGCCTGCAGTACACGCGTCTTGGCGCTGCCCGTGGGCCCGCACAGCACGCGAAGATGCAGTTTCGGCGCCAGCGCATCAATCTGCGTGATCACATGGCGCCGCCAGGCCTTGTAGCCGCCTGACAGTTGCTGTGCGTTCCAGCCCACCATGCGCAGCCAGGTCACCATGGAGCCGCTGCGCATGCCGCCGCGCCAGCAATAAACCAGCGGGCGCCAAACGGCGGGCTGCTCGGCAAAGCGCCCCTGCAGATGGCGCGCCAGGTTGGCTGCAACAAAAGCGCCCCCCACGCGCCGTGCCTCGAACGCCCCTTGCTGCTTGTAGAGCGTGCCGACGATGCGCCGCTCTTCATCGTCCAGCACCGGGCAGTTGATGGCGCCGGGCAGATGGTCGATAGCGAACTCGGCCGGCGAGCGCGCGTCGATCACGGTGTCGAACGCATGGCGCTCGGAGACGGGGACGGGGCCGCGGTGGCTCATGAAGGCTCCTGCCAGAAAAGGTGAAGGGTGAGGGGTGATTGGGGCGGCAGGCACAATTGCCGACACCATGCAAACTGCGAACACGCCCGCCCACGAACCGATCCATCTGACCCAATTCGCGCATGGTGGAGGCTGCGGCTGCAAGATCGCACCCGGCCTGTTGCGTGAGATTTTGGCACGCGCGCCGCAAGGCATCGTGCCGCCCGAGCTGATGGTCGGTACCGAGACCAGCGACGACGCTGCTGTGTACCGCCTGAACGAGAGCCAGGCGCTGGTGGCGACCACCGATTTCTTCACCCCATCGTGGATGATCCATTCGATTTTGGTCGCACTGCAGCGACCAATGCGCTCTCGGATATCTATGCCATGGGGGGTGGCCGATTCTGGCGCTGGCTCTTGTCGGCATGCCGATCACCAAGCTCCCGCCCGAGGTGATAGGGCGCATTCTCGAAGGCGGTGCCAGCATTTGCCGCGAGGCGGGCATTCCGATTGTCGGCGGGCATTCGATTGACGTGCTTGAACCCTTCTATGGCTTGGTGGCGCTGGGTTTGGTGCACCCCGACCAAGTGCGCCGCAATGCCGATGCGCGCGCAGGCGATGTTCTGGTGCTGGGCAAGCCGCTTGGGGTGGGGGTGCTCTCGGCGGCCTCGAAAAAGGGCATTCTCGAGGCGGACGGCTACACCGAGATGCTGCGCCGCACCACGCAGCTCCACCGTGTGGGTGAGGCCTTGGCGCACATCGACGGCCTGCACGCCATGACCGATGTCACCGGCTTCGGGCTGGCTGGCCATTTGCTGGAAATCTGCCGCGGCTCGGGCCTCTCCCCTGATGGCCACGCAAACTGCCCCACTTATGGCCACCCAAACTGCTCCACCTGGCTGAGGTGATCTGACACGCTGAACTTGGTGTGTCGCTAGCCCCAGAGCCGACTGGCAGGACGTTACTTTCACCCCCTCATCACCGAGGGGACCACTGGAGTGAACGTCTTGAAGCCACACTTGCAAACCACCATAAACACACTGCTGCAGGCCAATGCCAGTCAGCGTGAGATCGAACGTGTCACGGGCATCTCGCGCCATACCATCCGTGCCTACCAACAGCGTTTTGCAGCCAACCGCGCAAACCGCCCCGGGACGGCCACCGGCCCTGAGGCTCAAACTGCCCCACCCCGGCCACCGGCTCCAGAGCCGGCGGCCACCTCCCTGTGCGAACCCTGGCGCGAGTTCATCGAGGCCCAGCTACGTCTCAAGCGCAACGCCACGGCCATCTACCAAGCCCCCGTGCCACCTTGGCCCCGGCGGCTGCACCACATCGATCGGTCCGGCAGTGATGGATCGGTTGACAAATGCAGCGCACAAATTTTCGCGCCTCTAGCCACCATTCTACTTCTCCGCTAGCATCTTCCCGTTCCCTGTGATGCTTGCTCGACCCTGGACAATTGCAGTCCAGACGGGGCAAGTACCGCAGGGAATTTTCTTTTTTACCAATGCACTTGGCCCAACGTGTTGGCGGCATCTACGCTTTCGCTTGGTCCACTTAAATTGGGGGGTATCAACGACAAATCGGGGGGTACAAATGGGGGTACAGACTGAAATTGAAAATTGCAGAACCTAGCATTCGTGCGGGTTTCAAGGCATCTTTCAATAGACGCCAGCCTTCTCAGTTGGGGCTTTTTCCTGTCCGATAGCGACAGTTCCCGCGTGTTTGCGCGGGTTCTTGGGGAGACCTCCGGACTTCGCCAGTCGAAATTCCGACCCTTTCCAGGCCACCTTTCGCTCTCTCCTGGCCATTCTTCTCTCCGACCTCGCTCTCCGAAATAGGCCCGAAGTCCGCAAAGTCCGCGACCGCAACCATTACAGATCAATGGGTTACGTGCGGACGAATCAAGCGATTGGATTGCAGCATTGGGTGGCGGAGGAAACGCGACAGTTGCGTTTTGTCGGTAGTTGTCGAGATATCCCGACACGTGGCAACACGGACGGGATGCCCAGGATGGCTGGCGGCGGAGATCGATTGTCAGGACGGCGTCCGGACAACTATAATAAGATCATCCAAGATCAGTCCGGAGGGGCACCATGAACACCCTGAATATTTCCAAGACCGAACGCATTGACGTTCGTGCAAGTACGCCGGTCAAGCAGTTGCTGCAAGAGGCCGCACGCGCCTGCCACAAGAACGTCAGCGAGTTCCTGCTCGACGCGGGCGTGACGGCGGCCGCGCAGACGCTGGCGGATCGTCGCCAGTTCGTGCTGGACGAGGCGCAGTGGCAGGCGTTCCAGCAAGCGCTGGATAAGCCGGTGCAAAGCAAGCCGCGCCTGAAGAAGTTGCTGCGCGAACCCGGGGTGCTCGGTTGAGCAATGGCTACGCACCCGTTCGCAAGCTGGCGGCGTTGGACCAGGTCGATGCTTTCGATTGCGGCCAGGCCGCGCTGAACCAGTTCCTGCAGCGCTACGCGCTCGTCAACCAGAAGGCTAACAGCGCGCAGACCTATGTCTGCTGCCAAGGTGACGTAGTGGTCGGCTTCTACAGCATCGCCGTCGGCAGTGTCGATCCGGACGCCACGCCGTCAAGAGCGATGAAGGGGCTGGCGCGTCACCCGGTACCGGTCATGATCCTGGCCCGGCTCGCAGTGGACAAGGAGCATCAGCGCAAAGGACTGGGCCAGGCCCTGCTCAAGGATGCGCTGCTGCGCACCGCACAGGCCGCCGATATCGCTGGCATACGCTGCCTGCTGGTGCATGCCAAGGACGATGCAGCGCGTCAGTGGTACGAATCCCGGGAATTCGAGCCCAGCCCGACCGATCCGTACCATCTGTTCCTGATGCTCAAGGATCTCAAGGGCATGTTGAACTGAAGTGGTATCTCCACATCAGAGCCCGAATCTCTCCCGCTGCTCCTCCCACAGCGCAGGCGGGTCCACCGCCAGGTCAAACAGCGTGACGTGGTTGGGCATGGCGTCGTCGAGGATGGCCGCCACGATGTCCGGCGCCAGCGTCGTCAGGTTGACCATCCGACTGACGTAGCTGTTGTCGATCCCCTCCCGGGCGGCGATCTCCTTGAGGGACTTGGCCTCGCCCGACTCCAGCATGGCCATCGGGGGGCCTCTCTGCGCACCCGAGTTCGACAGTTAACCGCGTAAGTCATTGATCCATATAGTGGTGTATCCAAAACGCTCCACTACAAAAGGGTCAATTGGGTGTTCAGGTTTGGTTTTTTGATCGTCAGCGCGCCAAGAATGTCGGCCTGCTCTTGGCTGATCGAGGAGAGTCCTGCAACGGACTGGGTCTCGTTGAGCGTAATGCGGTGGTGCTGGATGCGGCGCAGTTTTGACAGCGCGCGTTCGGGTGAGAGCTTGGTGCCTGCGGCGCGCAAGCGGCTGCGCATCACCCGGTACAAAATCAGCGCGATGAAGCAAATCGTGGCATGGGCACGGATGCGCTCGGGCAGCCGATGGTGGATCGGCCCGATTTCTATCTCAGACTTGAGCACCCTGAATCCCCGTTCAATATCGGCCAGCGACTTGTAGCGCTTGACCACATCCTCTGGCGCCAGATCAGCGGTGTTGGTGACCAGCAGCAACTTACCGTCCATCAAGTGCGCATGCGCCAAGGCTCGCTCGTCGATGGTGTAAGTAAACAACTCACTTTTGAGATCGACACGCACGATGCGCGCCAGATGCGCCTCGCACACATCATGATAGAAGCGTGCGCGCGCACCGCCATCTGACAGCTTGCGCCCACGTGCCGACTTGCTGCTGTCCTGCTCGTCGAGCTTGCCCGCCCATTGGGCCGCCTGGCGCTCAAGGGTTTGAATGACGCGATCGCGCTTGATGCCAGCCTCGGCGGCAGCTTGCGGGTCGTGTGCGACGATCAGGCGCAATTGATTCCAGCTCGCCTCACCCAAGACCTCCTGCTTGGCATCGGCACACTGCGCAGCATGCAGGGGAGCGAGCAGATCCACAAAGTCGCCGTAGCGTCGCCCCGGCACGGCCAGAATAAACTCCAGCTTGCCCTCGCCGGGCAAGGCGATGGTCTGCAGATCCGCAAGGTTATCTGTCGATAGCAAGCCGCGATCGGCCACCGCAATGACACGCTTGATGGGGAAGCGTTTGACGATCTTCTCCAAGGTGGGTTTGAGCGTCGTGATCTCGGCCGTATTGCCGTCGAACACCTCGTGATACAGCGGCAGGCCGTCCTGCGTCTGCACCACGCCGAGCATCACTTGGCGCGCGATCACGCCCTCTTTGGCCATGCCGAACTTACGCACCTCGCCCGTCTGCTGCGATAACCCGGCCGCGCGTATCGTCGTCATGTCGTAGAACACCACGGCCAAGTCCTGATCGACCAAGGGGCGCAACAGGCTGGCGAGCACTTCGTCGACTTCGTCCTGGTGATCGACCATGGCATCCATGGCGCGCAGCAAGTGCTGATGGTCAATCGATTCAGCCATGACTCCCGGCAAAGCGACCGTCTCGAGCCAGCGCAACACGCCGAGTTTGGAGTCCGGGTCGCACAGCCGGTTGAGCACCATCACGCGAATCAACGCCTCGACATCGATGCTATGGCGGGTGCGACCAAACACCTTGCGCAAACGATCAAAGCCGAGCGAATTCCATAACTCGGTCAAAGCCCAGACATCACCAAAATCCCGTGCTGATTCAAAGCCAACGGTCGCAGTCGTCGGTGCCTTGGGCAAGGACTTGCCGGTCACCCGCAGCAGGCCGGAGATCACCGACTCCAGCTCGGTGCCTAGCTGATCGAGCCGCCCCAGCGTGGCGACCGTGCGCTGCCTGGGCCGGCCGGTGTCGTCGCGATAGGCCTCGACAAGCTGCACATAGCGACGCGGTCCGGAGTGGGTGACTTTGATAAACACGCCACTACTCTAAATCACAAATACTGCAATAAAAATTTGGTACAAACGCCTACAAACGTGCCATTACGAAGTCTTTCGCTTTCGCCGACCAAGTACTTGATTTCATTGGCATGCCCGGCAATCTTGGGGCGGAAGTGTCGAACTCGGGGGTGCAACTGCGCTTGGGCGATCTGCCCTTGATCCACGCAGCCCGCCAGTTGGCGCAGTACGGCATCGCAACCGGTGCTTCGGCACGCAACTGGGCGGCCTGTGGCAACGACGTGCTCTTGCCCGAGGCAGCGTCCGAATGGCAGCGCACACTGCTCACCGACCCGCAGACCAGCGGTGGCTTGCTGGTGAGTTGGAGCGAAGCAGCTGTGTCCGTGCTCCTTGAGGCCTTCCGCGCTGCCGGCTTTGCGCAGGCCGCAGTCATCGGCCAGATGCTGGCCAACACGGCAGGGCAGGGCAGCCGGCTTACCTGTGCCCTGTGAGGGCGGTTCCCAGTCTATTATTGATCCGGCCCTGAGAAGTCTTAAGCCGCATAGCGGACGTGGCGGTCCTGG
>ERZ724504.1379-NODE-1379-length-13480-cov-4.167002_pt1 | contig 13480 bp, 9 predicted proteins | sample MGYA00376037_ERZ724504 | MGnify/ENA primary metagenome ERZ724504 (study PRJEB28724, sample SAMN07190888) | wastewater metagenome | isolation source: influent of sewage treatment plant in Hong Hong | place: USA: Christiansburg, Virginia | collected 2016-03-01 ... | reverse complement strand
CTCGAAGGCCACGAGCCCCTGGAGGGCGGCGCCTGTGATCACGAGGCCGCCGCCGGTCTTAAGCACACCCTTTTCGAAAAGGCCTTTGAGAGATCCGACCTCATCCCCGGGGAGGAGTACCGGCGTTTTAGCGGGGACAACGCCTTCTGGCTGGATGACTACGCCCTCTTTTCATCCTTGAAGAGGTCCCTGGGGCTCCCCTGGTACCGGTGGTCCGCGCCGCTGCGCGACCGGGACAGGGGTGCCCTGGAGGAGGCAAAAAGGAACCTGGCCGACGAGATAGAAAGGGAGGTCTTCCTCCAGTTCCTCTTCTTCCGTCAGTGGGAACGCCTCCACGGCCTGTGCCGGGAGCGGGGGGTCCGGGTGATCGGCGACGTACCCGTCTACGTCAGCCACGACAGCGCCGACCTGTGGGCCCACCGGGAGATCTTCGACCTCGACGCCTCGGGGCTCCCCTCCAGGGTGGCCGGCGTCCCCCCCGACTACTTCTCGGCGAAGGGGCAGCGGTGGGGCAATCCCCTCTACCGCTGGGACGCCCTGGAACGGGAAGGTTTCGACTGGTGGCTCCAAAGGCTCCGTCACGGGCTGGCCTTGTTCGACCTGGTCCGTATAGATCACTTCCGGGGCCTGGTAAAATTCTGGTCCATCCCGGCCCGGGAGGATTCCGCCGAGAAGGGCGAGTGGGTCGACGCCTCGCCGGGGGCGTTCTTCGAAGCGTTGCGGGCGAACTTCCCCGGGCTTCCCTTCATCGCCGAGGACCTGGGGTACATCACCCCCGACGTGACGGCTCACATCCGGAGCCTGGGCATCCCCGGGACCCTGGTGCTGCAGTTCGCCTTCGGCGCCGGGTTCGATAAAAGCCCCTACGCCCCCCGAAACCACCGGGAGAACGCCTGCGTCTTCACGGGGACCCACGACAACAACACCGCCCGGGGGTGGTTCGAGTCCGAGGCGACTCCCCTGGCGCGGGAACAGCTGTCGGCCCTGCTGGGAGGTACCGTGACCGCTGGAGACGTCTCCCTAAAGATGGTGGAACTGGCCCTCTCTTCCCGGGCGAGGTTCGCCCTTTACCCCATGCAGGATCTCCTCGGGCTGGGCGCCGAGACGCGGCTCAACACCCCCGGGAAACCCAGGGGCAACTGGCTCTGGAGGGTGAGGGAGGAAGAATTGCTTAACGCCCCGGCGGGAGAATTGGCGGCGATGTCGGCCCGACACGGCCGCATATCACCGGGGAGGCAAAACCCGCCCGGGGTGAGATAATGAACGCACCGAGAAGTGAGAGAGCAGGGGGTATTCAAAGGATGCCGAAGATGAACTACGGCAACAACATCGGGGTTTCTCTGCGCTTCATGATGGAGCAGGACCCGTCGTTCCGGACGGTGGCGTACTTTTCCATGGAGGTCGGACTGAAGGCGGGCATACCCACCTACTCGGGCGGGCTGGGGGTCCTGGCTGGGGACATCCTTAAAAGCGCCGCCGACCTGGGGGTCCCCATGGCGGGCGTCACGCTGCTCTACCGCAAGGGCTACTTCCGGCAGACCTTCGACGACTGCCTCCAGGAGGCCCTGCCCGTCGAGTGGGACCCTGGTAAGGAACTGACCCTCCTGCCCAACGAGGTCACGGTGATCATCGAGGAGCGGATCGTGAAGGTCCGTGCCTGGTGCCTGGAAATACAGGGGAGGACGGGGTTCACCGTTCCGGTCTACTTCATGGACACCGACCTCGACGGCAACACCCCGGAGGACCGGCAACTAACGTGGTACCTCTACGGGGGGGACGAACGCTACCGCCTGTGCCAGGAGATCATCCTCGGTTCGGGCGGCCTGAGGATGCTCCGCGACCTGGGTTACTCCAACATCGACGACTACCATCTCAACGAAGGCCACGCCGCCTTCCTGCTGCTGGAACTCATCCGGGAAATGGGGTACGAGAACTACGACAGGGTCCGGGAGAGGGGCATTTTCACGACCCACACGCCGGTTTCAGCGGGCCACGACCGCTTCAGCTGGGACCTGGTGAACCGGGTGATGCACCGCTCCATGGCCGGCCGGTTACGGAGGATGATGCCCACCGAGGACGTCTCCATGACGGAGATAGCCCTGCGTTACAGCTACTACATAAACGGCGTCTCGGAAAAACACGCCGAGGTCAGCAGGGCCATGTACGGAAGGGAGGACGTGGACTGCATCACCAACGGCATCCATTCGCTCACGTGGGTGAGCCCCGAAATGGCCGGGCTCTTCACGAAATACATCCCCGGGTGGGACAACGCCCCCGAGCGGCTGGTCAAGGCCGCGCAGATCCCCGTCGAGGAGATCCGCCTTGCCCACGGGGCGGCCAAGAAGAGATTGCTGGATTACGTGAAGGCGGCGACGGGGAAAGACCTCGACCCCGGCAGGCTCACCATCGGGTTCGCCCGGAGGGTGGCCCATTACAAGAGGGCCGACCTCGTCCTCCGCGACACCGACCGGCTGGTCAAGGCCGCCGGCGGGAGGGTGCAGTTCATCTTCTCCGGCAAGGCCCACCCCCAGGACGACCCGGCCCGGGAGGTGCTGAAGAAACTGCTCTGCGAGGCCCAGAACATGGTCGGGACGGACATCCCGGTGGTCTTCATCGAGGACTACGACATGGACAAGGCCGCCTTGCTGGTGCAGGGGGTCGACCTCTGGCTGAACAACCCCATCCGGCCCCGGGAGGCATCCGGGACCAGCGGCATGAAATGCGCCCTCAACGGCATCCCCAACTTTTCCGTCCTGGACGGGTGGTGGATCGAGGGATGCGTCGAGGGCGTCACGGGGTGGAGCATCGGCCCCGAGCCGAGGGAGGGCATCGACGACCGGTACGATGACGCCGTCGACCTCGACGACCTCCTGGAAAAACTGGAGAAGGTGATCATCCCCGCCTTTTACGACACCTCCGGTGAATGGGGCAAGGTCATGCGCGGGGCCATCGCCCTGAACGCCAGCTACTTCAACACCCACCGCGTGGTGCGGGAGTACTGCGAAAAGGCCTACGGCATACAGATGAGAGGACTTTAAAAAAAAGTTTGAAGTGTGAAGTTTGAAGGGTAGTGCTCAGACTTGTCCGAAATAGCTTTTTTTATTAATTAGAGGTGCCTCCTGCAACCTTGGGATATCATTGGTTTGCCAACAAAAATCTTATCGGGGGAGGTATTTCCTAATCGTTCTTCCGATACTCCCTGAACCCATCCATTAGCTGCTTAAATGTTTTTGGTTCGTAAGTCCTGAAACTTTCTTCGTCAACAAATACGAAGCCATATTCAATATCAGATTGGACCCTGTTGATATCTTCGCACCAGAGTTTTAAACGCATCATTTTGGGGGAGACGTCCAGGTCTTGCTGTCCCTTGGTTTCGACAATCACGACCTGCTTATCGGACAGTTTCACTAAGAAATCGGGGTAATAGTTGGAAATGTCGCCGTCAGCATTGATGTAATCCAGCTTGAAATGCACTGCCAGGTAGTTCTTTGCAAAGGAAACGACATCGGGACAGTTTTCAAGGAAGGCTGCGAATTCCAATTCGAAATGGCTATCGCCGATAATCCTGTTAAACACTGATTTTTTGGGAACCAGGTATTCCTGGTCTTTCACAACAAAGGGGCGTACATTTCTTAATCTGATCGTGTCTCTTATCTCCGCATCTCCCCGGTCGCGCACGATTAGATCGTTGATGGCTTTCTTGAATGTTTCAATGATGGTTTTGGTTGCGGCTAGTTCCGAAAGATTGCGCAAGGTGTTGGCGCTTTCAAGATCAACTTCCTTGCCAAACAGATAGCCTCGCACAAACGCCTTGACCTTGCCGTAAAGCACATCGTAGCCACTGAACAGGCGCAATTCCTTCATCACGACTTGGGCGAAATATCCTATTACACTCCGGTAATCGGCAACTCCCGCGCTGTCGAGCATTGTGGTATGTGTGATCTCTCCATTTGCAATGTCCTTAAAGACGATCTCTCTCTGCTCTTCTTCGCTGAATCTTTTATACTCAACGGCTTGAAAATCCATGTTTCCGACTTCCAGATCGACAAGGTCCTTGTATTCACGATACGCGCGTGGAGACAGAACCGGAATTTCGATATCAAGTTCTTCCATGTTCTTCCTCACATTTTCCCTGTCCACTTCCACCACAAGAGGAGTTTTTGGTTTCGTTCCCGGCCCCATGGCCCCGCGTTCCAGTTGTACTCCCTCCGCCTGGATGGATTCGACAAACTCCATAAAGGCGTCGGTGCCTATAACGCTGACATATTCCTCAAGTCCTTCCGGATACATCTTTCTCAATCCACGACCCAGTGTTTGTTCCGGTAAAATGTTGCTCTTTGCCGAGTAGGCCCGCAACCCGACAATGGTTGTCACATTCCTGACGTCCCAACCCTCTTTAAGCATCATAACCGAGACAATAGCCTTGAAAGGACTGGTTGGCTCATCGATCTCGTTGGCTTGACTGCGCAGAAGTTCAAGCTCTTCTTTGGCTTTGCCGGAAGCCGCTTCGGAAATTTCGCCGTTGTTCTTGGTATGAATCACTAGGACCGCACCCTTCAGCTCCGGGTAGCGGTTTTCCAGGTATTCGGCCACCTCATCGCAGTTTCGTGTATCGTCGGTCATCACGAAAAGGATGGCTTTCTTCCCAAGTTTTTCATGCTCTTTACATGCTTTTTCCCACTCGGTGACTCCGAGGTGTATATAGTCGGTATATTTCTCAGTATATCTTGCGCTTGGCCTTTCGGAGAGTTTTGTCCGGCTGGGTTTATCCGGCAGAACAGGATGCTTTACCACGTTCTGCCAAATGGCTTCGACAAGAGGATAATCGGCTACGGTCTGCACAAAAATCGCTCCATTGTTATGTCTGGGCGTGGCGGTAACGTCCACCTGCAAGGCAAGAGAACTCCCTTTCTGCAAAAGACGGTTGTGAATGTCCTCAATAGATTTGAACCAGGCCATGCCGGGGTCGTGAATGTGGTGTGCCTCGTCGTTCAGAACCATCAGTTCATCGACATCGCGCACTATCATGCCGAGATCGACCTTGGAATCGGTGGTAGCTCCGCTAGGGCGTTTGCCCAGGAAATAATCCCGAAGGTCCTCGTCATCTGCTGATGGAAGAGTATCGTTTCCGGCATAGACACGGTGTATGTTGGTGAGGAAGATGTTTCCCGAAGGCCTGGTAACCCGTACTTCGTCCTGCTTGTGGAGGGTAAGCTGGAAATCGTCGCGCCAGTTGCGGCCGTCGAAACCATTGTCCGGCAACACTGGATCTTCGAAGAATACGCGAAGCCCCTTGAAATCATGGTAGATCCTGTCAAGTACAATGATGTTGGGCGCAATAACAAGGAAGTTGCGCGACAGGCCCGAGTCGGGTTCATAAAGCTTGTGAAAGAAACTCCATGCAATGACCAATCCCATAACCTTCGTTTTTCCGCTTCCCGTCGCCATCTTGACTACAAAGCGCCGCCAGGTTTCGTCGAACATCCCTGCGGAGACTGCTTCAGAGCTGTCAAAGCGCATCAGGTCGAACTTATCCTTTACACCCGCTACATCATAGAGGTAGATAACGGTTTCCAATGCTTCACGCTGAGCGAAGTAGTATTGGAATTCAGCCATTGTGCCGTCTGACTGCTCAAGGAGATGCGGTGTGTTGAACCACCAGTTGAGAAGGCTCCTGCTTGTATCTGCCGCACCGGCATATCCGGCGTCGCGAAATTCCTTCACTTTTTTCCGAAGTTGGGCGACAAGCGGTGGCATAAGCTTTTCCATACTGCTTTCCCGCAACGCCTCATCTGCCGGGAACCAGCGGAGGGAGGGATCTATTATTTCGTGCGGGGATCGTGGGAAGTCTTTATGCAGGGCCATTATTCGTCCCCCACTTTAAGGAACCTTAACCTTGTGTCAGTAGTAAGAATTCCCATCTGCTGAATGGCGATCTGGTTCAGCTTGCGGAGCCGCTCAGGCTGCGGCGTCTTTTCCTGGATAAAAAGCGCATTCAGGTTTTCCAGGTTGGACAGGCACACGAGTTGGGACGAATTCGCATAATCCCTGATATTGCCCTTATCACCCGGATGACTATCACGCCATTGCTTGGCGGTCATGCCAAACAATGCCATATTTAAAACATCGGCTTCCGAGGCATAAACCAGGTTTATCTGCTGCGGCGAAAGTTCCGGTGGAATCAGGTTTTCTTTAATGGCATCGGTGTGAATTCGGTAGTTTATCTTGGCAAGATTGCGCCTGATGTCCCATCCAAGTTGTTTGAATTCCTCCTCCTTCAGCCTCTGGAATTCCTTGATAAGGTAGAGCTTGAACTCCACCGATATCCACGAGGCGAACTCAAAAGCGATGTCTTTATAGGCGAAAGTGCCGCCATAGCGGCCTGTTTTGGCGATGATTCCAATTGCCCCTGTTTGGGAGATCCACCGTTTCGGCGTCAGGGAAAAACTGTTCAATCCTGCCTGTTTTCTAATTCCATCGAATTCGATGGAATTAAAATCGGGGTTGTTTAGCTGCTCCCAGATTCCAAGGAATTCTATGGTGTTCCGGTTTCGCATCCAGTTCTGGATAATGTAGTCGCCACGCTCCGCGTCGCGATACCGGGCAATATCCGTCAAAGAAATAAAATCCTCCTCGCGGTGCTGATACAACGATACTTCCCGGCTCAAGACCTCAATCTTCTTCGTTTTACTCATACCCGCACCTCAATGATCGTCATGGTGTCGTTGCCGAAGATATCCACCACTTTCACGGCGATCTTTCTCACTCCAGGCAGGCATTCGTGAGACACGCTCACCAATTCAAGCGAGCGGTCCTTCCTGGTGCGGAAGCTCTGCCACTCGTTTTCGAATATGTAATCCCCGGTCCACTGCTCTTCCCATTCATCCGTTTCCGGATTCTTCACGCGGATAATCTCGCGCTTGCTCTCGAAGTTGAAATCCACCGCCCAGTAGTCGATCCAGTCCTTCCAGTTTTTCGTCAGGACTTCGCGGCTCACGATCCCCTGTGCATCCTTGCTCACCTTGACTATCTGTCCCTTTTCCGCAACGATCCTGCTTCCCTTGTTGCCCAGCGTTTCTTCGGCGTGTTTTATTGAATCCTGGGAGTAAAAGACCGAAAAATCGGTAAGTTCAACGGCTACGCTTCCAGGCTGGCCTTTTTTACCTTCCTTAACGATGGGCTTCACTTCGATGGCCGCCACATCGTGAAAGACCACCTGGTTCTTCTCCACTGCTCGCTTGTCGAAGACCTCGGCGGGGATGTATTTGGGCGCGATGTCGATACCCTTGCTCCGCGCCTCGTCGAGCACGTTGGGGAAAAGCCCCATTTCGAACTCGAAGCCAAGAATGTCCACCCTGGTTATCTGCTTCTTGCGGCACTCCAGAATAATCTCCTCGACGAAAAGGCGCGTAACGGGCAGGTTCACAGGGCCCACCGACACCAGTCTCCCTGCCCGTTTGCCGTTGAAGCAGGCGAAATTCTCCACCTTCTCCGCCCTGTAGGCCTTCAGGATAAGGTCGACGAAGGCTGATTCCTTTTCCTGCAGTTGCCTGATTTGTTCTCCCTCGCGCAGATTCGGGTTGACTCCAATATAATGCTGCCGCTCGTACTTGCCCAGGTTGAGAATCTCAAACGCTCGGTAATCCTTCCCCTCGGCCTTCAATCCGCGCTGTACGCCGATCATCCTTTTGCGGGTAGTGTGGATGGCGAATTTTCCCAGGTCACTGGCGATCCACTTGCGGCCCAGTTTTTCCGCCACAGCCGCCATCGTGCCGGAACCGCAGAAGAAATCAGCAACTAGGTCCCCTTCTTTAGAAGAAGCTTTGATGATCCGTTCGAGTAGTGCCTCGGGTTTTTGGGTGGGGTAGTTGACTCTTTCAATGGCTTGAGGATTGACTGGAGGTATGTTATCCCACACGGAATCAACAATGTCCCCTTCAACTTCATCTAAATAGATGATTCGAGTACCTCCCGCAGTAGGATTCACGTCGTCGCGATACCGGCGACCATCCTTGTCGATTTTCCATCGTTTCAGATAGTCAGCGCTATGTGGTTTGAATTGAGTATGCCAGATAAACTTATTTTTTGATTTTCGATACGAAATGATATCGTCATGCTTTTGAGGAAACTTTTTCGCGGTCTTCCTCTTGAATGAAAAATACCTCCAAATGATCTCATTTAAAAAGCTGTCACGGCCAAATACTTCGTCTAACACTTGTCTTAAATGATGATTCATCCGCCAATCGCAGTGCACGTAAATACTTCCATCCTCGGACAGCAGATCGCGCATCAAGACCAGCCGTTCGTAGATCATGGAGATGAAAGAGTCGGCACCCTTGCCCCAGGTGTCGCGGTAGGCTATCTCCTCAAGAATATTTGGCTTTTTCGTGAACGTGTCGCTGCCGATCTCGATATCCATACTGAAATCCGCGCCCACATCGAACGGTGGGTCTATGTAGATCAGCTTCAGGCCACCCTGAGCCTCAATCTCCTCCCGCAGCGGGCCGTTCTTGAGCGAAGACAGAACCAGCTTGTTGTCACCCCAGATCAGTTTGTTTGTCCACCCCTTGAGCTGACGGCCGCGTTCGTCGAAAAGAAATCCTTGGGCCGAGGTATCACCCAGGTTTTCAGCCCTGGGCTCGTCCACCTGCTCTATCGTCTGAAAGGGCAGAACGATGTTGCAGACCTCGTTGGTCTTGCCGTTCCAGACCAGCTCAACCTCCCGTTTCTCGCCAAAGAGCAGAAAACGGTACTTGTCAGGAAGAGGCTTGTCCGCCTCGATAAAGCGAAGAATTTCCTGCTTTTCCTGATCGGTTAATCTGGGCATGGACATTAATCTCCTTTTCTCCGAGGCAGGAAGACTATTTTTGACAATTATTTCTCTTACTATAATATCTCGACACTCCATATTACCGCAGAACCAGCCGCAACTGTTCAGGTTCGGGTATCAAAGGCGGTGTAACGTAGGGTTCGCCCTCGCCGTTCGTCCAGATCCCTGTAGGTAAAGAGATTCAGACGAAGTCCGCCAGTAGGCGGACCATATTTGAGAACGACCAGCCAGCCTTTGACCCATGGTGCAGCCACTTGATCACCAGTAGAGCTACAAGAGCTGTCCAAATCTGGATGCGAAGAGCGCTCTCACTCACCCCTATAAAGGTTTTGACCTTGAGGTTCTGTTTCAGGGTCTTGAAGAAGACCTCTATCTGCCATCGCTCTCTGTCGATGGAACTTATTGTGGTGGATCCACACTTGAGGTGATCAGTGAGAAGGACGATCTCTGTTTTATTCTTGTCGTCCCATACCACGATCCTTATCAAGGGGAGCGGATACTTCTCCCAGGTTTCAATGCCCGCGAGGCGGATGATCTCGTCTTTGAGCACCGGACTGTTTTCAGGAACGCTTCTTCTTTCGGTTATGACGTATGAGGCATTTTTTTCATCCTTATCACGAAGAAGACCTTTTCTTCGTTCCACTTCCTGAAGAGGTCGAAGCCGATACAGGCCCTGTGTTGGCCCATGGGAAAAGGGATAGGCAGAGAGTTATCGTTGTCGAATCGAAAGAGAGCAGCTTGTTCCTGAACCGGAACCTGGTCTTGTTCATGTTTCCCGGATTGCCCTATGCCCTGAATTTGCCCAGAAGGTCCCGGAAAAGATCCCCAAAGAGTTCACTTGGGCGGTGTTCGTTGGCATACGAGAGAGTCGATTTGTTCGGGTTCCTGTTTACACCCGGATGCACGAGCTTTCCGTTGCAACTTTGTAGACCCTGGCATATCTCACGCAAGGAATCGGCTCAAGCAAGATGACAAAAGAGCATTGAAACAAACTGGACCCAGGAATGAAAGCCCTTTGGAATGACGCTCGGCACCGTGTTTGACAACCAGTTTCTGAAAATCGACACGCGAAACTTGACCAAGTGTTTGACTGAACAGGCTTGCAACCTTTAGCATCGGTTTGCCTCCTCCTCCAAGGGGTTTGTTGTGTTGGCAAACCAATGATATCCCAAGGTCGCGGGAGGCACTTTTAATTTCTACAAAAAGCTATTTTGGGCAAGTCTGAGCACTACCCTTCTAACTTCATACTTCAAACTTTTCCTCCGCAGGTCTTGCCGCCGATCATCCAGTTCTCCGCCGGGGATTCCTCGATCTTGACGGTGACGGCCTCGACGGGGCAGCCGACCTTCTCGACCACCACGTCGGTGATGGCCTTCGCCAGTTCCGTCTTGAACTCCTGGCTCTTCCCGGACCACAGGTCCACTCTCACTATTGGCATGGTCTCACCTCCCTTGTCGTGTTTCGCCCGCCCGGCCGCGCCTTGTAGAAGGGCCCGGGCCGGGCCTTCAGTACAACTCCGTGCTCAGGTACTTGAGTCCCGAATCGCAGACCAGGAACACCACGGTCCCGCCCTTTTCAGGTCCTTCCAGCAGCCTTCGGGCCGCGGCGGCGTGGGCGCCGGACGAAAAACCTCCGAAGATACCCTCGAAACGGGCCAGAGCCCGGGCGCCGGAGACGGCCTCGTCGTCGGTCACGGCGATGAAGCCGTCCACCAGCGAGCGGTCAAGCAGGGGCAGTTCCCTGGAATAGCCGCACCCCTGTATCCTGTGGCTGCCGCTGCCTCCGGGGTTCCCGAAGTAGGCCGCCTCGGCGGGTTCGCCCAGGTAGCACCGTATCCCCGGGTTGTGCCCCTTCAGCACGCTGGAGATCCCCGTGAAGGAGCCGCCCGAGCCGGCCATGTCCACGAAGGCGTCCACCCTGCCGCCGGTATCGCGCCAGATCTCCTCGCCGGAAACTCTCTCCCCCATGACGTTGCCCCTCATGGCGAACTGGTCGGCCCTGAAGGCGCCCCGCTCTTTGACCAGCCGGCGGGCCTCCTCGTCGACCAGCTCAAGGTCCCTCCCCGAGACTTGGCCCGGGACCGAGCCCGGCGCCTGCGGGACCAGCACCACCTCCGCCCCCAGGGCGCGCATCATCCGCGCCCTCTCCATGGAGTTGCCCTCGGACATGACCGCCACAAAACGGTAACCCTTTAGCCCGCAGGCCAGGGCGAGCCCCGTGCCGGTGTTGCCGCTGGTCAGTTCCACGATGGTGTCCCCCGGCTTTATCCACCCCTTTCCCTCCGCCTCCAGGACCATGTGAAGCCCCACCCTGTCCTTCTTGCTGAAGCCCGGGTTCAGGTATTCCAGCTTCGCCAGGATGGTCCCGTCCAGGCCCCAGTGCCGGGTGAGCCTCCCGCAGTTGACGATCCTCGTGTCGCCTATAGCGTCGAGTACGCTATCTAGCACGGCCGCCATCGTCTTCCCCCCGATCGTTCCCTTTTGGGCTATTCTAATACCTGGGGGCGCAAGCGGCACACCGTCCCCCTGTCCGATCGACCCGGCCGGGCGTCGGCGGGAGGCGGCGGAAGGCGAGGGAGTGATGACGATGCTGAATGAAAGGCAAGAAGCGGTATTCCGGGGATACGACGACGGCCTTATCGAATTTGCCCGCGAACTGGTTCGGGTCCGGAGCTACTCCGGCGAGGAGGAGGGCGTGGCCCGGCTGGTGGAGGCGAAAATGAAGGAGCTGGGCTACGACGAGGTCTTCATCGATGCCGTCGGCAACGTGATGGGCCGCGTCGGCGACGGTCCGAGGAGCGTCCTCTTCGACTCCCACATGGACACCGTGGAGGTCAAGGACGAAGGGGAGTGGTCACTGCCCCCCTTCGGCGCCGAAATAAGGGACGGCCGCCTCCACGGCCGCGGCTCGGTGGACATGAAGTCCTCCCTGGCCGCCTCGATCTACGCCGCCGCCGCGGCCCGGGACCTGGGTCTTTACGAAGGGCGGACCGTCTTCGTGACCGCCACCGTCAGCGAGGAGTACTGCGACGGGGTGAACCTCAGGATGCTCTTCGCCGAAACGGGGCTGAGGCCCGACCTCGTCGTCATCTGCGAGCCCTCGGACAACCTGGTGACCCTGGGGCACAAGGGCAAGGCCCAACTGCTCCTTCGCACCCACGGCGTGTCGGCCCACGGCTCCGCCCCCGAAAAGGGTGTCAACGCCGTCTACGAGATGGCCGAGATCATCACCCGCGTGGAAAAATTGAACGAGAACCTGGCCTCTTTCGGCCCGCCCCACGGGACGATCGTCCTCTCGGATATATCCTGCGTCAGCGCCTCCCTCAACGCCGTACCCAGCGAGTGCAGCATCTACCTCGACAGGAGGCTGGTCCCCGGTGAGACCGAAGAGGACGTGAAGCGCGAGATGGACGCCCTGACGGCAGGCAAGAGGGCCTCCTGGGAGATAGGCGTCCTCAGGAGGAAGAGCTGGACCGGCGTCGAACTGGTCTATACCCCGCTCCACGAGGCCTGGGAGATCGACAGGGGCCACGAACTGGTCAAGGCCTGCGACAGGGCCCACGAAAAGCTCTTCGGGCGAAAGCCCGAGAAGTACGGCTTCTGGGACTTCGGGACCAACGCCGTGACCCCCGTGAGCATGGGGATACCCACCATCGGCTTCGGCCCCGGCGATTACAAGCTGGCCCACAGCGTCAACGAGAACTGCGAGGTGGACAGTATCCTGGAGGCCTTCCGGTTCTACGGAACACTGATCGGAGAGGTATGAACCCGTTTCATCGACGAAGGAGGACGAAACAGTGATAACCTATGAGGATTTCGAAAAGGTCGACATGCGCGTCGGGAAGGTGATCGACGTCCAGGATTTTCCCAGGGCGAAGAATCCCTCCTACAAGGTCAGGATCGACTTCGGCGGGGAAATAGGCGTGAAAAGCTCGAGCCTCCAGGCCAAAAAGGACTATACCCTCGAGGAAATGATCGGCCGCTACGTGGTCTGCGTGGTCAACTTTCCTCCCAGGAACATCGCGGGGTTCCTGTCGGAGGCGCTCGTCCTGGGCGTCCCAGGCCCGGGGGACAGCGTCAGCCTGCTGGCCGTCGACAGGGCTCCCGTCCCCCTCGGCGGCAGGGTCTTCTAGTCACGGCGGGCTACTGGATACCAGGGGGACAGGGTTCCCCGGGAGGTAGAAGGATGAAAAAGGAAAAGGGCAAGATCTCCGCGATAATGCGCGAACAGGCTCTCGACAAGGGATTGCTCGAAAAAGCCGGGAGGTGCGCCCAGGATTACCTGGACTCCGTCCTCGACCGGCCCGTCTTTCCGGAAGAGAAGGACCTCGAAGGGCTCGTGGAGTTCCGCCATGCCCTGCCGGAGGAACCAGGCGACCCGGGGGAGATCCTGGACAGGCTCCACCGTTTCGGATCGCCCGCGACGGTCGCCCAGGTGGGGGGGCGCTACTTCGGTTTTGTCAACGGGGGGGTTGTCCCCGCCTCGCTGGCGGTGAAATGGCTCGTCGACGCCTGGGACCAGAACGCCGCCCTCTACGCGATGTCCCCGATCGTGTCGGTCCTGGAAGACGTCTGCGAGGGGTGGGTCGTGGACTTCTTCGGTCTTCCCACAGGCTCCGACGGCGGATTGATGGAGGGCTCCGTCACGGCC
>ERZ724504.1372-NODE-1372-length-13498-cov-5.924422_pt1 | contig 13498 bp, 12 predicted proteins | sample MGYA00376037_ERZ724504 | MGnify/ENA primary metagenome ERZ724504 (study PRJEB28724, sample SAMN07190888) | wastewater metagenome | isolation source: influent of sewage treatment plant in Hong Hong | place: USA: Christiansburg, Virginia | collected 2016-03-01 ... | reverse complement strand
CTTCAATGGTGCCGTGCATGCCCAGCATGCCGAGAAATTTTTTGTCGCTGGCTGGATATGCGCCCAGACCCATTAAGGTGCTGGTAATGGGGTAGCCCAGCATATCCACCAGCGTGCGCAGCTCATTAGTGGCATTGCCCAGCAACACACCGCCACCGGTATAGATATAAGGACGCTTTGCCGTCAGCAGCAACTGCAGTGCCTTGCGAATCTGACCTGCATGACCCTTTTTGACGGGGTTGTACGAGCGCATCTCCACTTTTTCAGGATAGCCCGTGTACAGCGCCTTCTTGAAGGACACGTCTTTCGGAATATCCACCACCACAGGGCCGGGACGGCCAGTGCGGGCGATGTGGAAGGCCTTCTTCATGGTCTCAGCCAGATCGCGAACGTCCTTAACCAAGAAGTTGTGCTTGACGATGGGACGCGTAATGCCCACGGTGTCGCATTCTTGGAAGGCGTCGGTACCAATGTAGTTGGTCGAAGTCTGACCGGCCACCACCACCATGGGGATGGAGTCCGTATACGCTGTAGCAATGCCGGTGACCGCATTGGTCAGGCCGGGGCCGGATGTCACCAGCGCCACGCCCACTTCACCGGTTGCACGTGCAAAGCCATCGGCAGCGTGCACAGCCGCCTGCTCATGGCGCACCAGCACATGCTGAATGCTGTCTTGCTTGTACAGCGCGTCGTAAATATAGAGAACTGCCCCGCCTGGGTAACCCCACAGGTGCTTGACACCTTCAGCCTGAAGAGACTTGATGAGGATTTCGGAGCCCATCAATTCCTGGGCGCCCTTGGGGGACGATGCTGCGGCTGCAGAGGCCAGCTCGGCTTTGGAGATTTCCATGATCAACCTTTGTGAATTTCTCTAACGAAAAACCTTCGGTGCCCTTAGCCTGAAGCCCTTGTGAGGCCGGTTTAGGACTTAAGACCACAAGCCATGGGCGTTTGTGTGTACGCCGGACCGTGATCCGTTTGCTTCTTTAAGTTGAGAACATTATCGCACTGCAACAAGACCTTCAAATGCACTACACAAAAAAACATCAGTGGATGCGATAATCGACAGCTTTCCCACGGGCACTCCCCCGATTTTTCCAGGGTTACTCTCTCTTGGCCACAGAACAAGAACTGTCTGCATTCCTCAAAGGCGTAGAAAAGCGCGCGTTCAAGCGCAGCTTTTTTCACGTCCGCGATGAGGAGGCCGCCCTGGATATCGTGCAGGACAGCATGCTCAAGCTGTCCCAGCACTATGGGGACAAGCCCATCAATGAGCTGCCCATGTTGTTCCAGCGCATTCTCTCGAACAGCACGCTGGACTGGTTCAGGCGCCAGAAGACGCAAAAAGCCCTGTTCACCCATTTCAGTGATCTGGAATCCTCATCAGACGATGACGGCGGCTTTGACTGGCTGGAGACCTATGCCACCAATGCCGACGAGGCCGCCGCCCACAATGTGGAAAGCCTAACTGAGCGCAAGCAGACGCTGCAAAGTATCGAAAAAGAAATACAAGAGCTTCCAACGCGTCAACGCGAAGCATTCCTCATGCGTTATTGGGAAGAGATGGATGTTGCGGAGACCGCTGCAGCCATGGGCTGCTCTGAAGGTAGTGTTAAAACACATTGCTTCCGCGCCATCCAAACATTGAGCAAGGCACTCAAGGCCAAAGGAATCGAGTTATGAAATCCGCGCCCACACTCCTGCAAGAACAGGCTGCCGACCGCTTCGCCCGTCATATCACGGTCCGTTTGAGTGAAGGCGAGGCCTTGCTACCCTACGAAGTGACCGAACGCCTGCGTGCTTCCCGCGAGCGGGCCGTCTTTGAACGCCGCCGCGAGGCGACAGTGTTGCACGCGCAAACCAGTGCTGCAGCATCTTCCCAAGGCAGCACCATGACCATGGGCAGCCCCAATGAAGGTGCTGGCTGGTGGCGCGCATTGATCTCTGCCATTCCAGTGTTTGCGCTGATTGCCGGCCTGGTGATTTACAACGCGGACAGTGAACAAAGTATGCTGAGCGAAGTCACCGCAGTCGATACCGCTTTGCTGACTGACGACCTGCCACCCGCTGCATACTCGGATCCGGGCTTTATTCAGTACCTCAAGACTTCAGCCTCCGCCTCAGAACACTAAACAGCCCGCCGCCCCTGCATTGATGCCTACTGAAAAGCGCTCCATCCTGAGTCCTAACAACACCGCCGCCGTCATGGCGGCGGTGTTGTTGATGGCTCTGTCCTGGACAGGATGGAATGTGGTGCAGCAAGTCAGACTCGCTCCAAGTGCTGTGCCACCTGCGACCATGGCTGCATCCAAGACCATGCACGTGGACCCCTCCATGCGCCAGCGAGCCACGGCACAAGCCTCTGGCCCGCGCTGGGCGGAACTCAGCAGCCATCAGCGCCAAGTTCTTTCGCCGCTGGAAGAGCGCTGGCCCATGGTGGGCTCGGTACAAAAGCGCCGCTGGATTGCGCTGGCCGATGGTTTTGACAAGCTCAGCGAGCGTGAGCAGGAAAAACTGCGCGACCGCATGGAATCATGGTCTGGCCTAAGCGCGGCTCAGCGCAATCAGGCGCGCCTAAACTTTGCTATCACCAACCGACTGGCGACAGACAAGCAGGCCCAGTGGGAAGCTTATCAAGCTCTGAGCGATGAAGAAAAGCGATTGCTCGCTTCCCGTGCAGCACCCAAGGTGGTGACAGCCGCCCCGGCTATCAAACCCGTGGCGCCCAAGAAGCTAGCGCGCATTCCTGCAGCCACAGCCACACCCAATACGGTGCCGAATCTACCCAAGATTCCTCCTGCCACTATTCATCACCCGCCGCCAGCCGTACCAGCCACACCATCGATGGTGGAAACGCACCCAGTGCGTACGCCCTCTATCATTGTGGAGACAGCGCCAGTGGATATTCCACGCGCCACGCCCATCACGCTGCCGCCCCTAGATGCGCCAGCTCAAGACTCGCACTGATCTGGCTTTGATGCTGCAATCAGAGCATCAAGGTCGCTGAGTCGCCACCTACAATGCCTTCATGCAGCAAGATATTTCGATTCATGATGGCAGCGCAACACCCTCAAATACTCCTGATTTCATAGCCCCCAGCCTGCGTCGCAGAATGGCCTGCTGGCTTTATGAAGGTATGCTGCTGTTTGGCGTGGTGTTTATTACAGGCTATCTGTTCAGCACACTGTCCCAGACCCGTAACGCACTCGATAACCGCCACTTGCTGCAAGCTTTCATGATGGTGGTGCTGGGCATTTACTTTGTCTGGTTCTGGAGCAAGGGCCAAACGCTGGCCATGAAAACCTGGCATATCCGCGTGGTGGACACCCAAGGCCGTCCTTTGACCCAGACCCGAGCCTTGCTGCGCTATGCCACCAGCTGGATGTGGTGGTTGCCGCCGCTGGCTGTGCTCTACCCTTTTGGCCTTCCACCTCTGGAAGTAATGGTGCTGATGCTGGGCTGGATCCTGGTCTGGTCCCTGCTCAGCCGCTTTCACCCTAAAAAACAGTTTTGGCATGACGCCTGGGCCGGCACCCAGCTGGTGCATCAAGCCCCCGCACCTAAACGCATCCGCTGATATTGCTCCGCATGACCTCATCAACACCCGACCCCGTCAATCCCCAGAAAAGCCGCACCGGCCTTTCTCGCGTACTGCATGCAGGTGCCTACTCGCTGGCGGGCCTCAAGGCCGGCTGGCACGAAAAAGCCTTTCAGCAAGAGGCCATCTGCGCTTTTGTCATGATTCCTGCGGCCTTCTGGCTAGGCTCGACCTGGGAGCAGGTGGCCCTGCTGGCTGCAACGGTCACCCTGGTTCTCATCGTCGAGCTGCTCAACACCGGCATTGAAGCCGCCATTGACCGTATTGGCCCCGAGTGGCATGAGCTGTCCAAAAAAGCCAAAGACATGGGCAGCGCCGCTGTCTTATTGTCGCTATGCCTTTGCGGCGCCATCTGGGCTGCCGCCATTTACCACCGATTCATCGCATGACTACTCCAGCCTTCTCCATCTGCGTGTACTGCGGCTCGCGCCCCGGCACCAACCCTCAATTTACCGAAGTCGCCAAGGCCGTCGGCCGCTGGATTGGCGAACGCGGCGGTCAGCTTGTCTATGGCGGCGGGCGCAGCGGCCTGATGGGTGTGGTGGCTGAAGCCACGCAGCAAGCGGGCGGCCGTGTGATCGGCATCATTCCTCAGGCCCTGGTCAATAAAGAACTGGCCAATCAAGCCTGCGATGAGCTGCATATCGTCAAGAACATGCACGAGCGCAAGGCCATGATGGCCGAGCGCAGCGATGTCTTTGTGGCCCTGCCCGGCGGTATTGGCACCTTTGAAGAGTTGTTTGAAGTCTGGACCTGGCGCCAGCTGGGCTATCACGACAAGCCCATCGGCATCCTCAACGTGGATGGCTACTACGACAGCATGTTGCAGTTTCTGCAGTCCTGCGTCAGCAACGAATTCATGGGTGAATGGCAGATGGGGCTCATCGAGACCAGCTCTGACACAGACGCGCTGCTGCAAAATCTGGTGCAGAACGCAGGCAATCGCCTGGATACGCCGCCGCTGCGTTCGGTCATTTAACCCCCTGAGCGGCTATGCCGCCTGCCCAAGGAAGACGACAGCCTTTGCTGCGCGGCGATTCACTTTGCTGGCTATCTCTCTGATTAGCTCGCACCCGCTTTAACGACTCTGAACAAAAAAGCCAGACTCAAGGTCTGGCTTTTTGCTGGGTGCGGGCATAAATGCTTAGACAGCGGTGTCGTCCAGCTCACCGGTGCGAATGCGCACAACGCGCTCTACGGGGGTGATGAAGATCTTGCCGTCACCAATCTTGCCTGTGCGTGCCACGTTGACGATGGAATCCACGCAGCGGTCCACATCTTCGTCCTTGACAACAACTTCAATCTTCACTTTGGGCAGAAAGTCCACCACGTACTCCGCACCGCGGTACAGCTCGGTGTGGCCTTTCTGGCGGCCAAAACCTTTAACTTCTGTCACGGTCAGACCATTCACCCCACACTCGGCCAAGGCCTCGCGCACTTCCTCAAGTTTGAAAGGCTTGATGACGGCGGTAATCATTTTCATGGGGCTTATTCCTCAATAGATTGAAATCGGCAACGCGCCAGAGGTTTGGCCTCAGGCACGGAATTTATTGGTTATCGGGTAGCGCCAGTCTTTGCCAAAACTGCGCACCGTCACGCGTGGGCCGACGGGTGCCTGGCGGCGCTTGTGTTCATTGATTTGTATCAGACGCGTGACGCGCTCCACATCAGCGGCCGCAAAACCCTTGGCCACGATGGAGCTTACGCTCTCATTATTTTCCATGTAGTGCGTGACGATGGCGTCCAGCACCTCGTAGTCAGGCAGGCTGTCCTGATCTTTCTGGTCCGGCCGCAACTCGGCGCTGGGCGGGCGCGTAATGATGCGATCAGGGATGGGATCGAGCCCCGTGCCAAACGGGTCATGGGCATTGCGCCAGCGCGCCAGCGCAAAGACTTCGGTCTTGAGCACATCCTTGATGACAGCAAAGCCGCCGGCCATATCGCCATACAGCGTGCAATAGCCAGTCGACATTTCGCTCTTGTTACCCGTGGTCAGCACCATGTGGCCAAACTTGTTGCTCATGGCCATGAGCAGCGTGCCGCGAATGCGTGCCTGCAGGTTCTCTTCGGTCGTGTCTTCAGCACGGCCTGCAAATGTGGTGGCCAGCGCGGCCTTGAAGGCCTCGAACTGCGGCGCAATATCAATTTCTTCGTGCTGCACACCCACACGCTCAGACATTTCACGGGCATCCAGCCAGCTGATGTCGGCCGTGTAGGGAGATGGCATCATCACCGTGCGCACCTTGTCCGCACCCAGCGCGTCCACCGCAATAGACAGCACCAGCGCCGAATCCATGCCGCCCGACAGGCCGATGAGCGCACCGGGAAAGCGGTTCTTGCCCACATAGTCGCGCACCGCCAGCACCAGCGCTGACCACAAAGCGTGGTGATGGCTGAGCGGAGGTTTGACTTCGCCCATCAGGCTGACCCGGCCATCCACCAAATGGGCGGCCACCAGCGGCAAGCCTTCTTCAAAAGCCGCAGCGCGTGCGGCCAGTTGGCCATTGGCCTCTACGGCAAACGAGCAGCCGTCAAAAACAATCTCATCTTGCCCACCCACCAAGTGGGAATAAACGACAGGCACTTCATTTTCAATAGCACGCTGCGCAATCACTGCTTCGCGCTCTGTCGGTTTTCCGCTATGAAATGGCGATGCATTGATGACGACCAGCAACTGCGCGCCAGCGGCCACGGCAGCTTGGGCCGGGCCGACATGCCAGGCGTCTTCGCAAATCAGCAGGCCGACCTGAATGCCTGCCACATCCACCACGCAAGGCGTATTGCCTGCGGCGAAGTAGCGCTGCTCGTCAAACACACCAAAGTTGGGCAGCAGCTGCTTGAAATAATGGGCAACCTTCTGACCATCACGCAGCACGCTGGCGGCGTTGAAGAGCTTGCCCCCATCACGCTGCGGGTGACCGATGACCAGCGCCAACCCCGGCCATTGAGCGCTGGCGGCCTGCAGCTCTAGCAGCGCAGCATCGCAGGCATCAAGGAATGCGGGGCGTAAATAAAGGTCTTCAGCCGCATAGCCGCACAGGGCAAGCTCAGGGGTGAGCAACAGGCGGGCACCGTTGGCATAAGCTTCGGCAGCGGCGGCAATGATTTTCTGGACATTGCCAGAGAGGTCACCCACGACAAAATTGCGTTGGGCACAGCAGATAGAAAGCGTCATGAAAAGCAAGCTAGGCGGTGAGGCTACCGGCGCCCGCGACAATCAGGGCATGGCCGAAAACACAATTATCACTCGCGTGCTCACCAGCGTGCAGCAGCTGGACGCACAAAACTGGAATGCGCTGCTGGCCTCTCAGTCCACGCCCACACCTTTCATGCGCCACGAATACCTGGCCGCCATGGAGCAAAGCGGCAGTGCCACGCCTGAAACGGGCTGGGTCATCCGGGTCATCACCATCTGGGAACAGGGCGAATTACTGGCCGCCTGCCCCCTCTATATCAAGACACATTCTTACGGCGAGTATGTGTTTGACTGGGCCTGGGCCCGCGCTTACGAGCAGCACGGCCTGCCTTACTACCCCAAGGCCGTGCTGGCCGTGCCTTTTACGCCCGCCCCCGGCTCGCGCCTGCTGGCGCGCACGCAGGCGCTGCGCGTGGCGCTGGTACAGGCCATACAGGAGTGGGCCGAGTCACTGCAACTGTCATCACTGCACCTGCTGTTTGGCGATGCGGATGACCTGGCTGCCTGCGCCGCAGCAGGCTGGATGCAGCGCAGCACGGTGCAGTTTCACTGGACGAACAAGGCACCCACGCACCACGAAGGGTCCGGCGACGGATCGACAAATACCGCCTCCAACGAAGCCACTTCCTGGCGTGACTTCGACGACTTCCTCATCTCGCTCAATCAGGAAAAGCGCAAAAAAATCCGCCAGGAACGCCGCAAGGTGCGCGATGCAGGGGTGAGCTTCAAAGTTCTGGAAGGCCGTGACATCAGCACGGAGGACTGGAATTTTTTCTACCGCTGTTACGAGAGAACGTATCTGGAGCATGGCAACGCCCCCTATCTGTCGCCCGCATTTTTTGAAGCCATGGCGGGTGACATGCCTGAGAACTGGGTGATGTTTGTTGCCGAGCACGAGGGCCAGGCCATAGCCTCAAGTTTGATAGCTGTCAGTGCTGGTGAAGCAAACACTTCAGCCTCAAACCCTTCAACTAACGATGTAAATAAGGCGCAAGCAGCTATCAATAACAGAGTGGCCTATGGCCGCTACTGGGGCGCACTGCAGCGCGTGGACAGTCTGCACTTTGAAGCCTGCTATTACCAGCCCATTGAATGGTGTATTGCCAACGGTATTACGCGCTTTGAAGGCGGTGCGCAGGGGGAGCACAAGATGGCTCGTGCCCTGCTGCCGATAGAAACGCCCAGTGCCCACTGGGTGGCCCACCCGGCTTTTGCCGATGCCATCGCCCGCTTTTTGCAGCGCGAAGGCGAAGGCATGGCCGATTATGTGCAAGACCTCAAGACACACAGCCCTCTGCGCAAAGCATGATTTCAAGCAAGGCTGACACAACCTCAGAGGTACAAAAAAAGGTCGCCTTGCAGCGACCTTAAAGTTCAGACCCTCGGAGACATTCAGAAAGTTTCCCAATCGTCTTCGTTGAGCGACGATTTGCGCTGATTGCGATTGGGAGCCGGTTCAGTCGCAGCACTGCCCATCAAAGACTGGGGTGCGGTTTGCATAGGTGCGGGACGAGCCCCCACGCGGCGCGTAGGCGCCTGGCGCGAGTGACCGGCCGAGGCAGCAGCGGAAGTAGCCGCCGCACGCGCCGTCACCTTGGCAGCTTGCTCATACATGGCACTGGCGGGCAGCTGAAACACGGCCACGGCCTGCACCAAATCTTGCGCCTGCTTGCGCAGCGCACCAGCGGCAGCAGCGCTTTCCTCGACCAGTGCGGCGTTTTGCTGCGTGGTCTGATCCATCTGGGTCACCGCTTCGCCCACCTGAGCCACGCCCTGGCTTTGCTCCTGGCTAGCGGCACTGATCTCGGCCATCAAGTCCGTCACGCGGCGAATGGCCGAAACAATATCCGACATGGTGGTGCCGGCCTTGTCCACCAGCTGGGTGCCTTGCTCCACGCGCTGCACGCTGGTCGTGATCAGCCCCTTGATTTCCTTGGCGGCCTCGGCGCTGCGCTGGGCCAGCGTGCGCACCTCGCCTGCCACCACGGCAAAGCCACGGCCTTGCTCACCAGCGCGGGCGGCTTCCACCGCTGCGTTCAGCGCCAGAATATTGGTCTGGAAGGCGATGGAGTCAATGACCGAAATGATGTCGGCAATCTGATGGCTGCTGTTGTTGATGCCCTTCATGGTCTCAACCACTTCAGCCACCACCGCACCGCCTTGGGCAGCCACTTGCGAGGCGTTCACTGCCATCTGATTGGCTGCACGGGCGTTATCGGCGTTCTGGCGCACGGTGGAGCCCAGTTGTTCCATGGACGCCGCTGTTTCTTCCAGCGCGCTGGCCTGCTGCTCGGTGCGGCTGGAAAGATCGGCATTGCCCGATGCAATCTGCGCGCTGGCCGATGCCACGCCTTCTGCGTTCTGGCGCACGCTGCGCACGGTCTGCACCAGGCTGTGCTGCATGCGCTCCAGCGCATTGAGCAGCTGGCCGGTTTCATCCTGGCGCTCCACATGAATGGAGCCGCTCAAGTCGCCGTTGGCCACACGGTCTGCAGCTTGCACAGCCTGCAGCAACGGCGCACGAATGGAGCGCACCAGCAAGATGCCGGCAATCACGGCGACCAGTACCGCGATGACGGCCGCAATAATCAGCATGGTGACGGCCTGGCTATACACCTTGGCCGCATCGCTGGTTTCTTTCTTGGCCGTATCGCTGTTGTACTTGATCAGCTTTTTCAGTGTTTCCGAAGACGCGTTGTAAACCGTCAGCGACTCTGCACCCAGCAGTTCCTTGGCTTTTTCTTTGTCACCGCTTCGGGAAACTTCGAACAGTTGGGTGTGCAACGCTACATAGCGCTCACGCTCGCTTAAAAACTGGGCATAAAGCTGGCGCTCCTGATCCGTAACGATCAAAGGCTCATAAATGTTTTTTGCTTCAGTCAGTCGGTGCTGCAATTGCTCAAACTGCTTTTCGATATCGGCGATATAGGCCGGATCCGTGTTGTTGACATGTCGCAGCTCCAGCAAGCGCGCCCGAACCAAGTCGGTATTGAGGGTATTGATGATCTCCACGCTAGGCAAAGCCTTGCCGGTGATGACTTCAGAGCTGTCTTGCATGGAGCGAAGCTGCATCAGTGCCATGACCGCCATGGCCAGCAGCAGCAGCACCAGAATCCCGAAAGTGCCCAGAATGCGCGTAGAGATTTTGATGTTCTTCATATATTGCACGGCCCTCTTTTCCGATCAGGTTTTTCACAACCTATTTGGTTTTAGCGTTTACACATGCAAAGAATCTGTTGTCTGTAACATGCGCGCCTAAAAAAACTTCTAAAAACCCAACTGACCTAAAGAAAATCCAGAAACAGTCTAATTTGTTTTTAATTGTTTCAAATTTCATATTCCCTGCATATCAATGATTGCCTACAACGAAGTAAGAGCACTCCTACGAGTCGGGAATAAATTACTCGTAATCACTCATCAATATCCGGCGCAATTTTCAAACTTATTAACTTTTGGCTTTTCCATAGAACGACCCAAACCTGCACTCTCTTGATGCAGATCAATCCAGAAGCAAAAAATCCATACAAAAAACCCCGGCTGCTCACGCAAGGCCGGGGCTTGTGATGGGGCGCTACGTGCTTTTGCCAGCACTCAGTGCATCGCTCAACGCAGTCGCGTCACTTTCAGAACTGTTCCCAATCTTCATCATTGGTGAGCGCGGGCTTGGTTTTAGCCACTGCCACCACCTGAGCTGGTGCACGAGGGGCGGGCACTGCACGGGGTGCTGCACGCGGCTCCTCACGGCGGGAAAATCGCGCGCCTGCATCTGAACGCGAACCCGCATCCAGGCGTGGTTTCAGCGCAGCACCAGCAAAGCCTTGTGCCTGCTGGCCTAGCTGAAAGATCGCCACAGAATCCACCAGCGCCTTGGCCTGGCGTTGCAGGGAGTCAGCAGCCGCAGCGCTTTCTTCCACCAGTGCCGCGTTTTGCTGCGTGGCCTGGTCCATCTGTGTGACCGCCTCGCCCACCTGCGCAACGCCCTGGCTTTGCTCGCGGCTGGCAGCGCTGATCTCGCCCATGATGTCGGTTACCCGGCCAATGGCGCTGACGATCTCGGCCATGGTCGTGCCTGCTTTGTCCACCAGCTGCGAGCCCTGCTCTACGCGCTCCACACTGGCGTTGATGAGCTGCTTGATTTCTTTGGCAGCCTCAGCACTGCGCTGCGCCAGAGTACGCACCTCGCCAGCCACCACGGCAAAACCACGGCCTTGCTCACCTGCACGGGCGGCTTCTACTGCTGCGTTCAGCGCCAGAATATTGGTCTGGAAGGCGATAGAGTCGATCACGCCAATGATGTCGGCAATCTGGTGACTGCTGTCGTTGATACCCTTCATGGTGTCCACCACCTGGGCCACGACTGCGCCGCCACGGCCCGCAACATCGGATGCATTCTTGGCCATCTGGTTGGCTGTCTGGGCGTTGTCGGCGTTCTGACGCACGGTGGAGCCCAGCTGCTCCATGGATGCGGCTGTTTCCTCCAAAGCACTGGCCTGGCTCTCGGTTCGAGCAGACAAGTCTGCATTGCCCTGCGCAATTTCACTGGATGCCAGGGCTACGCCATGGGCGTTGCCACGCACGTCCTGCACCACCGATGCCAGCTGGCAGCGCATCTCCTCCAGCGCATTGAGCAGCAAGCCCATTTCATCGCGGCGTTCGCTGTGCACCTGAATGCCCAGCTGGCCTGCGGCCACGGCCTGGGCCAGTTCAACGGCCTTCGCAACAGGGGTGGTGATGGCACGCGTCATGGCAATGCCCACCGCAGCAGCAATCAGCACCACCAGCGCCAGCGTGCCCAGCAGCCAGTAGCGGGCCATCTCAAAGCTGGATTTTTCGGCCTGCTGGGCGCGGGAGGCACTCTCCAGCTGCAGATTCATGAACTTGCCCGTGCTCTCGGCCAGATGGCCGAATGCCTGCTCAGACTGGCCCGCAAAGAACAAGCCCAGCTCGTCGCCCATGGCGGCCTGGCTTTCTACGGTGCTGTAGTCGCCATCGCGTGCCTGCGCCAGCAATTGCTCGTGCAGCTTCAAAAACTCCGCCTTATTGGCCTGATAGCTGCTGTAGGCCTGGCGCAGCACATCGCTGTCAATCAGGCTGGCTATGACTTTTTCCTGTTCTGCAATCGTCTTGAGGCGCTGCTGAACCTGCTGCTCGTAGCCTTCAAGCTCGACCAGCGTACGTGCGGTTGAGATACCGGCTTCGTGGCGGCGCAACCGGTTGTACTCAGAGCGCATGGAAGCCGCGTTGTAGACGCTGGGCAAAGCCACTTCTGAGATGGCGCGCCCCGCCGAATGAATACTGGTCAGCTGAAGCCAGGCCACAAACCCCAGAAGGGCCGAGAAAAACACCAGCGTCAAAAAGCTGATACCCAGCTTGGTTCCCACGCGCCAGTCCGAAATCTTCCAACTCATGCGATCCCCTCGTGTCTGCCGATTCAGGCAATAAAAAACGCACCCGGCGTTTGCTACCAGGTGCGTTTCAAATTGTATCGGCGACTCAGGCCAAAGCCTGCTGCGCGTAAAGGTTAGAGAGCCTTTACTGCTTTGGATTAACCCTTGTATGCGGCGATGCCGTCAACGATTTCCTTGTGTGCCTCGTCCACGCCCTTCCAGCCCAGAACCTTGACCCACTTGCCCTTTTCCAGGTCCTTGTAGTGCTCGAAGAAGTGCGAAATTTGCTGCAGCACCAGATCGTGAATGTCGCTCAGGTGGTTGATCTTGTCGTAGCTGGGCAGCAGCTTTTGTGTAGGCACAGCCAACACCTTGCCGTCCACGCCGCCTTCGTCTTCCATGTGCAGGATACCGATGGCGCGGCAAGGCACGACCACACCGGCAGGCAGGGGGAAGGGAGTCATCACCAGCACGTCCACGGGGTCACCGTCGCCAGCCAGAGTCTTGGGCACATAACCGTAGTTCACGGGGTAGTGCATGGCGGTGCCCATGAAACGATCCACAAACAGGCAGCCGGTTTCCTTGTCCACTTCGTACTTCACGGGAGCGGAGTTGGCCGAGATTTCGATGATGACGTTGAAGACGTCAGGAGTCTTGGAGCCGGGGGTCACATTGTTCAGAGACATGATGGTTGGGAGGAAGTAATACAAAAAAGCCCCGTCAGGGCTGATGAAGCGTCAGCGCCTGCGGGCCACCCCGTAATTCTAGGCGCATGACCCTAACGCTGGCATTACATGTTTAAAAGATGCGGGGGCTTAGAGCGGCATCACCATGTGCAGACCCTGCCAATTTCAAGAAAAACTGCCTCAAGCCAAATACCTATATGCGCAAGCAGCTATACAAATCATAGTCAATCAAGCGTGAGCTGATTGCCTGCGGCGCACCGGGCCGCTGCGCAACTCCACGGCGGTCTGTACGGACTTGCGCAGGCCCAGGGCAAAACCCAGCTCGGCCACCACAAACAGCGGCCCAACAAGGAGCCCCATCACATCGTCAAAAAACGCGGGCTTGCGGCCTTCGTAGTAATGACCGATGAACTGAATCACCCAGCCCACCACAAACAGCCCCACACCCCACGCCAACCACAGCGTGGTGGACTGTGCCGCAATCGGCGTGGCCAGGGCCAGCATGGCGGCCAGCAGCGCTGTCATGAACAGGCCATAGCGCATATCCAGCATGCAGTAATAAACCACAGCGGCGACTGCCCCCAGCAAGGCCAGCGATAGCGGCACCCCGGCCAGCGCGCCCCATTGCAGC
>ERZ724504.1367-NODE-1367-length-13529-cov-5.192593_pt1 | contig 13529 bp, 7 predicted proteins | sample MGYA00376037_ERZ724504 | MGnify/ENA primary metagenome ERZ724504 (study PRJEB28724, sample SAMN07190888) | wastewater metagenome | isolation source: influent of sewage treatment plant in Hong Hong | place: USA: Christiansburg, Virginia | collected 2016-03-01 ... | reverse complement strand
GCGCAGCAAGCGCCTTGGCGCTGCCATGCTCAACCCCATCCTGGCGCACCTCGCCGACTGAAGAGAGGGCTGTCGCGGAATCGGCTGCCGCAACGCAGCGCAAAATTGATTCCGCTCAAGATAGGTTCGCGACTTCCGATATTGGACATACGTTCAAAACAAGGAGTCGCTCATGGCTGATTCAGGAAAGGCCTTGCCGCCGGCAGGGCCGCATCGAGTGCAACGTGCATGGCCATGGCTGCTGCTTGGAAGCTGGCTTGTTATGGCAGCCGGGCAGTTGTGGTCGCTGCAGCTCGAGGCGGTGCAAAAGGGTGAGCTGTGCAGCACCGCATCCAGCCAGCCGCTGTGGTCCGGGGGCGTGCAGCGATGACCGATACCGCAGGCAAGTCCATCGACGGCCTTACCGCCTTTCGCGCGCGGGCCGACACACTCCTCGTAGGCACCCTCGGCGCCCATCTGTTGCTGTGCCTGGTTGTTGCCGCAATGACCGACAGCTGGGGCCCGGCCCTGTCGGTGGGCATTCCGGCTTTTGCCGTGCCGCTGCTGCTTAGTCGCAGCGATCCGGGCGGGCTGGTGGCGCGAATTGCCGTGGCCTGCGCCACGATGGTTTTCGCGGCGCTGCTGATTCACCAGACCCACGGCACCATTGAAGCCCACTTCGGCATCTTCGCGCTGCTGGCCTTCATCGTGCTTTACTGCGACTGGCGCCCGCTGGTTGCGGCGGCCGGATTGATCGCCGTGCATCACCTGAGCTTTGCCTGGCTGCAGGCCACCGGCGCCGGGGTCTATGTGTTCCCCAGATTGAGGGGAGCGTCGTCCGGGTGCTGATTCATGCGGCCTACGTGGTCGTCGAAACCGGCGTGCTGTGCTACATCGCGGCCATGCTGAAGGGCATGGTGGAAGACGGTGTGGTCGTCTCCAGCTTCTCGGCCCGTGTGGCAGCCGGCTACCTGGATTTCCCCTTCGATCCGAAGCAGATTGCGTCCCGGCCCCTGCTCGGTGCCGTGGCGCGCATGCAAACGGAACTGCGCGGCACCCTTGAAGAAGCCCGCAATACGGCCGACAGTCTGCAGGCGCTGTCCGTGCGGCTCACCTCCACATCGCGCTCGATTGCCGACAGCGTGGGTGAGCAGAACAATTCCACCGCGGCGATGGCGGCGGCGGTCGAGGAAATGACTGTTTCCATCAACCAGATTTCAGGCGATGCCACCGAGGCGCGTCGCCTGTCGTCCGATTCGAGCGAGGCGGCAGGGCAGGGCAGCAAGGTCGTCAAGGCGGCCGTGGGCGAAATGTCGGGCATTGCCGGCGTGATCGGCAGCGCCGTCGAACGGGTCGAAGCCCTGGGGCGCGAGTCCGAAAGGGCCGCCGAAGTGGTCACGATCATCAAGGGCATTGCCGACCAGACCAACCTGCTGGCTCTCAATGCCGCCATCTAGGCTGCGCGGGCCGGTGAGCTGGGGCGTGGTTTTGCGGTGGTCGCCGACGAGGTGCGCAAGCTCGCCGAACGCACCGCCACGGCAACCAACGAGATCGGCCACATGATGCAGGACATGCGCAGTGCCAAGGAGTCGGTACTGGGGTGTATCGAAAGTGCCGTGACACTCGTCAATACAGGCGTGGGCCATGCCGGGGAGGCGGGCGATTCGATCGATCTGATCACCGGCCGGGTCAGCGGCGTTGGCGACATCGTCAGCAGCATCTCGGATGCACTGTCCGAGCAGACCACTGCCGCTCATGAAATTGCCCGCCACGTGGAGCGCATTTCCCAGATGTCGGACCGTTCGGCTGCGGCAACGGAGGAAATCGCCCTGGAGGCGCAAACCCTGACAGGCAACGCCGACAGCCTGCGCAGCGCGCTTGCCCGCTTCCATCTTTGAGCGTTTTTCGGCGATTCGAAAAAAATCCCGAAATTTTTGAAAGTCGTGTCATCCACCGGGCGAAGCCCTGCGTTAAGGCTGTACAGGTGAGCGATCACCGGTTTTCACAGGAGAAGTCGATGGGCAGTTATTACAACGAGTCCTACGCAGAGTTTCTGGATTCCCTCAAAGCCGCAGGCGTAGTGATCCGCAACGAGAGCGAAGTGCGTGAGCGGCTGGCTGAATCCCAGCGCTGGAGAACGGCGTTCATGACCCTGGCCGCCAACGGTCGTACGCTCGGTATCGAGTTTTCGGTGGCAGGCAAGAGCAGCGATCCGCGTGCCGTGCAGCGTGTGCTGGCCGAACATGCCTTTCCCGCCGAAAAGGAAGCAGCTTTCATCGCCCAGCTTACGGCTGATCGCTAAGCGGTCACGGGCGGCGACCCGGCCGGGCCAGACCCGGCAAGTCAAACAAAAACCCTACCTCCCGCACTGCGGTCGGTAGGGTTTTTTTTTGGCTCCGGGCCATGTCGAACGGCACGGAAGTCCATCTGTTCCGCTTAAAGTTTGTGGCTGTCGCGTCGTCAATACGAGGACGATATTCTTTTTGGAACAGCCATCCTGAACTCCCGGCTCCCGACTTTTTCCGCTGAGATTTCTGCCCTTGACGTGATTGCCTTGCAGGCTGCGGTGGTGTCCCACGAGCGGCTTGGCCCGGCTGCGACGGCGTTTGCCACCGAGCTGGCGACCCGGCTGGGCTGTGAGCGGGTTGCCGTCGGCTTTGTCGAGGAGCGGTTTTCCCGCGTGGTCGCCATTTCCCACGGGGCGCTCGGCGATGGCAACACCGAAGCCCTGCGGGCGATCGGTGCTGCCATGGACGAAGCCATCGAGCAGGCGGTGAGCGTCATCGCGCCGGCTCGCCCCGATCTGCCTCCGCGCATCATCCTGGCCCACGAAGAGTTGCTGCGTCGTGAAGGCGGGTTGGTGTGCTCCATTCCCATCGTCGTCAGGCATGAGCTCGTGGGTGCGGTGCTGTTCCAGTTCCGCCAGGGGGTGGCGCTGGATGCCGGACGCGTCGCCGAGTGGGAAGACGCCATTGCGCTGGTCGGGCCGGTGCTGCATTTCATGGGGCAGCTCGAGCGGCCCTGGAACAAACGATTGCAGAGGCGCCTGCGGCAGCGCTGGGCACGTCTGCGTGCGCCAGGCAGCGGGCGCTTGCGCCTTGCGCTGGGCGCCGTGTTTCTGGCCATGGCGGTGTTGCTGCTGGTGCCGTTTGAATACCGTGTGGGCGGGAATGCCCGCGTCGAGGGTGCGATCCAGCGGGTGCTGGTGGCGCCGGTGGATGGTTTTCTCAAGTCGAGCGAGGTTCGCCCGGGCGACCTGGTGAAAGCCGGCCAGGTGCTGGCTGAACTTGCCGAGCAGGATCTGCAGCTCGAACGAGGCAAATGGACCAGCGAACTGGCCCAGCACGAAAACGCCTACGCGGCGGCCATGGCGCGGGCCGATCGCGCACAACTGGTGATCAGCCAGTCCAGGGCCGACGAGGCCCGCGCCCAGCTGGCGCTGGTGGACGAGCAGCTTGGCCGCATCCGTATCGAGGCGCCCTTCGACGGGGTGGTGATTCGCGGCGATCTGAGCCAGTCCCTGGGGGCGCCGGTGCAGCGGGGTGATGCACTGCTGACGGTGGCGCCGCGAGAGCGCTTTCGCGTGATCGTCGAGGTCGATGAGCGGGATATCGCGCGCATCCGGCTTGGCCAGGCGGGCAGCCTGGCGTTGTCGGCACTGCCCTGGGATACCCTGCCGCTGTCGGTGAGCCGCATCACGCCCATGGCCAGTGCGGTGGAAGGGCATAACGTGTTCGAGGTGGAGGCGACGCTGGCCAGCCAGCCGGACAGCCTGCGTCCGGGCCTGCGCGGCGTGGCCAGGATTGCCGTTGGCCGCGAACCTTTGCTGTGGGCTTGGACCCATCGCCTCACCGACTGGGCCCGCATCGGCTTGTGGGGCTGGTGGGGGCATTGAATTGAATTCCAGTCAAACCAGCAGCGCCTTCAGCAGCCAGTGGTACCGGGTGGCAAAACTCCATCCGAGCCTGCGGGCGCAGGTGCGGGTTACGCGGCAAATCTACCGGGACGAGGCGTGGTACGTGCTGGCTGATCCGGTGAGCGGGCGCTTTCACCGCATGAACGCCGCGGCCTACGCGTTTGTGGGGCGCTGCGACGGCACGCGCAGCGTTGATGTGCTGGCCGAGGCCCTGCTCGCCGAAGATCCCGACACGGCGCTGACCCAGGATGAAATCGTGCGCCTGCTGGTACAGCTCAATCAGCGCGGCCTGATTCAGTGCGAAGTCACGCCGGACGTGGAGGCGATCTTCAAGCGGCACGACAATGAACAGCGCCAGGTGCGCCGCGCGGGCGTGAACCCGCTGGCCTTCAAGCTGCGCCTGGGCGATCCGAGCCGCCTTCTGGCCCGTTTTGATCCGTGGCTGCGCACCCTTGTCTCGATCCCGGCCTTGCTGGTGTGGCTGGCGGTGGTGGTGGCCGGCGTGGTGATTGCGGCGATGTACGCCGAGGCGCTGACTTCTGCCGCGCGCACCTGGATGTCGACGCCGCGCTTCCTGCTGATCGCGTGGCTGCTCTATCCGCCGATCAAGGCGATCCACGAACTGGCCCACGGGCTGGCGATTCGCCGTTTTGGCGGCGAAGTGCATGAGATGGGGATCAGTCTGCTGCTGCTCACGCCGGCACCTTATGTCGATGCCTCGGCCGCGTCGGCCTTGCGTCATGCGGGCAAGCGGCTGGTCGTGAGCGCGGCCGGCATCATTGCCGAACTCTTTCTTGCGGCCCTTGCGCTGATCGTCTGGGTGCTGGTCGAACCCGGCCTGGTGCGTGACGTGGCGCTGGTGGTGGCGGTCATCGGCGGGGTGTCGACGGTGCTGTTCAACGGCAATCCGCTGTTGCGTTTCGACGGCTACTACGTGCTGTGCGACGCGTTCGATCTGCCAAATCTGGCAACCCGCAGCCAGGCTTTCTGGCGTCACCTGTTGCTCGGCAAACTGCTGCACCTTGCCGATGTGCCCTCGCCCGAGCCGGGGCGGGGCGAGCGGCCCTGGCTGTTTTTCTACGCGCCGGCGTCGTGGGTATGCCGGGTGCTGCTGTCGATTGCCATCGTCGGCTGGGTCGGAAGCTGGTCGATGGTTCTGGGCACGCTGGCCGGCGTCGGGCTGGTGATTGCGTTGTTTCTCAAGCCCGTATTCATCTTCTGGCGCAACCTGTTGCGCATGGCCCTGCCCGTGCAGCAGCGCCGGCGGGCGCTGCGTGCTGCCGGTGTGCTGAGCCTGGCGGTGTTTGTCCTCGTCGGCCTGGTGCCGTTTCCGTTTGCGACGACGGCTCTGGGGGTCGTGTGGGTTCCCGAGCAGGCCCAGGTGAGGGCGGGCACCGACGGGTTCATCCTGGCGCTGGAGGCCGGTAACGGTGAGCACGTCGAGGCCGGCCAGGTGCTGGCACGGCTCGAGGACGCGCGGCTGGTGGCCGAGGCCGTCAAGCTACGCAGTCAGCTCGAAGGCCTGGATGCCGATCTTTTTCAGGCCATGCAGCGCGATCCGGTCAAGGCCCGTGACGTGGAAGCCGAGATCGAGCGGGTCAAGGCGCGGCTTGTACGTGTCGAAGAGTTGCAGGCTTATCTGGTGTTGCGGGCCGGTGTCAGCGGCCAGCTGGCCATGCCGCGGCAGGCCGACGTGGAGGGGGCTTTCGTGCCCCGCGGTGCGCTGCTCGGGCACATCCTTACCGGCGAAGCTGCCACCGTTCGGGTGGCCGTGGAGCAGAACGTGGCCGCCCTTGTGCGCAGTGATACGCGCGGCTTTTCGGTGCGGCTTGCCGAGGCGCCGGAAAACGCGCTGGAGGCCCGCCTGCTGCGTGCGGTGCCGGCCGCCACCGAAAAGCTGCCCAGTGCTGCGCTGGGCGAATACGCCGGCGGCGCGCTGCCGGTTGACCCAACCGACAAGGATCACCAGCGCACGCCAGCACCGGTTTTCGTCTTTGATCTTGTTCTCGACGGCCAGGTGCTCGACCGGGCTGGTGGCCGGGCCTGGGTGCGCTTCGACCACGGCTGGGCGCCGCTTGCCGTGCAGTGGGGGCGTCAGTTGAAGCAGTTGTTCCTGCGTCACTTCAATCCGGGCACATGAATTTGCCGCGCCATCTCGAACTTCGTGCCCCCTTGCCGGGGCTGGTGTGGGGAGCCTACCCGGAGCGTCGGGATGCGCCGCGCACTCGCTGGCCCTGGCAGCGCGCGCCTTACCGGCGACGCCTGGCCGCGGTGCGGGCTGCCGTGGTGGTGTGGCGGGCGCTCGACGAGGCCGCCTTTGCGGCGCGCCTGAGGCTTGAGCAGGGTCGGCTCGGGCGCGACGGGCTGACCGGCGAGCGCATCGTCGAGGCGCTTGCCGCAGCCGTCGATGCCGCCCGCCGCAGCCTGGGTGTGGACGCCTACGACACCCAGATCCACGCTGCGCTGGTGATGCTCGACAACCGCCTCGCCGAGATGGCGACGGGGGAGGGCAAGACCCTCGCCGCTGCGCTGGCCGCGGCCGTGGGGGCGCTGGCGGGCATGCCGGTGCATGTCCTGACCTCCAACGATTATCTGGTGGAGCGTGACGCCACCCAGCTCGCGCCCTTCTTCGGCAGCCTGGGTCTGCGGGTCGACTACGTGATCGGGCCGATGGACGAGGCCCGGCGTCGTATCGCCTACGCGGCGTCGGTGTGCTACGTCACCGCCCGTGAGCTGGTTTTCGATTATTTGCGTGATGGCCAGCGCCGGGGCTTTGCGCGCAGTGATCTGCAGCGCCGGGCCGCCACCCTGAGCGGTACCGAAGCGGGCCGGCCGCTGCTGCGCGGCTTGTGCATGGCCGTGGTCGACGAAGCCGACAGCCTGCTGATCGACGAGGCGATGATGCCGCTGATTCTTTCGCGCCAGGTGCAGGACAGTGCGGCGCGGGCCTTCTTCTGGCAGGCCTGGTCACTGGCGGGCGAGCTGGAGCCGGGCCGCGACTTTCATCCGGATGCCGCCGCCATGCGGGTTCAGCTTACCGAGGCCGGGCGCGCCCGCCTGCTTGAGCGCGCGCTGCCACTGGGTGGCCGCTGGCGCTCGGCCCGCCTGCGCGACGAGGTGGTGGGCATGGCGCTGGCCGCCCGGCACCTGTACCGGCGCGATGTGCATTACCTGGTGCGCGATGGAAAGATCGAGATCGTCGACGAGATCACCGGTCGGGCGGCGCCGGGCCGGGTGTGGTCGCGCGGGCTGCATGGCCTGGTCGAGCTCAAGGAGGGTTGCCGCCCTTCGCCCGGCACCGAAACTTTGGCGCAGATCACCTTTCAGCGGTTTTTCCCCCGGTATCACCGTCTCGGTGGCATGAGCGGCACGCTTCGCGAAGCGCGTGCAGAGCTGCGCGAGGTGTATGGACTGGATGTAGTGTGCATTTCGCCACGTATGCCAAGCTCAAGAAAATCGGCGCCAGGCCGTTTATACGGGGCAGGAAACGCTTTGTGGGATGCTGTCACCCGAAGGGTGGCGGAACTCTCCGGGCAGGGCCGGCCGGTGCTGGTGGGAACCGCCTCGGTTGCCGAGTCCGAAGCCTTGTCGGCGCGCTTGACGGCGGCCGGAGTGCGGCACGAGGTGCTCAATGCGCGCTTTGATGCCGAGGAGGCCGCCATTGTGGCGCGGGCCGGCGAGCCCGGCCAGGTTACGGTGGCGACCAACATGGCCGGGCGGGGTACGGATATTCCGCTGGCTGCCGGTGTGGCGGCGGCGGGGGGGCTGCATGTGATGTGTTGTCAGTTCAATGCGTCGCGGCGGATCGACCGGCAACTGGAAGGGCGGTGTGCCCGCCAGGGTGATCCGGGAAGCGTCGAAACATGGATCAGCCTTGCAACGCCGCGGGTGGCCGAGGTGTCGCTGCTCGGCGTGCTGGCAAAGCATGCAAAAAAAGATGAGAACGGGCGGGTCGTGCTTGGCCCGCATCTGTTGCGCTGGGTGCTGGCCTGCTACCAATGGGGGCAGGCGCAAAGGGAAAGGCGTGCGCGGCGTGGTTTGCTGGCGGTGGATCGCGAGTGGGAGAGGGGATTGTCCTTTGGCGGTCCCGGAGAATGATGACAATGTCGAAATGGATTGTGTGCTGTGTCTGCTGGAGCTTGTCCTGGGTGGCTGCCGCTGCTGCCCCGGCCGCCGCGCCGTCGACGCTCGGCTGCCTGATCGAGCCCGACAGGGTGGCCGATCTGGGGAGTTCCGTCATTGGCGTGCTGGAAAGCCTTCGGGTCGAACGCGGCGACGTGGTGAAGAAGGGACAGGTGCTGGCTGCGCTGCGCAGTGATGTGGAGCGGGCCACCGCCGAAGTGGCGCGCTCCCGCGCGACGACCGAGGCCGACCTGCGCGCCGCCGAGGCCAACCGGGATCTGGCCCGCCAGAAAATGCGCCGGGCAGAAGATCTGGTGGCGAAAAACTTCATCGCCCAGCAGGCGCTGGACCAGGCCCGCACCGATTTTCAGGTGGCCGAGCACAAGATGCTGCAGTCCCGCGAGCAATTGCGGGTGTGGGGCCGCGAACTCGGGGTGGCCCAGGCCCAGGTGGGCTTGCGCGTGATTCGCAGTCCTTTTGACGGCGTAGTGGTCGAGCGCTACCTGTCGCAGGGTGAGCGGGTTGAGGAAAAGCCGGTTTTCAGGGTGGCGAAGATCGATCCGCTGCGGATCGAGGTGATCGTGCCGGCCGCCCGCTTCGGCACCATCCGTGCCGGCGACGTGGCCAGCGTGAAGCCCGAGCTGCCGGGCGCGGGGCCGGTGGAGGCCACTGTCGCTCTGGTCGACAAGGTGGTCGATGCGGCCAGCAACACCTTCCGGGTTCGCCTTGCACTGCCCAATGCCGACCAGCGCCTGCCAGCCGGTCTGCGCTGCCGGATCACCTTCAGCGAGCCGGCGCCGCTTGCGGCAGCGCCCGTTGCAGGCACCGGGGCTAGGCTTGTGGGTGGCATGCACATGGACTCCAGCCTTTCTTCGTTCAAGGAAAAACCCCGGCGCTGAGGGGATGACCGAATGAACATTCGCCGGCACCCCAAGGCCCTGATCGAAACCTTCGAGTCGCGCATTCTGTATTCGGCCGATCCCGGCCCTGCAGGCCTGGCCGCGGCCGTGCTGGGTGGTTTCGAGCAGCCGGGGAACGGCACCGGCGGCGCGGTGCAGCAGGGCGGCAGCGAACTGGTTTTTGTCGACTCGCGGGTGCCGGATATCCAGCAACTGCTCGACGATCTGGCTGCCCAGCAGCGTGCCGGGCGGGCCATCGAAATCTTTGTGGTGGGCCGCGACGACGATGGGATTGCGTTGATCAGCGCAAGCCTTGCCGGGCGTCATGACATTTCGGCCGTGCATGTGCTTGGGCACGGCAGCGCAGGCGTGGCCGAAGTGGGCGCCACCCGGCTCGACGCCGAATCCGTGTTCCTGCGGGCCGGCGAGATCGCCGCCTGGGGCGATGCGCTGAGCGTCGATGCCGATCTGCTGCTTTATGGATGTGACGTGGCCGCCGACGCGGGTGGCCGTTCGCTCGTATCGGCCCTGGCCCAGCTGACCGGCGCCGACGTGGCGGCCAGTGACGACCTCACCGGTGCCGCGGCGCTGGGGGGCGACTGGAACCTGGAATACACCACCGGCAGCATCGAAACGGCCGTTGCGCCCAGCGGGTTTGAGCAACAGGCGTGGTCCGGCATTCTCGCGATCAGCGCCAACGGCACGGCGACGTCCACCAACACCACCAACACCAGCACGACGCCCCTGAGCTGGTCGCACACGGTTGCGGCCGGAAGCAATCGCGTGATGTTCGTGGAGCTGTCCATCAGTAACAGCAGAACGACCGCCACCGGGGTGACCTATGGCGGCGTGGCGATGACGCTTGTCGGTCGTTCCAGCAGCGGCGTTGTTCCGGTCGAGATCTGGAAACTGGTCAACCCGACAGTGGGTACGGCCAGCGTCGTGGCCAGTTTTTCGCCGACGACCGCGGCGGCCGGCGGGGCGACGACCTACAACGGGGTCGATCAGACGACGCCGGTGCGTGGCAGTTTCGTGAGCGCGTTTGGCAACAGCACGACGGCTTCCGTCACGGTGGCCAGTGCGCCTGGCGATCTGGTCATCGATGCCCATTCCTGGCAGGGCATGCCGATTGGCGGGCTGCCCGGTTCGGGGCAGACCGTCACGTGGTCGCAGCAGAACGCGAGCATCACCGGCGGCTCGACCTCGGAAGCCGGCGCGGCGTCGGTCGAGATGAGCAGCAGTTTTGGTTCATCCACCAACTGGGTGATCGGGGCCGTGTCGCTCAAGGCGGCGGCTGGCATCACGGTTACGCCGATCAGCGGGCTGACGGTGACCGAAGGCGGTGGCGCCGCGCAGTTCAGCGTTGTGCTCGATAGCGCCCCGACGGCCAACGTCACGGTCGGCCTCACCAGTTCCAACACCCGGGAAGGCACGCTGTCGGCCTCCAGCCTGACCTTCACCACCGCCAACTGGAACGTGGCCCAGACGGTGACGGTGACGGGCGTGGACGACACCTACATCGACGGCAACACCGCGTTTTCGGTGCTCACCGCGGCGGCCACCAGCACCGACCCGGCCTACAGCGGACTGAATCCCGCCGACGTGTCGCTCATCAATACCGACAACGATACGGTGAATACCCTTGTTGTCGATACGACCAGCGACACCAGCGGCGCCAACGACGGCACGACCACCAGCATCGCCGCGCTGATGGCCAACAAGGGCACGGACGGCAAGATCAGCCTGCGCGAGGCGATCACCGCGGCCAACGCCACGGCCAATGGTTCCGGTGGCGCCGACCGCATTCATTTTGCGATCAGCGGCACCGGCATCCACACCATCACGCTGGGCTCGCTGCTGCCCGACATCGTCGACGCGCTCAGCATCGACGCCACCACCGATGACAGCTTCACCGCGGCGGGCAGTCGCCCGGCCATCGTGCTGGACGGTGGCAATATCGTGCAGGACGGCCTTCGGCTTTACCCCGGCTCGGGCGGCAGCACCATTCGCGGTTTGATCATCCAGAGCTTCACGCAGGACGGCATCGACATCGGCTCGTCCAGCGGCAACACCGTCGCCGGAAACTGGATCGGCCTCAACTCCGCCGGCACGGGGGCGGCCGGCAACCAGCAGGGCGTGAATATCTGGAACGCCAACAACAACATCATCGGCGGCATTACCGCCGCCGATCGCAACGTGCTGTCGGGCAACACGGGAGAAGGCGTTTATATCGGCACCGACAACGCCACCAGCACGGGCAACCAGATTCGCGGCAACTGGATCGGCCTGAACGCCGCCGGCACGGCTGCCGTCGGCAACTTGAACTTGGGGGTGTTGATCGAATCCGGTGCGTCCAACACGGTGGGGGGCAGCAGCACCGCATACGGCAACGTGATCGCCGGTACGCTGAACTTCGAAGGCATTCGGCTGGGCGCGACTGCCTCGTCCACCACCGTGTCCGCCAACGTCATCGGCCTGGCCGCCGACGGCAGTACGGTGCTGGGCAATGCCGCGGGCGGTGTGGCGATCTACTCGGCCAACAACACCATTGGCGGAACGACGGCAGGCGCCCGCAACATCATCTCGGGTAACGCCAGCGGCGTTATCGTCAGCGGCGCGTCGGCCACCGGCAACCTGATCGTCGGCAACTACATCGGCACCGACAGCACCGGCTTGCTCGATCGAGGCAACACCGCGGACGGTGTGCTTATTGAAGCCGGGGCAAGCAGCAACACCTTGGGGGGCAGCACCGCCGGACACCGCAACATCATCAGCGGCAACAACCAGGATGGCGTCCAGGTTGACGGCGAAACCTCCGACAACAACACCGTGCGGGGCAACTGGATCGGCATCAATGCCGCCGGCACGGCCACGCTGGGCAACAGCGGTGATGGTGTTTACATCAGTTCCGGCGCCGACGGCACCAATGTGGGCGGCTCGACGGCTGCCGAGGGCAACTGGATCGCCGCCGGGTTGGAGGGGGTGGAGGTCGATGGCCCCACCGCCGGCACGAACATTCGCAACAACCGCATCGGCACCGATGTGGCGGGCACGGCCAACTGGGGCATGCAGGCAAATGGCATCCTGATCGAAAACTCCCTTGGCGGTGCCGGGCCCACCAATATTTACATCTCCAGCAACACGGTGGCTTTCAGCGGGCAGAGCAGTGCCTATGAAGCTGGCATCGCAGTGCTCGGCACGGCAGGCGCCAACATCAGCATCAGCGCCAACTCGATCTACTCCAACGTGGGGATGGGCATCGACCTGGGCGTTGCCGGCGTTACCGCCAACGACGCGGGCGATGCCGACACCGGCCCCAACCAGCTGCAGAACTTCCCGGTGCTGACCCTGGCCAAGACCAACGGCAGCGACACGCTGACCGTGGGCGGCACCTTGAACAGCACCGCCAGTACCAGCTTCAAGATCGAGGTTTTCTCCAACCCGACGCTGGATGCTGGCGGCTATGGCGAAGGAAGGACGAGCCTGGGCACTTTTGTCGTCACCACCAATGCCAGCGGCGATGTCACGTTCTCTAACCCGTTCTCGGTTGCCGTGGCCGTGGGCCAGTACATTACCGCCACGGCATCGCGCTACAGCGGCGGCTTTACCTTCGAGACCTCCGAGTTTTCACGCGGTGTCGCCGCGATTTCGAGCACCCAGGCAAGCATCACCGTCGATACCGTCAGCGACACCAACGATGGTGACACCACCAGCCTCAGCACGCTGCTGGCCAACAAGGGCAGCGATGGTTTCGTCAGCCTGCGTGAGGCGATCATCGCGGCCAACAACACCGCCAACGGCACGGGTGGCGCAGACCGGATTCAGTTCAGCATCGCCGGCCCGGGGCCCCATTCGATCGCCCTCACCGCGGCCCTGCCCACCGTCACGCAGGCCGTGATCATCGACGGCACCGTTGAGCCCGACTTCGCCGGCACGCCGGTGATTGAGCTCAACGGTGCCGGCGCCGGTGCTTCTTCCAGTGGCATCTTGCTGGGCAGCGGCAGTTCGGGCAGCACGGTCAAAGGCTTGGTCATCAACCGCTTTTCCCTGAGCGGCATTCGTATCGAAGGTGGCTCGGGCGGCAACCTGATCACCGGTAACTACCTTGGCACCGACACCACCGGCCTGCTTGATCGCGGTAATACCAAGTGGGGCCTGGACCTGGAGGCCTCGGGCGGAAACAACGTCATCGGGGGCGGCAGCGCTGCCTTGCGCAACGTGGTTTCCGGCAACAACCTGGGCGGGGTTTCCTTCAACGGCGCCACCGTTACCGGCAACCTGCTGCAAGGCAACTATATCGGTGCGGGCAGCGACGGCACGACAGCGGTGGGCAACAGCGGCTATGGCGGCGTTCTGGTACTCAACGGCGCGAGTGCCACGATTGGCGGCGTCGGTGCCGGCCTGGGCAACCTCATTGCGTACAACACCGGCCGTGGTCTGGACGTGAGGCTTGGCACTGCCACAATTCTTGGCAACGCCATCGTCGGCAACAGCACTCTGGGCATCGACCTGGGCGACAACGGGAGCGTGGAGGTCAATGACACCGGCGACGGAGATACCGGCGCCAACACCCTCCAGAACTACCCCGTCCTGACATCGGCGACTTATGGGGG
>ERZ724504.1344-NODE-1344-length-13623-cov-5.476562_pt1 | contig 13623 bp, 13 predicted proteins | sample MGYA00376037_ERZ724504 | MGnify/ENA primary metagenome ERZ724504 (study PRJEB28724, sample SAMN07190888) | wastewater metagenome | isolation source: influent of sewage treatment plant in Hong Hong | place: USA: Christiansburg, Virginia | collected 2016-03-01 ... | reverse complement strand
GTCGTCGCTTGCCTGGCTTGAGCCAGGCGATGATTTCCCTCTCGTCAGCACAGCCTGGGGCCTTCAATCCCCGGCCCCTGGCCTGCTTGCGGCAGGCGGTGCGCTGGATGTGACCACGTTGTGCCAAGCCTACCGAGAGGGCATTTTTCCCTGGTACAGCACCGGGCAGCCCATTCTCTGGTGGTCAACCGACCCACGCATGGTCTTGCACACAGCCCACTTCAGACTAGCCCCATCGCTGCGCAAACAGATTCGCAGTCTGATCAAGCAAAATCGGCTGGAAATCCGTTTTGACGGCCATTTTTCCCAAGTGATACACCACTGTGCCTCCACACCCAGGCACGGACAGTCTGGCACCTGGATCATCCCCGACATGGTGCGGGCATACATGGCCTTGCATGCAGCTGGCCATGCCCATTGCGTTGAAACATGGCTGGATGGGCAACTGGTCGGCGGCCTTTATGCCGTCAACATCGGGCGCATGGTGTACGGCGAGTCCATGTTTTCACATGTCAGCAATGCATCCAAAATCGCCTTGTGCGCATTGGTGGCGTTTTGCCGGACGCAGCACATGCCACTGATCGATTGCCAGCAAGAAACCCCACACTTGGCATCACTGGGGGCAAACCCGGTTGCGCGAACCGATTTTTTGCGCGAAGTGCAACAATTGACAATCCAACCCAGCCCGCACTGGGCATTTGCCCCCACACATTGGGATAGTGTTTTGACACACCGACTGCCGTGAACTCACCCCAGGAAACCCCGCTGCATGCCTTGCAGTTTTATGCGACAGCCTCCTACCCTTGCAGTTATTTGCCCGAACGGGAGGCACGTTCTCAGGTGGCTGCGCCCAGTCACCTGATTCAGTCAGCGGTTTATTCAACCCTGATTACCCAAGGTTTTCGACGCAGTGGTCTCTTTACCTACCGGCCTCATTGTGATGATTGCACAGCCTGCGTTGCATTGCGCATACCTGTCCAAACCTTCACACCATCCAGAAGTCAGTTGCGGTCAAAAAATAAGCACCAACACCTTCAAGCCAATGCGCTGACACCTGCATTTCACCCCGAGCACCATCGGTTGTATTTGCGTTATCAATCCGGCAGACACGCCGGAGGGGGCATGGATCACGACAGCATCGACCAATACACCCAGTTCTTATTGCAAAGCCGTGTCCACACCCGGTTGATTGAATTCACAGAAAAAACGGATACCACGGCACAGCCAGTGGTCAAAATGATCAGCTTGGTGGATGTGGTGGCAGACGGTCTGTCGGCTGTGTACACTTTTTATGAACCCGAACGAAATGCCAGCTACGGCACGTATGCAGTGATGTGGCTGGTTGATCAAGCAAAACGGATGAACATGCCCTACGTGTACCTGGGCTACTGGATTGAACAAAGTTCAAAAATGGCATACAAAAAGAAATTTCGGCCCCACGAAGTGCTGATTGATGGGAAATGGCTGCCAAGTGGCTGAAACAGGTTGGCACCAGACTGTTCTGTGACGAGAAAGAATCAGGATTTCACGTTATAAAATAGCCATAAATTTGTACACCCATGAACCCATCAAAAGTTACACCCCCGGCCACCCCCACCGTACAGGTACTGGAGCGCATGTTCACGTTGTTGGACATTCTGGCTTCACGCGAAGAACCTGTGTCGCTGAAAGACATTGCCGTACAAGCTGGCCTGCATCCCTCCACCACACACCGGATACTGAATGACCTGACACTCGGCCGCTTTGTTGAGCGGCCCGAGACCGGAAGCTACCGGCTGGGCATGCGGTTGCTTGAACTGGGCAACTTGGTCAAGACCAGACTCAGCGTGCGAGATGCCGCTTTGTTGCCCATGCGTGAACTGCACAAGCTCATCCAGCAGCCTGTGAATCTGAGCGTCAGACAAGGTGATGAGATCGTTTATGTCGAACGTGCATACAGTGAGCGCTCTGGCATGCAGGTGGTGCGCGCAATCGGTGGACGGGCACCGTTGCACCTCACCTCTGTTGGCAAACTTTTTCTGTCCGCAGACGACATCCAGAAAGTCAGGGCATACGCCGCTCGCACTGGCTTGGCGGGTCAGACCCGTAACAGTGTGACCCAGTTGCCCAAACTTGAGGCGGAGCTGGCTCAGGCACGTCTGACGGGCATTGCGCGTGACAACGAAGAGCTTGAACTGGGTGTGCGCTGTATGGCGGTTGGCATCCGTGATGATCACGGCAAGCTGATTGCCGGATTGTCCATCTCAGCTCCGGCAGACAGATTGGATGAGCAATGGTTGCCCAAACTGAAGGCCACTGCCGCCAGCATTTCCGAAGCGATGGGGTATCCTGGCTGATACCCTGGCCATCGGATCGGTATGCCACCCTGAGGGGAGAGACCCTCACAAGAAGGTGAAGGTCAAGGAGGCAAACAACAAGCCCTGTTCAGGTAGATCAGAGCAGGTTGGATGGATGGGTTTCCATCCATTTGCGCACCCGCTCGGCATCTGCAATCCGCGTGAGTTTTCCAGCAGAGTCCAGAAACACCATGATCAACTGTCTCCCGGCAATTTTGGCTTGCATGACCAAGCAACGCCCCGCCTCGGAGATGTAACCGGTTTTTTGCAGCCCGATTTCCCATTCTGGATGGTGAACCAGGCGGTTGGTGTTGTGGTACTGCACCACGCGGTTGCCAGAAGCCACCTCATAGCTGGGAGAAACCGAAAGATCCCGAATCACAGGTCGTTCATAGGCAACTGAGGCCAGAGTAGCCAAATCCTTGGCGCTGGACTGATTTTGAGGGGACAGACCTGTGGGATCGACAAATCTGGACTGGCTCATCCCGATCAATCTGGATTTGGCATTCATGGCATCAACGAACCGCCCAAGACCACCGGGAAAGGTTCTGCCCAATGCATGGGCAGCCCGGTTCTCACTGGACATCAAAGCCAAATGAAGCAATTCACCGCGCGTCAATGTGGTTCCCACCGCCAGACGTGAACCGCTGCCCTTCAACGTATCGATATCCTCTTCGGAAATGGTGATCATCTCATCCAACGGCAAGCCTGCATCTGTCACCACGAGGCCCGTCATCAGCTTTGTCAGGGAAGCAATGGGCAGCACAGCGGACGCATTTTTGTCAAACAGCACTTGGTGCGTTTGCTGATCAATCACCATCACGGCATTCGATTTCAAGCCCAGCTCATCGGGCGTTGCTTGCAGGCCAGCGGATTGACCGAATGAAATCCGATTTGGCGTGGCCCGCTCAGCCACCAGGCTGCGCACAGGTGACGATGCCGATACGGATGGACTCTCCGTCTTGCTGAAACGCTTGGCCACGGCCACGCGAGAAGGCTCTGGCGCACGTTTGCTGACGCGCTGCTTGGTCGCTGAAAGTGACTGACGGCGCTCTTTGGTGACAACGGCCTTAACCCGAGAAGGCTTGCTTTTGGCAACTTCAACCTTGTTTGTCTTTTTCGGACTGGCTGAATGAGCAGCCCCCGGGTAGGCCAAGCCCAGCATCAAACACAACGAACACACTGTCCGCACCCAAAGCATGGAACGACCTGTCATAAAACCTGACTCCAAAACTGATACACCACCGATAACTTGCCGTAGATTACAGTCAATTTGGCCCCCATGACGGGGCTTTTTTGGGTATTGATCACTCAAAGCCAATTTTCGGTGGCGTAAATAGCCGATATTTCTTGCCCAGTGACCGTAGATTGCAGCCACTGGGCAATTCAGGTAGGGTCAGCCTTGGGCGGCTACGCGTTCGGCCTTGCTGCTGAGCTTATTCAAAGCAGCCAGATAGGCCTTGGCCGAGGCCACAACAATATCAGGATCAGCACCCACACCGTTGACAACGCGACCACTGTGCTGCAAGCGCACCGTCACTTCGCCTTGGCTCTCAGTCGATCCACTGATGGCATTCACCGAGTACAGCACCATTTCTGCACCACTCTTCACATGCGACTCAATGGCTTTCAGCGATGCATCCACAGGGCCATTGCCGTCAGACGATCCACAGACCTCTTTGCCATCAACCGTGAAAACCACTGTGGACTGTGGGCGCTCACCCGTTTCACTGTGCTGAGAGAGTGAAACCAAACCATATTGCTCTTTTTCAGATGTCACGCTCTCATCGCTGACAAGGGCGAGAATGTCTTCGTCAAAAATTTCTGTTTTGCGATCAGCCAGTTCTTTGAACTTGGCGAAAGCAGCATTCACTTCACTTTCTGACTCCAACTGAATACCCAAGTCCTGCAATCGTTGCTTGAATGCATTGCGACCGCTGAGCTTGCCAAGAACGATCTTGTTTGTCGTCCACCCCACATCCTCTGCACGCATGATTTCGTAGGTATCGCGGGCTTTGAGCACGCCATCCTGATGGATCCCACTGGCGTGGGCAAAAGCATTTGCACCCACTACTGCCTTATTGGGCTGCACGACAAAACCTGTGGTTTGACTGACCATGCGCGATGCGGGCACGATCTGGGTTGTGTCCACCCCGACATCCAAACCGAAATAATCACGGCGTGTTTTGACCGCCATCACAATTTCTTCAAGCGAGCAATTGCCAGCACGCTCTCCCAAACCATTGATGGTGCATTCCACCTGCCTGGCACCACCAATCTTGACACCCGCCAGGGAGTTGGCCACAGCCATACCCAAATCATTGTGGCAATGAACAGACCAGATGGCCTTGTCAGAGTTGGGGATGCGTTCACGCAGGGTTTTAATGAAATTCCCATACAACTCAGGTATGGCGTAACCGACTGTGTCAGGCACATTGATGGTGGTCGCACCCTCGGCAATCACGGCCTCAATCACACGGCACAAAAAATCCACATCGCTGCGGTATCCATCTTCTGGACTGAACTCCACATCACCCACCCGTGAACGGGCATAGCGCACCGCCTGCCTGGCCTGCTCCAACACCTGCTCAGGAGTCATTCGGAGCTTCTTTTCCATGTGCAACGCACTGGTTGCAATGAAGGTGTGGATACGGGAACGCGCAGCACCAGCCAGGGCATCGGCTGCACGTCCAATGTCTCGGTCATTGGCACGAGCCAATGAACACACTGTCGAGTCTTTGATGATGTTGGCGATGGCTTTGACCGCTTCGAAATCACCGTTCGAACTGGCAGCAAACCCGGCCTCAATCACATCGACCTTGAGGCGCTCCAGTTGACGGGCAATACGCAGCTTCTCGTCTTTGGTCATGGAAGCGCCGGGAGACTGCTCACCGTCACGCAATGTGGTATCGAAAATGATCAATTGTTCGCTCATGCTGACTCCATTGAACCGCCAATTGGTGGCGGTACGTTGACATATAAAAACCCGCAACTCAAAAGCAAACGGCCCGTTGCAGGTGCAAACGGGCCGTTGTCAAAGTAATTTGCTCGCTACTTCGCCTGCCCGTGAAAGACATGCAGTAGTAGTGAGGAGAAAACTTGCTTCATGGATTCAATGTATCACATCAGGGCTCGTCATGCAGACCACGCTCGTCTGGCTCATCCGTCGATGTGCTGATGACACTGGTTGGCCGCCCACGCGACTTGCGCCAGCCGTAAACGGCATACCCTGACAACCCATACACCACAAACAAAGCAAACAGCACAGTGGGCGGATGGATATTGATGATGGCAATGAACAACGCAATCATCACAATCACAGCAAAAGGCACGCTTTTTTTCATGTGCATGTCTTTGAAGCTGTAGAAAGGCACATTCGTGACCATGGTCAATCCGGCATACAGCGTCAAGCCAAACACCCACCAGCTCAACTCGCGGCCTGGTACACCGGCTTCCGTCATCAACCAAATGAACCCCGCAACCAAAGCAGCGGCGGCAGGTGACGGCAAGCCTTGAAAATAGCGCTTATCCACCACTGCGGTGTTGACGTTGAACCGTGCCAGCCTCAGTGCAGCACAGGCACAGTACACGAACGCAGCGATCCAGCCCCAACGCCCCAAACCCTTCAGCGACCACTCATAAGCGATCAACGCCGGAGCCGCACCGAAGGAAACCATGTCGGACAACGAATCCATTTGCTCACCAAAGGCGCTTTGGGTATTGGTCATGCGGGCCACGCGGCCATCCAGGCTATCGAGCACCATGGCCGCAAAAATCCCCACGGTGGCCAAATCGAAGCGCCCGTTCATTGACATGACGATGGCGTAAAAACCACCAAACAAAGCCGCCAGTGTGATCAGGTTGGGCAGCACATAAATGCCTTTGCTGCGCCTTGGTGCAACTGCAACTGAAGATGCGGCTGGTGAAGTGTCGTTTCCGTTGGGCATGAATTGGAGGTAGTTTGAATAAGCAAACCGCCACTGAACGGCGGTCAACACATGCATATGAGCTGGTGAAGTGTAGTCTGCGCAGCGCCAACTGCCTTTGACTGTAATGTAAGAACCATGCAATGCACGATTGAAGCGCTGAAGCGAATCGCAATTTCAGCTACAAAATGCCAAAAAGGCCACCTTGGGTGGCCTTTTTGGTGATCAGCGCAGCAGAATGAAGCTCTGGACAGAGCCCCTTGCCTTCAAAGCGCGTCAGTTACGGGTTTGGTCAACCAGCTTGTTCTTGGCGATCCAAGGCATCATGGCGCGCAGCTGTGCGCCCACTTTTTCGATCGAGTGCTCGGCGTTCAGACGACGGCGGGCAGTCATGCTCGGATAGTTCGTTTTGCCTTCCAGAATGAACATCTTGGCGTATTCACCGGTCTGGATGCGCTTCAAAGCGTTGCGCATGGCAGCACGGGACTGCTCGTTGATGACTTCGGTGCCGGTCACGTACTCGCCATACTCCGCGTTGTTGGAGATGGAGTAGTTCATGTTGGCGATGCCGCCTTCGTACATCAGATCGACGATCAGCTTCAGCTCGTGCAGGCACTCGAAGTAGGCCATTTCAGGGGCGTAGCCAGCTTCGGTCAGGGTTTCAAAGCCCATCTTCACCAGTTCCACCGCGCCGCCGCACAGCACGGCTTGCTCGCCGAACAGATCGGTTTCGGTTTCTTCCTTGAAGTTGGTCTCGATGATGCCACCCTTGCCGCCGCCGTTGGCCATGGCATAGGACAGGGCCAAATCACGGGCCTTGCCGGACTTGTCCTGGTACACCGCGATCAGGGAAGGCACGCCGCCACCCTTGAGGTATTCGGAGCGCACGGTGTGGCCTGGGCCCTTGGGAGCGATCATGACCACGTCCAGGTCGGCACGGGGCACCACTTGGTTGTAGTGCACGTTGAAGCCGTGGGCGAAAGCCAGTGTGGCACCCTGCTTCATGTTGGGAGCCACGTTGTTGTTGTACACCTCGGGGATGTTCTCGTCGGGCAGCAGGATCATGACCAGATCCGCAGCCTTGACAGCCTCGTCCACTTCCATCACGGTCAGGCCAGCCTTGGCCACCTTGTCCCAGGAAGCACCACCCTTGCGCAGACCGACCACGACCTTCACGCCGCTGTCATTCAGGTTCTGAGCATGGGCGTGGCCTTGCGAGCCATAGCCAATGATGGCGACTGTCTTGCCCTTGATCAGGCTCAGATCACAGTCTTTGTCGTAAAAAACTTTCATGGTGTGTCCTTGGTATTTGGTGTGGATGGCCCGTTGATAGTGAGCCTGTCGAAGGGCTCTGAAGTCGCGCCTTGCCTGATTCGGAACCGGCAAGGAATTCGACAAGCCCAGCCCCAACGGAGCCGAAAGGGATGAGCTCAAAAAAAGATGGCGAAAAATTAAACCCGCAGGATTCTCTCACCGCGCCCGATGCCACTGGAGCCTGTGCGAACAGTTTCCAGGATAGCGGTGCGATCAATGGCTTCCAGAAAAGCGTCGTTCTTGCCCTGGTCGCCGGTGAGTTCGATGGTGTAGCTCTTCTCGGTCACGTCGATGATGCGGCCACGGAAGATGTCGGCCATGCGTTTCATCTCTTCGCGCTCCTTGCCCACTGCACGCACCTTGACCATCATCAGCTCGCGCTCGGTGTAGGCCCCTTCGGTCAGATCGACCACTTTCACAACCTCGATCAGGCGATTCAGATGCTTGGTAATCTGCTCGATCACATCGTCAGAACCCGTGGTCTGTATGGTCATGCGCGACAGGCTGGGATCCTCGGTCGGAGCCACTGTCAGGGACTCGATGTTGTAGCCTCGGGCCGAAAACAGCCCGACAACGCGGGACAGCGCCCCGGCTTCGTTTTCCAAAAGAACGGCAATGATGTGTTTCATGATGATGAGATTCCTCTTTTCGCTGCCCTCCCCCACCACCGGTAAGCGGTGGGCTTGGCAGACAATAGATTCGTCAAAAATTGTAGCTATTTGCGCTTATTGAATAAGCGACAAATGCCGGTTTGGATTGAGATCAGAGTTCTTCGCTGGCCAGCAGCATTTCGGTGATGCCCTTGCCTGCACGCACCATCGGGAACACGTTCTCGGTGGGGTCGGTGCGGAAGTCCATGAACACGGTGCGGTCCTTGAGCTTGCGGGCCTCGCGCAGTGCGGGTTCAACATCCTCAGGACGCTCGATCAGCATGCCCACATGGCCATAGGCCTCGGCCAGTTTCACAAAGTTGGGCAGCGCATCCATGTAGCTGTGGCTGTAGCGGCCGGAATATTCAATCTCCTGCCACTGGCGCACCATACCGAGGTAGCGGTTGTTCAGAGACAGAATCTTGATCGGCGTGTTGTATTGCAGGCAGGTGGACAGCTCCTGGATGCACATCTGCACAGAGCCCTCACCTGTTACACAGAACACTTCGCTCTCTGGCTTGGCCAGCTTGATGCCCATGGCATATGGAATACCCACTCCCATGGTGCCCAGTCCACCGGAGTTGATCCAGCGGCGTGGCTCATTGAACTTGTAGTACTGAGCAGCCCACATCTGGTGCTGACCCACATCGGAGGTGATGTAAGCATCGGCATCTTTGGTCATGCCCCACAGCGTTTCAATGACCATCTGAGGCTTGATGACATCGCCGTTGCCTGGGTCGTACTTCAGGCAATCGCGCCCACGCCAGTCTTCAATGGTGCGCCACCAGGCAGCCAGAGCCTGCGCATCGGGCTTGGTGCTGCTTTCACGCACCATGGAAATCAGCTCGGTCAGCACATCCTTCACATCGCCGACGATGGGCACATCCACCTTCACCCGCTTGGAGATGCTGGAGGGGTCGATGTCGATGTGGATGATCTTGCGCTCGTTCTGGGCAAAGTGCTTGGGATTGCCGATCACGCGGTCGTCGAAACGGGCACCCACGGCCAGCAGCACGTCGCAGTTCTGCATGGTGTTGTTGGCTTCCAGCGTGCCGTGCATGCCCAGCATGCCCAGGAACTTGGGATCGGTGGCCGGATAGGCACCCAAGCCCATCAGCGTGTTGGTAACGGGGTAGCCCAGCATGTCCACCAGAGTACGCAGTTCCTGCACCGCATTGCCCAGCAGCACACCGCCACCGGTGTAGATGTAGGGACGCTTGGCGTTCAGCAGCAGTTGCAGCGCCTTGCGGATCTGGCCACCATGACCCTTGCGCACGGGGTTGTACGAGCGCATTTCGATGGACTCGGGGTAGCCCGTGTAAGGCGTTTTGTTGTAGGAGATGTCTTTGGGCACATCCACCACCACAGGGCCTGGACGGCCGCTGCGTGCGATGTGGAAGGCTTTCTTCATGACCGTGGCCATGTCCCGCACATCCTTGACCAGGAAGTTGTGCTTGACGATGGGACGGGTAATGCCGACGGTGTCGCACTCCTGGAAAGCATCAAGGCCGATGGCCGCAGTGGGCACCTGCCCGCTGATGATGACCATGGGAATGCTGTCCATGTAGGCAGTCGCAATGCCGGTGACCGCATTGGTCAAGCCAGGGCCGGAGGTTACCAGGGCCACACCCACATCACCAGTGGCGCGGGCATAGCCGTCAGCAGCATGCACGGCAGCCTGTTCATGGCGCACCAGCACGTGCTGGATGGTGTCCTGCTTGTAGAAGGCATCGTAAATGTGCAGCACTGCACCACCTGGGTAGCCCCAGATGTATTTCACGTTCTCGGCCTGGAGGGCTTTGACGATGATTTCAGCGCCACGGAGTTCTTGGGTGGGTGCGCCAGCTTGGGTGGCGGCAGCGGATGCCATTTCGGCTTTGGAGATTTCCATGATGTGTGAACCTGTTGAGAATTTCTCTGACGAAAAACCTTGGGTGCCTCTTCGCACACCCTCGTGAGGTTGCGTCGAGACTTGAGACCAAAACCATTGGCAGCCACCATTGACCGCGCGACCTTGATCCGTTTGCCGTTGATTTGCAAAGAGCATTATCGCATTGTGGCGATGCCCAACCCAAACGGCACCGGATCGACCCATTCACACAGGTTCATCCCAACGGTGCGGGTGCCCGCTCCTCGGTGAGACAATTCATCCTCATTTTTTTCGGCCATGCCACAGACAACCCACCAATGTCCTCCACGCCACTGAGCAACCGTGATCACGGTATCCCATTAACTGCACCGCCTCTGCGCCGTCGTATGGCATGCTGGCTGTATGAAGGCATGCTGCTGTTTGCGGTGGTATTCATTGCCGGATACCTGTTCTCATCCTTGAGCCAAACCAAGCACGCGCTGGACAACAGACACGCACACCAGGCTTTTGTGTTTGTTGTGCTGGGCATTTATTTCACTTGGCTTTGGTCCAAAGGACAAACCCTCGCCATGAAAACCTGGCGCATCCGCGTGGTCGATGTCCAGGGCAAACCCTTGACGCAAAGCCGGGCCCTGCTGCGTTACGTGCTGAGCTGGTTGTGGTTTCTCCCCCCATTGCTCGGTACATGGCTGGGAGAACTGCGCGGCGGCGAAGCCGGTGTGATTGTGTTGGGCTGGGTATGCGTCTGGGCGGTGCTTTCACGCTTTCATCCCCAACAGCAATACCTGCACGACTGGATGGCCGGAACCCGTCTGGTCGATGTCCCCCGCTGATGAAGCATCCACTCTCAATTGACCGTGAAGCCATGACCCATCCCCCAACCTCACCGCAGCCACCCGAAGCCCCCAATGCACAAAAACAGCGAAGTGGGTTGAATCGCATCGTGCATGCCGCTGGTTATTCGGTAGCCGGCCTGCGGGCCGGTTGGCATGAAACCGCATTTCGCCAGGAAGCGCTGCTTTCATTCTTTCTGTTCCCGGCATCGTTCTGGCTTGGAAACAATTGGCTTGAAGTGGCCGTATTGGCTGGCGTGGTCGTGCTCGTACTCGTCACAGAACTGCTCAACTCCGGAATTGAAGCCGCGATCGATCGCATCGGCCCTGAATGGCATGATCTTTCCAAACAAGCCAAAGACATGGGCAGCGCAGCTGTATTGCTGAGCCTGCTGCTCTGCGGCGGAACCTGGGCTGGGGCAATCTGGACATTGCTGAAGGCCCAAGCATGAGCAACTCAATTGGCGCACACCACGCCACACCTTCTCCCTCGTTTTCACTCTGTGTGTATTGCGGATCGCGGCCAGGAAACAATCCAAAATTTGCAGAAGTGGCGCATCAAGTTGGCCAATGGATCGGCCAGCACGGTGGCCAGCTGGTATACGGCGGGGGCAACAACGGGCTGATGGGGACGGTGGCCCAGTCCACGCTGGAGGCGGGCGGGCGGGTGATGGGCATCATTCCCACCTCACTGGTTGAGCGGGAATTTGCCAAGCGCAACTGCACCGAGCTGCATGTGGTGGACAACATGCACCAGCGCAAAGCCATGATGGCCGAACATGCCGATGCTTTTCTGGCACTGCCCGGCGGCATCGGCACGTTTGAAGAATTGTTTGAAGTCTGGACCTGGCGGCAGCTTGGCTACCACAACAAGCCGATTGGCCTGCTGAACGTGGACGGCTATTACGATGGGCTCCTGGCCTTCATGGCCAGCACGGTGCAAGCCCAGTTTGTGGGAAGCTGGCAAATGGATCTGATCCAGGCTTCAAACGAAGCATCCACTCTGCTGCCGTCCCTGGTTCAAGCGGCCGGGCTGTCAGCCAATGTGCGGCTGACAGAACAAATCTGACGTTGATTGGTGCGCCAATCAAACAGCGGTTTCGTCTTCTTCGCCGGTGCGGATGCGAATCACGCGATCCACTGGTGAAACAAAAATCTTGCCGTCACCGATCTTGCCGGTGCGGGCGGCGCGGATGATGGCATCCACACAACGATCCACATCGGCAGACTTGACCACCACCTCGACCTTGACCTTGGGCAGAAAATCCACCACGTATTCGGCTCCACGGTAAAGCTCGGTGTGGCCTTTCTGGCGGCCAAAACCTTTGACCTCGGTCACTGTCAAGCCCGTCACGCCCTGCTCGGCCAGGGCTTCGCGCACTTCTTCGAGTTTGAATGGCTTGATGACGGCGGTGATCTGTTTCATGGGGACAATTCCTGAGTTGAGTAAAAAGCGCGTTCAATTATGCCCAACGCAGCAGCCCATCCTTTTTTCTGCCGGAACCGCCATGCAAATTCACCTGCCCGACTGTATTCACCATGCTCTGCCAGCCCACACACCCATCACGGTGGTTCACCGGGGTGGTCACCCCGAGCAGATCCACTGTGGCTCGGTGGCGGTCACCGATGCCGATGGCAAGCTTCTGGCTTGGGCTGGCGACACCACGTCGCCCATGTTCACGCGCTCGGCACTCAAACCGTTTCAGGCCATGCCGCTGATTGCCCACCATGCCGATGGGTACAAGCTGTCGCCCCCTGAAATCGCCCTGCTCTGCGCCAGTCACAACGGCGACGACACCCAAACAGCGTGTGTGAACACCCTGCTGGGCCGTGCAGGTGCCAGCGAAGCCCTGCTGGCCTGCGGCAGCCACACGCCCTACCTGTTCACAGCCACCCAGCGCACGCCCGCACCCGGCCAGACGTTTGGTCGCCTGCACCACAACTGCTCGGGCAAACATGCTGGCATGCTGATGCTGGCGGCAACCCTGGGCGCACCGCTCAGCGGCTACCTCGCGCCCGATCACCCGGTGCAGCAGGCCATCCGCGACAGCGTGGTTCACTTCACCGGCATTGCGGCTGACCAGCTGGTGGTGGGCGTGGACGGTTGCAGCGCACCCAACTACGGCGTGCCGCTGCCAGCACTGGCCCTGGCCTTTGCCAAGCTGACACGCACGACCCCGGATGCCATCTACGGCCACGGCCCAGCCCGCATCGCCGCCGCCATGAGCAGCCACCCCGAGATGGTCAGCGGCGAAGGCCGCAACGACCTCATCCTGACCCGGGCCGGGCGTGGCGACTGGGTGTGCAAAGTCGGAGCTGACGGCGTGCAGGCCATCGCCAGCCGCAGCCGGGGTGTGGCCGTGGCCGCCAAGGTGGGCGACGGCAACCTACAGGCCCTGATGGTGGCCGTGACCAGCGTGCTGGAGCAACTCGGCTGGCTGGATGACGAGGCCCGCCAGGCACTGGCACCCTACCGGCCCGCCCCCATGAAAAACGCAGCCGGGCTGGATGTGGGGCAGATGCTGCCGGTGATCAGGCTGGCCTTTGCCGACTGAGCGCGGATCAGCCAGACCAAAGCGCCTTGCGGCGCTGGTCAACCCCGGTACTTGCTGGTGATGGGGTAGCGCCAGTCCTTGCCAAAGCTGCGGTGCGTCACCCGGATGCCCACGGGGGCCTGGCGGCGCTTGTACTCGT
>ERZ724504.1343-NODE-1343-length-13631-cov-6.063273_pt1 | contig 13631 bp, 15 predicted proteins | sample MGYA00376037_ERZ724504 | MGnify/ENA primary metagenome ERZ724504 (study PRJEB28724, sample SAMN07190888) | wastewater metagenome | isolation source: influent of sewage treatment plant in Hong Hong | place: USA: Christiansburg, Virginia | collected 2016-03-01 ... | reverse complement strand
TAACAGGGGGCTAAAAGGTACAACAGCTTAATAGACAAAGTGGTGTTGATTGGTGGTGGCGCGAAAAACATGGGCGGCTTGATCGCCCGTGATTTAGCGGCATCGGGTGCAAAAGCCATCGTCGTGCATTACAACAGCACGAGCACCGAAGCGGCCGCGCAAGAGACCGTGGCGGCGGTACAAACAGCGGGTGCGCAAGCAATTGCCGTACAAGGCGACCTAACAGAAGTGAAAAATGTGACGGCATTGTTTGACGCCGCGATTGCGGCTTTTGGCGGCGTGGACATCGCCATCAACACGACGGGGATGGTCATCAAAAAACCCATCATTGACGTGACCGAAGAGGATTACGACAAAATGTTCGCCGTCAACTCAAAAGCCGCGTTTTTCTTCATGCAAGAAGCAGGCAAAAAATTAAACGACGGCGGTAAAATCTGCACCATCGTCAGCTCATTGCTCGCCGCTTACACAGATTCATACGCGATTTACCCCGGCTCAAAAGCACCGATTGAACATTACACCCGTGCGGCATCTAAAGAATTCGGCAAGCGTGGCATCTCCGTCACGGCGGTCGGCCCAGGCCCAATGGACACGCCGTTTTTCTATGGCCAAGAAAGCAAAGAGTCCGCCGCTTATCACAGCTCAGCTGCCGCGCTCAGCCCGTTCTCAAAATCTGGCTTGACTGAAATCAGTGACATCGCACCGTTGATTAAATTTTTGGTCACAGATGGTTGGTGGATTACGGGTCAAACCATTTTTGCCAATGGCGGTTACACCACGCGATAACCACACAACGCAATTTTAAGTATGTTGGGTATATGCCGTTGTATGTCCAAATTTTCTGTGATATAAAGGAAGGGCGGAAGGGCTTGTTTGTAAGCGAGAGGCTCAAACCGCTGACTTCCAATTTATTGATTTTGTTTTAATTATATTAATTGTAGCTGGGCTCTCTCTGGCAAAAACCATACCACACAACAACCTCTAAATAACAAGTGAAGCTCACTTCCACGGCTTTAAACAACAAGTCATGGTTTTACGTTTTCGATATGCCCTCGATTGCCTTTTCACCCTAAAAATAAAGGAAAACCCATGGTCACACTGCAAACCCTACTCATCGGCTTCATCGCCCTCATTGCGCTTGCCCTTGTCGGTCGCTTATTCAACGGTACGGCAGGCATGGCACTCGCGATTAAAATATTTTTTCCCGTCTGGTTCATCTATTGCGCATATCACATGTCCATCGGCATGGGTCATGGCTATTCTTTTATGAGTGAACTGCCATTTCTTTTGATCAACTTTGGCATCCCCGCCGCTGTGGCTTTTTTTACGCTGCGCAAGCTGGGCTGAATACATTAAAGAGTCATCGTGCCGTGCGGCTCGGGTTCAATACATTCGTGCTTTTGGCATGAGGCAAACCACTCTGCAATTGAAGCGAAGTTCAACCCGACAGCACAGGCCACCGCATTTTCAAAGCTTCTTTAACAAACCATCAGACATGAGCGTTTCACGCGCATTTAACATCTTGAACACAATGGCTTCGATCTGCATGATGGCTTTCACCCCGATCGGTGGGGCATTCACACACCTTCTTTAAATTCAAAGCCAATGAGCAATGCAAAATCATCCACTTGTCCATTGGACAAGCCAACTGAATGAAACAAGCCAAGTCTGTTACACACAACGCCAGTCTTTGATTGGCGTTTTTTTACCACCAACGACAGCCCAGCTCACAGCGCGCTTTGGAATCGCTCTTAATTGCGGTACAATACTGCTTTTAAAGCAATGATTTAATTGGATTTTCAATGACGCAAAACGCAGTACATTCGGCAGCCCCCCATTTTTCCGACTTCAACCTAGACGCGCGAATTTTACGTGCCATCGAAGAGTCGGGTTACACCGCGCCGACGCCGATTCAGTCACAAGCGATTCCAGTGGTGTTGAACGGTCAAGACGTCATGGGCTCCGCTCAGACTGGGACGGGTAAAACTGCGAGCTTTGTACTGCCCATCTTGCAAAACATCCTCCCCCTCGCCTCAACCAGCACCTCCCCCGCGCGCCACCCAGTGCGTGCTTTGGTGCTGTGCCCGACCCGCGAATTGGCGGTGCAGGTCGCTGACAACGCACACAAATATGCCAAACACACACCGATCCGCAGCGCGGTGGTATTTGGTGGCATGGACATCAAAAGCCAAACACCAGCTCTGCGCGCAGGTGTTGAACTGCTGATTGCCACCCCAGGTCGCTTGCTCGATCACCTTGAATCAGGCAATGTGTCACTCGGACAAGTGAGCTACCTCGTCCTTGACGAAGCCGACCGCATGTTGGACATGGGCTTTTTACCTGACTTGCAACGCATTTTGAATGTATTGCCCAAGCAACGTCAAACCTTGCTGTTCTCGGCCACTTTTTCACCCGAGATTCGTAAACTGGCAGAATCGTATCAAAAAGACCCGATCACCATCGAAACCGCTCAACGCAATGCCACTTCGCAAAACATCACACAAACGGTTTACAGCGTCTCCGATAAAATGCAAAAACGCAGTGCTTTGGTACAACTGATCCGAGAACAACAAGTTGAACAAGCCATGATTTTTGTCAACACAAAAATTGAAGCACGCGAGCTCACCCGCTTCCTTCAACGCGCAAAAATCAATGCACAAAGCATTCATGGTGACCAAAGCCAAACCGAACGCTTGGCCACATTGGAAGGCTTCAAAAAAAATGAAGTGCCTATTTTAGTCGCCACCGATGTCGCTGCACGCGGCTTGGACATTTCACTCATGCCATGTGTGATTAACTTCGACCTGCCCTATAACGCAGAAGATTACGTCCACCGCATTGGTCGCACGGGTCGCGCAGGCTCTCAAGGCCGCGCTTTATCAATAGTCACCCCACACGATGACCGTTTGCTGGCCGCCATTTGCAAACTCACCAAGCAGACATTCACCGCCATTCCACTTGAGCCCGCTCCAAGCAGAGAAGAACGTCCACGCAATGAAGGTCGCAGCACAGAGCGCACAGCCCGTGCACCGCGTTCAGAGGCTGAAGTGCAACGCGTGCGCAACAATGAGCGCAGCGCGCCTCACCGTCGCAGTGCAATTGAAGAGCAAGAATTGAGCCATTTGCGCCGTAAAGTGAACCTGTCAAGCGATCCATTCTTTACGCAGCCTTACCAACCTTCACCCTCAAAAATGTCCGACGTTGAAAAAAGTAAGCACTCAACATGGGCTCGTCCTAACAAACAAGGACAACACGCCCCTGTTGCAGCACTCTTTAAACTGGGCAAACCAACTAAACGTTAATGCATGCCGCAAGCCTTAACTGCGACAGCATTGGGGCGGCGTTGAAAACCAGTTAAAAGCCTATAATTGTTAAACACAAAGTAAAACCATACTTTGTGTGTCCTGGAAGTTGGAAGTAGAGATTTTGAGCGGGAAATCAAAATTCAATCAAGTCCGAGTCCGCCAGCACTCAACCAAACCAGTGAGTGACATTTTTTGCTATAGAAAACTTCTGTTTTTCACCCTCTTTTTTTGGCCAATAAAAAAACCGTTTCGTGTCACGAAACGGTTTTTTTATGACTGCATGTGCGATGCTTAACAGGTGTCATTCACCCAAATAAGCCGCTTGCACACTTGGATCATTCAACATATCCGACGCTTTGCCATTCATGATGATGTTGCCTGAACCCATCACATAACCCCGATCGGCCGCTTTCAATGCAAGTTTTGCATTTTGCTCAACCAACACAATCGTCATGCCTTCAGAAGACACTTGATTGATGACCTCAAAAATTTTCTCAGTCATCACGGGCGACAATCCCATGGTGGGCTCATCCAAGATCAGCAGCTTTGGCTGGCTCATGAGCGCACGCGCCATTGCCAACATCTGTTGCTCACCGCCTGACATCGTACCGGCCAATTGCGCCGCACGCTCTTTCAATCGTGGAAAGATAGTGAACATTTTTTCGATGTCCGCTGCGATGCCCTCTTTGTCATTGCGTAAATACGCGCCCATTTGCAAGTTTTCAACAATGGTCATGCGTGCAAACACACCACGCCCCTCAGGCACCATTACCAAACCTTGAGCCAACAATTCCCAACTCGGTACACCTTTAATTGATTTACCGCGGTAAGTGACATCACCCGCTTTCATTGGAATCATGCCCGTCACCGCTTTGAGTGTTGTGGTTTTACCCGCACCATTCGAGCCAATCAAAGTCACGAGTTCACCTTGTTGCACGTCCATGTCGACGTTTTTCACGGCCTGAATACCGCCGTAGGCCACTTGCAGCCCTTTAATGCTTAACATCGGTTGTGTCATTTTTAGTGTCCTCCACCTAAATACGCCTCAATCACGTCTTTATTTTTACGGACGTCTTCGGGTTTGCCTTGTGCCAAAATCTTACCGTAATCCAATACGGTCATCTCATCGCACAACTCCATAATCAATTTTACATCGTGCTCAATGATGAGAATGGTCACACCATCGGCACTGATTTTCTTCAGCAACTTGGTCAAGTCGAGTTTTTCAGTCGAGTTCATGCCCGCAGCAGGTTCATCCAAAGCCAATAATTTTGGATCCGTCGCAAGTGCACGAGCGATTTCCAAACGACGTTGCAAACCGTACGCCATATTGCGTGCCGTATAGTCATGGTATTCACCAATGCCAACGTAGTCGAGCAAGGCTTGTGCGCGCTCTTTAATCTGCATTTCCTCTTCACGCACGGCTTTTGTGTTGAAAATTGAACCCAACACGCCACCTTTTGTGCGCACATGACGACCAACCATCACATTTTCCAATGCAGTCATGTTGCCAAATAGACGGATGTTTTGAAAGGTACGGGCAATGCCTGCTTTCGCCACTTCATGCACCGCTGTTGGCTGATAATGCACACCGTTGAGGATGAACTCGCCAGAGTCAGGCTCATACAAACCCGTAATCACGTTGAAGAATGTGGTTTTACCCGCACCATTCGGACCGATCAAACCATACACGGTATTCTTTTTAACCTGTAAACCCACTTCGGACAATGCTTTCAAGCCACCGAAGCTTTTGTTAACGCCCTTGACTGAGAGCACGATATTTTCTTGTGTCATCATTCTCTCCTTATGCTGGTGTATTGGCTGTTTTATCGGTGGTGACGACATCTTTTTTGTCTTCACGCGTCGGGGTCGGCCACAAGCCTTTTGGACGGTAAAGCATAATCAGAATCATCGCCAAGCCCAATAACATTTGACGCAAAATCGCTGTATCGAGCAAGACTTTACCAAACATGGCTTTTTGCATCGGCTCAACAGTGAAGCGTAAAAATTCAGGCAAGAAATACATGATGATTGCACCCAAAATCACACCCGGAATATGACCCATACCACCCAACACCACCATGGCGAGAATCACGATGGACTCCATGTAGGTAAAGGATTCAGGTGACACAAAACCTTGGAAAGAAGCAAACATACCGCCTGCGATGCCCCCAAAGGTTGCACCCAAAGAGAAGGCCAACAACTTAATGTTACGCACATTAATGCCCATTGCTTTAGCAGCGATGTCATCTTCACGCAAAGCCATCCAAGCACGACCCAAACGAGATTTTTGCAAACGATAGCAGATGAACACGGTCGCAGCAGCCAAAATCAAGAATAAGTAGTAATACAAGAACTCTTTGGTCAATTTGTAGCCACCAATCTCAATCGTCTTATCCAAAGGATAACCAAACACCGACACAGGATCGATGCGATTGATACCGCGAGGACCGTTGGTCAAGTTGAAGTCATTTTTGCCCAAGTTATTCATGAAAATACGAATGATTTCACCAAAGCCCAAAGTCACCAATGCCAAGTAATCACCACGCAACTTCAGAATAGGCGTACCCAACATGATCCCAGCCAATGCCGCCAAGGCTGCACCCAAAGGCACAATCACCCACAACGGTACATGCAAACCCGTAGGAAAGGCATTTTTTGCCCACTCAAAGTTATCGGACAAATGCGATGATGACAACAACGCGACCATGTACGCACCCACCGCATAAAACGCGATGTAACCCAAGTCGAGCAAGCCGGCAAAACCCACCACAATGTTCAACCCCATCGCCAACATGATGTACAACAACGTCATATCAACAATGCGCACCCATGTCGTACCACCAACCGCTTTGGCAATGAATGGCATCGCCAGCAACAAAGCCAAAGCAATGAGAAACCCAATCATTGATTGTTTGGGATCCATTTTCTGCAATAATTTATTCATGATTGTCCTCCTTATGCGCGGTCAGCAGTACGTTGACCCAACAGGCCAGACGGACGGAAAATTAAGACCACAACCAAAACGACGAATGCAAATACGTCTTGATACTCACTGCTAATATAACCCGCACCAAGTGCCTCAGCCAAACCAAGCACCAAACCGCCCACCACAGCACCTGGAATATTACCAATACCGCCCAGTACCGCAGCAATAAATGCTTTCATACCAGGCATAAATCCCATGAAGAAGTGAACTTTGCCACCCGCGTTCATGGCATACAAAATACCTGCAATCGCAGCCAAAGCAGCACCAATCATGAACGTAGCAGAGATGACTTTATTTGGATTCACGCCCATCAAACCTGTCACGCCCACATTTTCAGATGTAGCGCGCATGGCACGACCCAGTTTTGTTTTATTCACTAAAGTCAACAAGCCAGCCATCATGATCAAAGACACAATCACAATCACGATCTCGCGCATTGTGATGCCCACATCAGCAAACAAAATAATGCGTTGCGATGGTAAAAGCTCTGGGAACGGGAAATGCTCCAAGCCCCAGACCAATTGTGCAATGGATTGCAACAAGAACGACACACCAATTGCCGTAATCAACGGTGCAAGTTTTGGCGCATTACGCAACGGACGATACGCCACTTTCTCCATCGTGTAACTTAAAACCATACACACGATCATTGCAGCAATCGCCGCCAAGATCAGCACCAACAACACTGGCAAGCCAGCTTTTAATAACAAGGTTGCAATGGTCATTGCCACCATTGCACCAATCATCATCACTTCACCATGGGCAAAGTTAATGATGCCTAAAATACCATACACCATGGTATACCCCAATGCCACCATCGCATAGATACTACCGACGACGATACCATTGATTAACGTTTGCACGAGCGTTTCTAACATCTCAGCACTCCTTTTTAATTGTCTCCAGAATTACTACACTTTTACCACTCACGCGGTGACGAAGTATATAAAAACTCGAGGCAAAAATTTTATTATTTTTTACAAACTAAACAGCAACAATTTGTCTTTTTAGCGTGTGTGTACTTTTATTTTATTGAAAAACCCTGACTTTTCAGTCAGGGTTTTTTCAGCCAAATTACTGAACAATTGTTGCAACATTCAATTTTTTAGCACCAATATTGTAGATGGTGATCGCACCACCTTTGATGTCACCAGTGGGTTCAAATTCGATTTTACCAATCAAACCATCAATAGACACTTTAGGCATTGCAGCAGCAATCGCTTCACGATCCACTGAGTCCGCTTTTTTCATTGCATCCACAATGGCGTAAACCGCATCATAAGCAAATGGAGAGTAGATTTGAACTTTTTGACCAGAGAATGCTTTTTCGTAGTTGGCTACGAACTCTTTACCTTTGGCCATTTTTTCCAATGGGAAACCTGCAACGGAGCAAATCACGCCTTCAGCAGCATCACCAGCCAATTCGATCAATTTTTCTGTGCACGCGCCATCAGCAGAAGCCAATGTGGCTTTTAAACCCAATTCTTTCATTTGTTTAACCAATGGTGCAGCCGTTGCATCCATACCGCCCCAGAAAATGTAATCAGGGTTCATGGCTTTAACTTTAGTCAAAATCGCTTTAAAGTCAGTCGTTTTATCCGTTGCTGCTTCACGTGCAACCACATTGACTTTACCGTCTTTCAACGTTTTTTCAACTTGATCGGCCAAGCCTTTACCATATTGAGTTGCATCATCTAAAACCACGACGTTTTTCGCGCCTTTTTCCATGATGAATTTTGCCACTGATGGACCTTGTTTTGCATCAGTTGCAACAACACGGTATGAGCTTACAGAACCTTTAGGTGTTTTATTGCCTTTGAGTGTGTAGTCAGGGTTTGTTGAAGAAGGTGACACTTGAACCATACCGGCATCAGCGTACACTTTGTTTGCGGGAATAGACACACCTGAGTTCAAGTGACCGACCACTGCAACTGCGCCCGCATCAACCAATTTTTGAGCAACCACTGGGCCTTGCTTTGGATCACCCGCATCGTCTTCACCAACCAATTCCAATTTCACAGCTTTGCCACCGATTTTCAAATCGCCTTTGGCGTTGATTTCGTTCACAGCCAATTGCGCGCCGTTTTCGTTGTCTTTACCCAAGTGAGCGATTTCACCTGATTTTGGTGCACCGCTACCGATTTTCACAACGATGCTGTCACCAGCTGCTGCTGCGGCGGGCTTAGCAGCATCGGCTGCTGGAGCTGCTTTTTTCTCTTCAGGTTTAGAGCAAGCGGCCAAAGCAACTGCAGCCATCAAGGGAACCAACTTAAATAATTTTGTTTGCATCGTCTTTTCTCCAAGTGATTTTACTTAAAACTTCATTTATACCTCAGCAAATAACTGAGGTTTTTTTAATAACTACGTACACATTTAAAACACCATTAGGCTGCGCATTGTAACGTTGGAATTTACGCCTTGCAACAAAAACCGTCATGCCCGTCCAACCATTACAGCAGAAGCCATGACCGCGATTATTATGCAGTGCAGTAGTTAAGGCAAGTATAAATTGCACTTTTTTGTCTTTTTCTGTCCCCCTTATAAAACAAATGCACCACCTTTGCTCAAAGATGGTGCATTGCAGTAAATCAGTGGCTTTGCGCCACATATAAGGGTTATCTTATTTTTTATTTTTTTGAGTGCGTCGCAACATATTCCATACGAAACCCAAAGCAGCGGGAATCAATGCGGCAAGAAAGCCAACAAGTGCAATTGTTGAAAGGTGGTCGCGAATCAAAGGCACTCGCCCAAACCAAAAACCGCCCCAAACAAATAACATGACCCAAAGGGTCGCACCGATGATGTTGAATTTCTGAAATTTTGCAAAGCTCATTTCGGAAATGCCCGCAACAAAAGGTGCAAAAGTACGCACCAAGGGCAAGAATCGAGCCAAGATCAATGCTTTGCCACCATGCTTTTCATAAAAATTATGGGTTTTAATCAGTGCCTCTTGACTGATCCATCGACTGTGGCCTTCATATGCATTTTGACCAATGCGTTTGCCAATCCAATAATTCACGGTGTTGCCTAAAATCGCCGCAACAATCAATAAAAAGCTTAAAAGCCATGGATTCATAGCCCCATCGGCAGAAAAAGCCCCCGCAATGAACAATAATGAGTCACCCGGCAAAAAAGGCAAGATCACAAAACCCGTCTCACCAAAAATAACGAAAAATAAAATCGCATATATATAAACACCATACTGCTGGATGAGCATTTGCAGCTGGCTGTCGATATGCAGCATGAAGGTGAAAAATTGAGCCAAGGTATCCAAAAAAACATCCTTTACAAAATTAGAAATCAAGACCAACTGTTTCTATTTAAATTGAAAAAACAGCAAAGGCAGGCATCATAGCACGCGGCCAAAAGCGGCTGTCAATATAATGGTAAATTCTCTTATAACGGCCATGTTTCAATCAAATCGGATAAAAATCATTTTAAATCAAAGACTTTTAAATGAAACAAGGGCTCAATGCTCTTCAACCACGCGGATGGTGCTCTGCATGTAATCGTTTCAACCGTTCCTGTGCAACATGGGTATAAATTTGCGTTGTCCCGATGTCCACATGACCCAGTAACAATTGCACCACGCGTAAATCAGCCCCATGATTAAGCAAATGTGTTGCAAAAGCATGACGCAAGGTATGGGGAGAAATCAAAGACGAGGGGATGCCCACTTTCAAAGCACAATCTTTAACCACATGCCAAAACATTTGACGGCTCATGGCAGAACCTCGTGCCGTCACAAAGACCTCATCGCATGTTTTACCTTTAAGTAAAGAGGCTCTTGCTTGACTTAAGTAAGATTTTAAATACTCATTGGCTTCTTGACCAAAGGGCACTAGCCGTGTTTTATTGCCCTTTCCTGTGATGCGCAACACCCCATCCATCAAACTCACATCCAGCATGCGCATGCCCACCAACTCTGAAACTCGCAGCCCACTGGCATACATCAACTCAAGCATGGCGCGATTGCGCAAACCCAACAAAGAATCATCAGGGGCATTCAAAAGGGCTTCAATTTGAGCTTCAGACAGGCTTTTCGGCAAACGTATTGCCATTTTGCCAAGCAATAACTGCACACACGGGTCGCTATCAATAAGATGAGTTTCTTGTGCCCACCCATAAAACCGCCTAAAGCTTGCAATTTTACGGTTACTTGAGGTGCTTTTTTTGACGACCCCTGCTCGGAAAATACTGGCCAAATACGCTTCAATGTCACTTTGTTCTGCATGTAATAATGACAAACCCATGTCACGCAAATATTTGGACAGCAACAGCACATCCCGAGAATACGCCATTAACGTATTTTTTGACAAACCATCGGCCAACCACAAAGCACTTGTGAAAAGATCAATCAGTGCATCGTCAGCATGCTCAATGGCACTTTCTTCGACTGTTTTTTTTATCAACGCCATCAGTACACGATGCCTTCATGTGCAAGCAGCCAATGTTTCACAGCCACATGAAAACCATTGTCATGGCGTGCAAAGCCGCCAATGCTTTGGGCTGCCACCACCCGATGGCATGGCGTAATAAGCGGGTATGGGTTTGCACCGCATGCACCACCGACAGCTCTGGGGCTGCCACAACCAATGATTTGACCGACCTGTTTATAACTCAATACCTGTCCACACTCAATAAATGAAATGGCTTGCCACACACGCTTTTGAAATGCTGTCCCTTGATCAAGCAAAGGCAAATCAAAACCAGAAGTTGCATCTTTTAAATACGCTGTGATTTGAGCATGTACACGCACGGACAATTCAGATTTACCCTCTACATCGAGGTCATCCGTCGGTAAATAAAGTAATTCAAACACATGTGTTTTATCCTCGCTCAACCGCACCCCCACGCCACCAAACGGCGCTGAAACAATCGCATCAAACCAATGGGGGTTAATCTTCTGAGCTGATGATACAGGCATGTTTATTCAATTCGTTGCGATATAAAATATGAAAATAAATCAATCGGACTGGTTTAATCTATTTTTAACTCATTTTTTAAGGTTTTTTTGCAAACAACCTCAAACTTGGCAACCACAAAGTGTTGCGGCCTGTGCAATAGTCTACAGCACTCGAACAGCAATGCTTTGCAAACCTTTCAGCCCTTTAGGCAAAGGAAAGCTCACCGTTTCCTCGACGCCTTCCAGCACCCGAACTGAGCTGGCCCCCAACGATTTAATGCAAGTCAAAACGCTTTCAACCAAAACCTCTGGGGCTGAAGCACCAGCAGTGACACCAACCATTTTAACCTCATGAAACCAGCGGGGATCAACATCACCTGCATTATCAACCATGTATGCAGCAACACCCATTTTCTCAGCCAGCTCGCGCAATCGGTTGGAATTGGAACTGTTGGGGCTGCCGACGACAATCACAACATCAACCTGAGGTGCCATGACCTTGACAGCATCTTGTCGGTTTTGTGTTGCGTAACAAATATCCGCTTTTTTAGGCTCAATGATGAGAGGAAAACGCTGTTTCAATGCAGCAATGATGCCCCGCGTATCATCGACCGACAATGTTGTTTGGGTCACATAAGCCAACTGCTCTGGTGTTTTCACATCGATCGTTGCCGCATCCTCTTCCACTTCAACAAGGTAAATGCCATCGTCCGTTTGCCCCATCGTGCCTTCCACCTCAGGATGCCCTTTGTGACCAATCATAATGACTTCAAGTCCCTGCTCACGCATCTTGACCACTTCCACATGCACTTTGGTGACCAATGGACAAGTGGCATCAAAAATATGCAGCCCACGCTCTGCAGCCTCAGCCCGAACGGCACGAGACACACCATGCGCAGAAAAAATAACGGTGCTCCCCGCCGGCGCTTCACTGAGTTCCTCAATGAACACAGCCCCTTTGGTACGCAAATCATCCACCACATATTTATTGTGTACAATTTCATGCCGCACATAAATGGGTGCACCAAATTGAGCCAACGCCCGCTCAACGATCTCAATTGCTCGATCAACGCCTGCGCAAAAACCACGAGGTTGAGCCAAAAGAATATCCATTGACTGTCCACCCATCACAGCACCCCAATGACTTTAAGCTCCAAGCGCAAAGACTTACCCGCCAGAGGATGATTAAAATCAACCCAAGCACCATTTCTTTCGTGATTCCAACCTTGAAACATCCCTGTCATGCGATAACCATTGGGCATGGCAAAATCCACAAAATCCCCTTTGGCAAAATCGTCTGCCTGTGGATTGCCTTCCAACAGTAAAGCACGCCCAACCTCTTGGCGCAAGTTGGGATTGTATTCACCAAAAGCCTCTGCGGCATTCAAATCAAAAACCTCATGCGCGCCTTCAGTCAAACCCATTAAACGCTCCTCCATAAAGGGGGCAAGCTGAGCCTGACCAATCGCTACAGTTGCAGGATTTCCATCAAAAGTATTTAAAAAATCACTTAAAATGTCATCCAGCACCGTTAATCGATAGTGCAAAGTCACATGCGAATGTGCCTCAACCACAGGCAAGTTAACTTGTTTAAAGACCGACATGAAACTCCTAGCTAAAAAATGTAAAAAAAGACAAGGCTGATGTTAACATGAAGCCTCTTTAACTTGAACCATTATAAACCATATGCCGATTACCGACTGGCTGCCCGAAACCCGCCCACGTGAAAAACTGATCGCTCACGGTGCCTCCTATTTAACAGATGCAGAGCTCTTAGCCATTTTCTTGCGCGTCGGCATTGTTGGAAAAAGTGCCGTAGACCTTGCCAACGAGTTAATTCAGCATTTTGGATCACTGTCCGCACTGTTTAATACCAATTTAAGCGAACTGTCAAAAATAAAAGGCATGGGCGAAGCCAAATTCGTACAGCTTCAAGCAGTATTGGAAATGAGTCGACGCGCACTGAGCGACCAACTAAAACAGAATGCCGCATTCAGCGACATGCCTTCGCTTAAAACATTTATTCAATTGCAACTGGCACATAAAACGGAGGAAACACTCCTGGTTTTATTCCTCACCCCTGCACTCAACTTAATCTCAGCAGAAATCATGGCCACAGGTGGACTCACCCATGTCAGCTTGCCCATACGAGACATCGTCCAACGCGCCCTATCCATCAACGCCCATGGCTTAATTTTGGCACACAACCACCCACATGGCAAAGCACAGCCATCCGCAGAAGACATTCAAAGCACGCAAACCCTTAAAACCCAACTACAGCCCCTGAGCTTACACCTCCACGACCACCTCATCACAGCGGACGGAGAGGCGGCCTACAGCCTTGTTGAGCACGGTTTGCTCTGAGTTCCCGAGCCTCCAAATAGATGCCCAGCAGGCAATCCAGCCCGCCATGAGTATGTATGAGATGGGC
>ERZ724504.1334-NODE-1334-length-13694-cov-8.570716_pt1 | contig 13694 bp, 11 predicted proteins | sample MGYA00376037_ERZ724504 | MGnify/ENA primary metagenome ERZ724504 (study PRJEB28724, sample SAMN07190888) | wastewater metagenome | isolation source: influent of sewage treatment plant in Hong Hong | place: USA: Christiansburg, Virginia | collected 2016-03-01 ... | reverse complement strand
AGCTGCGCGATGCCGCTGGCCAGGCCCGTGAGTTCCACAACTACATGCTGCCCATCGACATGGGCGATGGCGGCCCGGCGATGTTCCTGCTGGGTGTGCGCGACAGCCAGGCCGAGCCTTTCCGTTACCTGCGTGTGCCTGCCGATGCCCAGGGCAGTCTGGATGGCTTCATTCGTTTGCGTGCAGCACTCAACGATCCTGCCGCACGCGAACTGGCCGTGCGCCGCTATGTGGCACAGGCAGTGGATGCCTCGCGCACCGAACTGGTCGAGCAGTTGACCCAGTCGGCAACGCGGGCGCTGGCCTTGTTTGCCGGTGGTGTGGGGGAGGATGGCAAGTACCAGGGTGGGCTGCCCGCAGTCTCTGCTTTCATGGAGGTCAACGTGCCTGAGGCAGAGCGTGCCCGTGCGGGTGAGGTACTGGTGCGCATCCTCAATGGCGCGCTGTTCGAACTGGCCCAGATCACGCAACAGCGCGCTGGCCTGGCACTGCTGGAGCCCAGCACACAGACCCAGGGTTTCATGACCCAGGCGGTGCTGGCCCTGAGCGATGCACAGATTTACCCTGCACCTCTGGTCTTTGCACTCCAAGACTTCACACAGGTACAAGCCAGCGTGTTTCAGGTAGCGCGTGCGCCGGGCAAAAACATTGTGTACCTGGGCTGTGCCTTGCTCATTCTGGGCGTGTTTGCCATGCTCTATATCCGCGAGCGCCGCGTCTGGGTCTGGTTGGCGCCGCGTGACGGGCGCACCCACGCCACCATGGCGCTGTCGAGCAATCGCAAGACGTTTGATGGCGACCGCGAATTTGCCCAGCTCACCGACAAACTCATAGGGGCACGCCCCGCAGGAGCAACTGAATGAACACGGCTACCACCACCACGACCACGTTGACTTTGAACGAGAGTTTTCTGTCACGGCGCAACTGGTTCGACTGGCTTTTTGCTGCCTTGGTGTTGGGCGGCGGGCTGTTTGCCTTGCAGCGCTACGCCGCGTTCATGGATGGCTATGAAAAAGGTATTTTGTTGGGCTCCATTCCGGCCACTATCTGGCTGGGCTGGTTCTGGCGACCACTGCGGGCGCTGATGCTGGTGGCAGCCGGGTGTGCCTTGCTGGCCATCAGCCTCTATGACGACGGCAGTGCAGGCAGCCTGGCCCGTGCCGACACGGTGTTCTGGCTCAAGTATTTCCTGTCCAGCCAATCGGCCATTTTGTGGATGAGCATGTTGTTCTTCATGAGCACGGCCTTCTACTGGATCAGCATGTTTGCGCGTGGCGAGGGGGCCACCATGTCGCTGATCGCTTCGCGCCTGGCCTGGGTGGCCGTGGCCATGGCGCTGATCGGTACGCTGGTGCGCTGGTATGAGAGCTACCTGGTCGGCGCTGATGTGGGCCACATCCCGGTCAGCAACCTCTACGAAGTGTTCGTCATGTTCTGCTGGATGACGGCGCTGTTTTACCTGTACTACGAAGAGCAGTACCGTACCCGCGCTCTGGGCAGCTTTGTCATGCTGGTGGTCAGTGCGGCGGTGGGCTTTTTGCTCTGGTACACCGTGGTGCGTGAAGCCCATGAAATCCAGCCTTTGGTGCCCGCCCTGAAAAGCTGGTGGATGAAGCTGCATGTGCCTGCCAACTTCATTGGCTATGGCACTTTTGCCCTGGCAGCCATGGTGGCCTTTGCCTACCTGATCAAGCAGTCTGCTGGTGAAACGCGCTGGTACAAACTGGCGCCGCTGTGGCTGCTGGGTGTGGTGCTGTGTTTTGAGCCGGTGGTGTTTCGGCCCGTTGCGGGCGCCAATGGCGGCAGCTACTGGATGGTGTACTTTGGCATTTCGGCGCTGATCGTCGGCGCCATTTTGTTCGGACGCCAGCGCATTGCCGCCAAGCTCCCCGCGCTGGAGTTGCTGGACGATGTCATGTACAAGTCGATTGCCGTCGGCTTTGCCTTTTTCACCATCGCCACCGTGCTGGGGGCCTTGTGGGCTGCCGAGGCCTGGGGCGGCTACTGGAGCTGGGATCCCAAAGAAACCTGGGCGCTGATTGTGTGGCTCAACTACGCAGCCTGGCTGCACATGCGCCTGATGAAGGGCCTGCGCGGTACCGTGTCAGCCTGGTGGGCGCTGGTGGGGCTGGCGGTGACGACGTTTGCCTTCTTGGGCGTCAACATGTTCCTGTCTGGTCTGCACAGTTACGGAACCTTGTAATCGCCAGGTGAGTCCTTCCCGGGGCGCTGAACGCTGGCGCCACCCCTTGAGGCCATTCAGGAATTCACCATGCACCTTCTCTCATCGCGCAACGGGTTCCAGCACCCTGTTCCCAGCGACATCACGCCGCTTTCGGTATACCAAGACCGGCGAACCCTGTTGCGTGCCATGGCCGGTGGTGTCGCTGGCGCTGCCCTGGCCAGCTGGGCCCAGCGTGATGCGCTGGCGCAGGCTGCCAGGCCAGGCAAACATGCGCCGCTGCCGGGTGTGCCGTCTGCTGTGCCGGGCGCCACGACAGTCGAGAAACTGACCAGCTACCAAGACGCCAGCAGCTACAACAATTTCTATGAGTTTGGCACTGACAAGGCCGACCCGGCGCGCAACGCCCATACGCTCAAGACCACGCCCTGGACGGTAGCCATTGAAGGGTTGGTGAAAAAACCGGGTCAATACGGCATCGAAGACCTGCTCAAGCTCAGTGCCCAGGAAGAGCGCATTTACCGTCTGCGCTGTGTCGAAGGCTGGTCGATGGTCATTCCGTGGGTGGGGTACTCGCTGGCAGAGCTGATCAAGCGCGTGGAGCCGCTGGGCAGCGCCAAATACGTCGAGTTTGTCACGCTGGCCGACAAAAAAACCATGCCTTTTGTCGGTTCGCGCGTGCTGGATTGGCCCTACACCGAAGGCTTGCGCATGGACGAGGCCATGCACCCACTGACGCTGCTGGCCTTTGGCATGTACGGAGAGGTGCTCCCCAACCAGAACGGTGCCCCCGTGCGCCTCGTGGTGCCCTGGAAGTACGGCTTCAAGAGCGCCAAGAGCATTGTCAAAATCCGCTTCACCGACCAGGAGCCCGGCACCGCCTGGAACAAGGCGGCGCGCAACGAATACGGCTTTTATTCCAACGTCAACCCCAATGTCGATCATCCCCGCTGGAGCCAGGCCAGCGAGCGGCGCATTGGGGAAGGTGGTCTGTTTGCGAAAAAGCGCAAAACTTTGATGTTCAATGGCTACGAGGCCCAGGTAGGCCAGCTCTACGCAGGCATGGACTTGAAAAAGTTTTATTGACCGTGGCAGGCCTTGCACGCGCTGTCAGGTGCCAGCAGTTGGCAAAAGGGTGCTGATGGACGTTCAAAAAATGCTGCTCCACCGCGCAGCCAAGCCGCTGCTGTTTGCGTTGTCGCTGGTGCCGTTGGCCTGGTTGGTCTACGCCGCTGTCACCGACCAACTGGGCGCCAACCCCGCTGAAGCACTGATCCGTGACCTGGGCGATTGGACGCTGCGCTTTTTGTGCCTGGTGCTGGCCGTGACGCCGCTGCGCATTGCCACCGGTACCCCCGCGCTGGCCCGGTTCCGGCGCATGCTGGGGTTGTTTGTTTTTTTCTACGGCGTCTTGCACCTGCTGGCTTACGCCTGGTTCGACATGGGGCTGGATGTGGGCGAGATCGTGCACGACATTGCCAAACGGCCGTTCATCCTGGTGGGCACGCTGGCGCTGCTCCTGCTGGCGGTGCTGGCGGCCACGTCGCCCCACCGTGCCATACGCTGGTTGGGTGCGGCGCGTTGGCGGGCACTGCACAGGTCGGTGTATGTCGTAGCGGTGCTGGGGATCCTGCATTTCTTCTGGATGCGCGCGGGAAAAAACGACTTTGCCGAGGTGCTGTGGTATGGCGCCTTGTTGGCCGGTTTGCTCGGCTGGCGCATACGCCATGGGTGGCGCCAGCGCCATAAAAAATACCACCCAATGCCCTGATCGTCCCAGAGCAGTGGATAGAATTTGCTATTTAATTGATAGCTACTGGCGCCCTTCCAGAAAGCCTTTGGGGCACTTTTTCTCTAAATCAGGCAGTGACAGGCCGCAGTGTGGGGCGTGCCTTGCCCACTACCGGGTCAATGGTGGCGCTGGGCAGTTGGTAGGCGCGGTCATCAAACAGGTCGATACCGCAGGTCAAGCCCTCAATCCAGTTGATGAAGTCGCTGATGGCCTGCGCGCCCATGATGGGAGCGCCATGCTGGGGCACGATCATGGAGATATCGAGCTGGCGGGCCATTTGCGCCCACAGGCGCATGATCTTGTTTGAGACCATATAGCGCTTGTGAAAGCCTTCCATCAGCGGGATGTGGGCTTTGAAATCAGTGACCGGCTTGGCAGCCTGGGCGCCGCTCATCATGGAAACCCCCAGATCCCCAGTGAACAGGATGCGGCTCACCGGGTCATAAAACTGGAAGTTGCCCTCCGAGTGCATGAAGTGCGCTGGCAGCAGCCACAGTTCGTGGCGCCCCAGCGGCAGGCGGCCACCGCCATCAGGCACGCCAATCACCCGGTTCTCGGTTTTGCCGGTTTTGGTGAAGTGGGGCACAAAGCGTTCCCACATGCGCGAAATCACTAGCAGCGCCTTGGTGCTGGAGAGCCAGCGGTCCAGCGATGCAATGATGTCGGGGTCGGCGTGCGAGGCGAGAAGGTACGAGAGCTTTTGGGGCGGAAAGTGCTTCAGCATGCCCATGTACAGCTCGTTGTAAGCCAAGTTGCCACCGGGGTCGATGACGGCGCCCGTGTCGTCATCGACGATCAGGAACTGGTTGGCCTGCACCGCCTGCCCATCTTCTTCGACGAGGTCGGTGAACATATAGCAGGCATGATTTTTGTCGCGATAGAGTTCAATGGGCATGGATGGTTGCGATGCAGTAAAGCACGGACTCTGATGGGGCCTCGATGGGGCGGTTAATGAATGTCAAGGCGATGACGGATGTCAAAGCGGTGCGGCGGGCAAGAGTTTTTCACCGCGGAAGGTGTCGGCTGCGGTTTCGCGCTCGCGGATCAGGTGCGCGTTGTGGCCGCTCACCAGCACTTCGGCAGCGCGCCCACGGGTGTTGTAGTTACTGGACATGGACATGCAGTATGCGCCAGCTGACAGCACCGCCAAGTGGTCACCTTCATGCACGGCCAGGGTGCGATCACGTCCCAGCCAATCACCGCTCTCGCACACGGGGCCTACCACGTCGTACACCTGGGGAGTCTCCGCACGTGCTTGCAGCGGCACGATGCCGTGAAAGGCCTGGTACATGGCGGGGCGGGGCAGGTCGTTCATGGCGGCATCTACGATGCAGAAGTTTTTTTCTTCGCCTGGCTTGAGGTAGAGCACCTGGGTCACACACAGGCCGGCGTTGCCCACCAGCGACCGGCCAGGCTCGATCAGGAACTGGCGGTCTCCAAAGCCACGGGCGTCCATCTTGGCCAGTAACTGGTGCCACAGATCATCGGCAGCAGGCGGGGTGTCGCCGTTGTAGTTGATGCCCAGTCCGCCACCAAAGTCAATGTGGTGGATGGCAATGCCAGCGGCTTCGATGGCTTCGATCAGATCCAGCACGCGATCGGCAGCGTCCAGGTAGGGCGTGGCCTCGGTGATTTGCGAGCCGATGTGGCAGTCAATGCCCGTCACGCGGATGCCTGGCAGCGCAGCAGCGCGCTGGTAGGTGGCCAGGGCGCGCTCATGTGCCACCCCGAATTTGTTGCCCTTGAGACCGGTGGAAATGTACGGGTGGGTCTTGGGATCGACGTTGGGGTTGACGCGGATGCTGATGGGCGCCTGTGTGCCCATGGCCACTGCCACATCATTGAGCACTTCGAGCTCGGCTTCGCTTTCGACGTTGAAGCACAAGATGCCAGCTTGCAGGGCTTGCTGCATTTCAGCGCGGGTTTTGCCCACCCCGGAAAAGATCACCTTGCCCGCATCACCGCCAGCGGCCAGTACACGTTCGAGTTCGCCGCCAGACACGATGTCAAAACCGCAGCCTTGCCGGGCAAAAAATTGCAGCAATGCCAGGGAGGAGTTCGCCTTCATGGCGTAGCAGATCTGCACCTGGCGGCCCGCAAAACCGCGCTGGTAGGCGGCCAGCGCCGACTGCATGGACGCTTGCGAGTAAACGAAGAGGGGCGTGCCGTGGGCCTGCGCCAACGCACTGACCGGAAGGTCTTCAATGAACAAATCCTGGCCACGGTAGGCAATATGGGGATGACCGGGCAATGCAGTGTGCGTCATGGGAAAGAAAGGTGTAGCAGGGGGAAGGAGAAGGAGGCAGCTTGCAGAGTGAATCACTGCGGCCGGGTCGGTGGCTGCGCTGGCGCGGTGGCGGTGCCCTTGGGTGCCGATACATCGTTGGGTAAATAAAGCGGGCCGCGTTGGCCGCAGGCACACAAGGCTGCCACGCTGGCAACAAGGGCAATACCCCTGACTAGAATTTGGGACGCTTTCAACATATGCAAATTGTAATGACCGACCTCGAATTCCTCGCCTGCGCTGAACGGCTGCTACTGGCCGTCGAACAAAACTGTGACCGCATCAATGACTCCACCGATGCGGATGTAGACAACCAGCGTACTGGTGGCATGGTCACATTGACGTTTCGCAATGGCAGCCAGATCATCATCAACCAGCAAAAGCCGTTGCATGAAATCTGGATGGCAGCCAAATCCGGCGGATATCACTACCGCTTTGATGGTGCCCAGTGGCAATGCACCAAGGGCAGCGGTGAGTTTTTTGAGCACCTCAGCCGCGATGCCTCTGCCCAGTCGGGCATGGCACTGCGGTTTACAGAGTGAGTCACGGTTCAGTTGCGGAAAAGATCCAGAATCCGCTTGCGCTCTTCAGTGACCGGTGCGTCATCTGGTGCGGTGGCCGTTGCAGTGCTGGGGTTGGTGCTGGAGCGATTTTCCAGTCCTAAGCTGGAAACGCCTGCGTTGCGCGCATATTCTTCATAGAACCATTCGCCGCCCACGTTCACCACGCCTGGGGGCACAGTGGGTTCCATCACAGGGACTCCCTTCAATGCCCGCTCCATGAAAGAAATCCAGACGGGCAGGCTCAGTCCCCCCCCCGTTTCCCGGCTACCAAGATTGCGCGGTGTGTCGTAACCAATCCAGGTCACGGCGGTCAGAGAGGGTTGAAATCCGGCAAACCAAGCGTCCACGGAGTCATTGGTGGTGCCGGTTTTGCCGTACAGGTCAGGGCGTTTGAGGGTCGATTGGGCGCGTGCAGCAGTGCCCGACCGCGTCACCTCTTGCAGCAGGCTGTCCATCACAAACGCATTGCGGGCATCGATCGCACGCTCTTGCTCCTCCAGCACCGGCGGACGCGTTTCCGAAATGACCCGGCCTTTGTGGTCAGTGACCTTGGCGATCAACCAAGGGTTCACGCGGTAGCCACCGTTCGCGAATACAGAATATCCCACGGCCATCTGCATGGGAGTGACCGATCCAGCCCCCAAAGCCATTGTGAGATAGGCCGGATGTTTTTCTGCATCAAACCCAAACCGCGAGACCCATGCCTGGCTATTTTTGGGGCCTACGGCTTGCAATATGCGAATCGAAACCATGTTTTTGGACCGTGCCAAGCCCGTACGCATGGTCATGGGGCCGTCGTACTTGCCATCGTAGTTCTTGGGCTCCCAGGGTTGGCCGCCGGTAACGCCCGCATCAAAGAAAAGAGGCCCATCGTTGATGACTGTCGCTGGCGTAAAGCCTTTTTCCAGGGCTGCTGAATAGATGAATGGCTTGAAACTGGAGCCCGGTTGGCGCCAAGCTTGGGTAGCGTGGTTGAACTTGTTTTTATCGAAATCGAAACCACCCACCAGTGCCTTGATGGCACCACTGCGGGGGTCGATGGCCACCAACGCACCCTCCACTTCGGGCAACTGCGTGATCTCCCAGGTATTTTTAGGTGTTTTGGTGATGCGGATCACCGCGCCAGGGCGCAGCTTGATATTGGGGGGGGCTTTGTCGCTCAGACCGGATTGGGCAGGCTTGAGACCCTCGCCCGTGATCTCGATGTTGTCGCCATTCTGGCGTGCAGCGACGATTTTGCGCGGGCTGGCTTCCAGCACCATCGCCGACATCACGTCGCCGTTGTCTGGATGGTCTGCCAAGGTGTCATCGATCACATCCTCGCGCTCTTGCGCTGAAGTGGGGAGATTGACAAATTTCTCTGGCCCCCGGTAGTGCTGTCTGCGCTCGTAGTCCATGATGCCGCGGCGCAGTGCGCGGTATGCGGCTTCCTGGTCGCCTGCGCTGAGTGTGGTGTAGACGTTCAGTCCGCGCGTGTAGGCCTCGTTGCCGTATTGCGCAAAAATCAGTTGCCGGGTCATTTCAGCCACGTACTCTGCATGCACGCGGGTGTTGTCCGGCCCGGTACGGATTTGCAGTTCTTCCGTGCGCGCGGCTGCCGCTTGTTCGCTGGTGATAAAGCCGCTTTCTTCCATGCGGTCAATGATGTGCAGCTGGCGTACCCGTGCCCGCTTGGGATTGCTGATGGGGTTGTACGCGGATGGCGCTTTTGGCAGGCCAGCCAGCATGGCGGCCTCAGCCACCGAGACCTGTTTCAAAGGTTTGCCAAAGTAAGCCTCGGAGGCTGCTGCAAAACCATAAGCACGGTTGCCCAAATAAATCTGATTCATGTAAATCTCAAGAATCTGATCTTTGGTCAGCAAATGCTCTAGTTTGAATGTTAGTAATATTTCGTAAATTTTTCTCGTAAATGTTTTTTCTGATGACAAATAAACATTACGGGCAACCTGCATGGTGATGGTTGATGCCCCTTGGCTTTTAACCCTTCCGAGATTAGCCAAGCCCGCGCGCAAAACACCTTTGTAATCGACACCTCCATGTTGAAAGAAACGGGTGTCTTCAATCGCCAGAACGGCATCTTTCATTACTTCTGGGATGTCCTTGATCGGTGTCAAGTTTCGGCGTTCTTCTCCAAATTCGCCTAGCAAAGCACCTTCAGCTGAGTACACGCGCAGCGGCAGCTTGGGTCGGTAGTCAGCCAGCTCGGATACGTCTGGCAGATTGGGGTAGGCCATGGCCAGAGCCACGCCCACCACCAGTGCCACTGCCAAGGCACCAGCCACCACCAGCCCGATGGACCACAACGTCAAGCGTACAAACCAATGCCGTTTTTTGGGGCGGTCTTTTTTATCAAGGCCAGGATTTGGGTGCTGGTTTTCGGTGGGGGGTGCGGGGGGCGGCATAACGCTCCGATTGGATAAGAACGCGCATTATAAAAATGCCGGGGTTCATGGAGGGAAGGCAAGAAACCAGCTCGCCGAACACCGCTGCCAGAGCAGTGTTCTGTTGCTTGAATAACGCAAGCTATACCAGATAAAAGCGTCTGCTTTTGACAACGACGCCGCAGCTTGGTGGGAGGAAAAGCCTTGGCTACGGAACTATCTTACTGATAGCATCCGTGCGAAATGTGAAGTTTTGTTGCCTTATTTTTGTGCGTTGAAGGGGAGTCATCTTGATTTCTGTGGGAACTTTGTTCAGCCGCCAGTCCGCGCCGTTGGTGGGCATTGACATCAGTTCCTCCAGTGTCAAGCTGGTTGAACTGGCACACGACAAGGCCGGAAACTTGGTTCTTGAGCGCTGCGCCATCGAGCCCTTGGAGCGGGGCTGGATTACGGACGGTAACATCGAAAAATTTGATGAAGTCGCTGAAGCCTTGCGTCGTCTCATCAAGAAAAGTGGCACACGCACCAAAAACGTGGCGCTTGCACTGCCCCCTTCCGCAGTTATCACCAAAAAGATCAGCCTGCCTGCTGGCATGACCGATCAGGAACTGGAGGTGCAGGTAGAGTCGGAGGCCAACCAGTACATCCCGTTCTCCCTGGACGAAGTGAGTCTGGATTTCTGTGTCATTGGCCCGAACAAAGGCTCTCCTGGTGATGTGGATGTGTTGATTGCTGCCTCGCGCCGTGAGAAGGTGCAAGACCGTCAGGGGCTTGCAGAGGCTGCGGGACTGAAGGCGGTGATTGTGGACATTGAGTCCCATGCTGCGCGCCTGGGTGCGAGTCGCTTGATTGCCGCGTTGCCCAACCAAGGGGTAGACGCCGTAGTCGCCCTCTTTGAGGTGGGCGCACTGACCACCAGCATGCAGGTCATTCGCAATGATGAAGTGCTTTATGACCGCGACCAAGCCTTTGGTGGCGCCCAATTGACACAATTGATCGTGCGGCAATATGGTTTTTCAGTAGAGGAAGCGGAAACCAAAAAACGCAATGGCGACTTGCCCGATGATTACTCTTCTGCGGTGCTCAAGCCTTTCGTGGAGGTGATGGCCCAAGAAATTGGACGTGCCCTGCAGTTCTTTTTCACCAGTACGCCACACAACCGGGTTGACCACATATTGCTTGCGGGCGGCTCTGCGCCTTTGCCTGGTTTGACAGAGGCGGTCACCCAGCATGCAGGTTCTGCCTGTAGCGTTGTGAATCCTTTTGATGGCATGGAAATTGGAAATGCCGTACGCATGAAGAAAATGGTGCGCGAAGCGCCTTCTTACCTCACTTCATGCGGTCTTGCCATGCGGAGGTTTCTACAGTGATTCTTATCAACCTGCTTCCACACCGGGAGGCCGCTCGCAAGCGCAGGCGTGAAGTTTTTCAGGCGACGATGTTTGCATCGTTACTGATTGGTTTGTTGATCGCTGGCGGCGTTTATTGGTGGCTTCAAAGCATGATCAATGCGCAACAAGAAAAGAATAATTTCTTGTTGCAAGAAACCAAAGTTCTGGAAAACCAGATCAAGGAAATTGCCACCATTGAAGAAGAGATTGCGGCGCTGCGTGCACGCCAAAAAGCCGTAGAAGACTTGCAGTCTGACCGCAATCTGCCAGTGCACTTGCTCAGTGAGCTGGTCAAGCAGTTGCCTGATGGTGTCTATATCACGAGCCTCAAGCAAGCGGACAGGGTGGTGACGATGCAGGGCATGGCCCAGTCCAATGAACGTGTCTCAGAAATGCTGCGTAATCTTGCCAACAACACCCCTTGGTTGTCCAAGCCCGAGTTGGTGGAGATTGTTGCCAATAACGTGGCACTGACACCGCGTGACCAGCGGCGTGTGTCTGCGTTCAATTTGCGTTTTCAGTTGATGCGCTCCAGCGATGTGCAAAAAGCCATGGAAGCAGCCAGTGCGGCGGCACAGGGCGCAGCTACCCCGGCGGGAAAGTGACGCATGGCAAAAAAACAAGCTCCCAAAATTGACCTGGCGGCCCTACAACAAGACCTCCAACGCCAATTCACCAACCTCGATTCCAAAGACCCGTCACTGTGGCCCATACTGCCACGCACGCTGTTGTGCGTTGCCATCGCTGTTGGCGTAGCTGTGTTTTTGTGGTTCATCAAGCTCACAGATTACGAAGCCGAATTGGAGGCTGCACGGGCGCAAGAGGTGACTTTGCGCGAGGATTACCAACGAAAGCTCCTGAAAGCGGTCAGTCTTGACGCTCTCAAGAAGCAGCGAGAGCAGATTCAGCAGTATGTGCTTCAGTTGGAAAAGCAGTTGCCTAGCAAGGCCGAGATGGCGGCGTTGTTGTCTGATATCAACCAAGCAGGGCTTGGGCGTAGTTTGCAGTTTGAGCTGTTTCGGCCAGGGCAAGTGGTTGTGAGGGACTACTACGCTGAATTACCCATCGCCGTGCGTGTAACAGGCAAGTACCACGACATAGGCGCTTTTGCAGCAGACATCGCGCACCTCTCGCGCATTGTCACCATGGACAACCTGTCCATCGTCCCGGGAACCAAAGACAGTGCCAGCCTCAGCATGGATGCCACCGCACGTACCTATCGTTACTTGGATCCTGAAGAAGTTCAGGCGCAGCGCAAGGCGACAGGGGGGGCAAAGAAATGAAGCCCATACAGACTATTGCCATGGCCTTGTGCATTTTGCCGTTGCTGGGCTGTGGCTCGTCTGGTGAAGACGAGCTGCGCGAGTGGATGGCGCAAGAGCGGGCACAAACCAAGCCACGTGTAACTCCACTGACCGAGCCTAAGCAATTTCAGCCGCAACCCTATACCGCAGATGCGGGCTTGGAGCCCTTTGATCGACTTAAATTGCTCCAGGCGCTGCGGCGTGATTCTGCGCAGGTTGCCGCTAACGCAGGGCTGATTGCGCCGGAGTTGGCGCGGCGAAAAGAACCTCTGGAGGCCTTCCCGTTAGACACCATGGCCATGGTGGGTAGCCTCAACAAGGTAGGAAAACCCACTGCTTTGCTCAAGGTGGATCAACTTTTGTACCAGGTTCAGGTTGGAAATTATTTGGGACAGAACTATGGCCGCATCACCGCTATTACGGAAACTGCCATTCAATTGCGTGAAATAGTGCAGGATGCCACGGGCGACTGGATAGAACGAACTGCATCGCTGGAACTGCAAGAGGGAGCGAAAAAATGAAACAGAAAAACGTCGCAATCGTGAAAGCACTCCGGCATGCTGCAGCCACTACAGTGGCTGTGTTGGTTTCCACCGCTGCCTGGGCACAAGGTGCCATTGAGGCCGTGACCGGCACCTTGCAAGGTGGCATGGAGGTGGTTCGTATTGATTTGACCGAGCCGTTGGCTGCTGTCCCGACCGGTTTTGCTACGCAGTCTCCCGCGCGCATCGCGCTGGACTTTCCGGGAACTGAAAACGCCACGGGCCGCTCTCTCGTTGAGGTGAACCAAGGCAATCTGAAATCTGTCAATGTGGTACAGGCCCAGGGGCGTTCCCGCGTGGTTCTCAACCTCAAGCAAGCCACCGCTTACCGTGCTGAAATCCAGGGAAAGAGCCTGTTGGTGATGCTGGAATCGGTTCCTGCGCAACAGGGCGCCGCCCCGGCAGTTCAGAAGACTGTGTTTGCCGAGAGCTATAACCCTGACATCCTGCCCATCAAGGATGTGGATTTCCGCCGCGGTGCCGATGGGGCCGGGCGCATCATTGTCGGCTTGGCCAGTAACCAAGTGGGCGTGGATTTGCGCCAGCAGGGCAAGGGCCTGACGATTGACTTTTTGCGCTCTTCCCTGCCAGAGGGCTTGCGCCGCCGCCTGGATGTGGCTGACTTCGGTACTCCCGTGCAGCTCATCACCAGCACCGAGCAAGGCGAACGTGTGCGCATGGTGATTGAGCCTATTGGTGAGTGGGAGCACAGCGCCTACCAGAGTGACAATCAGTTCGTCATTGAAGTGCGCCAAAAAAAGGTGGATTTGAGCAAGCTCACGCAAGGCCCCGGTTACAGCGGCGAAAAGCTTTCCCTGAATTTCCAGAACATTGAAGTGCGCTCACTGCTCCAGGTGATTGCCGACTTCACGAACTTCAATATCGTCACATCCGATACTGTCACTGGTGCACTGACCTTGCGTCTGAAGGATGTTCCTTGGGATCAGGCCTTGCAAATCATCATGGACGCCAAAGGACTTGGCATGCGCAAAACGGGCAGTGTGCTGTGGATTGCCCCCAAAGACGAGATTGACGACCGTACCAAGAAAGACTACGAAGCTGCCTTGGCTATCCAGAAGCTGGAGCCTCTGCGCACCCAGGCTTTCCAGCTGAACTACGCCAAGGCCGATGCCATCGTGGACCAATTGACCAAGTCCAGCAGCGGTGGCGCTGCTGGTGGAAGCAGTACACGTTTTCTGTCGGAGCGCGGCAGCGCTATCTCCGAACCCCGTACCAACCAGATTTTTGTCTCTGA
>ERZ724504.1330-NODE-1330-length-13719-cov-14.043765_pt1 | contig 13719 bp, 10 predicted proteins | sample MGYA00376037_ERZ724504 | MGnify/ENA primary metagenome ERZ724504 (study PRJEB28724, sample SAMN07190888) | wastewater metagenome | isolation source: influent of sewage treatment plant in Hong Hong | place: USA: Christiansburg, Virginia | collected 2016-03-01 ... | reverse complement strand
CCTGAGGCGAGCGAAGCTCAGCGTGGCCGGGCGCCCATTGCAGCTCAGCGAGCACCGTGCCGAGCGGGGTGCTGAGCGTGAGGCTGCCCTGCGTGCTGCTGCCTTGCAGGGCAAAGACGGCGGAAAACGATTGCTTGGCCTCGCCCTCCACCGAAAGCGCCATGCGGCCGTCCCAATGGGCGGCGGCAGGCTGCAGTGCAGGCGCCCGTGGCGGCTGCACGCAGCCGGCAAGCAGCGCGAGGAAAAGAACGAGTAGCAGTGCTCCCGCCTTATGCAGCCCACCTGTCGCCATGACTGGAGCCGAGACCGGAGTCAAGGCTGCACGCCCAGGCGTTTGAGGGTTTCGCGCAGCGTTTCGTTGTCGGCGTTGCTGCGCAGACCTTCGCGCCAGATCGCCCGAGCGCGATCGCGCTCGCCCGCGCTCCACAGCACTTCCCCATAGTGCGCCGCGATGTCCGCATCCTTGCGAACGGCAAAGGCACTTGCAAGCAATTCGAGCGCGCGTGCAGCGTTGCCTGCGCGATATTCCACCCAGGCGAGGCTGTCGGTGATGAACGGGTCGCCGGGCGCCAAGCGCAGGGCCGTCTCGATCAACTTGCGTGCTTCGTCCAGGTGAATTCCGCGTTCCGCAAACGAATAGCCGAGCGCGTTGTACGCGTGGTGGTAGTCGGGCTTGGCGGCAATGAGTTTGCGCAGCAGCCTTTCCATCGTGTCGAGATCCCCGGCTTTCTCGGCAAGCATGGCCTGGTCATAGATCAGGTCGGCGTTGTCGGGCGACTGTTTGACGAGTTCTGATTGAAGTGCGAAGGCATCGGCAAAGTGGCCGGTGTCGCGCAGCAACTGCACTTCGGCGGCCTGTTTGCGCTGCTCAGCTTCGGGCGTGGCTGCGGGGAGGCTCTGGATCAGCGCCCTGGCATGGGCGAGGCGGCCCTGACGTGCCAGCAAGGAGGCTCGGCGCACTTGTACGTCAAAGCGCGTGCTGGCGTCGTCAATGCGAGCCAGCCAATCTTGTGCTTCGTCCAGCTTGCCGCGCTTTTCAGCAATTTCCGACTGCAGCATGTAGGTCTGTGCCGTGGCAGCACGTTGATCGGGCGAATCTGCAGCGTCGCCCGAGGCTTGGGCGTAGCGTACCAAAGACGCTTCTGCGCCGTCGAGTTCGCCGTTCTGCACTTGCAAGGCAGCCCGTGCCAGCCAGGGCTGGGCGAGTTCGGGATGCTCCCGCGTCACTGACTCCAACTGGGCCAGTGCCAGGGAATAGCGCTGCAGTTCGAGCAGCACGCGTGCATACGTCATCTGCAGCTGCGGTGGCCTCGGGGTGGAAAAAGCTTTTTGCACCAGATCATCGGCGCCGGCCACCTTGGCTTCGAGAAGATCAAGCGCAAAAAGGGCAGCGTCGTCTGGCGCAGGGTCCAGAGCAAAAGCTTGCTGCGCCGACGCCATAGCCGCCGCGTTGTCGCCCGAGAGAAGCTGCATGCGGCCAATGGAAATGCGCGCCGCAGGCGCCAGCGCAGGATCGGTGTAGTAAATGCTCAGTGCCTCTGAGACCACCGAGGCGGCCAAGGCCTTGTCGCTGGCGCGCCGGTACAAAAGTGGCAGCGACAAAATCAGCGTCTGCCGTGCTTGTGGATTGGCCGTATCGAGGAACTTCCTGAGCGGCCCAGCAGTTTCTGCAGTGCGGTTGAGCGCCAAAAAAATCTGCAGCAAGTACCCCTGGGCTTGATGTGATTCGGGCCAGGCGGCTTCCCACGCGCGCACGGAGCTCAGCGCTGCCTCGGCCGAGCGCGACTGCAGGGCAATGTCTGCTGCCCGCTGGAACAATGCCTCGTCGCGACCACGGCGCGCGGCTTCGAGCATGAGTGCGTATCCCGCTCCCGGGTCCCCAGCGCGAACGCTGAGTTCCCCGAGAAAGATTTCGTAGAACAGTTCGGCGTCAAGCTCTGAGCTGCGCGCCTCCTGCGGGCTCGCGGTGGCTTCGGGCAGGGGTGCGACGGGAGCGACGCTCTGCGCCTGCACGGCACCAGCCGTCAGTGAGAGGGCCAGCAGCGGGGCCGCCAGGAGGCGTGGAGAAAGGAGCATCAGGCCATAATAATCCATGCAAAACCTTTGCTCACGCACGCGCATTCATGCCTGAGTTGCCCGAGGTGGAAGTCACGCGGCGCAGCTTTTCTGCGCGCATCTCCGGGGCTACCGTGCTTGGTGCCTCTTTGGGAAAACCGCTGCGCTGGCCGCTGGGCTGCCAGCCTGCCAGCTTGGAGGGGCGTCTGGTTACCGATGTGGAGCGCAGAGGCAAATACCTGCTGCTTCATTTCGATCGGGGACTGCTGCTGCTGCATCTTGGCATGTCCGGCAGTCTTTCCTTCGCACTGGAACTCCCCGCCATGGGGCCACACGATCACTTCGATTTGCATACCGATCGCGGTCATCTGCGTTTGCACGATCCACGCCGTTTTGGCGCTGTGGTATGGGCGCCCGACAAGGATGCGCCGGTGCTCCACAAGTTGTTGGGGCACCTGGGGATGGAGCCGTTGTCCCAGGAATTTTCCCTTGCGCGCTTTGCCGCTGGGCTCAAGGCCAGCCGCTCGACCATCAAACAGGTGCTCCTGTCTGGTCGCCTGGTCGTGGGTGTAGGCAATATTTATGCGTCCGAAGCGCTGTTTCGAGCCGGCATCCGGCCGACTGCGCTGGCAGGCCGCATCGGTCCAGTTCGTGTCGCGCGCCTGCACGCAGCCATTGGCGAAGTGCTGGAGCAGGCAGTGCGCCTGGGTGGCAGCACATTGCGTGACTTTCAGTCGGCCGATGGGAGCGCAGGGCATTTCCAACTCAGTGCAAATGTTTACGGACGCGCCGGCGCGCCCTGTCATACTTGTTCGGCACCGATCAAAATGCTGCGGCAAGGCCAACGCAGCAGCTTTTATTGCCCTGTTTGCCAGAGACCGTGACGCGAGCACGCAACGTTCCAATGAAGGAGTGCGCGCAATCAAGACGATGCACTATATTTTGACGACGCATCCCGCGTTGTAATGACACTCGGAAAACCACAGTGGGCCCCTCTTTCAACGAGCAATTCGAGCAGCACGATGCATGGCGGCGCGATTTTGCGCGCCGTTTGCGGCAATTGGCCGAGTGGTTGTCGTCTCACGATCTGATGGACGATTCCGTGCGCGAAAGACTGCAGCGGCTTGAGGAGCAAGTGCGCACGGACAAGATCATGGTTGCGTTTGTGGCGGAGTTCTCGCGTGGGAAATCCGAGCTGATCAACGCGATCTTTTTTGCCGGCTATGGGCGCCGCATCATGCCGGCCAGCGCAGGGCGAACCACAATGTGCCCCACCGAGTTGGGGTATGAGGCGGCGCTGCCGTCTTCGCTGCGACTTCTGCCAATTGAAACCCGATTGCTTCCCAAGGGCTTGTCCGAATGGCGCGCGACGCCCGAGCGCTGGCTGGAAATCGCACTCGACGCGAACGATGGCGAGCAAATTGCCGCAGCCATTGGCAAGGTGGCCGAGACCGAGCGAGTGAGCGTGGACGACGCGCGTGCTTTGGGCTTCTGGCACGACGAGTTGCCAGAGGAAAACCCCCCCCAGACTGCAGAGGGGCTGGTGGAAGTGCCCAAGTGGCGCCATGCCATCATCAATCTGCCGCACCCTCTGTTGCAGCATGGTTTGGTGATTCTCGATACCCCAGGGCTGAACGCTGTGGGTGCAGAGCCAGAGCTCACGGTCAACCTGATTCCCCAGGCCCACGCGGTGGTGTTCATCCTTGCTGCCGATACCGGAGTCACGCGGTCCGATCTGGCCATCTGGCGCGAGCACCTCATTGATACGGCCGACAGCGCCGAAGCCCGTCTGGTGGTGCTCAACAAAATCGATACCCTGTGGGACACGCTCAGTTCGGCTCACGAAGTGCAGACCCAACTGGAGCGCCAACGCCAGAATTCTGCAGAGACGCTGGGAGTCTCCCCCGAGCAGGTTCTGCTGGTATCCGCCCAGAAGGGCTTGGTGGCCAAAATCTCCTGTGACGACATCATGCTGGAAGCCAGCGGTCTTCCCGAGTTGGAGGATGCCCTGGCCGAAGGCATCATGGGTCGACGCCAGAGCATTCTTCGCTCTGCCATCGGCGTAGCCCTGGCCGGCGTCAGTTCGGAGACTTCGCGGATGCTCAACATCCGTCGGCGTGATCTGGACGACCAGATGATCGAACTGGGGAGCCTGCGTGGAAAGAACATCGCTGTCATCTCGGCAATGCGCCAGCGCATCGAGCAGGAGAGCGAAGAGTTTGGACACTGTGCGGCCAAGATCCATGCCGTGCGTGCAGTGCACCTCAAACTGCTGCGTGAGATTTTTGAGCGTTTGGGAGCCAAGGCCCTAAAGGGGAAACTTGCTGGTTTGACGCAGGCTCTGCGGCAAAAGGGCCTGAAGCTCGGCGTCAAAAAGGCGTACGCTGAAACTTTTGAACAGTTGCGCAGCGTGCTCGATCATGCGCAGGCCAGTGCTACCGAAATTCATGCCATGCTGGCGGGGACCTTTCGCCAGTTGAATGCGGAATTCGGTTTTTCGCTGCAAGTTCCGCCGGTGTTGCAACTGGATCAATTCATGCTCGATCTGGTGCGCATCGAGCGAGGGCATGTGCAGTACCTTGGCGTCGGCAATACCCTGAAGCTGGTCCAGCCTGAATTCGCCGAGCGCCTTGCACGTGCCTTGTCTACCCGCCTGCGCGCGGTGTTTGAATCTGCGGCCAACGATCTGGAATTGTGGAGCAACTCCGCCACGGCGCAGTTGGACGCGCAATTGCGCGAGCGCAAACGCAGCTTCAGCCGGCGCATTGAGGCGGTGGATCGCATCCAGGCTGCGGCATCTGGACTGGAAGAGCGCATCGCCGAGATCGAAGACGGGGAACGCTCGCTCGACAGCCTGGGCCTGCGTTTGCAAAGCCTCACCGAATCGCTGCTTACGTTCTCCGAACGCGCGCCCCACTTGGCCTTGCCCGAACCTGCATGAAGAGCGACTGGAGCGTTGCCGACGCCGTGGTGCGCTGGCAACGAGAGCACGGCCGCAGCGCCTTGCCCTGGCAAAACACGCGCGATCCTTACCGGGTGTGGCTCTCGGAGATCATGTTGCAGCAGACCCAGGTGGCTACGGTGAAGGGCTACTACGCCCGCTTTCTGGAGCGCTTTCCTGATGTGCGCGCTCTCGCCGCCGCGTCCGAGGACGCGGTCCTGGCCCTGTGGAGCGGTCTTGGCTATTACAGCCGCGCTCGCAATCTGCACAAAGCGGCGGGTGTGGTCGTCGCGCAGCACGGCGGAGCCTTTCCGCGCACGGCGGCTGAGCTTGCCCAGCTTCCCGGCGTGGGCCGCTCCACGGCAGGCGCGATTGCTGCCTTCTGCTATGGCGAGCGCGTGCCGATTCTGGATGCCAATGTCAGGCGGGTGCTGGCCCGCTTTCTTGCCTTCGAGAACGATCTTGCGCGTGCCGCAAACGAGCGTGCGCTGTGGGAGAGGGCCAGCGAATTGGTGCCAAAGAGCGCGAACGACATGCCCGCCTACACGCAGGGCTTGATGGACCTGGGCGCAAGCCTGTGCACGCCGCGGCGCCCCTCGTGCCTGGTGTGTCCGCTTGAGCCAGCGTGCGCAGCGCGGAGCAGCGGTGAAGTGGAGCGTTTTCCCATTCGCTCACGCACGGTGCTGCGCAAGCAGGAAACCTGGTGGCTCTTGGTGCTGCGTGATGGGGCGGGGCGCACCTGGCTGCACCGCAGGCCGGCGCCGGGCATTTGGGCCGGGCTGTATTGCACCCCAATATTTGGCGACGAGGCGGCACTTGTGGAGCATGCTGCGCGGCTTGGCGCTTGCTCGTTGGAGCGGCTAGCGCCCGTGCGCCACGCGCTGACCCATCGTGAGCTGGTGCTGTGCCCGGTGCGCATTTTGCTTCCCCAGTCTGTTCATCTCAGCGAAGCGGAGGGGTCATGGTTCCAGGGCGACGAACTGCCTGCCATCGGTCTTCCTGCGCCGCTTCGAAGCCTGTTCCTGAGCGGGGTGTGAGGCGAATTTTGGGCTGTCGCCGTTACGCGAAATCACCGGGCGTCGAGTTCCCTGTGGCGCGTCACGATGGGCCACCGGCTGGCAAAGCGTTCGGTGAGTCGGTCCACCAGATAGACAGACCGGTGTTGCCCCCCCGTGCAGCCAATGGCTACGTTGACGTAGCTTCGGTGGTTCTGTACCAATGCGTCCAGCCAGTCGGTCAGAAATTTCGCGATATCGCCTTCCATGCGTGCCGCTTCCGGTGCGGCCCGCAGAAATTTGATGACCGCCTCGTCTTTGCCGGTCAGCTCGCGCAATTCGCTTTCATAGTGGGGATTGGGCAGCATGCGAACGTCGAATACGTAGTCTGCATCCAGAGGCACACCGCGCTTGAAGGCGAATGACTGAAATACCAGCGAAAGCGAACTCAGCGGCGCGCGCATCATGCTTTTGACATAGCCCTGAAGTTGCGCCGCCCGAATCGTGCTGGTATCGATCACCTGAGCGCTTTCCCGCAGATCGGCCAGCAGTTCGCGTTCGAGCTCGATCACCTGGACCAGGCTTAAGGGACTCTCGCGCAGCAAGCCGTCCGTCAGTGGGTGCCTTCTGCGCGTTTCCGAAAATCTGCGCACCAAGGTGTCTGTGTCGGCATCGAGAAACACCGAATGCACCGTACACCCCTGCTCGCGCAGATCTCGCAGTTTGTCGGGCACCGTGGGAAGTGACGTGCGGCTGCGAACGTCCATGGCAATTGCCAGGCGATTGCCATGGTGGGCATGTTCCAGTGCGACGAAGCTGAGCAATAGCTCGGGAGGAAGATTGTCCACACAGTAGTAGCCGGCATCTTCGTAAGCCCGCAGCGCCACGGACTTTCCGGAGCCCGACATACCAGTGATGAGAACGATTTCGACGGCCATGTCTTACTCCGCTGCATCCTGTCGCTGGCTTTGTCCGAGCATCTCGCGCGCGTGTGCCAGACCTGCGCGTGAGGGTTTTTCCCCGCCCAGCATACGCGCCACTTCTGCGAGGCGCTCATTTCCCTGTGCAGAGAGCACGGTGCTACTCGCTCCTTGAGATGTTTTAATTTTTGACACCACCAGGTGGTGGTCTGCACAGGCCGCAACCTGGGGCAAATGGGTCACGGCAAGCACCTGCCGCGTGCGCCCGAGCTGCTGCATGAGCAAGCCGACTGTCTCTGCTACGGCGCCACCTACGCCCGCGTCCACTTCGTCAAAAATGAGGGTCTCCGCGCTGCCCATGGCACTGGTGGCAACCGCGATGGCCAGCGCGATGCGTGAGAGCTCCCCTCCCGAGGCGACTTTGCCGATGGCGCGTGGTGTTTGGCCGCTATGTCCCGCGACAAGAAAATCAATATCGTCCAGGCCCGCAGGGCCGGGCTGCGCAGAGGGTGTGATCTGCACAACAAACTGCCCGCCTTCCATTCCCAGTTCCTCCAGGGTGGAAGTCACTGCTTTTGACAATCGGGGTGCAGCTGCCTTGCGTTCCTGCGTCAGCGTTCGTGCTGTCGATGCGTATGCAGCGTGCCTTTGGCGCTCTTGCGAACTGAGGGCCTCGATATCGCTGCCCGCATCCAGTGCTGCCAGTTGGGCCTTCCACGCCGCGAGCATTTCTGGCAAATCTTCAGGCGCGCGTTTGAAGCGGCGGGCCAGCCCCAGCCAAAGCGCCACCCGCTCGTCCAGATTTTGCAGTTGCTCAGCGTCCAGCGCATCGCGGCGCAGGTAGGCATGCAGGCCACGCAGGGCTTCGTCGGTCTGCGCAAGGCTTTCGGCCAGAAGCGCGCCGATTTCACGAAAACGTGGCTCGAGGTGCTCCAGCGCACTCAAGGCTTGCAATGCTTGCGACAAGGCAGGTCGTGCGCTCGCCTCCTCATCCTCCAGGTGCTTGGTGGCTGCCTGGGCAGCCTCCATCAACGCCTGCGCGTGGCCCAGCCGGTTGTGTTCCTCGTTGAGAGGCTCCCATTCCCGCGGTTTGGGCGCCAGCTTTTCGAGCTCGGCAATTTGCCACTGCAGGCGCTCGCGCTCCGCGCCAGCCGACGCCTGCGCTTCGCGCGCCGCTTGCATCGCCTGCGTAGCTGCACGCCAGGCGGTCCAGTTCGTCTGCACGGCCTGGGTGTCAGCGTCAGCATATGCGTCAAGCAATGCGCGGACGGCACCGCTTTGCATTAAGTTCTGCCAGGCATGTTGGCCATGAATATCCAGCAAAGCCGCACCCAGTTCGCGCAGCTGGGTTGCCGTGGCCGGTATGCCGTTGATCCAGCCCCGGCTTTTTCCGGTTGTGTCCACGGTTCGGCGCAGCAGCAGTTCGCCTCCTGCGTCGAATCCACCTTCGGAAAGCCAGCTTTGCACGTCGACGGGAGGGACGAATTCAGCGCTCAGGTCAGCCCGCGCAGCACCCTCGCGGACCAGACCGGCGTCTGCGCGAGCGCCCAAGATCATCTGCAAGGCATCGATCAGAATGGATTTTCCAGCCCCCGTCTCACCCGTGAGGGCAGTAAATCCCGATTCGAAATCGATCTCCAGTGCTTCGACGATGACGAAATCGCGCAGGGTCATGCGCTGCAGCGGCATGGTCAGGAGCCTCCTTCGTTCCAGCGAAGCTTTCGTCGCAAAGTATCGAAATAATTCCAGCCACGCGGATGCAGAAACCGCACGCAATAGTCTGAGCGCCGCACCAGAATGCGGTCCCCCCGGCTAAGCGAGGCAAGGGACTGCATATCAAAGCTCGCACTGGCGTCGCGCCCGTTCACCAGCTCAATGGCGATCTCGGAGGCATCGGAAAGAACAATAGGTCGGTTGGACAGCGTATGCGGTGCAATGGGAACCAGCACCCACCCCGGAATGGATGGATGCAGCATCGGCCCTCCCGCCGACAGCGCGTAGGCTGTGGAGCCGGTAGGCGATGCGACGATCAAACCGTCGGCCCGCTGATTGGCAACGAAGTGACCGTCGACCTCGACACGCAGTTCCACCATGCCCGAGGTGGCGCCGCGATTCACCACCACGTCGTTCATTGCCAGGGCGTCGAAAACGCAGTCGCCATCGCGAAGCACCTGACCCTGGATCAGAGGACGCCGGTCTTCTTCGAACGCGCCATGCAGCATGGGCGTCAAGGTGGTTTCGAAATTCTCCAGCGGAATGTCGGTGACGAAGCCCAGACGCCCCTGGTTGATGCCGATCAGCGGCGTACCAAAGGGGGCCAGCTTCCGACCAATGCTCAGCATGGTGCCGTCGCCGCCCACCACCAGTCCCAGATCGCACGCGGCTCCAATACCCTGTGGGTTCAGGGCAGGGTAGCCGGAGATTCCGCTGCTTTGCGCTGTCTCGGACTCCAGCGACACCCGACACCCCTGCGATACGAGAAAAGCCGCGATCCGTTCGAGCACGTCGCGTGAGCCTGGCGCCACCGTGCCGGAGGCAGCGTGGTGGTACTTGCCGATCAACGCAACGTGGCGAAATTGAGGGGTCATTATGAAATTACATCACTAAAATGATCGCATGCTCGATGCCCGTGCCAAGTTGTTGCTCAAAGCGTTGGTCGAGCGCTATATCGAAGATGGCCAACCCGTGGGATCTCGCACCCTATCGCGTGCGAGTGGACTGGAGCTGTCGCCGGCGACCATACGCAATGTCATGGCGGACCTGGAAGATCTGGGGCTGATTGCGAGCCCGCACACATCGGCTGGACGCATCCCCACTGCCAAGGGTTACCGCTTGTTCGTGGACACCATGCTTACGGTGCAGCGCGAGCACATCACGCCGCATTCGCTCGCTGCCGAGCAACCACAGAAAGTGATTGCCAATGCCGCACATTTGCTGTCCAGTCTCTCGCAATTCGTTGGCGTGGTCATGGCACCGCGCCGGACTTCGGTATTTCGGCACATTGAATTTCTGCGCCTGTCCGAGCGGCGGGTGCTGGTCATCATCGTCTCGCCTGAGGGGGACGTGCAAAACCGCGTCATATTCGCGCAGAGCGATTTTTCGCAGGCGCAGCTCACTGAGACGGCCAACCACCTCAATAGCCACTACAGCGGCCTTGCGATGGAACAGGTGCGCGAGCGCGTGAAGAACGAAGTGGCTTCGTTGCAGGGTGAGATTGCGCAGCTTATGCAGGCGGCCGTCAATGTCGAGGGCGAGGCGTCGCAGGAAGACGAAGTGGTCATCTCGGGCGAACGCAACCTGCTCGCCGTGAGTGATTTTTCCAAGGATATGGGCAACTTGCGACGCGCCTTTGACATGTTCGAGCAAAAGACCCAGCTGCTGCGATTGCTCGATGTGTCGTCGCAGGCAGAAGGCGTGCGCATTTTTATCGGCGGCGAGAGCCAGGTGGTTCCGTTCGAAGAGCTTTCGGTGGTGAGCGCGCCGTACGAAGTGGATGGGCAGGTGGTGGGCACGCTGGGGGTGATTGGGCCGATGCGCATGCCGTACGACAAGATGATTCAGATTGTCGATATCACCTCCCGGCTCGTCTCCAACGCCTTGAGCCACCGCACCTGAGCCCTACAATGGCGCCCGGACGAATGGGCTCATGTCCGGTTCGCGGGGGGCGTTAGCTCAGTTGGTCAGAGCAGAGGACTCATAATCCTTTGGTCGTTGGTTCAAGTCCAACACGCCCTACCACCCCGTTCTGCGGCCGGCTGCGCCGACTGCCAGGCACCCAGGTAAAATCTCACGCAAAGACCGCTGTCCCGGCGGTCTTTTGCTTTCTGCCATCGGGACCATGTAGAGGACTACCATGTACAAAAACCTCGCTGCCGCACTCGCGGCCGCTTGTTTTATTTCTCCTGTTTTTTCCCAACCCTCTTCGGCGACCAATTCGCCCGGCGCTGAAGCCGTGAAAGTCGGTTTCGTCTATGTCTCGCCGATTACCGAGGCAGGCTGGACGAAGCAGCACGACGAGGGCCGCAAGGCCGTGGAGGCAGCGCTGGGGAAGCGTGTGAAAACCACCTATGTCGAGAATGTGCCTGAGGGCCCGGACGCCGAGCGCGTGATCCGCGATCTGGCGGCTACGGGCCACAAGATCATTTTCACGCCCAGTTTTGGCTACATGGAGCCCACGCTCAAGATAGCGCAGGATTTTCCGGACGTGAAGTTCGAATCCATCACCGGCTACAAGCAGGCGCCCAACGTGGCCACGGCCAATGCGCGTTACTACGAAGGGCGCTACCTGGCGGGCATCGCTGCGGGCCGAATGTGCAAGACAGGAGTGGCCGGCTATGTGGCGGGCTTTCCCATTCCCGAGGTGCTGCAGGGCATCAATGCCTTCACTTTGGGCATGCGTTCGGTCCAACCGAAGGCGCTGGTGAAAGTGGTGTGGCTCAACGTCTGGTTCGATCCACCCAAGGAGCGCGAAGCAGCCATGGCGCTGTTCAACGAAGGCGTGGATGTGATCGCCTTTCATACCGGGTCCACGGCAGTGATGGCGGCCGCCCAGGAGCGCGGCAAGCTGGCCGTGGCTTACCACTCCGACATGCGCCGTATCGGGCCGGACGCTCAGCTTGTGGCCGTGACGCACCAATGGGGAAACTACTACACGGCGCGCGTTCGAGCTGTGTTGGACGGCAGCTGGAAGAGCGGCAATGTGTGGGGTGGCGTGCGCGAGGGGATGATCCGGGTGGGTGATTTCGGGAGCAAAGTTCCTCCGGCCGTGCAACAGGAAGTGCTGGCTCGCCAGAAGGACATAGCAGCGGGCTCGCTCCTGCCTTTTCGAGCCACCAGCGCGGCAGTGCGCGACAACGAGGGCCATGAGGTCATTCCACGCGGACAGAGCTTGAGCGATGCGCAGATTCTTGCCATGAACTGGCTGGTTGAGGGTGTCCAGGGCAAGCTGACACGCTGACCCCACTGTCATCAGGCCCAAAGGCCGGGCTGGTCAACGGGTGCCCGCGCGATTAGAATTTTCGGCTGCGCCACCGCGCAAGAGGGGCCGCACTTCACAACCCGAAAGTGCTGCTCCACCCGAAAACCATGGCGCGACACCATCGCGCACGGAGACCGTGGATGACATCGCACACAGCCCTCCGGCTGCATGTGCCGGAGCCTACTGGGCGACCCGGCTGCAAGACCGACTTTTCTTTTCTTCGCGTATCGCCTGCGGGCGCAGTGCGCAGACCTCCCCCCGACAGCGCTGCCAGCGACACAGCCGACTTGGCCAACTGCCTCGTGCGCGTGCTGGACGAAGACGGCCAGGCCGTCGGGCCCTGGGCGCCAGCGCTTCACCCCGAGCGCCTGCGGCGCGGCTTGCGGGCGATGATGAAAACGCGCGTTTTCGACGCCCGCATGCTGGTGGCGCAGCGCCAGAAAAAACTCTCGTTCTACATGCAGTGCTTGGGTGAAGAGGCGATTGCCGTGGCCCATGCGCAGGCGCTGGAAGACGGCGATATGTGCTTTCCGACCTACCGCCAGCAGGGGTTGCTGCTCTCACGGGACGATATTTCGATGGTGGAGCTGATCTGCCAGCTGATGAGCAATGAGGCCGATCCGCTCAAGGGCCGGCAGTTGCCGGTGATGTATTCATACAAGCGTGCCGGGTTCTTCTCGATCTCGGGCAACCTCGCCACCCAGGTCATACAGGCCGTGGGCTGGGCCATGGCGTCGGCGATCAAGGGCGATACCAAAATTGCGTCGGGCTGGATTGGCGACGGCGCTACCGCCGAGGCCGACTTCCACACCGCGCTCACCTTTGCCCATGTGTACCGCGCGCCGGTCATCATCAACGTGGTCAACAACCAATGGGCGATTTCCACCTTCCAGGCCATAGCGGGCGGCGAGGGCACCACCTTCGCCCAGCGCGGCGTGGGCTGTGGCATTGCCTCGCTGCGGGTGGACGGCAACGACTTTCTTGCCATCTACGCGGCATCGCAGTGGGCGGCCGAGCGCGCGCGCTCCAACAACGGCCCCACGCTGATCGAATGGGTGACCTACCGCGCCGGGCCGCATTCCACTTCGGACGACCCTTCCAAATACCGCCCGGCCGACGACTGGCAGCGCTTCCCACTCGGCGACCCCATAGAGCGGCTCAAGCAACACCTGATCGCCATAGGCGAATGGACCGAAGAGCGCCACGAAGCTGCCCAGAAAGAACTGGAGGCCGAGGTGATTGCGGCGCAAAAGGAGGCCGAGACCCATGGCACCCTGCTCGATGGCCGCGTGCCCAGCGCCGCGACCATGTTTGACGATGTGTACAAAGAGATGCCGGAGCACCTGCGCCGGCAGCGCCAGCAGTTGGGAGTTTGAGCCATGGAAACGCAAGAAAAAAACCAGGCGACCCTGGCTGAAGCGGTGCCCATGACCATGATCCAGGCGCTGCGCTCGGGCCTCGACGTGATGATGGAGCGCGACGACAACGTCATTGTGTACGGGCAGGACGTGGGCTACTTTGGCGGCGTGTTCCGCGTCACCGAAGGCCTGCAAACCAAATACGGCAAGTCGCGCTGCTTTGATGCGCCCATTTCCGAAGGCGGCATTGTCGGCACGGCGGTGGGCATGGGCGCCTACGGGCTGCGGCCGGTGGTGGAAATCCAGTTTGCCGACTATTTCTACCCGGCCATGGACCAAATCGTCTCCGAAGCGGCGCGCTTGCGGCACCGGTCGGCGGGCGACTTCACCGCGCCCATCACCATCCGCATGCCCTGTGGCGGCGGCATCTACGGCGGGCAGACGCACAGCCAGAGCCCCGAGGCCATCTTCA
>ERZ724504.1322-NODE-1322-length-13752-cov-7.364751_pt1 | contig 13752 bp, 12 predicted proteins | sample MGYA00376037_ERZ724504 | MGnify/ENA primary metagenome ERZ724504 (study PRJEB28724, sample SAMN07190888) | wastewater metagenome | isolation source: influent of sewage treatment plant in Hong Hong | place: USA: Christiansburg, Virginia | collected 2016-03-01 ... | reverse complement strand
TTCACTCATGTCTCGAGGCTACCAGCTCAGCGGACTGGCTTTGTGCAACAAAGCCCCGTCGAACATCCAGCGCCCGACCATTTGTACTGGCCGTTGCTGAATGCAGATTTGTCGGTGGACTCCATACGTCGTCCAGATCATTTCCCGTTGCTGTCACACGCTTGACCGGGCTGCTTGCTGGCCGTGACCGCTGGCCCACCCGGCACGCCAGCCCCTGCATCGCTGCCCCCGCAGCCCGCGCGCGTACACTGGCGCGCCCGCGACCCCGCACAGGCCCCACAGCCCTTGGCAGACTGCGCCGCCTTCTTGGGCCAGCACCTGCCGGGAGCGTTTTTTGCCATGAGCCGCCCCGACCTTTTATTTCTACTGCGCAGCACCGAGCCAGAACCCGCGCAGGACATGCCCGGCGATGCGCCCAGCCAGTTTCCGGGCGCCAGCGCCCCTGGCACACCCACGCTCCAGCCCCCTGACAGCAGCGGCCCGCTGGTCGGCCCCATGCCGGGCGCGGTCACGGGGCTGATCGCCGAGCTGCGCGCCTACCAGGCCGAGCTGGAGGCGCAAAACAAGGTGCTGCGCTACAGCCAGTCGGCCGCTGAGAGCGCCTCCGAGCGCTTCGAGACGCTGTTCTCCAGCGTGCCCCTGGCGCTGATGGTGCTGGACGAGCACGACATGGTGGTGCAGGCCAACTCGATGGCGCACCGCAGTTTTCAGCCCACTGAAAACGACCGCCCGCTGACCGAGCTGCAACCCTTCGTCAGCCCCGAGCACGCCCAGCGCGTACAGCAGGCCTTTGCCCTGGCCCGCGCCGAGGGCCATGGCGAGGCCACCGAAGTGGTGTTTGCCATCAGCCCCGAACGCCACATCACCGGCGACCTGCACATTGCCCGCATCGAATCGCCCCAGGCCGAGGGCGAAGCGCCGCTGCTGCAATTTTTGTGCGCCGTGATTGACCAAGGCCCGCTGCTGGCCGAGCGCCAGGCCCTGCAACACAGCGCGCAAACGCTGCAACAGCGCAACGCCCAGCTGCACGCCAGCGAGCGGCGGCTGGAGGCGGTCATCAACTCCTCGCTGGACGCCATCGTCTGCGTCGATCAGCACCAGCGCATCACGGTGTTCAACCCCACCGCCGCTGCTTTGTTCCAGTGCGCCGCCAGCGATGCGCTGGGCAGCCACATCAGCCGCTTTTTGCCCGATGCCGAGCAGGCCCTGGCCTTTGCCCAGCTCACCACGCAGGCCATGCTGGGCGAGATGACGGCCCTGAGCGCCAGCGGCAAAGAGCTGTCGGTGGAGGTGAGCATGTCGTTCGAGCGCCACGGCGAGGGCGAAACCACCACCGTCTTTGCCCGCGACCTGACCAGCCGCAAAAAGGCCGAGGCCCAGCGCAACGAGCTGGAAGCGCAGCTGCGCGAGTCGCACAAAATGCAGGCCGTGGGCACCATGGCGGGCGGCATTGCGCACGACTTCAACAACATCCTGAGCGCCATTTTGGGCAACGCCGATCTGGCCAAGGCCGATTGCGGGCCGCACTCCCCGGCCTACGAGAGCCTGGTCGAGATCGAGAAAGCCGGGCGCCGCGCGCGCGATCTGGTGCGGCAAATCCTCACCTTCAGCCGCAACGAGCCGCCCCAGCGCACCGCCGTGGCGCTGGCCGAGGTGATACACGACACCGAGCGCCTGCTGCGCGTGACCCTGCCGCCCGCCATTGACCTGCGCCTGCAAACCGCCGCCCCCCTGCCACCCGTGCTGGCCGACCCCACGCAGGTGGAGCAGGCCGTGCTCAACCTGTGTACCAACGCCATCCACGCCATTGGCGAGGGCCGTGGCAACGTCTATGTCGAGCTGGCAGCGGCCCAGCCCGACCAGCGCCTGTGCGAGCGCCTGGGTCTGCCGCACGGCCACTACGTGCTGCTGACCGTGCGCGACAGCGGCCCCGGCATGGATGCAGCCACCTTGCAGCGCATTTTTGAGCCCTTTTTTACGACCAAGCCGGTGGGCCAGGGCACGGGGCTGGGGCTGTCGGTGGTACATGGCGTGATGCGCACCCACGGCGGCGCGGTGGACGTACACAGTGCGCCGGGCCTGGGCAGCCGGTTTACGCTGTACTTTCCGGTGGCGCCATCGGCCAGCGCAGACGCGGCAACCGCCCTGCCCGACCCGGACTGCGCGCCCGATACCGATACCGATACCGATACCGATACCGATACCGATACTGCGCCCCACACCGACGCCGCTGGCCCCAGCGCAGCCCAGCCCCCCGCAGTGCAGCCACCGGCCCACGCCAGCGCAGGAACACCACCAGCGCACACACCACCCGCCGCCCTGCCCGCTGCAACCCCATCCGCCGACCTGGCCGCAGCGCCTGCGCTGCCAACGCCACCCGCGCCGCGCCGCCATGTGATGTACGTGGACGACGACAAGGCGCTGGTGTTTCTGGTGCAGCGCCTGCTGCGCCGGCGCGGCTACACCGTTAGCGGCTTTACCGACCCGCACGAGGCCGCTGCGGCCCTGCGCGCCGCGCCGCACGACTACGACCTGCTGGTCACCGACTACAACATGCCCGGCTACTGCGGCGTCGATCTGGTGCGCGAGGCCCGCACCATCCGCGCCGATCTGCCGGTGGCGCTGGCCTCGGGCTACGTCACCGCCGAAATCGAGCAGGCCGCCCTGGCCGAAGGCGCACGCGCCCTGATCCACAAACCCAACGACGTGGAGGAGCTGTGTGCCACCGTACACCGGCTCATCAGCGGCCATGACTGAGTCTGCCGCCTTCAGCGGCGCGCCCGCGCCTGAGAGGGCGCCCGGCAACGCCCCCGGCGCCCGCAGCGCCAGCCCCGACCACTCCGCCAGCGCCCCCACCTGCCTGTACGCCGACGAGGCACTGCTGGTGCTGGCCAAGCCCGCCGGTCTGCTGTGCGTGCCCGGGCGCGGCCCCGACAAGCAAGACTGCCTGAGCGCCCGCGCGCAGCAGCACTGGCCCGAGGCCCTGGTCGTACACCGGCTGGACATGGCCACCTCGGGCCTGGTGCTGATGGCGCGCACCCCCGAAGTGCAGCGTGCCCTGGGCAACGCCTTTGCCGCGCGCACCATCGAAAAGCGCTACCAGGCCGTGGTGCAAGGCTGCATGGCCCCCGCACCCGGCGGCGGCTGGGGCGACATCGAACTGCCCATTGCCGCCGACTGGGCACGGCGCCCGCTGCGCGTGGTGGATGCCGAGTGCGGCAAACCCAGCCACACCCGCTGGCGCGTGCTGGCCAGCGACGCGGCCACGCACACCACCCGGCTGGAGCTGGCGCCCGTGACGGGCCGCACCCACCAGCTGCGCGTGCATTTGGCTGCCGTGGGCCACGCCATCCTGGGCGATGCGCTGTATGCCGACGCCGCCACCCAGGCACGCGCCCCGCGCCTGCTGCTGCACGCCACGCGGCTGGCGCTGGAACACCCGATAAGCGGCGAGTGGGTGCAGTTTGCGCTGCCGCCGGATTTTTAGCGGCGCAAAACTTTAAGCCAAAACAGGCTCTAGCGCCCACCTGTAAAGCGCAAGCAGCTATCATTTTTGTATAAATCACCCACCCCTTTTCATACCACCAACACCACCGGGCCATGCACAAACCACACCTTTTCATCCTCACGGGCGCCTCGCGCGGTATGGGCCTGGCCATGGCGCAGCAGCTGTTGCGCCCGGGCCATGCGCTGGTCTGCATCTCGCGCCACAGCAACGCTGATCTGCAAGAGGCGGCCCTGGCCAGCGGCGTGGCGCTGGAGCAGTGGCAGCACGACCTGGGCAGCGCCAACGCCGCCGCCGCCGAGCGCCTGCAAGCCTGGCTGGAAACCCACAGCGCCATCGCCTTGGCGGGCGGCGCTGGCAGCGCGGCGCCCAGCCCACTTGCCAGCCCGTTTGCCAGCGCCACGCTGATCAACAACGCCGGCCTGATTCCGCCGATTGCGCCGCTGTCGGCCAGCGACCCCGCCGCGCTGGCGCAGGCCCTGCGCGTGGGGCTGGAGGCGCCCATGCTGCTGTGCGCCGCCTTTCTGGCCGCCACCGAGGGCTGGGCGGTGCCGCGCAAAGTGCTCAACATCTCCTCGGGGCTGGGGCGCCGGGCCATGGCGTCGCAGGCGCCCTACTGCGCCGCCAAGGCCGGCATGGACCACTTCACCCGCTGCCTGGCGCTGGAAGAAGCGCTCAAGCCCCACGGCGCCAAGGTATGCTCTCTGGCGCCCGGTGTGATCGACACCGACATGCAGACCCAGCTGCGCAGCGCCCACCCGGCCGCTTTTCCCGATGCCCCGCAATTTGCCAGCCTCAAAACGGCCGGCATGCTGACCACCCCCGCCGACGCCGCCACCCGCGTGCTGGCCTGGCTGGAGCGGTCAGACTTCGGCACCCACCCCGTGGCCGATGTACGCGAGCCCTGAGGCACCGGGATTTACTATCTTTTTCATAGCTGATAGCGCAATACCCGTGGGCGCTAGAGGCCAATTTGATCTTTAAAGGAGTTCTCCATGACCCGTGAAGTCGTAGTTGTCAGCGCCGTGCGCACCGCCATCGGCACCTTTGGCGGCAGCCTCAAAGATATTCCCCCCACCGAGCTGGGCGCGCTGGTCGTGCGCGAGTCGCTGGCACGCGCCAACGTCGAGGGCAAAGACGTGGGCCACGTCGTGTTCGGCCATGTGGTCAACACCGAGCCCAAAGACATGTACCTCTCGCGCGTGGCGGCCATCAAAGGGGGCTGCGCCGAGAGCACGCCCGCCTTCAACGTCAACCGCCTGTGCGGCTCGGGCTTGCAGGCCATCGTCTCGGCAGCGCAAAGCATCCAGCTGGGCGACGCCGACATCGCCATCGGCGCCGGTGCCGAAAACATGAGCCGCGCCCCCTACGCCAGCCTGGCAACGCGCTTTGGCGCGCGCATGGGCGACACCAAAATGATCGACATGATGGTCGGCGCGCTGCACGACCCGTTCCAGAACATCCACATGGGCGTGACGGCAGAGAACATCGCCGCCAAGTGGGGCATCTCCCGCGACGAGCAGGACGCCATTGCCGTCGAAAGCCACAACCGCGCCCAGCGCGCCATTGAAGCGGGTTACTTCAAAGACCAGATCGTCCCGGTCATGCTCAAGAGCCGCAAGGGCGATGTGGCCTACGAGGTGGATGAGCACTACCGCCCCAACTGCACGCTGGCCGACATGGCCAAGCTCAAGCCCGTGTTCCTGAAAGAAAACGGCACCGTCACCGCTGGCAACGCCTCGGGCATCAACGACGCCGCCGCCGCCGTGGTGCTGATGGACGCGCAAGCCGCCCAGGCCCGTGGCGCCAAGCCGCTAGCGCGTCTGGTGGCCTACGCCCACGCCGGTGTCGATCCCCAATACATGGGCATTGGCCCAGTGCCCGCCACGCAACTGGCCCTGAAAAAAGCGGGCCTCACCGTGCAGGATTTGGACGTGATCGAGGCCAACGAGGCGTTTGCCGCCCAGGCCTGCGCCGTCACGCGCGACCTGGGGCTCGACCCGGCCAAGGTCAACCCCAACGGCTCGGGCATCTCGCTGGGCCACCCGATTGGCGCCACAGGCGCGCTGATCACGGTCAAGGCGCTGCACGAGCTGCAACGCATCCAGGGCCGCTACGCGCTGGTGACGATGTGCATCGGCGGCGGCCAGGGCATTGCCGCCATTTTTGAGCGCATGTAAGCCAACCACCGGGCCAGCGCCGCTGCACAACGCGCGGCGCTGGCCCGGTTTTTTTGTATTTTTCAGGAGATTGATCCCGATGTTGCGTCGTCAGTTTTCATTGGCTGCCACGGCCCTGGTGCTGGGTGGCAGCGCCTTGGCGCAAAGCCCCGCCCCTGTGGCCACCGCCGCCTACCCGGCCAAGCCGATTCGCATGATCGTGCCCTTCCCGCCCGGCGGCGGCACCGACATCCTGGCCCGCCTGGTGGCCAACAAGCTCTCTGAACAAGCACCCTGGACGGTGGTGGCCGACAACAAGGCGGGCGCGGGCGGCACCATCGGCATCAGCGAAGCTGCCAAAGCCGCCCCCACGGGCTATGACATCGTGATGGGACAAAAGGACAACCTGGTCATTGCCCCCTGGCTGTACAAAAACCTGCCCTGGGACCCCACCAAAGACCTGGTGGCCGTGGCCCATGTGGCCTACACGCCCGTGCTGATTGCCACCGCCAGCAACTCGCGTTTCAAGAGCCTGGCCGATGTGATTGCGGCGGCACGCGCAGCGCCCGGCACCATCACCTATGGCTCGCCGGGCAACGGCACGTCCATCCACCTGTCAGCCGACCTGTTTGAAAAAGCCGCAGGCATCCGGCTCAGCCATGTGCCCTACAAGGGCTCCAACCCGGCGCTGCTGGATGCGCTGGCGGGCAACGTGGATTTGCTGGTGTCGTCTCTGCCCTCGGCCATGGGCCAGATCAAGGCGGGCAAATTGCGCCCGCTGGCGGTCACGTCGGGCAAGCGCAGTTCTTCGCTGCCCGATGTGCCCACGATTGCCGAGTCGGGCTACAAAGACTTTGACGTGAGCACCTGGTATGGCCTGTTTGCCCCGGCAGGCACGCCCGCCAGCGTGGTCAGCAGCCTGAATGCGCGCGTCAACCAGCTGCTGGGCAACGCCGAAGTGAAGGCCGCCATCCTGGCCCAGGGCGCCGAGCCCCAGGCCATGACCAGCGCGCAGTTCACCACGCTGCTCAAGACCGAGTATGTGCAGTGGAAGGGCATCGTCGAGGCCTCGGGCGCCAAGATCGAATAGCAGACCGCTGCACCGCTGCCCTGCGGCAGGCGCGCCACCAACAAAAAGGCTCCTGTGGTCAGGAGCCTTTTTGCTGTGCGCAGCCGCTGTAGTGGCTGCCGCTGCGCGGGGCCGCTTCTGCGTTACTCGCGCACCACCATCACGGGCACATGCACCGCGCTCAGCACGCGCTGGGCCACGCTGCCCAGCATGAGCTTTTCCAGGCCCCGGCGGCCATGCGATCCCATGACGATGAGGTCAGCGCCGGTACTCTCCAGAGCGCGCACCACGCCTTCGTGTACGGCATGGCCTTCGCCCACGATGGCGGTCACTTCCACACCGGCCTCTTGCAGGGCTTGCTTGACGGCGTCCAGCGCCGCATTGGCCTCGGAGGTGGCGGCGCTGAGGTACTGCGCCTGGCCATAGGCAAAGTCGGCACCCACGCCAGTGAACGGGTACGGATCAATCACATACACCGCCGTCACGGCGCTGCCAAAGGCCTTGGCCAGACCGGCGGCCTTGGACACTGCCAGCATGGAAGTGTGCGAACCGTCCACGGGGACGAGGATGTGCTTGAACATGGTTTTTCTCCTTGGGGATGGGTAAAACAGAGCGCGTTGGAACGCTGGCGTATCAGGCAGCAGGGCTGTCCTGAAAACCACCGCGCCGGTACGTGATGACCAGTGTGTCGCGGTGCCCGCCCGGTGCGGCTGGCTGTATGGGCGTGGTCTCGTGCACCATGCGGGCATCGTCCAGCAGCAGCAGCGACCACGGCGCAGTGAGTGTAAAGCGCTCACCGGCAGGGGCGGCGGCCTCAAAGACCCGGGTTTCCCCGCCTTTGACGCCTTCGCGCTCGATGAGAAACACAGCCACCAGATCCACACCGTCTCGGTGCGCGCCCTCGGGCGTGGGCCGGCCAATGCCATCGACGGTATCGATGCGGAACTGGTGCGCCTCGACGAACCACTGTGCCTGCGCGGGGGCGGCAAACACCGCATCGCACACGCGGGCCAAGGCGCGCAGCACACCGTTCCAGGCCGGGGCGGCCAGGGTTTGGGGCCGCATGGGCTCAAACCAGCGCTCCATGCCGCCGTGCAGGGCGTTGTATTCCACCGGCTGCCAGTGGGCGCGGTGGGGCACCTGCTGCACGGCACTGCCCTGCACCGTCATGGAGGCGTGGCGCCTGCGGCGGTAGCGGCCACCGTCTTTCAGGTACAGGTCGGGGGGCAGGTCGTTCCAGTCGGATTGCAGGGCCTGCAAATCGGGCAGCGTGCAACCGGCCCAGGCGGCCACATCGGCCGGTTGCAGCACGGCAAAACCGCGCTGCTGCAAGCGCGTGATGACTTCAGAAGGGGAGCACGAGGGTGGTAAAAAAGTGGGCGTGGCCATGGGCAAGATGATCGGTGTTTGCGCTGTGGGCACAGTGTCGCACAGGGCGGTGGGCCCTCGGGGCCTATTCGGGGCGCTACACTGCCGCCTCTGTACTTTCGGGAGCGCACATGGCCTACGAACGCCGCCAGTTCATTCGCGTCAGCTTCGATGCGCCCGCCTCGCTGACCACCACCAATGGCACCTTCCAGGTGCATGTGCATGACCTTTCGCTCAAAGGCGCCTTGGTGGATTTGCCCGCTGGCGTAGAGCTGGAGGCGGGCACACTGTGCCAGCTCAAGCTGACCTTGGCGCCCTCGCCGCAGCACATCACCATGTCGGTCGAGGTGGCGCGCGGCCACGATCAGCACACTGGCCTGCGCTGCCTGCACATGGACCTGGACAGCATCACGCACCTGCGCCGCCTGATTGAATGGCAATTGGGCGCCGCCGAGTTGCTGGAACGCGATCTGGCGCAGCTGGTATCCAACCCGGTGCCGCCCGTCCTCTGACCTGTGCAGCCCGCCCCTTTCGGGGCAGGCAGTGCGCATTTACAGGTCTTGCAGGGCGCTGGCGATGTGCGCAGCAAACACGTCTGCATCGCCCAGGGCGTTGGCGTTCAGCAGCGCCAGCTTGACCAGAAACAGCTGGGATTTTTCAGGGCCCGCCTGGTCAATGGCGGTGGCCAGGGTGTCATAGACGGTTTCCAGACCAGGGATGCTCAGGGCATGGGAAGTGGTGCTCATGGTGCTTGTCTCTCAAATGGTGTTATTGGGGCAATGCCGCATTCAGGGCTGCTTGCAGGCGCACGGCATCCAGGGTCAGCCAGCGCGCGCACACATGCTGATCGGGGCGCAGCAGGTACGCACCGCCGTTGGCACGCACGCCGTAGCGCTGGCGCAGGTGGCCATCGGCATCGGCCAGAGTGTGGTCGGCGCCGGCCACGGGCTGGGCAGCACCCACGGCAATCACCTTCAGAGCCACACCCCGGGCGCGGGCAGCGGCCACCACCTGTTGCAGCGACTCGGGGATGGCAGCAGCGTCAGTGAAGTAAAGCAGGTCAAACCCACCGCCCAGGTGGTCGAGCAAAAAGTCGTTGCTGCCCAGGCGGATGTTGCGCGGCGGCGCACCGTGGGCGGGGCCATCGGTGAACAGCGCGTTGTCATCGCCCCGGCTGTTGAGCATGGAATGGGTGTACTCGTGCGGCCGCGAGGTGCGCCAGTGGTAGAGCGGGCGCACAAACGCTTGCGACAGCGACAGCGACAGCACGGCATTGCGCAGCAGCTTGAAGCCTGCGCTGGGCGGCGTCATGAAGCGCACGCTCTTGCCCGATTCTTCGATGATTTCGCGTGCGGCACCCACGCGCTCGGCGCTGTAGTTGGCCAGCAGCTGCGGACTGGCCAAGCCCTTGATGGTGTAAGCCAAGTGCCAACCCAGCGACTGCGCATCCTGAAAACCCGTGTTGGCCCCGCGCACACCAAAAATGGGCAGCAGGTGGGCGGCGTCGCCGGTGAAGATGACATTGCCATGCACATAGTCGGTCAGCGTGAGCGTGCGGGCCGAATACACCGAGCTCCAGTCCATTTCCCATTCGATACCAGGGAAGCCGATCATGGCCAGCTGCGCGTCGATGCGGGCCTTGAGCGACTCGGGGTGGAGCGCTTGCTCAGGGGTTTCGCCTTCGGGCAGCTGGTAGTCCACACGCCAGATGCCGTGGGGTTCGCGGTGCATCAGGATGGTGTTGCCGGGGTTCCATTCCGGGTCAAAGTAGGCCAGGCGCTCGGTGGGCAGGGGCAAATCGACCTTGATGTCGGCAATGACGAAGAAGCCTTCGTAGGACGAGCCCTCCATCCACAGCTTCATGTTGTCGCGGATTTGCGAGCGCCCGCCCGAGGCATCGACCAGCCAGTCGGCATCGAGCTGGTACTCGCCCTCGGGGGTATCGACGGTGGCGCTGGCGTAACCGTCTTTTTGCTCCACCTTGACCACCTTGTTGCCCCAGCGGAAGTCGATCAGCGGGTTGGCAGCGCAGGCATCGTGCAGGTACTCTTCCATGAACTGCTGCTGCACGTTGAGCAGCGGGCCAAAGCGGTCGTCGGCATCGTGCGGCGCTTCCATGCGAAAGCACAGCTGGTTGCGGTAGAACGAGTTGCCAAAGCGCCAAGGCAGGCCGCCAGCGACCATGCGGTCGGCCACGCCCACTTGTTGCAGGATTTCCAGCGAGCGGCGCGTGAAAACGATGGCGCGGCTGCCTTGCGAGAACTGCAACTCGGCACTCAGCACCACGCTGGGCACGCCGTGGCGGGCCAGCTCCAGTGCAGTGACCATGCCCGCAGGGCCCGAACCCACGATCACCACCTTTTTGCGCTCTTGCGCCGGGTGCTGTGAGGCCAGCCAGGGCTGGAACACCTGGTAGGGGTAATAGATGGAAGGGCGGGCTTGTGTCGTCGGCTGGTGCATGGTGTTGTCTCCGTTACAAAAGCGCTGCGCCGCAGCGCTGCGGCCAGGGGGAGCGTGGAGTGTAAAAAGCGCCCGCCGCCCAGCGCGTCCCCATTTGGGGACATGGCCAGCAACGCCCCGCCCCGGTGCCCGCTACGCCTGCGGCGCCATCAGCAAGGCGAACAACTCGCGCTGCCCGGCCAGTCCCAGCTTGCGGTACACGCGCTTGAGGTAGGTGCGCGCGCTCTCGTGCGTCAGGCCCAGGCGCTCGGCCAGTGCCGGGGTGGACAGGCCCTCCAACACGCCGCGCACCACGTCCAGGTCACGCTGCGTCAGGCCGGCAAAGCGCTGTTGCAGCCGCGCCAGCACCAGGCCCGCCAGATCGTCTTGCAGTGTTTGTGCGGCGTAGTGCAGGCGCATGGCCTGCACGATCAGCGGGGCGTAGGCCTCGATGGTGGCAATGGCGGCATCGTCGAACAGGCCATGCTCCTCGCCCCGGTACAGGTTGACCGACAGCCAGCGCCCCCCCTCTTGCGGGCCCAGGATGGACAGGCGCTCGACCAGGCGGGGCAGCTCATAGCAAACGGCACGGTAGTCCGGATGCTGCACATCGGTACTGCGCTGGCGGTGCAGCAGCACGCGCACCGGGCTGGCACTGGTGTGGCGCGCACTGGCCTGTTCGGCCTGCATCACGCGCTGGCTGCCATCGAGCGGGTAAAAGCGCGTGACGTAGTCCTGCGAAATCAACGCCAGCCCGTGGGTGCGTGCGCGGTCGCCCAGCCCTACCAATTGCGGGCTGCCCTGGCCCCGGAAGGTAAAAATAGCGCACTGCGCCAGCGGCACCTGCCGCCCCAGCAGGTGCAGCAAGTCCTCGGCCACGGCGTGGCTATTGCCCCTACCCAGCTTCTCCAGCAGGGCGCTGGCGCCGTGCAGCGGCAGCTGCAAGCCGTGGACGCGGGGCGGTGAAAGCAACCAGTGGCTGGACATGGGCGCCACTGTAGCCCAGGCACCGCAGCACTGCCGCCCCGGCAGGCCATCGCCCTGGAAAACCGGCGCTCATATACCGCAAAGCCCCTCTGGACGCCAGCCCGTATGCCCTGTAGTTGACCAGCCTCTGAATAGACTAAGCTGCGCGGCTTTAGCGGAACCGCGTAGCGCCTACAGCGCCCTGTTTTCGCTTTTTTGAATTTGTTCTTCTTGTTGAAGGAAACCCCCATGACTACCCCGTTTCGCATGCACACCGTAGTGGCCGCCCTGAGCCTGGCTGGCACCATGCTGCTGTCCACCGCACACGCCCAAAACATCAAGATCGCCATGGTGATTCCCACCACCGGCGCCCTGACGCAGTACGGTGACATGGTCAAGGAAGGCGCCACCACGGCAGTCGAGCTGGCCAATGCGGCTGGCGGCATCAACGGCAAAAAAATCGAGCTGGTCGCGGTCGATGACGCCTGCGAACCCAAGCAAGGCCCCGTGGCCGCCAACCGCGTGATCAACGCCAAGATTGGCTACGTGGTCGGCCCCGTGTGCTCGGGCGCAGCCATTGCAGCCGCCCCCATCTACAACAACGAAGGTGTGGTGGTGGTCACGCCCTCGGCCACATCGCCCGGCCTGACCGAAGGCAAAAACTACCACTTCATCTTCCGCACCATTGGCCGTGACGACCAGCAAGGCCCCGCCGCTGCCAAGTTCATCGCCGAAAAAGTCAAGCCCGCCAAAGTGGCCGTGCTGCACGACAAACAATCGTATGGCCAGGGCATTGCCGCCTCGGTGCGCGATGACCTGAAAAAGGCCGGCATCAACGTGGCGCTGTTCGAGGGCATCAACGCCGGCGACAGCGACTACTCGGCAGTCATCACCAAGCTCAAGAGCGCGGGCATCGACTTTGTGTACTACGGCGGCTACCACCCTGAAATGGGCCTGCTGCTGCGCCAATCGGCAGAGCAAGGCCTGAAAACCCGCTTCATGGGCCCCGAGGGCGTGGGCAACCCTGAAGTCAACGCCATTGCTGGCCCCGCCGTCGAAGGCATGCTGCTGACGCTGCCCGCTGACTTTGCCGCCAACCCCAAGAACGCCGCCATCGTCAAGGCCTTCAAGGACAACAAGCGCGACCCCTCGGGCGCCTTCCAGTTGTCGTCTTACGCTGCGGCACAAGCACTGATCGAGAGCATCAAGGCCGTGGGTGACAACCCCGCCAAGGTCGCTGACCACCTGCACAAGAGCAACATTGACACCGCCATCGGCAACATTGGCTGGGACAAAAAGGGCGACCTGAAGTCTTTTGATTTCCAGGTCTTCCAGTGGCACAAGAACGGCAGCAAGTCCATCGCCGCCAAGTAAAATTTCGCCCCCACGCGCAAGGCATGGCTCTGCTACTTCACAGCAGGGCCATGCCTTGTTGCTTTATTCATTGTCCTGGGCATATCTGTGCCCTTTTCTTATTTCGGATGGCCCTGCATGTCTGAACTCTTGCCGCAGCTGATACAACAGCTATTCAACGGCCTGTCGCTGGGTGCGATCTACGCGCTGATTGCCATCGGGTACACCATGGTGTACGGCATCATCGGAATGATCAACTTCGCGCATGGCGAAATCTACATGATCGGAGCCTACGTGGGCCTGGTCACGCTCTCGGCCATTGGCACGCAAAGCGGTCTGCCGGTGTACGTCATCATCGGCTTGATGCTGCTGGTGGCCGTGGTGCTGACGGGCGTATATGGCTTTGTGGTCGAACAGGTGGCCTACAAGCCCGTGCGCCACGGCCCGCGCCTGGTGGCGCTGATCTCTGCCATCGGTATGTCCATCTTCTTGCAAAACTGGGTGGCCCTGGGCCAGGGTGCGCGCGATATGGCCGTGCCGTCGCTGATTCCCGGTGCGCTGCGCTTTGGCGCTGAAGGGGCGTTTGAAATCTACATCCCCTACTCGCGCGTGATGATCATTGTGGTGGCCGTGGCGCTGATGATTGCGCTCACCCTCTACATCAAGCACTCGCGCATGGGCCGGGCGTCCCGCGCCTGTTCGCAAGACATGCACATGGCCAACTTGCTGGGCATCGATACCAACCGCGTGATCTCCTTCACCTTCATCCTGGGCGCCATGCTGGCCGCCGTGGGCGGGGTGCTGATTGCGCTGGCCGTGGGCAAGCTCAACCCGTTCATCGGCTTTCTGGTGGGCATCAAGGCGTTTACGGCAGCGGTGCTGGGCGGCATTGG
>ERZ724504.1319-NODE-1319-length-13754-cov-3.629024_pt1 | contig 13754 bp, 10 predicted proteins | sample MGYA00376037_ERZ724504 | MGnify/ENA primary metagenome ERZ724504 (study PRJEB28724, sample SAMN07190888) | wastewater metagenome | isolation source: influent of sewage treatment plant in Hong Hong | place: USA: Christiansburg, Virginia | collected 2016-03-01 ... | reverse complement strand
ATCCTCAGGCAGCACCGGGGCGAAGAGCTTGATCGCCGAACGCAGGCGGCGCAGCGCGACGCGGGCCTGGTGGACGTATTCCGGGTCCTTGCTGGTGATCAGGCCGCGCTCGTTGCGCTGGAAATGTTCGAGGCAACCGAGTGCGATGGTGCGGAAGGCGGCGACCGGCGTCAGCTCGGGGTCGAAGGCGGCCGTCCTGGCTTTGAACGGCGTGTCGGGCAGGCCGGCGAAGAGGGCGTAGCCGCGCTCGGCCTTGCTCGCCACGGCGGGGCGCAGGTCGAGCGTGTTCTGCAGTTCGCGAGTCAGGCCGAAGATGTCGGCGACGTGGCCGCTAATCAGTTCGAGCTCGACCTCGCAGATCGGCGCCTTGCGGCCTTCGGTCTGGATGCTGCCGCGGTCGACCCCCAATTCGATCATGGATTCACCGAACGGTACGTGCCAGATGGTGCGCCAGAAATCTGTGGTGAACACCGGCCGCATTTGCGGTGCGGCATTTTCAAGGAAGACCTTGAGTTCGGGGTTGTCGACGTGGCTGAAGTCGAGTTCGCCCGGGTGGGCCGGCGCTTCCCACTCGCTGCGCATGGCCAGGCCGCCGCTGGCCGGCTCGGCGGATTTGACGGTGAGCATCCAGTGCCAGCCCTTCTTGCGAAAGCGCATGGCCACCCGGCGCTGGTGCAGGTCGAGGTCCGGAGTGTCGTAATAGGTATTGAGCAGGTGCTGGCGCTGCGGCTTGATACCGGCGAGTAGCGGGTGCGCCGGCAACTGTCGTGCCACCTGCGGGGTCAACTGAAGCTTGAGCTCGATTTCCGTCGCCATGAATGAACCGTACCGTCGATAAGTATGCTGGGATTATAGGCGGTGATCGATGCCGGTGATACCTCAGGCCGCGATGCGGTCGTCGGCGCGCGATAGTGGCGCGCAGGCCACGTTCTTCTTGATGAATGTCAGAAATCTCACATTCAAGGGAGGGTGGGCTCGCTATAATCCGCCAAACTTTTCCAAAGCAACGGCAATGAGCCCCCAAAAACTCCTCTCGATTCTTTTGCTTGCAGCGCTGCCGGCGCTGGGCTTGGCGCAGGACATGACGTTTACGGGCGATGACCCGACTCGCGAAACCGTCAGAAACATCGCTCAGCGGGCGATTCTCAATAATCCGGAAGTCAATGCCAAGTGGTATGCCTTCAAGGCCTCGGTCGACGAGACCGATGTCGCGCGTGGCGGTTTCTTTCCACGGGTCGACCTGATTGCCGGCGCCGGTCGCGAATATCTGAAGCAACCGTTGTTCAGCGGCTCGAAAACAACGCAAGAAGGTTACTACGACCGCAATGGCTGGCTGATCAGCCTCAACCAGATGCTGTTCGATGGCTTCGCCACGCGCAATGAAGTCAAGCGCCTGAACAAGGCACAGCTGGTCCGCTATTACGAACTGCTGGACGCGATCGAGAATGTCACCCTCGAAGCCATGCGCGCCTATCTCGATGTGCTGCGTTACCGCTTCCTGGTCGACCTCGCCGAAGACAATTATGTCCAGCACCGCGCGACCTTCGAGCAACTGGTGCGCCGCACCCAGTCCGGCGTCGGCCGCCGCGTCGACCTCGAGCAGGCGGCCAGCCGCCTGGCGCTCGCCGAAGTCAACCTGACGACCGAGACGGCCAACCTGCACGACGTGACGGCGCGCTACCAGCGCCTGATCAATGAAGCCCCGCCGCGCGTCCTCTTCCCGCCAGCGCTGGTTGGTCGGGCCTTGCCAGGCAGCCAGAAGGCCGCGCTCGAGAAGATGTTCATCAAGAACCCGGCGCTGCTTGCGGCGCAGGAGAACATCGAGGCCGCCGAGTTCGACATCGCCGTGCGCCGCGCTGCCTACCTGCCGCGCCTCGATTTCCGCGCCCGCGCCGACAATTCGGAAAACACCCTGGGCATCATCGGCGACCGCGTCAATAACGTGGCCGAACTGGTCGTCACCTACAACCTGTTCAACGGTGGCTCCGACCGCGCCCGCGAGCGCCAGTACATGGAACGCCGCAACATCGCCATCGAGCTGCGCGACAAGTCCTGCCGCGATACCCGGCAGACGCTGTCCATCGCATTCAACGACGTGCAGCGCCTGCGCGACCAGGTCTCCTTCCTCAATACCCAGGTCGGCCTCGTCGAAAAGACCCGCGATGCCTACCGCGACCAGTTCAACGTCGGCCAGCGCACGTTGCTCGACCTGCTCGACACCGAAAACGAACTGCTCTCCGCCAAGCGGGCGGCGATCAACGCCGACTCGGACCTGACACTGGCCTATGTCCGGGTCTATGCCGGCATGGGCATCCTGGCCGAAGGCTTGCGCCTGAAGCGGCCTGACATGGAAGCCCCCGATCCGGAAGATTTGTCCTCGGTGCCGGCCAGCACCTCGTGCCAGCCCGAGCCGATCAAGGCACCCGGGATCGACCGCGAGGCGCTCAATGCCCGCGCGCTGGCCCTGCTTGAAACCAACCGCACGGCATTTACGCCGCAGGCCGCGTCGGTGCTCGCGCCACAGCCGGCGACGGCGGCAGCGGCCGGTGCGGCCGCTCCCAGTGGGCCGCAGGGCGAGATATCCGACCAGATCAAGTTGTGGGCCGGCATGATCGCCAGAAAGGACTTCGCCGCTTACGAGAAGTTTTACGCGCCGGGCTTCGCGCCGGATGGCGGCCTCAGCCGCGCCGGGTGGGCGGAACGCCAGAAGGAACGCTTCGCGCAGGCTGGCGGCGTTCCATTGGGGGTGCAGAACATCAGGGTTCGCCTCGAAGGACTGGACCGGGCGACTGCGGAATTCACGCAGGATTACAACGATGAAATGCGCCGCGAGGCTACCCGCAAGACGCTGGACTTCGTCAAGGTCGGGAGCGTCTGGCAGATCAACCGTGAAACCTCGGCGCCGGCGGTGAAAAAATGAAAAACCAGTTGATGAATGGCTTGCGCAAGATGACGCAAAGACTCTCCGCAGTATCGCTGCTCGCAGCCCTTCTGGCGGTGGCGAATCCGGCGGCCGCCCAGGCGCCGGCCGACACTGAGCTTGGTCCGACGCTGAGCCGCATCGCGCAGGACGGGACCATCTACCTTGGCTTCCGGGAATCGGCGATGCCGTTTTCCTATGTGATTCCCAACTATGGCGGCGCCCAGCGCGACGCGATCACCGGCTATTCCTGGGATGTCTGCCGGAAAATCGCCGATGCCGCCCAGGCACGCCTCGGCAAGCCGGTCAAGGTTAACGGGGTGACGATGACGGCCAATGGGCGGATCATGATGGTCAAGATCGGCATGGCCGACATCGAGTGCGGGGCGATGACCAACAACGTGGCCCGCCAGAAACTGGTGGCGTTCAGTGACACCATTTACATTGCCGAGGTCAAGGTGATGGTGCGCAAGGACAGCGGCATCCGCTCGCTGGGCGACTTGGGTGGCAAGCGCGTGGTGACCACGCTGGGGACGACCGCCGACCGGCTGGTCAAGCAGTTGGCCGCGACCCGCGCCTTGAGCCTGACCTACCTGATCGGGCGTAGCCACGGCGAGTCGATGGCGCTGATGAACAGTGGCAAGGCAGATGCCTATGTCGGCGACGACGCGATCATCGCCGCGCAACGCGCGGAGTCCAAGCTCAAGGATCAATTCATTTTCCTCGACGAAGCGCTGGCGACGGAACCCTACGGGCTGATGCTGCCCAAGGACGATCCGCAGTTCAAGAAATTCGTCGATAGCGTGCTGGTCGGCCTGATGCAGAGCGGCGAACTCGCCAGGATCTACGACAAGTGGTTCATGAGCCCGATTCCGCCGAAGGACATAAATCTGCAGATGCCGATGACGGAGAAACTCAAGGCGGCGATCGCCAACCCGAACGACACGCCGGTGAACTAGACGCGGTGGCAGACGGAAAAAAGGCCATGCAGCAATGCATGGCCTTTTTTGCTTTGCGGGCCGCTCAGGCGCCGAGCTTCGGGTTGAGCGTGTAGGTGCCGGTGAGGCTGGCTTCGGCCAGCACGTGGCCGAAAATGGCGGCACGCACCTCGGGGCCGCCGAAGCGGCCGCTCACCGGCAACTGGTCGATATTCAGCGCATAGACGGTGAACACGTAGTGATGGATGATCTCATCGTTCCACGGCGGGCAGGGGCCGTCGTAGCCGTGGTAGTCGCCGCGCATGTCATTGTCGCCGGCGAACCAGTCGGTGTAGTTGTTGATCCCCTGGCGCGCCCCGTACGGGGCCTGCGGGCCGGGTTTGCCGCGCGGCGTCACGTCGTCGCTGAATTCGCCCTCTTTCAGCACGTTGACCGCAACCGGCAGGTCAATCAGCACCCAGTGGAAAAAATCGACGCGCGGCAGCGATGCTGGCACGCCACGCCCTTCCTGGTTGACGTCGTCGCCCTTGCTCGGGACGTCGGGGTCATGGCAGATGACGGCGAACGAGCGGGTGCCGGCCGGCGCGCCGGACCACGCCAGTTGCGGGTTGCGGTTGCTGCCCAGGCAGACGTGGTGGTCGGGGTTGGGGATGCAGAAGGCGAATTCGCCGGGAATCTTCTGCCCGTCGGCAAAGCTCGTACTGGTCAGTTTCATTGAATCAATCTCCTTCGGTCAGGCGGCCCGCCGTTTGAAGTCTCCGGGGCGGAAGCCGAGAACCCATAGTGTAGCGAAATAGGCGCCGCCGCCAACCCCTACCAGCATGCCTAGGCGACGGAGGCGCTCGGGCAGCGGGTAGGTCAGCCACGCTGCATCGCTGCCGCTGGCGAACCACAGCGCACCGCCCATGACGGCCAGCGCGACGAGCAACTTGAGCGAGAACCCGGCCCAGCCCGGCTGCGGATGATAGACCTCGTGCCGGCGCAGGCCGCGGTAGAGCAGCGCGGCGTTGAGGCAGGCGGCCAGCCCGATCGACAGCGCCAGCCCGGCATGCTGCAGCCAGCTGATGAAGGCGAGGTTCATGGCCTGCGTGAAGGCGAGCGAAATGAGGGCGATCTTGACCGGCGTGCGGATGTTCTGGCGTGCGTAGAAGCCGGGGGCCAGCACCTTGACCAGGATCAGCCCGACCAGGCCAATGCTGTAGGCGACCAGGGCGTCGCGTGTCTGGAATACATCGTTGCCGGTAAACGCGCCGTGGTGGAACAGCGTGGCGATCAGCGGCACGGCGAGCACGGCGAGGGCCAGCGCGGCCGGCGCGGCGAGGAGCAGGGTCAGGCGCAGGCCCCAGTCGAGCAACTTGGAGTATTCGAGGTGGTTGGCGCTGGCGTGGTACTTGGAGAGCGAAGGCAGCAGGATGGTGCCGAGCGCGACGCCGAGCATGCCGGATGGAAATTCCATCAGGCGGTCGGCGTAGTAGAGCCAGGAGACGCTGCCGTTCTTGAGGAAGGAGGCGAAAATGGTGTTGATCAGCAGGCTGATCTGCGACACCGAGACGCCGACCAGCGCCGGCCCCATGAGGGTCAGGATACGCCGTACGCCGGGGTCGGCCCAGGCGGCCCGCCAGTCGAGCGAGGGTCGCGGCAGCATGGCGATGCGGCGCAGCGCGGGAATCTGGATCGCCAGTTGCAGGACGCCGCCGAGGAAGACCGCCCAGGCCAGCGCGAGGACCGGCGGCTCGAAATACGGCACGGCGAACAGCGCCATGGCGATGAAGGCCACGTTGAGCAGCACCGGCGTGAACGCGGGTAGCGCGAAACGGCTCATGGTGTTGAGGATGCCGCCGGCGAGCGCGACCAGCGACATGAAAAAGATGTAGGGGAAGGTGATGCGGGTGAGAGTGACGGTCAGCTCGAACTTGCCGGCGTCGGCGGCAAAGCCGGGCGCCGAGATCCAGACCAGCACGGGCGCGGCGGCGACGCCGATGGCGGTGACGGCGAACAGCGCGAGCGACAGGATGCTGGTCACGTGGTCGATCAGCAGAAGGGTTTCGCGGTCGCCGCGCTTGTTCTTGTATTCTCCGAGGATCGGCACGAAGGCTTGCGAGAAGGCGCCCTCGGCAAACATCCGGCGCAGCAGGTTGGGGAGCTTGAAGGCGACGAAGAAGGCGTCGGTCGCCATGCCGGCGCCGAAGCTGCGGGCAATGACGAAATCGCGGACGAAACCGAGGATGCGCGAGAGCAGCGTCATGCCGCTGACCGTGGCGAGGGCGCGAAGAAGATTCATGGGTCTTAAGCGTTGCCTGTAGGGCGGCAGGAAAGCTATAATTCTACGCTCTGTTGCCGGTGTAGCTCAGTTGGTAGAGCAGCGCATTCGTAATGCGAAGGTCGTAGGTTCGACTCCTATCTCCGGCACCACACATCAAAAGGCCTGCGCTTGCGCAGGCCTTTTTCATGTCTTCTGCCTTCCGCGAAGACGAAACCGCCATGCCGGGAGGGTTGTTTACACGACGCGATGGGGGTAAGGTTCCGGTTGACGCTCACAGGAACAAGAAAATGACCAGAGACTACGAAGCCACGCAGCCATTGCGCGCCGACATCGATGCGCTCGCCGAGCCCTTGGTCATCGAATTCGGGACGTCGTGGTGCGGCCACTGCATGGCGGCGCAAGCGCCGATCGCAAGCGCCATGGCGGAATATCCGGCGCTGCGTCACCTGAAGGTCGAGGATGGCCCGGGGCGTGCGCTGGGCAGATCGTTTCGCGTCAAGTTGTGGCCGACGCTGGTCTTCATGGCCGGCGGTCAGGAGGTGGCGCGTCTGGTGCGGCCGGCGAGCGCCGCGGAGATTACCGGTGCGCTGCGCCGGATCGCCGGTCCGTCTTCGTGAACAGCGGCTTTCCGCCATGACTGGCGCCGGGAGGGGAGCATGTCCGACCACCAGCTGATCACACTGTCGCGCGCGGCGCGCCTGATCGGCGTCATCCGCGGCGAGCTGCAGAAAAAGATACAGCAGGGCGAGCTGCATGCCTTCGACGGCATGATCAGCATCGACGACCTGTTGTTCACCTACCCCAGGGCGCAGCTGGATGACGATGTCGAATACCGGCGCGTGTCGCAGATCAAGGAAAAGGCTTTCGGCAAGCGCATCTACGAGCGGGCGATGCCGGACGTGGACACCCTGGCGGCACGGGTGACCGAGTTGAGCAAGGAACTGGCGATCAGCCAAAGCCAGGTCAGGCAGTTCAGGCACTTGCTGGATCGCCTTCACGACAAGCTGAAGAAAGTCGGAGAGCAAGCGGATGGCGATGTGCCGGGCGCCCTCAAGGGATTGATCGACTGGCTGGGAGACGAAGCGATGGCGACGCAGGAACCGGATTACCCCAACCCGCTGGCGGTGCGCGACAACCTGCTGCGCGTCATGGCGGCGCATGTCACGGTGCTGCCGAGCGGGCACGATTTCTTCATCGACGGCCCGGATACGCTGCTCGAAGGCGCTCTGCGCTCCGGTGTGCCGCTCAATTACGGGTGCAGCGGCGGCAACTGCGGCTTGTGCAAGGCGAAAATCGTCGCCGGGCAGGTCAAGAAGACGCGCCACCATGATTACGTCCTGAGCGAATCGGAGAAGTCCCAGGGCTATGTGCTCCTGTGCTCGAATACCGCCGTCACCGATGTCGAGGTCGAGGCGCCGGTGGCGGGCGGGGTGCAGGACATTCCCTACCAGGAGGTCGCCGCCAAGGTGAAGTCGGTAGACCTGCTCAACCAGAACATGGCGCTGCTGCACCTGCAGACGCCGCGCTCGACACGACTGCGATTTCTCGCCGGTCAGTCGGTGACGCTCAGGGTGGGCGATGCCTTCACGGCCGGGCTGCCGGTCGCCAGTTGCCCGTGCGACGACCGCAACATCCTGTTCCATGTGCGGCGGATGCCGGGCAATCTGTTCGCGGATTACGTGTTCGACCGGCTCAAGCCCGGTGAGGTCGTCGCCATCGAAGGCCCCGAGGGCGAGTTCGTCCTGCAGGAAAAAATCACGCGGCCGCTGTACTTCTTCGCCTTCGACACCGGCTTCGCGCCGGTCAAGAGCCTGATCGAGCACGCCATGTCGCTGGAGCCCGAGGAGACGATCAATCTTTACTGGATCGGCTCCGGCGAGAACAGCATCTACCTGCCCAACGTCCCCCGCGCCTGGGCCGACGCGCTGGACAACTTCCGCTATACCCGGCTGGTCGCCGGGCACGACCTGTCGAACCTGACACAACTGCGCGAGGCTGCCCTGCGGACCATGCTCGAAGAAATCATCAACGCGCATCCGGAGGTCGCCGACGGCGACCTCTATATCGCCGGGCCGGAGGCGGCGAGCCGGGTTGCCGAGAACTTCTTCCTCGGCCTCGGCCTGCCCAAGACGCGCGTCTTCCTCGCCTTCAGCTGACTACGGTGCCCTGGGGCAAAAGGCTCACCTGGCCTGCCACTTCATCGTCGCCACCGAGCCGCCGACGATGCCGGCGACGGCGATGAACGAACCCAGGGCGAGGGTCGAGACGCCGGTGAGGCCCTGGCCGACGGTACAGCCCATGGCAGTGACGCCGCCGAAGCCCATCAGCACGCCGCCCGTCAACTGGTTGCGCAGGTCCTCGAACGAGGCGAATCCTTCCCAGTGGAACTGGCGCGAGGTGATGGCATGGAGGAGCGAGCCGAGGACGACACCGAGGATGGTGGCGATGCCGAAGGTCACGCGCAGCGACTTGTCGGTCCATAGCATCAGCATTTCGAGGCTGTAGGCCGTCGGTGCGACGAAGCTGAGCGATTCGATGGTCCGCGAATTGGTCGCGAAATAGGTCATTTCCAGCGTATCCGGATTCTCGGCAAAGCCGATGTGGCCGGTCAGGTACCAGCCGGCGGTGACCAGCAGGCCGATGATCGTGCCGCCGATCCACTGTTCCGGGCTGGCGCGGAAGCGGGCGTCCTTGAACACGAAGACCAGCAGGCCGGCAACCACGACGCCGGCGGTGGCGAGCAACGCCGATTTCGCCGGCATGCCGGCGAGCCGCGCCAGCAGGTCGGCAAGGCTCTGGCTCTGCATGCCCATGCCCGAGAGGTCGATGGCCACGGGGTCGAGATAGCTGGAACGGAGCTGGCCGAACAGGCCCTTGAGCGTCATGTAGGCCGAGATGGCGAGGAAGACGAGGACGACCAGCGAGCGCACGCTGCCGCCGCCGAGACGCAGCAGGTTCTTGTTGGCACAGCCGCCGGCGATGGTCATGCCGATGCCGAACAGTGTGCCGCCGAGTAGCAGCGACAGCCAGGGCAGCACCGGGCGCTGGTACACCGACTTGGTCAGGTCGACCAGGTCGAGATAGGAAAGCAGGCTGGTACCGGCCATGGCCACGGCAATCGCCAGCAGCCACATGCGCATGCGGCCCCAGTGTTCCATGTTGACCACGTCGGAAATCGCACCCATGGTGCAGAAATTCGATTTGGCGGCGACGAAGCCGAGCACCAAGGACAGGCCGAAGCCACCCCAGACGACCCAGGCTGCCAGATCTGCGGATTCACTCATGCGACCCCCTCGCAAAAGAGACTTGGATGAAAAATTCGGGCGATTTTTCGCAAGTATCTATGCGGATTGGAGAATTAGTCAATCCTGATTTTAGGCGGGAGGATACGCGCCGCTGCTTCGCCGGCATGCGGCGATTTGTTACCGGGCGCCTCAGGCGCTGGCGGTGACCATGTGCAGCTTGGCGAAGGCGAACAGTTCGAGGCGGCTCGACAGGCCGAGCTTGGCGTAGATCGAATTGAGGTGGTTGCGCAGCGTGTTCTCGCTGATCTCGAGGCGCTGGGCGATGACCCGGCCGTTGGCCGACGCGTCCTTGGCGATCTCGGCGACCGTCTGCCGTTCACGCCGGGTCAGGCTGGCAATCCTGAGCTGGTCGGGTGTTTCGAACTCGGCCTTGGTGCGCTGGGCGAGATGCAGAAAAATCCGGCTGGTGGCGGCACGGTCGATCCAGAACTCGCCCTCATGAACCTTTTCGAACGCCTTGAGCAGCGCCTCCACCGGTTCTCCCTTGGCGACGACGCCGCGGGCGCCGGCGAGGATCGCGCTGTCGTGCAGCGAAACGTCGCGCGAGGCGGTCAGCGCCAGCACGCGCGCCGGGGAGATGGCGCACAGTTCGGCAATCGAATCGACACGAATGTCGCCATCCAGGTCGACCAGAATGACATCGACCGGCGTTTCGTAGATGAGCTTGGTGGCCGCGACGGCGTCCACGGCCGAGCCGGCCAGCTCAATGCGCGGGCCGTGGCCGAGTACCAGTTTCTCGAGTCCCCACATGACAATCTGGAGATCATTGACCAGCATGACGCGGATCGGGCGGGCGTTGGGATTTCGCATGGGGTAATCGGGTTCGGTGAAGGCTGGTTCAGAAAGTAGTACTTTTATACTACGTGCCATGGTGCAAATCTAGTAGGTGATGCTGGAAAATTTCACGGTCGCCGGCAAAAAGTCCAGGGTTTCTGAACTTTTCCGCTTCAGGTTAATATTGCGAGCCGTTCCATAGGCCGCGTCTGGCGCGGCGCAGGGGCAATAATCACGGATTGTGGAGAAAGTGAATGGAAATCAAGGACAAGGTTTTTCTGGTGACGGGTGCGGGTTCGGGCCTTGGGGCGGCGACGGCGCGCAACCTGATCGATGGCGGCGCGAAGGTGGTGCTGGCGGATGTCAACCGTGAGGCGGGCGAGTCTCTGGCGGCCGAACTTGGCGCCAATGCGCGCTTCGTCGAAACCGACGTTACCAGTGAGGCGAGCGCGGTCAACGCCATCAATACGGCGATTTCCGCCTTCGGCGGCCTGCACGGGCTGGTCAATTGCGCCGGCGTCGGCCCGGCCGAGAAGGTGGTCGGGCGCGAAGGGCCGCACCGGCTGGAAAGCTTCGTGCGGACGATCAACATCAACCTGGTCGGCACCTTCAACATGATCCGTCTCGCCGCCGAGGCGATGATGAAGGGTGAGCCGGATGCCGGCGGCGAGCGTGGCGTGATCGTCAATACAGCGAGCGTGGCCGCCTTCGAAGGGCAGCTGGGGCAGGCGGCCTATGCCGCGTCGAAGGGCGGCATCGTCGCCATGACACTGCCAGTGGCCCGCGAACTGGCACGGAGCGGCATCCGCTGCCTGACCATCGCCCCCGGCATCTTCGAAACCCCGATGCTGCTCTCGATGCCGCAGGAGGTCCAGGATTCTCTCGGAAAGATGGTGCCGTTCCCGTCGCGCCTCGGCAAGCCGGCAGAATTCGCCGCACTGGTCAGGCACATCGCCGAGAATTCCTACCTGAACGGCGAGGTGATCCGCCTCGACGGCGCAATCCGCATGGGTGCCAAATAATCTATACTGCGCCTCCGCCCTGGACACGAAAGGCGCTGCGGCGCCTTTTTTCATTTGCATGCCTGACGTTCCCTGTTATCACTGCGGCCAGCCAATTCCTGAGGATCTCGACCTGTCGGTCGAGATCAGCGGGCAGCCCCGTGCGATGTGTTGTTACGGGTGCGAGGCGGTGGCGCGTTCGATCGTCGCCAATGGGCTCGCCGACTACTACCGCAGCCGCGACGCCTTGCCCGAGTCGCCGCGCGAAGCGATGCCGGCCATCCTCGAGCAACTGGCGCTCTACGATCACGCGGATTTCCAGAAGAGCTTCGTCAAGTCGCTCGGCGCCAGCGAGCGCGAGGCCTCGCTGCTCCTCGAGGGCATCACCTGCGCTGCCTGCATCTGGCTCAACGAGCAGCATGTCGGCAAGTTGCCGGGGGTGACGGCGGTCGATATCAACTATGCGACGCGTCGCGCCCGGGTGCGCTGGGACGATGCGCGGGTCAAGCTGTCCGACATCCTCGCCGCGATCGCCGCCATCGGCTACCGCGCCTACCCCTACGACGCGGCGAAGAACGAGGAAATCTCGCGCAATGAGCGGCGTGATGCCTTGTGGCGGCTGTGGGTGGCCGGTTTCGGCATGATGCAGGTGATGATGTACGCGATCCCGGTCTATCTGGCCGAGGGCGACATGACGGCCGACATCGAGAGCCTGATGCGTTGGGCCAGCCTGCTGCTGACGCTGCCGGTGGTCTTCTATTCCGCTTCCCCGTTCTTCCGCAATGCCTGGCGCGATCTCAAGCTGCGCCGGGTCGGCATGGACGTGCCGGTGGCGCTTGGCGTCGGCGCCGCCTTTCTGGCGAGCTGCTGGGCGACGCTGATCCAGGACGGTACGGTGTATTTCGATTCGGTCACCATGTTCGTCTTCTTTCTGCTCGGCGGGCGTTTCCTCGAAATGACCGCGCGCCAGAAGGCGGTCAGCGTCACCGAGGCGCTGGCCAAGTTGCTGCCGGCCTTCGCTCAAATCATGCCCAATTTCCCGGTCGACCGCAGCACCGAGCAGTGCGTGGTCGCCGACCTTCACCCCGGCGATATTGTGCTGGTGCGACCGGGCGATATCGTGCCGGCCGACGGCAAGGTTGTCGAAGGCGTGAGTTCGGCCAACGAGGCGCTGCTCACCGGCGAGAGCCGGCTGGTGCCGAAGGCGCCCGGAATGCCGGTGACCGGTGGCTCGGTGAATGCGGAAAGCCCGCTCGTCGTGCGCATCGAGCAGGTGGGCGAGGGCACGCGCCTGTCGGCGATCATCCACCTGATGGAGCGCGCGGCGGCCGAGAAGCCGCGCATCGTCGAACTCGCCGACCGCATCGCCAGCTATTTCGTTGCTGCGCTGCTGGTGGTCGCCGTTGTGGTCGCCGTCGGCTGGTACTTCATCGACCCGTCCAAGGCGTTGTGGATCACGGTCTCGGTCCTCGTTGTGACCTGTCCGTGTGCGCTGTCGCTGGCGACGCCGATCGCCCTGACGGTGGCGGCCGGGGCGCTGGCCAAGGATGGCTTGCTGGTGACGCGCGGGCACGCCATCGAAACGCTGGCGCGGGCCACGCATTTCGTGTTCGACAAGACCGGGACGCTGACCAGTGGCCGGATGCGTCTTGTCGACCTGCTGCCGACCGGCGCCCTGTCGCGCGAAGAGTGCCTGTTAATCGCTGCCGCCCTCGAGCAGGCTTCCGAGCATCCGGTGGGCCTGGCCTTGCGCGCCGCCGCGGCCGGCCTTGAGCTTCCGGCTGCGGGTAACGCGCTGAGCGAGGCAGGGCAGGGTATCGAGGGGGAAATTGGCGGTTGCCGCTACCGCATCGGGCGCCCGGACTATGCGCTGGGCCTGGCCGCGGGCGGCTTGCCGCAAACCGCCGTGACCTGGCTGGAGAGCGGCGACACTGTTGTCGTGCTCGGCGACATGACCGGCTGTCTCGGGCTGTTCAGGTTGGGCGATGAACTGCGTCCCGAGGCGCGGCCGCTGATAGACGCCTTGCAGGTGGCCGGCAAGCAGGTCGTGCTGCTTACCGGCGATTCGCCCTCGGTCGCGCAGCGCGTGGCGAAGACGCTGGGCATCGCCGACGTCCGGGCCGGGGTCACGCCGCAGGGCAAGCACGATTGCGTGCGCGCCCTGCAGGCTGGCGGGGCGGTGGTGGCGATGGTCGGCGACGGGGTGAACGATGCGCCTGTCCTTGCCCAGGCCCAGGTTTCGGTGGCTATGGGCGGCGGCGCCCAACTCGCGCGAACCCAGGCGGATTTCATCCTGCTTTCCGAGAATCTCGATCACCTGCGTCGCGGCCTGTTGCGCGGCCAGAAGACCCTGAGGGTCATCCGGCAGAACCTTTGGTGGTCGTTTGCCTACAATTTCGTCGCCCTGCCGCTGGCGATCGCAGGTTTCGTGACGCCCTGGCTGGCCGGCATCGGCATGTCGGCCAGTTCGCTGCTGGTGGTTCTCAACTCATTGCGCATACAGCGCCTGGATACGGACTGATGGAAATCCTCTACCTGCTCATTCCCCTGTCG
>ERZ724504.1311-NODE-1311-length-13771-cov-8.065981_pt1 | contig 13771 bp, 9 predicted proteins | sample MGYA00376037_ERZ724504 | MGnify/ENA primary metagenome ERZ724504 (study PRJEB28724, sample SAMN07190888) | wastewater metagenome | isolation source: influent of sewage treatment plant in Hong Hong | place: USA: Christiansburg, Virginia | collected 2016-03-01 ... | reverse complement strand
TGGAACTGCTGCACAAACTGCACGACGAGCTGAAATACGACAGCCTCGACGCCCTCACCGCCGGCATCGCCCGCGACTGCGCCGATGCGCGTGCGTGGTTCGCCGCCCACGCCGAAACCCGCCGCCAGACCACGCGCGACCGAATTTGACGCGTTGGCGCCGCCCGCCGCCAACATCCTCCCACCCCTTCACGGCCCGCCGGGCGCTTTGGCGTCTGGCGCCCAGCCTGCCCCCGCACTCCCCCCGAAGCATTCGCCATGTCCGACACGCAAAACACCAGCCCCGCCGCTGCCGACTACCGCAGCACCCTGAACCTGCCCGACACCCCCTTCCCCATGCGCGGCGATCTGCCCAAGCGTGAGCCCGGCTGGGTCAAGGAATGGAACGACACCGGTCTGTACAAACGCCTGCGCTCGGCCCGCCAGGGCGCGCCCAAGTTCATCCTGCACGACGGCCCGCCCTACGCCAACGGCCAGATCCACATGGGCCACGCCGTCAACAAAATCCTGAAGGACATGATCGTCAAGGCGCGCCAGCTGGAGGGCTTTGACGCGCTGTACGTGCCCGGCTGGGACTGCCACGGCCTGCCCATCGAAAACGCCATTGAAAAGAAACATGGCCGCAACCTCAGCCGCGACGACATGCAGGCCAAAAGCCGTGCCTACGCCACCGAACAAATCGCGCAGCAAATGGCCGACTTTCAACGCCTGGGCGTGCTGGGCGAATGGGACAACCCCTACAAAACCATGAATTTCGCCAACGAGGCGGGCGAAATCCGCGCCTTCAAGCGCGTCATCGAGCGCGGCTTTGTCTACCGTGGCCTGAAACCCGTCTATTGGTGCTTTGACTGCGGCAGCTCGCTGGCCGAGTTTGAAATCGAGTACCAGGACAAGCAAAGCCAGACGCTGGACGTTGCCTTCAAAGCCCACGACAAAGCGCAGCTGGCCGCCGCCTTTGGCCTGCCCGCGCTGGGCAAAGACGCCTTTGCCGTCATCTGGACGACCACCGCCTGGACGATTCCGGCCAACCAGGCGCTCAACCTCAACCCCGAGCTGCCCTACGCGCTGGTCGATACCGAACGCGGCCTGTTCATCGTCGCCGCCACGCTGGTCGAGTCCTGCATGAAGCGCTGGGGCATGGACAGCTTTACGGTGCTGGCCACCGTGGCCGGTGAAAAGCTGGGTGGCCTGGAGTTCCAGCACCCGCTGTACGACGTGGCCAGCGAGGATGGCAGCTACGGCTACCAGCGCCTGTCGCCCGTGTACCTGGCCGACTACGCCACCGCCAGCGATGGCACCGGCATCGTGCATTCGGCGCCCGCCTACGGGGTGGACGACTTCAACTCCTGCGTAGCGCACGGCATGAAGTACGACGACATCCTCAACCCGGTGCAGGGCAACGGCTGCTACGCCCCCGACTTTGCGCTGTTTGGCGGCCAGCACATCTGGAAAGCCTGCCCGGTCATCATCGAGACACTGCGCACGGCCAACCGCCTGATGGCCACCGAGACCATCACCCACAGCTACCCGCACTGCTGGCGCCACAAAACGCCGGTGATCTACCGCGCCGCCGCCCAGTGGTTCATCCGCATGGACGAGGGCGAGGGCGTGTTCACCACCGACAAAGCCCCCGAGACACTGCGCCAGACCGCCCTCAAGGCCATTGAGCACACCGGCTTCTACCCTGAAAACGGCAAGGCCCGCCTGAAAGACATGATTGCCAACCGGCCCGACTGGTGCATCTCGCGCCAGCGCAGCTGGGGCGTGCCCATCCCGTTCTTTTTGCACAAAGACTCGGGCGAACTGCACCCGCGCACCATGGAAATCCTGGACCAGGCCGCCAACATCGTCGAGCAAGGCGGCATCGAGGCCTGGAGCCGCGTCAGCGTCGAAGACATTCTGGGCTTTGATGATGCGCCGCACTACACCAAGAGCACCGACATCCTGGAAGTGTGGTTCGACTCTGGCTCCACCTTCAGCCATGTGCTGCGCGGCACGCACCCCGGCGTACACCACGACAGCGGCCCCGAGGCCGACCTCTACCTCGAAGGCCACGACCAGCACCGGGGCTGGTTCCACAGCTCGCTCTTGCTGGCATCGGCGCTGGAAGGCCGCGCGCCCTACCGCGGCCTGCTGACGCACGGCTTCACGGTGGACAGCCAGGGCCGCAAGATGAGCAAGTCGCTGGGCAACGGCATCGACCCGCAAGACATCAACAAAAAGCTGGGCGCCGAAATCATCCGCCTGTGGGTGGCCGCCTCTGACTACTCGGGCGACATTGCCGGCGACGACAAAATCCTGGCCCGCGTGGTCGATGCCTACCGCCGCATCCGCAACACGCTGCGCTTTTTGCTCGCCAACGTCAGCGACTTTGACCCGGCCCAGGACGCCGTGCCGTTCGACCAGCTGCTGGAAATCGACCGCTACGCCCTGACGCGCGCCGCGCAGCTGCAAGACGACATCCTGGCGCACTACAAGGTGTATGAGTTCCACCCCGTGGTCGCCAAGCTGCAGCTGTACTGCTCGGAAGACCTGGGCGGCTTCTACCTCGATGTGCTCAAAGACCGCCTCTACACCACCGCGCCCAAGAGCCTGGCGCGGCGCAGCGCCCAGACCGCACTGCACCAGATCACGCACGCCATGCTGCGCTGGATGGCGCCGTTCCTGAGCTTCACCGCCGAAGAAGCGTGGAAGATTTTTGGCGGCTCCGAATCCATCTTTGTCGAGAAATTCCAGGCCCTCGGCCAGCCCGACGATGGCCTGCTGGCCAAGTGGGAGCGCATCCGCGCCATCCGCGATGTGGTCAACAAAGACATTGAAGCGCTGCGGGCGGCCGGCCAGGTGGGCGCCTCGCTGCAAGCCAACGTGGTGCTGACCGTACCGCCCGAAGACTACGCGCTGCTGTCCAGCCTGGGCGATGACCTGAAGTTCGTGTTCATCGTATCCACTATCAATTTGGTAGCTGGTAGCGCCCTGCACACGGGGGTTACAGCCAGTTTAGACACTAAATGTGAGCGCTGCTGGCACTACCGCGATGATGTGGGCCAAGATGCCGCCCACCCCACCCTCTGTGGCCGCTGCACCAGCAACCTGCACGGCAGCGGCGAAGTACGGACGCATGCGTAAATGGCCCGCAACGACTTTTCTGGCAGAAAAAGCGCTCGCCTCTGGCCCTGGCTGGGCTGGGCGCTGCTCATCCTCATCGCTGACCAGCTCACCAAAACGCTGATCCTGGGCGCCTACCAGCTGGGCGATGCCACGCCCATCACCAGCTTTTTCAACATCGTGCGGGCGCACAACACGGGGGCGGCGTTCTCGTTTCTGTCGGATGCCGGGGGCTGGCAGCGCTGGCTGTTCACCGGCTTTGGCGTGGCAGCGGCGCTGTTCATCCTGTGGCAACTGCGCCAGCACCCGGAGCAAAAGCTGTTTGCCTTTGCGCTGGCCAGCATCCTGGGCGGCGCCGTGGGCAACGTCATCGACCGCATGGTGCACGGCTACGTGGTGGATTTTCTGGACTTTTACTGGGGCCGCTCGCACTTTCCGGCCTTCAACGTGGCCGATGCGGCCATCACGGTGGGCGCCGCCTGCCTGATCCTGGACGAGCTGCTGCGCGTGCGCAACGCCCGCTAAAAGCCCGCGCTGGCCGCAATAGCGCACTGCCCAGTGCGCTATTGCCTGCCGGTGCCACCGCCAGGGGGCTGGGCCGCTATAGTGCCCGGCTCACCCATGAAGCATCTTCTCAATCTTTTGGCCGCAGTGGCACTGCTGGTCTGGGGCACCCAACTGGTGCGCACCGGCATCTTGCGCGTGTTTGGTGCCAGCCTGCGCCAGATCATTGCGCGCAGCGTGCGCACCCCCGTGACGGCAGCGCTCTCGGGCGTGGGCGTGACGGCGGTGGTGCAGTCGAGCACGGCCACGGCGCTGATCGTGTCCTCTTTTGTCGGCCAGGGCCTGATCGCGCTGCCTGCGGCGCTGGCCGTGATGCTGGGCGCAGACGTGGGCTCCAGCGTGATGGCAGTGGTGTTTTCGCTGGATTTGTCGTGGCTGTCGCCGCTGTGCATTTTTGTCGGCGTGGTGCTGTACGTGCCGCGCCCCGACACCACCGTGGGCCGCATGGGGCGCGTGTTCATCGGGCTGGGCCTGATGCTGCTGGCACTGCGCCTGATCACCGAGGCCACCACGGTGCTCACGCAGTCCGACACCGTGCGCGCGCTGCTGGGCGCACTGGCCAGCGATCTGGCCATGGAGCTGACCATGGGCGCGCTGCTGGCGCTGGTGTCGTACTCCAGCCTGGCCACGGTGCTGCTCACGGCCACGCTGGTGGGCTCGGGCGGCATCCCCGTCACTGTGGCGCTGGGCCTGGTGCTGGGCGCCAACCTGGGCAGCGGCCTGCTGGCCGTGCTGACCACACTGCGCGCCAACGTGGCCACGCGCCAGGTGCCGCTGGGCAACCTGATGTTCAAGATCACCGGCGTGGCGCTGATGGCCCCGTTGGCGGCGCCCTGGCTGCAATACATGCGCCCTTACGTGGCCAGCGATGCCACGCTGGTGGTGCTGTTCCACTTGGCCTTCAACTGCACCATGGCCGTGGTGTGCATCGGCCTGACCAAGCCAGTGGCGCGGCTGGTGGCGCACCTGCTGCCCGCTGAAGAAGCCAGCGCCACCGACACCCGGCCACACCACCTGGACGCCTCGGCGCTGGCCACGCCCTCGCTGGCCATTTCGTGCGCCGCCCGCGAGGCGCTGCACCAGGCCGACGTGGTAGAGACGATGTTGCAGGGCATCCACACCGTTTTGCGCACCGACGACCTCAAGCTCTCGCAAGACCTGCGCCGCCTGGACGACCAGGTGGACGGCCTGTACTCGGCCATCAAGTACTACATGACCAAAATCCCGCGCGAGGCGCTGGACGAGCGCGAGGGCCGGCGCTGGGCCGACATCATCGGCTTCACCATCAACATGGAGCAGGTGGCCGACACCATCGAGCGCATCCTGATCGACATTGAGGACAAAAAGATCAAGAAGGGCTTGCAGTTCTCTGAAGCGGGCATGGAAGAAATCAACGACCTGCACGCCCGCCTGATCGACAACCTGCGCCTGGCCATGAGCGTGTTCCTGAACGGCAGCGTGCGCGATGCGCAGAAGCTGCTTGAAGAAAAAGCCCGCTTTCGCGATCTGGAGCATGCGTATTCGGCCACCCACCTGGCGCGCTTGTCAGACAACTCGGTGCCCAGCATCGAGACCAGCTCGCTGCACATCGACCTGATCAGCGAGCTCAAACGCATCAACTCGCTGCTGTGCTCGGTGGCCTACCCCATTCTGGAATCGGCCGGTGCGCTGGCGCCCAACCGGCTGCGGGCGCTGGCCGACCAGGCTTGAGAAGCACCGCCCGCCAATCACAGGCCCAGAAACCCCGCAATCACCAGACCGGCTTCCAGCGTGAACAGGCCCTGGGCGACCTGCGCACGCACATCGGCCAACGGTAGCAGCGCGAACTCGTCCACCTCGCCATCCTGGTTCACGGGCGCCATGCCCTCGGGCACCACGGCGCTGAACCAGTCGATGCGTTCGACCATGTAGCCCGCGCCGCCGCCCTCGCTGCTGGGGCGGCTGAACAGCACATGGCCGCCGTGCGCTACATCGGCCAGGGCGCTCACGTGCAGCCCGGCCTCTTCCCAGGTCTCGCGCGCCAGGGCCTGGGGCAACGAGTCGGTAGCCGAGACCATGCCGCCCATCAGCGTGTCCCACAGGCCCGGGTCGTTGGGCTTGTTCAGCGACCGCTTTTGCACCCACATGCGACCGTCGGGCGCCAGGCCCACCAAATGCACGGCGCAGGTGGTGATGCCCAGCACGCGCACGGCGCCGCGCTCCACGGTGCCCACCACGTCGCCCTGGAGGTTGGTCACCGCCAGTTGCTCGTTGCGCCAGGGGCCGCACAGGTTTGCGTCGCGCAACGCTGCTGCCAGGGTGTTCAAGGCATCGGTGATGGCGCCGGGTGTGGCCTCGGAAAGCGCTTCGGGCGCCAGTTCCAGGCTCCACACAGGCACACCAGAATGCTCTCTATTTGATAGCTGGTAGCGCTTACCCCATAAGCGCTGGAGGCTGATTTGGCTTAAAACCCCCGCTGCCACCGACCCCACCACCTGCCCTGCCACCCGCAGCGCCTGGCGTGGCTGGCGGGCGGGCTGGTGCGCCCGTTGCCGCGCGCCCACCAGCCACTGGTTGAACGACAGACTTGGTTGCAACGCCGTCACAGCGTGAGCAGCGTCGAACCGGTGGTTTTGCGCGCTTCCAGGTCGCGGTGGGCTTGTTGCACATCGGCCAGCGGGTAGCGCTGCGCGATGTGGATCTGCACCTGGCCGCTGGCCACCACGGCAAACAGCTCATCGGCCATGGCCTGCGTGGACTCGCGCGTGGTGATATGGGTAAACAGCGTCTGGCGCGTGACGTAGAGCGAGCCTTTGGCGCCCAGCGATCCCGGCGCAAACGGCGGCACCGGGCCGGAGGCATTGCCAAAGCTGGCCATCAGGCCAAACGGACGCAGGCAGTCGAGCGACTTGTCCCAGGTGTCTTTGCCCACCGAGTCGTACACCACCTTCACGCCCTGGCCGCCGGTAATGTCTTTCACGCGCGCGGCAAAGTCTTCGGTTTGGTAGTTGATCGCGTGGGCCGCACCATTGGCCAGCGCCAACTGGCATTTGGCATCGGTGCCTGCGGTGGCGATGAGCTGCAAGCCCAGCGCGCGCGCCCACTGGCAGGCAATCAGCCCCACGCCCCCGGCGGCGGCGTGGAACAGCACAAAGTCGCCCGGTTGCAGGCCCTGCACGGGCAGCGTCTTTTTCAGCAGGTACTGGGCCGTGAGGCCCTTGAGCATCATGGCCGCGCCAGTCTCGAAGCTGATGGCGTCGGGCAGCTTGCACACGCACTTGGCAGGCATCACGCGCACTTCGCAGTAGGCGCCGGGCGGGTTGCTGGCGTAGGCGGCGCGGTCGCCCACCTGCAAGTGCGTGACGCCCTCGCCCACGGCCTCGATCACACCGGCGCCTTCCATGCCGATGGTGGCGGGCATGGTGAGCGGGTACAGGCCGGTGCGGTGGTACACGTCGATGAAGTTCAGCCCGATGGCGTGGTGGCGGATGCGCACTTCGCCGGGGCCAGGCGCGCCCACGGTGACATCGACGAGCTGGAGTTCTTCGGGGCCGCCATGCTGGCGGATTTGTACGGCAAGGCTCATGGGTGGGTTTCTCCTGCGGTGGATGGACGAACACAATGGGCCAGCATCCTGCCACGGATCTGCACGCCCTGCCGACGCAGCGCAAGGGCAATCGCTACAGTGGCGCCATGACACAAAAAATGACAATTGGCACCGCCGCGCTGCTGGTAACCGCACCGCTGATGTGGGCGGGCAATGCCGTGGTGGGCCGCATGGTGAACGAGATGCTTCCCCCGATGACGCTGAACTTTCTGCGCTGGCTGCTGGCCGGGCTGCTGCTGCTGCCCTGGGCCTATGGCGTGCTGCGCCCGGGCAGCGCGCTGTGGCCACACTGGCGCCGCTTTGCGCTGCTGGGGTTGCTGGGCATTGGGTGCTACAACGCGCTGCTGTACCTGGCGCTGCAAACGTCCACGCCCATCAACGTGACGCTGGTGGGGTCGAGCATGCCGGTGTGGATGCTGGCCATTGGCGCGCTGTTTTTTGGCGTGGCCGTGACGCGCCAGCAGTTGCTGGGCGCGCTGCTGTCGGTGGCGGGCGTGCTGCTGGTGCTCAGCCGGGGCGAATGGCAGCAATTGATTGCGTTGCGCCCCGTGCCGGGCGATTTGCTCATGCTGCTGGCCACCATGGGCTGGTCGTTTTACAGCTGGCTGCTGGTACGCACCCGCGAGCCCGCCAGCGTGCGCAGCGATTGGGCGGCGTTTTTGATGGCACAGCTGATTTTTGGGCTGGGCTGGTCGGGCCTTTTCACCAGCGTGGAGTGGGCGCTGGGCCCGGCGCACCCGCACATCCAATGGGGCTGGCCGCTGGCGGCGGCGCTGGCGTTCATTGCCACCTGCCCGGCGCTGCTGGCCTACCGCAGCTGGGGCATTGGCGTGCAGCGCGCTGGCCCAGCGGTGGCGGGGTTCTTTACCAACCTCACGCCGCTGTTTGCGGCAGTGCTGTCGGCAGCGTTTCTGGGCGAAATGCCCCGGCTGTACCACGCCGCAGCGTTTGTGCTGATCGTGGGCGGCATTGTGGTGTCGGCCCGGCGCTGAACGCGCGCTGGCGCACCTTGCACGGCACCGCTACAACACAGCGACGCCCCCGCCAGACGCCGGGGACGGCCAGAGCGGCGGCTGGACTTCCAGATCGGCCACCGGCATGGGACGCCCCAAGAGATACCCCTGGTAGAGATCGCAGCCATGCAGGGCGAGAAATTTCTTTTGCGCCTCGGTTTCCACACCCTCGGCAATCACTTCCAGCTCCAGGTTGCGCGCCATGCCGATGATGGTCTGCACGATCACGTCATCGGTGGGGCGCACGCCCAGGTTGCGCACAAACGACTGGTCGATCTTGATCTGGTGCAGCGGCAGCCGCGTCAGGTAGGCCAGCGAGGAGTAGCCCGTGCCAAAGTCGTCCACCGAAAAACGCACACCCTTGGTGCGCAGCTGGTGCATTTTGGCGATGGTGTCGTCCACGTTATCGAGCATCAGCGACTCCGTCAGCTCCAGCTTGAGCAGGTGCGCAGGCGCGCCCGTTTGTTGCAGTATGGCAATGACCTGCTGGGCAAAATCGGGCCGGCGAAACTGGCGCGCACTGACGTTGATCGACAAGCGCAGGTGGCACAGATTTGCCTCACGCCCCCAGGCCACCAGCTGCTCGCAGGCACTGCGCAGCACCCAGTCGCCCATGGCCACGATGAGGTCGCTTTCTTCGGCCACGGCGATGAATTCGCCGGGCGTTACCAGGCCGCGCTCAGGGTGCTGCCAGCGCAACAGTGCCTCGGCCCCGACGATGGTGCCCGCCAGCGTGTACTGCGGCTGGTAGTACAACCTGAACTGCTGCAACACCAGCGCGGTTTGCAAGTCGGTTTCCAGCTGCACGCGCTGGCTGATGGCCGTCTGCATCCGGGGGTCGAAAAAGCACAGGCCGTTGCCATGCGCCGCCTTGACCTGGTACATGGCAATGTCGGCACGCTTGAGCAGCTCTGCCGCCGACTGGTCGGTACCCGCCCACAAGGTGGCCCCCATGCTGCAACTGCCGTGGTAGGTGTGCGTGCCCAGCAGATAGGGCTGGGCCAGGCTGTGCAGGGCGTTTTCGCCCACCTGGCGGGCCAGTGTGGCGGCCTCGTCAGGGCTGGCCGCCAGGTCGGTGAGCAAGATGACGAACTCATCGCCCCCCAGCCGGGCCACGGTGTCGGCCTGGCGCACACAGACGCGCAGGCGCTGCGCCACCTGCTGCAAGAACCGGTCGCCCATCTCGTGGCCCTGGGTGTCGTTGAGGCCCTTGAAATCGTCCAGATCGAGAAACAACAGCGCCCCATACTGGCCCGTGCGCTCGGCCGCCACGGTGGCCTGGGCCAGGCGGTCCAGCAGCAGGCGCCGGTTGGGCAGGCCGGTCAGGGGGTCGTAGAAAGCCAGGTGCTCGATCTCAGCGCTGGCGCGGCGCAGGTCGCTCACGTCGTGGTAGGTGATGACCAGGCCCCCCTCGGGCGTGGTGCGCTCCACGATTTGCACACTGCGGCCACTGGGCAGCAGCAGCTCAAATGTGCCCTGCGGGTTCAATTGCTCCAGCAGGCGCAGCTCTACCCAGCGCTGGCGCTCTGCCGCGCTGGCCTGGGGCAGTTGGTGTGGGACGGTGGCCTCCAGCACATCGCGAAAACTGACGCCATGGGCCAGCATGGGCACCAGCCACGGAAAAAACTCCTCGAAGCGGTGGTTCCACTGCCGCACCCGGCGCCCGGCATCCAGCAACATGAAGCCGCTGACCATGGACTCCAGCGCCTGGTCCAGCATGGCCTTGGACTGTGCAATGGTCTGGCGCGCGTTGGCCATGCGGCCCAGGTAATCCAGCGCAAAGCCTGCCACGGCCAGCACCGTCAACCCAAAGGCCAGGGCCACGGCCAGGATGATGTGCTGGTGCATTTGCCACCCTGACAGCGCCGCTGCCCGGGGCAGGCTGGCAGAAATCCACAGCGCCGGGTGCAATGTGGGGCGCACCTGCACCAAAGCGGGTGTGGCGCTCAGGCGCGCCACCATGTCCCAGTCCACGGAGGAGGCCGACAGGCGGTGCAATGGCACGGGCGAGGTGTAGTCACGGCCCGAGGGCGGCTCGGGCGTGCTCAGTATCAGGCGCCCCTCGCGGTCTTCCAGGGTGACTTCCAGGCCCGCAATGCTTCCACCTTGCAGCAGCACCGACGTTAGCATGGCGGCGGGCACTTCGGCCAGGGCCAGCAGCTGGGTGCCATCGGCCAGGGGCACCGGGCGGGCAAAGTACAGCACCTGCTCGGCACTGGCCTGGCCCACCACGGGCGAACTGACCAGGGTGGCTGGCAGCTCTTGCGCCATCGCCTTGGCAAAAAAACCGTCGGGCAGGCGCAGCGGCACCTGCTCGGCGGCGGCATCCGATGAGGCCAGCACCCGCCCTTGCGCGTCCAACAGCGCAATAAAGCGCACCAGCAGGTTTTGCCGTGCGGCGCTGCGCAACCAGCGGCTGGTCTGCCAGGGCTCCATCGCGCCGGCGGCGCTGCCCGAAAGCAGCAGCAGCTCTTCCGTGCTGGCCAGCAAAATATCAATGGCCAGAAAGTTGCGGTTGAGTGCAGCCTCTGACACTGCCATGAAACGCTCGACCTGGGCTTGGCCGTCTTGCAGCGCATTGTGCCGACCACTCCACGCCAGCGATGCAGCAGTCATGGCCAGCGCCAGCAAAAACAGCGCAGCCAAAGTCCAGACGGCAATTTTGGTACGCAGAAAACCCATGGCGGCCCTTGCAGGTGGTCAGTGCGCGGTGGGCGCTGGCAGGCCACGCGCTGGCCCGATGGTCTGGTTCCAGACCTGCGCGCAAGACCGACCGCAGCGCTGCAACCAACGCGGCAGAACCACGGTGGCAAACAGCGTCTGGCGCTGGCGATCGTCTTGCGCCAACACGGGCACCAGCGCCATGTCACCGCGCTGCTCGGGGGCGCAGGTGCGCGCGCCGGTGTTGCAGGCGATGCCCTCGGCGGTGTCGCGCTGCGTGGCCTCCCAGATGGAAGCCTCCAGCCGGGGCAGTTCGCGGCGCAGCAGGGTGCGCAAATCGGGGGGCAGGCCCTCCCAGGCACGGCGGTTGGCCGCAAAAATGGCCAGTCCCCAGGTCAGGGGCATGGGGTAGAGGTGGGTGCTCAGGCGGTGCAGGCCCAGCGTGTTGCCCGACAGGGTGCCGGTCACGGCGCAATCGACGGCGCCCGACTGCATGCTGGCCGCCACCTGGGAGAAGTCTGTGAACACGGCCATGGCCCCCAGGGCTTCGACAAAATCGGCTTGCCCGCTGGAGGACACGCGCACCCGGCGCCCCACCAGGTCGGTGAGCCCGGACAGTGGTTTGCGGCAAAACAGCACCTGGGCCGGGTAGACGTACACGGCCAGCGCCTCGACGCCCTGCTGCTCGCGCAAGTTTTGCTCCAGGTACGGGCGAAACGCCGCCAGGCTCTGGCGCAGGCTGGCCATGTCGGGGTTGAGGCCGGCCAGGTCGGGCGCCGTGTAGCGCGGGTACTGGGCGGCCAGCGATGCCATAAGCACGGTGCCAAACGGCACCACGCCCAGTTGCAGCAGGCGCAGCATCTCCTGGCCGGGCACGCCTGCACGGTCAAAGGGCACGATCTCGGCGCTGAAGCGGCCAGCACTCAGGCGCGGCAGGGTTTGTGTCCAGAAGGGTTCTTCCCAGCGTTTGTACTGGTTCACGTTGGCCAGCCCGCCCACCACGCGCATCTGGTAGGGCTTGGCAGCGGCATCAGAACGCGGCGGTGCTGCGGCGAGAACGGCTGCCTGGGCTGGCGCAGCAGCGTGCAGCACGGGAGGCGGCAGCGCAGAGGGCAGCACATGCCCGTGCGCAGAGGGCATCGCATGTCCGTGCGCAGACCAGGCCGCACCGTACAAAGCGCCCAGCACAAGGCCACGCACCCAGCGCTTTTTCCACAAACTGCAATGGAGCATGGCATCCCCCTCCCGTTGGCAATTGCCTGTTGTTGACCTGGCTGCATCCCGAAAACAGGGGGACGCACCCGGTCAGAAAGCCCCCGGGTACGCACCGCCATCGGCCAGCAGGTTTTGTCCGGTAATGTAACCCGCCTGCATGCTGCACAGGAAAGCACAAATCGCACCAAACTCTTCTGCCGTGCCAAAACGCCCCGCCGGAATGGTGGCCACCTGCGCGGCACGCACCGCCTCCAGGGGCTTGCCGGTTTTGGTGGCGGCGCCCTGCAAGGTAGTCTGGAGGCGGTCGGTATCGAACTTGCCGGGCAGCAAATTGTTCACCGTAACGCCCTGCCCTGCCAACTTGGGATTGCGCGCCAGGCCCGCCACAAAGCCGGTCAGCCCGCTGCGCGCGCCGTTGGACAGGCCCAGAATGTCGATGGGTGCCTTGACCGCGCTGGAGGTGATGTTGACGATGCGGCCAAACCCGCGCGCGGCCATGCCGTCCACGGTGGCCTTGATGAGTTCAATGGGCGTGAGCATGTTGGCCTCGACGGCGGCGATCCACTCGGCACGGCCCCAATCCCGAAAATCGCCCGTGGGCGGGCCGCCCGCGTTGGTCACGACGATGTCAAAGCTGCACCCCGGCCCGCCCGGCACATGGAAGGCCGCCTCGCGCCCGGCGGGCGTGGTGATGTCGGCGGCCACGGTGAGCACGGTGGGGATATGGTCTTTTTGGCCTCTGGCGCCCGCTGCACTTGCGCCAGCAGCTATCAAATCTGAAGCAGCCAATGCCAGCGCATCGGGGTTGCGTGCGTTGATGACCAGGTTCACGCCCTCGCGCACCAGCGCCTGCGCGCAGCCCAGCCCCAGTCCTTTGCTGGCGCCGCACACCAGCGCCCATTTGCCTGCAATACCCAAGTCCATCGCCCACTCCCTTGTAGAAAAAATCACACCCGGCGCGGTGCGCGGGTGAACACAAAAATACCGGCAATCACCAGTGCGGTGCCTGCGGCCACCCACAGCGTGAACGGCTCGTCCAGCAGCCACGCGCCCATCAGCAAGGTGGACATGGGGCCCACCATGCCGGTCTGCGCGGCAGCGCTGGCGCCAATGCGTTCGATGGCCATCATCACCAGCAGCACGGGCACCGCCGTACACAGCGTGGCGTTGAGCACCGACAGCCACAGCACCTGGGGCGCCACCAGCGCCGCAGACCAGGGCCGCAGCAGCGCAAACTGCAACAGGCACAGCACGCAGGCCACGGTGGTGGCCAGCCCCACCAGGCGCAGCGCGCCCAGGCGCTTGACCATCTCGCCGCTATAGACCAGGTACACGGCATAACTGAGGGCGCTGCCCAGGACCAGCACCGCGCCCCAGGCGGCATTCGCGCCCTGCTGGCCGCGCAGCTCCATGCCAAACACCAGTACCACGCCGCAGTAACTCAGGGCCATGCCCAGCGCCTGGCGGGCGCGGATGCCCCGGCCATACAAGGCCCAGCCCAGCAGCAGCACGATGGTGGGGTTGAGGTACAGAATCAGCCGCTCCAGGCTGGCGCTGATATATGCCAGCCCAGCAAAGTCCAGAAAACTGGCCAGGTAGTAGCCCGACACCCCCAGGCCCAGCACGCC
>ERZ724504.1310-NODE-1310-length-13780-cov-5.383534_pt1 | contig 13780 bp, 16 predicted proteins | sample MGYA00376037_ERZ724504 | MGnify/ENA primary metagenome ERZ724504 (study PRJEB28724, sample SAMN07190888) | wastewater metagenome | isolation source: influent of sewage treatment plant in Hong Hong | place: USA: Christiansburg, Virginia | collected 2016-03-01 ... | reverse complement strand
AGATGAACTCGCCTCGCACAGCAAAAAACTGCTGATGTACCCGGCCTTTGTCGCCACGATTGTCCTTAGCGCCACGTTCTTCCTGATGATTTACATGGTGCCGCAGCTCAAGATGTTTGTGAAAAACATGGGGCAAGTGCTGCCCATGCAAACCCAGGTGCTGTTTTTCATCTCCGACGTGTTGGTCAATTACTGGGCACTTTTCATCATATTCCCGATCATCGCCGTCGTTGCCCTGCAACTGATCCTGCGCAGCAACCCGTTGGCGCGTTTCAGGCTGGATGCCATCAAGCTCGGCCTGCCGATCATCGGCCCGATCCTCAAAAAAATCATCCTGTCGCGCTTTGCCAACACATTTGCCATGCTCTACGCAGCCGGCATCCCGGTACTTGAATCGATCCGCACGACGCAGGATATCGTCGGCAACCAGGTCGTCCAGCAAGCTTTACGCAGAGTTGAACTATCGATTCGCGAAGGCCAGAACATTGCGAGCGCCTTTCGCGATGTCGGCCTCTTTCCCCCGCTCGTCGTGCGCATGTTGCGAGTCGGCGAAACCACCGGCGGTCTGGACAAGGCGCTACTCAATGTCAGCTACTTTTACAATCGCGACGTCAAGGAATCTGTTGAACGGGCGCAAGCACTGATCGAACCGATGCTTACGGTCTTCATGGGGGCCCTGCTCGGCTGGATCATGCTCTCCGTCATCGGGCCGATTTACGACGTCATCAGCAAGATCAAAACGTGATCAATCGCCGCCTTCTCTACCTCAACACGCACCGCCTGACGGCCTACGTCTGGCGCTCTGGCGCACTGACGCAAGAAGCAGTCTTTGAATTGCGCGATGAAGAACATCGACGTTTTACCGAGTATTTGCGCGTTCACCGTAACAGTCACTTCCAAATGCTGGCCAATGTCAGCGAGGAAGGCTATCTGCTCGAGACGATTCCGTTTCTGCGCGGTGCCGATCGCCAAACGCTGATCACGCGTAAGATAGGCCAGCACTTTCTCGGCACGCCACTCGCCTCGGCAACCTCGTTGGGTTTCGAAAAGGATAGGCGCAAAAACGAGAAACTGCTGCTCAGTGCCCTGACCAACCCAACCCATTTCACCCCCTGGCTCAAATGCATTGAAGACGCGGATGCTCCTTTGGCTGGCATCTACAGCGTTGCCCAACTTGGCGGCACGCTTTTGCAAAAGCTGCATCGCCCGGCGACGCGTTGCCTGCTGCTCACCCTGCAAGATCATTCAATTCGTGAAACCTACCTGATCAACGGACAAACCCATTTTTCACGGATGGCACCGCTCACCGACAGCAGCATTGCCGGCATTGCCGGTAGTTTTGCTGCCGAAGCAGGCAAACTTCTGCAATACCTCGTCGGTCAGCGCCTGATCGGCCGTAACGAAACCTTGCCGGTTTATGTGCTGGCGCATCCGCAGGCGATGACAGCGATCCGCAACGCCTGTCGCGATAGTGGCAATATCATTTTCGAGATTATCGACAGCCACCAGCAAGCCAAGCAAATCAACCTGAAAACACTGCCCGATGATAGCCGCAGCGATCTACTTTTTCTTCATCTACTGGCCACCGCGCCACCGCGCCAGCAATTTGCCAGCGAAGATCACCGCCACGACTACCGCATCTCGCAAATACGCTACGGGCTGATCGCGCTAGGTGCCATTGCCTTGCTGGGCGGCGCCCTGTTTGCTGCCAAGGAGCTGGTTCAAGCCCATAACTTGCAGCAGGAAACCCTCGAGTTCAGTTCACAAGCCGCCGAAACTGAATGGCGGTACCGTGAAATTTCCGCCACATTCCCGCAAATCGGTATCGACAACGAAACCTTGCGCCGGATTACCACTCGACATGGAGAGTTGCGCGCTCAACAACGCCTGCCGGACAACGCTTATCGGCTGATTGGCAGCGCATTGAACCAGTCACCGGCCATTCATCTTGAGGGACTGGACTGGCGAATAGGTGAAGCCAGCAATCCCGCCAACACCAGTAACAGCGCCACCCCCAGCCTTAACGGCAGCGACGAAGTGATCACCGTTCGTGGTCTTATCCGCCTGGAAAACAGCGCGACGACACGGCAAACACTTGCTGCTATCGAAAATTTTGAGCGACTTTTGAGCGTTGACCGTAACAATCAAGTCAAAGTGCTCCAGCAACCCTTCGACATCGAATCCAGCCAAGCCTTGCGCGGCAGCGACAAGGACGAAGACAGCAGCAAACCTCGCCAGTTCACCCTGCAAATCACGCGGAAGCTGACGCCATGAAATTCAATCTGCGCGACCTGAGCAAATTGCAATGGCACGCCCTGCTCGCCATCCTTTTATTGATCGCGGCCGGCGCACTTGGCTACTGGAGCCAACAACGTGCGCATCTAGCAAACACCGAGCGCGCAACGGCTGAAAACCAGTTACAACAAATCGACAAGCGGCTGCGCCAGGTGCGCACAGAAGAGCAGGAAATCAAACAGCGCACAAGCCTCTTCCAGCAACTCGAAAAATCCGGAATGACCGGCGAGGAAAAGCGTCTTGAATGGATCGAGCTGCTACGCGACCTGCAACGCCAACTGCGCCTACCCGGCATGAATTACGAATTTGGCCCGCAACTGACGTTGGAGAAAGTCGATGGCGCAGCCTTCGCCTATCACAGCAGCCATCTGCGCATCCAGTTGCACCTGCTCCACGAAGAAGACCTGCTGAATTTCCTTGAGCAACTCCAGCAACGCGCCAAATCCATGGTACTGGTTCGCAGCTGCCGCGTTTCCCGCTCTACCGCGAGCAACGACCCCGGCGCCGGACTGGCCCAACTCAGCGCCGAATGCGACATGGAATGGGTTACCCTGCGCCGCTCTACGGGAGGCAAGCAGCCATGAAAAACTGGATCATCGCCCTCCTCCTCGCCGGTTCACTCCCCGCCTGGCCACAAAGCGAACCTCTCGGCCGCCTGTTCTTCACCCCGCAACAACGCAGCCTGCTTGATCGTCAGCGCATGCAAGGCATGACTTCAAATTTCGACCAGCAAGCCAGCTACACCTTGAACGGCGAAGTCCGCCGCAGCAGCGGCAAAAACACGCGCTGGGTCAATGGCCAAGCCCAAACCGGCCCCACCCCACGCGGGGTGATTGGCGACACCTACCATCCGGCGACAGGTGAGCGGGAGAGCCTGTTGGGTAGTGGCAGAGTCATTGTTAAATCCAACTCAAACAAACCATAAAATGGTTATGCCATTCCGTTCTCAGAGAGGCATTGCACTTCTGCTCTTTCTCTTCCTGACTATTGGGATCGGAGTGACACTAGCGCTTACCGCATGGAATAGTTCGCGCACTCGCCTTGAGCAGGAACACAACACTCAACTTGCCCTGCAACAAGCCAAAGAAGCCTTGATTGCCTATGCCACATCTATTTATCCTGTTCTAAATGACCGCCCCGGCGACCTACCCTGCCCTGACCAAAATAACGATGGCAAGAAGGAGACATCTTGTGGCAGCGGCGCTGGCAGCAATCAAGCCACCAGACTAGGGCGCCTGCCCTGGAAGTCGCTGGGCCTTCCCGATCTTCGAGATGCCAGTGGCGAGAGGCTGTGGTACGCAGTCTCCAACAACTTTAAGGAAAACACTCGCCACCTCCCACTAAATAGCGATACAACAGGCTCCTTTCAGGTTGTCGACCCGAGCGGCAGCATCATTCCCAACGTAATCGCGGTCATAATCGCGCCCGGACCGCCACTCCAGCGCCTCAACGCGGGCAGCGTCCAAGACCGCAGCCCAGGGGGAGAAAACAATCCGGCAAACTATCTTGACGAAACAGCTTCAGAAGACAATGCAGAATTCTTGGAGAATACGTCGAATGGCTTCATCAGCGGCATCGTTCGCGATCCTCTCGGCCGCATTCTAGTAAATGACACCATGACTGTTATTACCTATGACGATCTCATGCGAATGCTGGAAAAGCAGGTGGCAACTACGGTATTGAACTGTCTCACCAGTTATGCAGCGTATAACGTTGGTGGGATCAACAATTTTGGCCGCTACCCGTGGGCCGTCGAAATGTCTGCACCGGCAACGCCCCCCTACATAGATACTCCCAACACCGTTTTTGGGCGAGTTCCGACTTTACTTACCAATACAAATCTAACAGCACCCAACATGCTAAGTGCCTGGGGTTCCATTCCATCGTGCACCATCACCCATAATTGGTTCCAGAATAACTGGCGAGAACATGTTTTCTACGCGATTGCGGATGCCTATAAACCAGGCTCGGTTGCGCCGTCATGCCCTATGTGCCTAAAGGTAGGCCCCATCAACAACGTACAAGTTGTAGTGATGGTCGGACGCAAGACATTGCCCGGACAGAACCGTACGAATAAAACCGTCATCGCCAACTACCTTGAAGGAGAAAATGCTACGCCATATGACGGTATATTTGTCTCCAGTGCAATTTCTTCCACTTTCAATGACTTACTGGTGTTCAAATGAATAAGTTCGCCAAGATCAGCCAAGGCGGCTTCACGCTTGTTGAGTTGGCTATCGTTCTTATCATCGTTACTTTACTCACAAGTGGCCTGATGATGTCCTTGATGGCCCAGCAGGAAATGATGGCGTCTGCAGAAACACAGCGGCGTCTTAATGAGGCACGTGATGCCTTGCTTGGTTTCGCAGCCGCCAATGGTCGCCTCCCCTGCCCTGCTGCACCAGCAACCACTGGCCTTGAGCTACCCGCCGGAGGTGGTGACTGCAATAATCCGTGGGATGGGTTTCTTCCAGCCATCACTCTGGGCATGACACCAACAAATGAAAATGGATATGCTGTCGATGGCTGGGGCAACCCGATCCGCTACGGAATCACGACCGATAAGGCTACAGGGCTCTGTCCAACGTCATGCGTTACTACGGCAGATGGAATCAAAGCAGCATGGAATCAGAGCGTTGGCAGCCTGAAGCTCGCCCCTGATATCCGTGTCTGCAATACCGCGACCGGCATGACTGGAGCGGGTGTAACAGCAATATGTGCCGCGGGGACAGATTTGGCCAACAATGCCGTCGCCACTATCTTCTCCCGAGGGAAAAACGGGGCAATGGCACCGATCAGCAACGACGAACAGGCCAACGGCAACGCTGACCGTCTCTTCGTTTCTCATACTCAAACATCCGCAGGCGCCAATGAGTTTGATGACCTCGTAATCTGGCTCTCCCCGAACACTCTCTACAACCGCTTGATTTTAGTCGGCAAATTACCCTAACACGGAATAGATAATACTCAGGCCACCTCTTCTCTTGGGTCGCGCGCCATCAATTGCTCCAGCGCCTTGGCTGCACTCAGTTGCCCATCCAGCACCGCCGCAACGGCCGTCGAGATCGGCATATCGACACTGAATTTCTGCGCCAACTTGGCCACTTCGCGGGCGGTATAGACGCCCTCGGCGACATGACCAAGTTCTTCAAGAATCTGCGGCAACAACTTGTTTTCCGCCAGCGCCAAACCTACGCGCCGGTTACGCGAAAGATCGCCGGTGCAGGTCAGAATGAGATCCCCCATACCGGCCAGGCCCATAAAGGTTTCGCGCTGCGCACCGAGCGCCAGGCCAAGGCGGGCGATTTCTGCCAAACCACGGGTCATCAATGCAGCGCGCGAGTTGAGTCCGAGCCCCAGGCCGTCGCAAACGCCGGTAGCGATCGCGAGAACGTTTTTGACCGCGCCGCCCACTTCAACACCAATCAGATCATCATTTGCGTAAATGCGGAGACGACTACTGTGCAATTGGCGTGCGGTTTCTCGGGCGAAAACCGGATCATTGGCGGCAAGCGCGACGGCAGTCGGTTGCCCGGCGGCAACTTCTTCAGCAAAGCTCGGGCCGGACAAGGCGCCGCAGATTGCTTTCGCACCAAGCACTTCGGCTACTACCTGATGCGGCAACAAACCACTGCCAGACTCAAAACCCTTGCACACCCAAATCAGAGGGCATTGCGAACCCAGCTTTTCGAGTTGTTCGGCCGTTGGGCGCAAACCGGCGATTGGCGTTGCAATCACCAGTAACTCTGCCGTGGCTACCGCAGCCGCAAAGTCAGTGACAACCTCAACCGAGACTGGCAGTTGGTAACCAGGGAAGAAACGATGATTTTCCCGGGTATTTTTGAGGTCGACCGCAACATCTTCCTCGCGTGACCACAGGGTCACTTCATGCTTGCCGGCGAAGGCAATCGCGAGAGCCGTACCCCAGGCGCCAGCACCTAGCAGGGTTATTTTCATAAGCCCCAAACCTGCGTCGAACGGACGTAGCCGGTTGCCCCGTCGCGATGACGCGCTTTGGCCCAGCCCGGTGAAGCCGGCTCGACAAATTCAAGCACAACCCATTTATCGAGTTCGGCAACAATTGGCGCATCCGGCCGCTCGGCCTGACGAATTTCAGCTTTGGGTGCCGTCACCACTAGCGTACGGCGCTCAGCCAGACTGCGTGTTTCAATCCAGGCCAAGGTGCCCTCGGCGTCGCGCACCTTGCTCCAGCCATCCAGTTTGACAATAACTTCTACCGGCGTCTGGGCCTTGATCAGATAAAGTTTTTTGGCACTCTTCGAAGGCGAGTCATAAAGAATCGCCGCCGCCGGCACCACGGAACGATAATCGATGGCCAACGCCGAGGCGCTGGCGGCAAGCAGAAGTAAAACCCCCAGCACCCGACGCATGGCAGCCATCGCTTATTGCAGCGTTTCTGCCGGCGCTTGCTGTTCCTGCATGCGGGACATGTACATCGCTTCAAAATTGACCGGCTGCAGCACGATAGGCGAGAACCCGGCGCGGGTCACCGCATCGGAAACCGTTTCGCGGGCGTAGGGGAAAAGAATGTTCGGGCAGGCAACAGCGATCAGCGGCTCAACCTGCTCTTCTGGCACATTCATGATACGGAAAATACCGGCTTGGCCGACTTCAACCAGAAAAACCGTCTTTTCAGCCAGCTTGGCAGTCACTGTGACCGTCAACACAACCTCAAAAACGCCTTCACCAACACCACGACCGGAGGTGTTAAGCTGAATTTCAACCTGCGGTGCTTCGCGCTCAAGATAGATTTCCGGTGCATTCGGCACTTCAACGGAAAGATCCTTGACGTAGAGTTTTTCGATGCCGAAAACCGGCTGCTGTTCCTGGTTTTGTTCCATGTTTCGCTTTCAGTAAGTTAATTGGTTTCAAGCAACGGCAACAGTTTGCCGGCTGCGTCAAGCGCATAAAGATCATCACAGCCACCAACGTGCGTGGTGCCGATATAAATTTGCGGCACCGTACGCCGATTGGTTTTTTCCATCATTTGATCGCGTTTATCCGGATCAAGATCAATACGGACTTCCTCGATCTGCGTCACACCGCGTGCCGTCAGCAATTGTTTGGCCCGAATGCAAAATGGGCAAACAGCTGTCGTATACATCAAAACGTGCGCCATCATTTGCCCGCCTTGCCTTTTTTGATCGGATAACCCGCCCCCACCCAGGCATCGACCCCACCACTCAAGCTATGCAGACGGTTGAATCCTTGTTTGGTGAATTCCTTGCAGGCTTTGCCAGAACGCATACCGGTGGCGCAGCAGACAATCAAAGGCTTGTCCTTGAACTTATCCAGCTCACCAATTCGTTCTGTGAGCTTGGAAAGCGGCAAATGCTGTGCCTCAGGCAAGTGGCCGCCGACAAATTCATCCGCTTCACGAACGTCCACGATATGAGCATCTTCACGATTGATCAGCAAAGTAGCTTCAGCAGGACTGACTTCATTTGCACCTGTGCGCATCAACATCGGCCAAAGAAGGCCTAGTCCACTGGTCACAACAACAGCAATCAACAGAATATTCTGGTTAATAAATTCCATCGGCACGAATCAATTCCCTTCGCCACAAAAAACTTCGCGCATCATCCCGACGAGCTGCAGGGTACGCGTATCGCCCACCCGGTAATAAACACGGTTAGCATCCTTGCGGGTCAGCAAGACGCCTTTTTCTCGCAGGATGGCCAAATGCTGGGAAATATTGCTCTGCGATGTCCCGACTTGATCAACGATTTCCTGCACGCAGGCCTCCTGATCGCCGACGACGCACAATATTTTTAGCCGTAGCGGATGAGCAATCGCCTTGAGCGCACGGGCGGCCAACTCGATATGTTCCTGCTTCTCAATCAGATTGAATGAAGGCGTTTCCAAGACAAAACCTCTTTGCGGAATAATGGATCATTATAAAATAACGCATTGGGTTTCACAGACCTTAATCAACATCAATCCGGAAGTCAGCGAATACAAATTTCGTCTGCCCAGGCTGCACCGAAAGAAACCACGCCCTTGTCAGCCCGATCCAGCCACCAAAAAAATAGCCGTCCTCTGATGGCGGCAATCGTTGCTGTGATATTCCTTTCCCCTTTGCCGGGCGCGGCGGCAAAGAAAACCACAATATCGAACGCAAGTCCCGAAATTTCCGAAAAACAAGCAGACCTCGGCGAATTGCGTAGCCGGATAGACAGCCTGCGCAAGGAACTTTCAAGCAGTGAAGAAAACAAGGCCGATGCCGGTGACCGCCTACGCGAATCGGAACGCCAGATTTCACGGTTGCAACGCGAACTCTATGAATTGGGTGACCAGCGCGGTCAACTACAAAAAACCCTGCAAAATCTTGAACTGCAATCCAAAGAATTAAGCAGCACCCTCGGCCAGCAACAAAGCCAGCTGGAAAAACTACTCTACCGCCAGTATTTACGCGGAACACCGGATTCACTCCAGCTCATACTCAACGGCGATGACCCCAACCAGATGGCGCGTGACCTGCATTACCTCGCCGCCATCGCCCTGACGCGAGCCGAACTGATGGGCGAGATCAGCGCTACACTGGACAAGAAAAAGACCTTGGCTGCCAACGCCAAGGAACATGCCGAAGAGCTGATTGAAATTGAGAGCAAGCAGCAGGAACGGCACGCTGAACTTAAAAAGCAGCGCGAAGATCGCAAAGTGCTGTACGGCCAGATTTCTGAAAAAGTTAGCGCCCAGCGCAAGGAAATCGGCAATCTCCAGCAAAATGAAAAACGCATGACGCAGCTGATTGACCGCCTTTCCAAAATCCTGGCGGCGCAGGCGGCTCAAGCCGCACTGGCGGCGCGTGCTGCCGAAGCGGCGCGCGTCAAGGAGGCAACGCGCCTGGCCGAAGCCGCCAAGCAAAAAGAAGTACAGAAAGATAAATCGCGCCCCACTGAGACAGCCGCCAGCAAAGAACCCTTACGGCCGCCCGTGATTAGCGAACCGCCACGCACAAAAGCGGTCGAAGCCGAGAACCGATATGAGCCGGTGGCCAGCGACGGCAGCTTTGGGCGCCAAAAAGGCAACCTTCGCTTACCGGTACGCGGCAATGTCTCTGGTCATTTTGGCAGCCCACGCGATGGCGGTGGCACCTGGAAAGGACTATTCATCAAGGCTGGCGCCGGTAGTGATGTGAAGGCGGTTGCCGGCGGGCGTGTGGTTTTTGCGGAATGGATGCGCGGTTTTGGCAATCTGTTGATCGTCGACCACGGCGATTCCTACCTTTCGATTTACGGCAACAATGATTCATTGTTAAAACAAGTGGGGCAGGCGGTCAAAGGCGGGGAAACGGTAGCCACTGTGGGCAACAGCGGGGGCAATCCAGATTCCGGTTTATACTTTGAACTCCGCCACCAAGGGCAACCGATCGACCCGATGAAATGGGCAAGTTTGAAATGAGCAAAGCAAAAACTATCAGTTTGGTACTCGGTGGCTTCGTCGCCGGTGCGTTCATCAGCCTGGGGCTGCCCGCAATGGCCGACAAGGAGGTCAAGCCTGGTCTGCCAATTGACGAACTACGCACCTTCGCCGAGGTTTACAGCGCGATCAAGCAGGGCTATGTCGAGCCGGTTGAAGACAAGAAGATGATCACCAATGCCATCTCCGGCATGCTCTCAAATCTTGATCCGCACTCCGCTTATCTTGATGCCGATGCATTCAAGGATCTTCAGGTCGGCACGCAAGGCGAATTTGGTGGCCTCGGCATTGAAGTCGGCATGGAAGATGGTCTGGTCAAGGTCGTTTCACCGATCGAAGATACCCCGGCTTACCGCGCTGGCGTCAAATCGGGCGACTTGATCTTCAAACTGGATGACACCCCGGTCAAAGGTCTGACCCTGAACGATGCCGTCAAGAAAATGCGCGGCAAACCCAAGACGCCGATCAAGCTTTCCATCATCCGCAAGGGTGAAACCAAACCGATTGAAATCACCCTGATCCGCGAAGTAATCAAGGTGCAAAGCGTCAAGTCCAAGCTCATCGAACCGGGTTATGGCTGGGTGCGCGTGACTCAGTTCCAGGACCAGACGGTTGCCGAACTGGCCAAACAGGTCACCAATCTCTACAAGGACGGCAATCTGCGTGGTCTTGTACTTGATCTGCGCAATGATCCAGGCGGCCTGCTCAACGGCGCCATTGGCGTCTCCGCAGCCTTTTTGCCGCCTGAAGTGAAAATTGTATCGACCGACGGCCGCACTGAAGATGCCAAGCAGGAATTCCTTGCCCGTCCGCGGGACTACCTGCGTGGCACCCGCGAAGATCCTTTACGCTCGCTGCCGACCGAGGTCAAGAAGGTGCCGATGGTCGTTCTGGTCAATGGCGGCTCGGCTTCCGCTTCGGAAATCGTCGCCGGCGCTCTGCAGGACTACAAACGCGCTGTCATCATGGGCACGCAAACCTTCGGCAAGGGCTCGGTTCAATCCGTACTGCCACTACCCGGCAATTCGGCCATCAAGCTGACCACCGCACGCTACTACACGCCGGAAGGCCGCTCGATTCAGGCCAAAGGTATTGTGCCGGACATTATTGTTGAGGAATCGCCGAACGGGAATGGCTCAGCCTCGCCGCGCCTGCGCGAAGCGGATCTTGATCGCCACCTGAGCAACGACAAGGAAAAGGAAGTCGCCAAGGAGCCGAGCAAACCGCAGGCAAAGCCAAGCACCAAGCCCGGCGCCAAGGACAAGGGCAACAAGGATGAAGGCGATGAAGACATGCCGACCCGCCTTGAATATGCCAGCAAAGCTGACCACCAATTCCAGCAGGCAATAAATCTGCTCAAAGGTCTGCAGATCATGCAGAATAAGGTCCAGTAATTCTTCATCGGGAGGGATGATGAGCGGCCCTGATCTCAAGAAAAAACGCGAGATACTTTTCTCGAAATTCCCGCCCGGGCAAGTGCCCGAGGCGGCGGATGACCTGCAACATCTTGAAGCGGTTGAAGTTGATCCAAAATATGAGAAGCGCTCGGTCGGCGTTTCCTACGAGCTTACCGATCACACCTTGCGCGAACTCGATGAACATCTGGTTGAAAAGGGTTTCCATCTCGACAACACCTTGATGACCAAGCTCACCAGAGCGCTCATCTATTACGTTGAAGAAACCCAGTTACACAATATCGGCGCCCCCGAACGACGCCTCAAGCGTTCCTCGCAAGAAGCCTACGGCAAAGCCTGGGAACAGCACCCACACGGCGATCACGATGAAACCCCGCCGGAGTGGCGCGAATACAAGTGACGGACGAGCAGCTACTCCGTTATAGCCGGCACATCCTGCTCGACGCATTGGGCATTGAAGGCCAGGAGCGCATACTGGCAGCCCACGCACTGATTATTGGCGCCGGCGGCCTTGGTTCTCCCGCCGCGCTATATCTCGCTTCGGCCGGCGTTGGCAAAATCACGCTGGTTGATGACGACACAGTTGATTTCACCAATTTGCAGCGGCAAATTCTGCATACACAGGCCCGCGTCGGCATGGCCAAGGCGATGTCCGGCCAGCAGGCATTGACTGCGATCAACCCGGAAATCCTGATCGTCCCTCTTCAGCAACGCCTAACCGGTGAAGCGCTTGAAGCATTGGTCGCCAATGCCGATATTGTGCTCGACTGTACCGATAATTTTGCTACCCGTCATGCCATCAACCGCGCCTGCGTGATTCATCGAAAGCCGTTGGTCTCCGGTGCTGCCATTCGTTTTGACGGCCAGATCAGCGTATACGACCTGCGTCGCGATGACTCGCCGTGCTATCACTGCCTGTTTCCCGAAGGTGAAGATATTGAAGAAGTCCGCTGCGCGGTAATGGGCGTTTTTGCCCCGCTAACCGGCATCATCGGCACCATGCAGGCGGCGGAAGCCTTGAAGTTGATCGCGGGTATCGGCGAGTCTTTGACTGGCCGCTTACTCCTGCTTGATACACTCGAAATGGAGTGGCGTAGCGTCAAGTTCAAGAAAGACGCTGGCTGTGCTGTTTGCGGCCCTAACTAAAGCGGGCAAGAATCCGAATATTTTCGCCCACCTGACGCAGATCGCGAATCTTCAACTGGCGTTTTTGATCCAGCGAGGTCAGTTCCGGCAAATTAAACAGGCCGCTGGCGTCATGGCCGATCAGGCAAGGCGCAAGATATAGCAACAGTTCATCAACCAGCCCTTCGCGCAGCAAAGAGCCGTTCAGTTTGAAGCCGGCCTCGGCGTGAACTTCGTTGATGCCACGGCGCCCCAGTTCGTCGAGTAAATCCTTTAATTCAACCTTGCCGGCGGCATTCGGAAAAATCAGGACCTCTGCGCCAGTTGACCGTAACAATTCAATTTTTTCAGCGTTTTCGACGGCACCGGCAATCAAAACCGGGCCGCCCTGAAGAATACGGGCGCTCAGCGGTGTTTCCAGCTTGCTATCAACCACTACGCGCAAGGGTTGGCGCGTCGTTTCAAAATCACGCACATTAAGTTGCGGATCATCATCGCGTACGGTGCCGATGCCGGTCAGGATTGCGCAGGCTCTGGCGCGCCAACGCTGACCATCACGGCGCGCATCGGGACCGGTTATCCACTGACTTAGGCCGTTGTTCAATGCCGTCTTGCCGTCGAGGCTGGCGGCAGTCTTCAGGCGCAGCCACGGACGACCGCGCGTCATGCGTGAAACGAAACCGATATTCAGTTCTCGTGCTTCGGTTTCAAGCAAACCACAAGCAGTCTCAATGCCTGCAGCCGCTAGCAAAGCCAAGCCCTTGCCGGCAACCAGCGGATTGGGGTCAGTCATGGCCACCACAACCCGCGAAATACCGGCTGCAATCAGAGCCTCGGCACAGGGCGGCGTGCGACCGTGATGACTGCACGGCTCCAGCGTTACGTAAGCCGTCGCACCGCGCGCTCTGCGACCAGCAGCGTTCAATGCATGAACTTCGGCGTGCGGCTCGCCGGCCTTCTCGTGCCAGCCTTCACCGACGATCCAATTGTCGCGGACCAGCACGCAACCGACGCGCGGATTGGGTGTTGTCGTCCACATAGCACGTTCAGCAAGCCGCAAGGCCCGCGCCATCATGCTGTGGTCGACAGCAGAAAAACTCATTTTTTCTTGGGGGTTGGTGAAACTTCGCGGATTGCCCGCGAAAAGGCATCGACGTCTTCAAAATTACGATAGACCGAAGCGAAGCGAATGTAGGCTACCTTGTCGAGCTTCTTCAGTTCGCGCATGACCAATTCGCCCAGTTGCTGCGTACTGACTTCACGCTCACCGGCAGAAAGCAGCATTTCCTCAATATCGGCGACAGCAGCATCAACCGACTCAATCGACACCGGCCGTTTGCGTAGCGCCAACTCCAGGCTGGCGCGCAGCTTGATGCGACTGAATTCAGTACGCAGGCCATTTTTCTTGACCACTTGCGGCAATTGAATTTCAGCCCGCTCGTAAGTCGTAAAACGCTTGTCGCAAGCATTGCACTTTCTGCGGCGACGGACGACATCCGCCT
>ERZ724504.1298-NODE-1298-length-13891-cov-7.234027_pt1 | contig 13891 bp, 12 predicted proteins | sample MGYA00376037_ERZ724504 | MGnify/ENA primary metagenome ERZ724504 (study PRJEB28724, sample SAMN07190888) | wastewater metagenome | isolation source: influent of sewage treatment plant in Hong Hong | place: USA: Christiansburg, Virginia | collected 2016-03-01 ... | reverse complement strand
CGAGGTGACGGCGGATGAAGTCGTCGCCCTGTTCGAGCGTGGCGAGCGGGGCGGAGAGAAGGGTCTTCGACATGGGGGTACTCGATTTGGATTTACGGCAACAGCAGGGGGTGGGGTGCACCGGCCGGGCGCACCCGCGAGCCAGGACTTAACCGATGGCGGCTTCGTAGCCGGCGGCGTCGAGGAGGGCGTCCACGGCGGCGGCGTTGGCGGGCTTGATCTTGAACAGCCAGGCGGCGTAGGCATCGGCATTCACGGATTCCGGGGCATCAACGGCTTCCTGGTTGGCGGCGATGATTTCGCCGGCCACCGGGGCGTAGATGTCGGAGGCCGCCTTGACCGATTCGATCACCGCGATGGATTCCCCGGCGGTCACGACACGACCGGCTTCGGGCAGTTCGAGGAAGACCACGTCGCCAAGGGCTTCCTGGGCGTGATCGGTAACGCCGATGGTGAGGGTGCCGTCAGCTTCGGTGCGGACCCATTCGTGGGAGGCGGTGTAGCGCAGATCGGTGGGGGTCGTCATGGTTTGCTGTCCTTGTTCAAGTCGATGGGATTGGTGGATTTCTGCTTGTCAGATCAGGGCCTGGCCCTTGCGTACGAACGGTGCTTTCACGACGCGTGCCTTGAGGCGCTTGCCGCGAATGTCTACTTCAACCGCATCGCCGGGTGCCACGCCGAGGGGCAGGCGGGCCAGTGCGATGGATTTTTCGAGGGTCGGCGAGAAGGTGCCGCTGGTGGTTTCACCTTCGCCCTGGGCGGTGAACACTTTCTGGTGGGAACGCAGCACGCCCTTGTCTTCCAGAACGAGGCCGAGGGTTTGCTGGCGGGCACCCTGGGCCTGCAGCACCGCTTTGCCGATAAAGTCGCGGCTTTCGTCCTTGAAGTCCACCGTCCAGGCCAGACCGGCGTCGAGCGGGGAGACACTTTCATCCATGTCGTTGCCGTAGAGGGCCATGCCGGCTTCAAGACGCAGGGTGTCGCGGGCGCCGAGGCCGCAGGGGGCAACGCCGGCAGCGGCCAGGGCGGCCCAGGTGGCAGCGGCCTGGCCGACCGGCAGGGTCAGCTCGAAGCCGTCTTCACCGGTGTAGCCGGTGCGGGCGATGAAGTAATCGCCGAAGAGGGTCGCCTGGAAAGGCTTGAGGGCGGCGGAGGCGGCTTCGGAGCCAGGGATCGCGGCCCAGGTCTTGGCCTGGGCGTTGGGGCCCTGGACGGCGATCATGGCCAGGTCGCGACGGACCGCCAGATTGGCCTGGGTGCCCGTGGCGCGCATTTGTTCCTGGATCCACGCCACGTCCTTGTCGGCGGTGCCGGCGTTGACGACGATGCGGTAGCGGGTGTCGGACAGGAAGTAGACGATCAGGTCGTCGATGACGCCGCCCTGCGGGGTGAGCATGCAGCTGTACAGGGCCTTGCCCGGCTCGACCAGCTTGGCCACGTCGTTGGCGATGAGGCCGCGCAGGAAGGCCTTGGCATCAGCTCCTTCGAGGTCCAGCGCGAGCATGTGGGAGACATCGAACATGCCGGCGTCGCGACGTACGGCGTGATGTTCCTCGATCTGGGAGCCGTAATTGACGGGCATGTCCCAGCCGGCAAAGTCGACCATGCGGGCGCCTGCGGCGACGTGGGTGGCGTGAAGGGGTGTTTGTTGGGGCATGAGGCTCTCCGGCAGGCAATCGTTCAGTGTAGAAAGGCAATGGGGCCAAGGCGACGTGAAATCGCCTTGGCCCCATCTGTCCTTTGTACCTGAGAGATTGCAGCGGTAACTTCGACCGTCTGCGTGCCCCTTCGGTGGATGCGGCCACGCACAATGGGCGGGCGGCATCACTCTCCAGATTCTTGATTCGTCGGCGGTCCTTTTGCCTGAGCGGTTCCGGGGGTTGCGCCTTCGGCGGCTCGCACAATGCAGCGCGAACTCTCTCCCACACGACGGCGCGCACCTTACCATCCGGGGCGGGGCGGGGCAAGGGTCTGTTACAATTGTGCAGATGACTCCGTCCCGAAGCCGTTTTCTCGATGTTCGCGGGCTGCGCTATCACCTCCGGGAATGGGGGGTGGAGGGCGCGCCCAAGATTTTTTTGCTCCACGGCTGGATGGATGTGTCCGCCTCCTTTCAGTTCATCGTTGATGAGCTGCAAGCCGACTGGCATGTGATCGCACCTGACTGGCGGGGTTTCGGGTTGACGGAATGGCATGGCGATTCCTACTGGTTTCCCGATTACTTTGCCGACCTGGATGCCATTTTGCGTGCCCTCGTGCCGGATGGTCAGGTAAGCCTGATCGGACACAGCATGGGGGGCAATGTGGCTTGTCATTACGCGGGCGTGCGTCCGGCCCGGGTGGCCCGGCTGATCGCGCTCGACGCTTTCGGGTTGGCCGAAAGCGATCCGCAGCAGTCGCCGGAGCGCTTTGAGAAATGGTTGAACGAGCTGGAGTCGGGGGTGCGTTTTCGTGGCTATCCGGACCGGCTGGCGCTGGCTGCCCGTCTCCGCGCGGACAATCCTCGCCTGACGGAGGAGAAAGCGGCCTTCCTTGCCGGGCATCTGGGCGAGCCGGATGGTCAGGGTGGCATCCGCCTGGCAGGCGATCCGTCCCATCGACGGGTCAGTCCCATGCTGTACCGGCGTGCCGAGGCGATGGCCAGTTGGCGGCGGGTCATCGCACCGACCCTGTGGATCGAGCCCGCCGAGCCTGACTTGCGCCGCCGACTTGGCGTGACGGACGAGGCCCACGAGCAGGCTCGGGCATGCTTTCGGGACTTTCGTGAAGTTCAGGTGTCCAATAGTGGACATAACCTGCATCACGACCAGCCGGGGGAGGTTGCCCGGATCATCGAGACTTTCTTGTTGCCCAAGGAATCATGAACGCCCTCAATGCAGACCTGCACTGTCATTCCACTGCTTCGGACGGCACCTTGCCGCCTGCCGAGGTGGTGCGCCGCGCCCACGCCAACGGCGTGGATCTGCTGGCCCTGACTGATCACGATGAACTTCTCGGCCTGCCCGAGGCGGCCGCTACGGCGGCGGAGCTGGGCCTGCGTTTCGTGCCCGGTGTCGAGGTCTCGGTTTCCTGGCTGGACCAGACGCTGCATATCGTCGGCCTCGGTATCGACCCTACCAATGAGGCGCTGATCGAAGGTCTTGGCAAAGTGCGCAGTGGCCGGGACGGGCGGGCGGTGCGCATTGCCGCCGAACTCGAGCGGATCGGCATTCACGGCGCGCTTGAAGGTGCTCTCAGTTATGCCGGCAACCCGGCCCTGGTGAGTCGTGCCCATTTCGCCCGCTATCTGGTCGAGATCGGCGCTTCCAGAAATGTTCACGACGTCTTTCTGCATTACCTGGCCCGCGGCAAGCCTGGTTACGTGGAGCATGTGTGGGCGACGCTGGAAGATGCGGTCGGCTGGATCAAGGGGGCTGGCGGGCTGGCGGTGATTGCCCATCCGGGGCGCTATCGGCTCAGTCACGCCGAGATGGATCTCCTCCTCGAAAAGTTTCGCGATCTGGGCGGCGATGCCGTCGAGGTTTCCTGCGGTGCCCATGATGGCGGTCAGTTGCTGGCCTTTGCGCGACTGGCGCGAAAGTTCGGCCTGATGGCGTCCCGGGCCTCCGATTTTCATGGTCCGGAAGACAGCCCCATTGATCTTGGGCGCGCCTCTCCGCTTCCTCCCGATCTCACGCCGGTGTGGACCCGCCTGACGTGAGTCTTTTGGTTTTACTTTGAATCATGGCTCAGTTTTTTTCCCTGCATCCCGACCAACCCCAGCCCCGGCTTATCAAGCAGGCCGCGCAGATCATGCGTGACGGGGGGCTGGTCGCCTTTCCCACCGATTCGGCTTACGCCTTGGGCGGTCACACCGGGGATACCGCCCTGCTGACCCGCATCCGGCGCATTCGCGATGTGGACGACCGGCATCATTTCACCCTGCTGTGTCGCGATCTTTCCGACATTGCCAACTTCGCCAAGGTGGACAACAGCCAGTACCGGCTGCTCAAAGCCACCACGCCGGGCCCCTATACCTTCATCCTTGAAGGCACCAAGGAGCTTCCACGTCGCCTGATGCATCCCAAGCGCAAGACCATCGGTCTGCGGATTCCCGATCATCCCGTGGTTTCAGCGTTGCTTGCCGAGCTGGGTGAGCCGCTCCTCAGCTCGACACTGCTGTTGCCGGATGAAGAATTCCCGCTGACCGATCCGGAAGAAATCCGTGATCGCCTGGAAAAAGAGGTCGATCTGGTTATCGAAGCCGGGCCCTGTCGTGGCGAGGCGACAACCGTTATCGATCTGACCAGCGGCACTCCGGTGCTGGTGCGCGAGGGACGCGGCAGTCTGACGCCCTTTGGGCTCTGATTTGACGCCGATTGCGTCCGGCGGCGGCAGACCGGCGGGGGATAACCCGGCGGTCTGTTAGAATCGCGGCCCCGCACGGACCATTGCCCATGCAAGAACTTATTTCCACGCTGACCATCTGGGCGCTGCCGGTGCTGTTTGCCATCACGCTCCACGAGGCTGCCCACGGCTATGCCGCGCGTCATTTTGGCGATGCCACCGCCGAGCGGGCAGGGCGGATCAGCCTGAATCCCCTGCGCCACATCGACCCGATGGGCACGATTGTCGTGCCAGGTCTGATCGTCGCCATGAGCAGCCTGGCGGGCGCACCACCGATGCTCTTCGGCTGGGCCAAGCCGGTGCCGGTCAATTTTGGCCGCTTGCGTCGCCCCAAGGCTGACATGCTGTGGGTTGCTGCTGCCGGACCGTTTGCCAATCTGGTCATGGCCGTTGGGTGGGCGCTGCTGTTCAAGCTGGCGGTTCTGTCGCCTGACGGCATGTACGCCCTGCCGATGGCCAAAATGGCGGATGCGGGCATTCAGATCAACGCGGTGCTGCTTTTTCTGAACCTGGTGCCCTTGCCGCCTCTCGATGGTGGGCGTATTGCCGTAAGCCTGTTGCCCCCTGGCCCTGCCTACAAGTTTGCGCAAATCGAGCCCTACGGGTTTCCGATTCTGCTGCTTTTGCTGTTCACCGGTATCCTTGGCGACATTCTCGGGCCGCTGGTGGCTTTTTTCCGTTTTGCTCTTGCAATCGTTTTTGGACTTTGAAATCCCATGTTCGCTGAACGCGTCCTTTCCGGAATGCGCCCTACCGGGCGACTCCACCTCGGCCACTACCATGGCGTCCTGAAAAACTGGGTCAAGCTGCAGTCCGAGTACCCCTGCTTGTTCTTTGCCGCCGACTGGCATGCGCTGACGACCGACTACGACAATCCCAAGGGGATCGAGGCGAGCGTGTGGGAGATGATCGTTGACTGGCTGGCTGCGGGCGTTGATCCGTCCCAGGCGACGATTTTCATCCAGTCCCGGGTGCCTGAGCACGCCGAGCTGCATCTGCTCATGTCGATGATGACGCCCCAGGGCTGGTTGGAGCGGGTGCCTACCTACAAGGATCAGCAGGAAAAGCTGACCCACAAGGATCTCACCACTTACGGCTTTCTCGGCTACCCGCTGCTGATGAGTGCCGACATCCTGATCTACCGCGCCGACAAGGTGCCGGTGGGCGAAGACCAGCTGCCCCACGTGGAATTCACCCGGGAGCTGGCCCGCCGCTTCAATCATATGTACGGTCGTGAGCCGGGCTTCGAGGAAAAGGCGAAGGAAGCGGTCAAGAAACTTGGCTCCAAGCGTGCCCGCCTGTACGAGGAGTTCCGCACCCGCTTCCAGCAGAACGGTGACGAAGAAGGCCTGGCTCTCGGCAAGGCCCTGCTCGAAGAGGCCCAGAGCCTGTCCCTGGGGGATCGCGAGCGTCTGTATGGCTATCTGGAGGGCAGTGGCAAGATGATTCTGGTCGAGCCCGGTGCTTTGCTGACCGAAGCATCCCGGATGCCTGGCCTTGACGGCCAGAAGATGTCCAAGTCCTACGGCAACACGATCTTCCTGCGTGAGGAAGCTGACTCGCTGACCAAGAAGATCCGTACCATGCAGACCGATCCGGCGCGGGCGCGGCGCACAGATCCGGGTGACCCGGAAAAGTGTCCGGTGTGGCAGTTCCACTTGATCTACTCTGACAACAGTACGCGTGAATGGGTTACTCAGGGTTGCAAGAGCGCCGGTATTGGCTGTCTTGAGTGCAAGCAGCCGGTCGTCGATGCGGTGCTTAAGGAGCAGGAAGGCATGCGTGAGCGCGCCCAGCCTTATCTCGACGATCCGTCCCTGGTGCGCAGTATCGTCGCTGACGGCTGCGACAAGGCGCGCAAGCTGGCCCAGGAGACCATGCGCGAGGTGCGCGATGCCATGGGGCTGAGCTACAGCTGATGCCTTCTTGTCGCCACGTGGATTTTTGCCTTGGATGTGCCGTTTTCACGTGTTAACCTGCAATGAAGGACGGGGCGCGTGACCGCTCCCCTCGATCTTGCTCCGCTGGTTGATGTGCCGAATGGTGTCATCGGCCGGATGTATGGCCAGCCAATCTTCGATCTGCCGAAGGATCTCTACATCCCGCCCGATGCGCTGGAAGTGATTCTGGATGCTTTCGAGGGGCCGCTCGATTTGCTGCTGTACCTGATTCGCAAGGCCAATATCAACGTTCTCGATATTCCCATGGTGCCGCTGACGGCCCAGTATCTTGAGTACGTTGAGGCGATGCGGCATCACAATCTGGCGCTGGCGGCCGACTATCTGTTGATGGCGGCCACGTTGCTGGAGATCAAGTCGCGGATGCTGCTGCCACGGCCGTCGAGGCCCGAAGAGGCAGAGGAACTGGATCCCCGTGCTGAGTTGGTGCGGCGTCTGCTTGAATATGAGCAAACCAAACTGGCGGCGGCCCGGCTCGATGCCTTGCCCCGCGTGGAGCGTGACTTCGAGTGGGTCGGCGTGTTTGTGGCCGAGAAGGTGGTCGAGCGCCTGCCCGAAGTCAGTCTCCACGATCTGCAGTTGGCCTGGATGAAAATCGCCCGGCAAAGTCGTCTCAAGCAGCATCACACGATCCAGCGTGAAGAGCTTTCCGTGCGTGAGCACATGACCTTGATCCTCCGCAAGTTGCGGGGTGATGCTTTTGTAGTATTTGAATCCCTGTTTGATCCGGCGTTGGGGGTGGCGAGTCTGGTAGTGAGTTTTCTCGCAACCCTGGAACTGGTGAAGGAGCGCCTGGTGATCATTACCCAGAACGAGGCCTTTGCGCCGATTTACGTAAAGCGGGCCGACGGTGCAGCCGGAAACGATTGAGCAGATCAAGCGGGTGCTGGAAACAGCCCTGCTGGCGGGCTCGTCGCCAGTGCCAGTAAGTGATCTGCGTCGCCTTTTTGATGAAGATCCGGGAAGTGATCTGGTGCGCCGGCTACTCGTGGATCTGGCCGAAGACTGGCAGGGCAAGGGGATTGAACTGGTGCAGACGGCGGGTGGCTGGCGTTTTCAGACTCGTCTCGAATATCAGGTCTATCTGGACCGGCTCAAGCAGGAAAGACCGCCGAAGTATTCCCGGGCGGTCCTCGAAACCCTGGCGATCATCGCCTACCGTCAGCCCGTAACCCGGGGCGACATCGAGGATATCCGCGGGGTGGTGGTTTCAACAAATGTACTGAAAACCCTCGAATCGAGGGGGTGGGTGGACGTGGTGGGCTATCGGGATACTCCCGGGCGGCCCGGTTTGTATGCCACGACCCGAAAATTCCTGGAGGACCTTGGTCTGCGTAGCCTGACCGAGTTGCCTCCGTTGACTGAAATCGAAAGGATCATGGATCTTGTCGACCTCCCAAAAACCGAAGAACCGGCCGTTTAGACCGAAGACCGGCAAGCCCGGGGGCGATGGCCCCCGCTCGGCAGCCTCACAAAGTGGTCCCCAGGCCGGCCCGCAGGGCGGGCGTCGTGGACGTGGCCGGCCAGAAGGCGAGGGTCCTCGTTCGGCGGTTCCGCAAGGTGGACCGCAGGATGGGCGCCGTGGTCGCGGCAGGCCAGATGGCGAAGGCAATCGTGCCCAGGGGCGTCCTGAGCGCGACACGGATGGCAATCGTCAGCCCAAGAGTAATGCGTCGGCCATTGGTCTGAGTGACCTGGGCGGCGGTCGGGGCAACTGGCGGGGCAAGCGTCCGGCTGCGCCCGGCGGTTTTGCAAAGCCGGACTCTCCGTACCCGCTGGCCAGCACTGAACTGCTGCCGGCGGCTGATGGCGAGCGTCGGCAGGGCAAGTTCCAGGAGCCTGCCTACACCGAGCCCCAGCGTCTGCACAAGGTGCTGGCTGCCGCTGGTGTCGGTTCCCGTCGGGAAATCGAAGAGTGGATCGTCGCCGGTCGGATTTCCGTCAATGGCGAGCCGGCGGATGTCGGGCAGAAAGTTGGTCCGGGCGATCGTGTGCGAATCAACGGCAAACTGATGCCGATTCGTTTTGCGCCGCGTATTCCGAGGGTGCTGATCTACCACAAGCCGGATGGCGAGATCGTGTCGCGGGATGATCCGGAAGGACGTCCGACGGTTTTCAACCGTTTGCCGGTGCTGCGCAAGGGGCGCTGGATTGCTGTCGGCCGACTGGACTTCAATACGTCCGGACTGCTCCTTTTTGTGAACGACGGTGATCTGGCCAACAAGCTCATGCATCCGCGTTACGAGCTGGATCGCGAGTATGCGGTGCGGATTCTCGGCGAGCTGGATGAAGCCCAGAAGAATGCCTTGCTCCAGGGTATCGAACTGGAGGATGGCCTGGCCAAGTTCAACACCCTGCAGGACCGGGGTGGCGAAGGCTCCAATCACTGGTATCACGTCACCCTTTCGGAAGGGCGCAACCGGGAAGTGCGGCGCATGTTCGAAGCGCTCGGCCTGACCGTCAGCCGTCTGATGCGTGTCCGTTATGGTCCGGTGGTGCTGCCGCCGCGCCTGAAGCGTGGCATGTGGGAAGATATGGCTGTGGAGGATGTGTGCGCACTGGCAGGGCTTCCGAAGCCGGATAATCTCACCGGCAAGATCAAGCGCCCGGCACGTCCGCCCCGTCGCTCGCAGGCATTCTAGGGTCGGAACGAAGGGCGAAATTGCGCCCGCCTCGGCGGGCTGCTATACTCAGCGTGTTTTATCGGTTCGAAAGGACCGACCGGCTCGAAAAAGAGCCGACATCCGGTCAAATTTAACAGGGATGGGCGTTTCGCCCATTTTTCATTTGTGGGCTAGGAAATGGAGTTGCTGAAACTAATCGAGCAGACCGCAGAAGGCCTCGGCTACGAACTGGTCGACTTCGAGACCTCGCCCCGTGGCCGTCTCATGCGGGTGTTCATTGATTCGCCGAACGGCATCACCGTGGACGATTGTGCCACGGTGAGCAATCAGTTGACCCGAATCTTCGAAGTCGAAAACGTGGATTACGACCGCCTTGAGGTGTCGTCTCCCGGATTGGACCGTCCGCTCAGGAAGCCCGCCGATTTCGAGCGCTTCGCTGGGCAGGAAGTACAGGTCCGCATTCGCATGCCAATCGCCAATCAACGCAATTTTGCCGGGGTGCTGCAAGGTCTTAAGGACAACGTGGTCACCCTGGAGACGGAAAAGGGATCGATGGAGATCCCGTTTGAAGAAATAGAGAAGGCCCGCCTGGTTCCCAGGTTTTAAGGGATTTGGAGGTTTGCAGGTATGAGCCGCGAAATTTTGCTGCTGGTTGATGCGCTGGCCCGCGAGAAGAACGTTTCCAAGGATATCGTTTTCTCCGCGTTGGAGTCTGCGCTCGCTCAGGCGACCAAGAAGCGTATTCACGACGAAGCCGATGTGCGTGTATCCATCGACCGGGAAACCGGTGACTACGAGTCCTTCCGTCGCTGGCAGGTGCTGCCCGACGAAGATGTCGAGAATGACGAAGCCCAGATGGGCCTGATCGATGCCCGCGAAGAATATCCGGATATCCAGGTGGGTGACTACGTCGAAGAAGGTCTGGAGCCCATCGACTTCGGTCGGATCGGTGCGCAGGCGGCCAAGCAGGTCATTCTGCAAAAGGTGCGTGACGCCGAGCGGGAACAGATTCTCAACGACTTCCTCGATCGCAAGGAATACATCATCTCCGGCAGTATCAAGCGCATGGAGCGGGGCAACGCGATCATTGAAGTAGGCCGTCTTGAGGCGGTGCTTCCCCGCGACCAGATGATCCCCAAGGAAAATCTGCGCGTTGGCGACCGGGTCAAGTCCTACCTGCTGCGTATCGATCGCGGTGCCCGTGGTCCGCAACTGATCCTGTCCCGCACGGCGCCCGAATTCGTCATGCGTCTGTTCGAGCTCGAAGTACCGGAGATCGACGACGGTTTGCTCGAGATCAAGGCTTGTGCCCGCGACCCGGGTCTGCGCGCCAAGATTGGCGTAAAGTCCAACGATCCGCGTATTGATCCGATCGGCACCTGCGTAGGCCTGCGTGGCTCGCGTGTGACGGCGGTGCGTAACGAGATCGGCGGCGAGAATATCGACATCGTGCTGTGGTCTCCCGAGCCGGCCCAGTTTGTGATCGGTGCCCTGCAGCCCGCGGAAGTGTCTTCCATTGTTGTCGATGAAGAAGCGCACGCCATGGATGTAGTGGTGGATGAGAACAATCTGGCTATTGCCATCGGACGCAATGGTCAGAACGTGAAGCTTGCATCCGAGCTGACGGGGTGGGGCATCAATCTGATGACCGTTGCCGAGTCAGAGCGGAAGTCCGAAGCGGAGCACAGCTCGGTTCGCCAGCTGTTCATCGCAAAGCTGGACGTGGACGAAGAAGTGGCCGACATCCTGATCGACGAGGGTTTCTCGTCGCTGGAAGAGATCGCTTACGTGCCGCTGGCAGAAATGCTGGAAATTGAATCCTTCGACGAAGAAACGGTGAACGAGCTGCGCAACCGCGCCCGCAACGTGCTCCTTACCGAAGCCATTGTGACCGAAGAACAACTGGAGTCCGTTGCAGAGGACTTGCTCAGCCTTGAAGGCATGGACAAGCCCATCGCAGCGAAGCTGGCCCAGGGTGGTGTGCATACCCGTGACGAGCTGGCAGATCTGGCTGTAGACGAGCTGATGGAAATGTCGGGGCTGGACGAAGAGCGGGCCAAGAATATGATCACCAAGGCGCGCGCGCACTGGTTCGAGTAATACCCCGGAGGTTATAGATGGGACAGACAACCGTTACACAATTTGCCGGCGAACTTAAAATGTCGGCCTCCGTGTTGCTCGAGCAGTTGCAGAAGGCTGGCGTGGACAAGGCGCAGGAAACCGATCTGCTCTCCGAGCAGGACAAGACCCGCTTGCTGGACTTTCTCCGTCGCGCCCATGGCGATACGGCAGCAAAGTCCAAGATAACGCTGACGCGCAAGCAGACCAGCGAAATCAAGGCAACGGATTCCACCGGGCGTGCCCGTACCGTGCAGGTCGAAGTGCGTAAAAAGCGTACCTTCGTCAAGCGCGATGAAGTGCTGGTGCCTGAGTCTGCAACTGCGTCTGCTGGCGAAACTGCTGAGTCGGTTGTCGTTCCGGAAGTTGAAGAGATCGTCGCACAGGTAGAAGTTGAGCAGTTCGTCGAAGCGCCGGTCGTCGAGGCCGTTGCGCCAGTCGTCGAAGTCGTTCCCGAGCCCGAACCCGAGCCTGCGCCGGAGCCCGAGCCCGAGCCTGTCGTTGAAGTGGTGCCTGAGCCCGTACCGGCTCCGGCTCCCGAGCCTGTTCCTGCGCCCGTCGCAGCGGCTCCGGCGAAGGTTGAAGCGAAGCCTGCAGCTCCGGTTCGTCGTGTTGTTGCCGGCTCGATTTTGAGTGCCGAAGAAAAAGCATCGCGGGAACGTGAGGCTCAGCGCCATTCCGAACTTCAGGCCCGTCAGATGGCGGATCTGAAGGAAAAGCAGGAGCGTGAGGCGCGTGCTCGTGCTGCCATGCAGCAGCGCGTGGAAGACGAAAAACAGCGTGTTGCCGCCGCCGAAAAGGCCAAGATTGAAGGCGAAGCTGCGCCCAAGGTCGGTACCCTGCACAAGCCTGCCAAGACCGAAGAAAAGGCGCCCCGCAAGGACGTCAAGAAGGCTGTTCCCACCAAGGAAGCGCCTGCGGATGCCAAGCGTCGCGGTGGCCTCAAGACCCGCGGCGATACGACCGGCGGTGCCGGTGGCTGGCGTGGTAATGGTCGTAGTGGTGGCCGCTCTGGCGGTCGTCATCAGGACACCACGAGTTTCGTGGCCCCGACCGAACCGATCGTGCGTGAAGTGCATGTGCCGGAAACCATCTCGGTGGCCGATCTGGCTCACAAGATGTCCGTCAAGGCCATCGAGCTGATCAAGGCCCTGATGAAGATGGGCTCCATGGTTACCATCAACCAGGTGCTGGACCAGGATACGGCGATGATTCTCGTCGAGGAAATGGGCCACAAGGCGGTTGCCGCCAAGCTGGACGATCCGGATGCCTTCCTTGAAGAAAACGTTGTGCACAAGGATGTGCCGCTGGAGCCGCGTGCTCCGGTGGTAACCGTCATGGGCCACGTCGACCACGGCAAGACCTCGCTGCTGGATTACATCCGGCGTGCCAAGGTGGCCTCCGGCGAAGCGGGTGGCATCACCCAGCACATCGGTGCCTACCACGTGGAAACCGAGCGCGGCATGGTGACCTTCCTCGATACCCCGGGTCACGAAGCCTTTACGGCGATGCGTGCCCGTGGTGCGAAGGCAACTGACTTGGTTGTTCTGGTGGTGGCTGCCGACGACGGCGTGATGCCCCAGACCAAGGAAGCCATCCACCACGCCAAGGCGGCCGGCGTGCCCCTGATCGTGGCGGTGAACAAGATCGACAAGCCGGGTGCCAACCCCGAGCGTGTTCGTCAGGAACTGATTACCGAGGGCGTAGTGCCCGAGGCTTACGGTGGCGATGCCATGTTTGTCGAGGTTTCGGCCAAGACGGGTGCCGGCATTGACGATCTGCTCGAAGGTATCCTGCTGCAGGCGGAAATCCTGGAACTCACTGCGCCGCGCGAAAGCATGGCCAAGGGTCTGATCATCGAAGCCCGTCTCGACAAGGGTCGCGGCCCGGTTGCAACGCTGCTCGTTCAGTCCGGTACTCTCCGGCGTGGCGACGTGCTGCTGGCTGGTGCAACCTTTGGTCGTGTCCGGGCCATGCTCGACGAAAACGGCAAGCCGATCGACGAAGCGGGCCCGTCCATTCCGGTGGAAATTCTCGGCTTGTCCGAAGTGCCGGGCGCGGGTGACGAAGTCGTGGCGCTGGCCGACGAACGCAAGGCGCGTGAAATTGCGCTGTTCCGTCAGGGCAAGTTCCGTGATGTGAAGCTGGCTCGCCAGCAGGCTGCCAAGCTCGAAAGCATGTTTGAACAGATGGGCGAAGGCGAGATCAAGACGCTGCCGCTTATCATCAAGGCCGACGTGCAGGGTTCCCAGGAGGCGCTGGCTCATGCATTGGTCAAGCTGTCGAACGACGAAGTTCGGGTGCAGGTCATCCACGGCGGCGTCGGGGCCATCAGCGAGTCCGATGTGAACCTGGCGCAGGCCTCCGGTGCCGTGATCATCGGCTTCAACATCCGTGCCGATGCCAATGCCCGCAAGCTGTCCGAGACTTTTGGCGTTGATCTGCGCTACTACAACATCATTTACGATGCCGTGGATGAGGTGAAGAGTGCGCTGTCCGGCATGCTGGCGCCCGAAAAGCGTGAGCAGGTGCTTGGTCTGGTCGAGATTCGTCAGGTATTCACGATTTCCAAGATCGGTACCATCGCGGGTTGTTATGTCCTCGAAGGGATCGTCAAGCGCAATGCGCAGGTTCGTTTGCTGCGCAATCACGTGGTCATCCATACCGGCGAGCTCGAATCGCTCAAGCGCTTCAAGGACGACGTCAAGGAAGTCAAGTTTGGCTACGAGTGCGGTCTGCAGGTGAAGAACTTCAACGATCTCCAGGAAGGCGACCAGCTCGAAGTGTTCGAAATCCAGGAAATCG
>ERZ724504.1297-NODE-1297-length-13895-cov-6.451662_pt1 | contig 13895 bp, 14 predicted proteins | sample MGYA00376037_ERZ724504 | MGnify/ENA primary metagenome ERZ724504 (study PRJEB28724, sample SAMN07190888) | wastewater metagenome | isolation source: influent of sewage treatment plant in Hong Hong | place: USA: Christiansburg, Virginia | collected 2016-03-01 ... | reverse complement strand
TTACATGGAAATAAACCTCATCGCCCATTCTTACACCTTCAATATTATCTGGTGAGAAGTGTGAACGAATAGCAGTAATATAAACATGTATTTTGTTACCTTCTCTAACAACTTTTGTTTCACTTTCACCTTTTGCTAAGTATGGATGTTTGTTGTCTTCTAATTTAAAAAACTTAACAGATTTATCTTTAATTAAACTAGCAGGAACAGCTTGTGCATAGTGTGGTTCTCCAATAGTTGGAAAATCTAAAAGCAGTTGCATTTTATCGCCACTAATATCATAAAGTTGTGCACTTTGAGAAAGTTCTGGCCCAGTTGGTAAGTATCTGTCTTTAGTAATTTTATTATAAGCTATTAAATATTTACCGTATGGTTTTCTAGTATCACCACCTGGTATACATAAGTGACCAACTGAATAATAAGTAGGTACTCTATCTAATATTTTTAAATCTTTAATATTCCATTTTACAACTTCACTAGATACAAAGAAAGTAGTATAAGCATTTCCTTTACCATCAAACTCAGTATGTAATGGTCCTAAACCTGGTTTTTTTACTTCACCATATAAAGCACTTTCATATTTAATCACAGGAATACCATCATAATCGCCAATAAAATCTTTAGCTGCAATTGCTTTTTGCAATTTATCAAAGCTAAATACTGGAATTAATGCTGCTAATTTACCACTACCCACAATGTATTCACCAGAAGGATCAACATCGCAACCATGTGGAGATTTAGGACAAGGAATCATGTAACAAAGGTCTTTAAATTCTTTAGAATCTAATACCAATACTTCTGTTTTAATAGTAGAAGTTGCAGTATGAGTTTTCTCATCATATCTATTGCTAGCATATTTAACTGTTTGTTTTTTTCCTTTACCAGCTTTTATGTATTCTTCAGCTTTTTTCCAGTTTACAGCCATAATAAAATCTTTGTCTTTTTGAGAAGCATTCACTTCTAACAAAGTATTGGCTTGTTCTGTATTGTAGCTACTAAAGAAAAACCAACCATGAGATTTCCCTTTACCAGCATGGCTTAAATCGAAGTTTACGCCAGGACATTGAATTTGAAATGCAATATCCATTTTACCATCTACTTTATCTACACTAATAAAGCTTAAAGTACCTTTAAAGTTTTGCTTATAAGTATTAATAGGCACATCTCCATTTACATCATCTGGAGGCACACTAAAACGTGTTCCTGCAACTACATACTCTGTATTTTCTGTAATGAATGGAGAACTGTGATTACCAGCACTATTAGGCAATTCAATAATTTCTGTAGTTCTAAAAGTAGTTAAATCAATTCTGGCAACACGTGGCGTATTGTTGGCATTTCCAAAAATCCAACGACCATCAATTTCACCATTTGTTTGCGATAATTCTGTATGGTGCAAATCGTCCCAAGGAACTATTCCATGAGATGTGTTAAGCATAGGTTTAGTTTCTTCACTATAACCCCAGCCTTTTTCTGGATCAACAGAGAATACAGGAATTACTCTTAGCAATCTTCCTGACGGTAGTCCATATACACTCATTTGTCCACTAAAACCTCCAGATACAAAATTGTACAGCTCATCGTATTTACCTGGTGCAACATATGTTTTTGCTGCAGCATCGGCACTTACGGCATTGCCCGAATTTTTGGGTTTACAGGCGTTCATTGCAAATAGCAGCGAAACAGCCAAAAGCCCCATTGTGTTTATTCTTTTCATGTTAAATTATTTAGGATTGTGATTTGGATATAACTTATTTTACCCCATCGTTCTTCCTCATAAACTCATATAAGTTTCTTGCATCATCGTCTGATACATTTTGATTAGGCATTCTAACCAAACAAATTTCTAATTGAGCTTGTGCTTTAGGGTCTTTGTCTAACATTTCATCTGTATTAGTAGAAAAATTCATAATCCACTCTGCTGTATGTCTTGCTGTAACGCCTTTCCATCCTGGGCCAACTAATTTTTCATCAGTTAGTTTATGACAGCCAGCACATTTTACGCTGTACACTTTTTCGCCTGCACCTGCTTTTGGTGCATCAAGTGCTGCAGGAATATCTACTTTTGTGAACTTACCAGCACCTCTATTTGCATCGTAAGATGGATTTCCATTTTCTGCTGGTTTTGCAACTGCATCATCAGCAATTTTTGCTGGTTTGTCTTGGTTTCCACAAGCATAAATTAATGCGGTTAATGACAAGAAAAGAAAGACTTTTTTCATAAATTGTGTTTTTTTGTTTTGGAATTATGATACAAGATTACCACGAGTATAAAACGATGTTTATGCGTTCGGTCATAAAAATTAAATAACTGAGAACTATCATCTTTATATTTGGTATTCGACTAGATTAAATATGATTCTTCTCATTTTAAAGCAGAGCTTGCTCAAATAGTTTTGATGTTATAATTAAATTCTAACGATGTCCATTAATACCGATACACTTTTAGCTTGGGGAGCCACATATAAAAAAATACAACCAAACGAAATTATTTTTTTGGAAGGTTCACAAGCTCATTTCTATTACCAACTAGTAAGTGGTAGTGTACGTTGGGTAAATATTAATGATGAAGGCAAAGAATTTTTACAGGTTTTAATTGAACCAGGGGAAAGTTTTGGAGAATTACCTCTGTTTGATGACAATGTTTACGCTGCAACTGCAGTTGCAAACGAAGAGTCTATTATTATTCGTTTACACATTTCCACTTTTAAACAATTGATAAAAGAAAATCCTGAAATACATTTTCATTTTACTAAATTAATTACACAACGATTGCGTTTTAAATTTTTGATTATTAAAGAGTTGGCCAATTGTAATCCAGAACATAGAATTGCGACCTTATTAAACTACTTCAAAGAGCAACATAAAAATATTTGCCCCAAATGCAATCAACTAAAACTTACTAGACAACAAATTGCCGATATGACTGGATTACGTGTTGAAACAGTTATTAGGGCAATTAGACAAATGCATGATTCTGGTAAATTATTAATTGAAAGAGGGAAGGTTTACTATAAGGCTATGATTTAAATCATACATACATCAAAAAGCCTACAATTACTTTGTTTATATGAGCACAACCAACTTTACACTGCATAAGTGGATTAGACTTACATTGCTAAGCTTATTAATAGTATCATCACTTGGAATTATTTTAAGATATAAGATAGCATTTTCATTGCCTTTCATCCATCAAAAACATTTATTGCATGCACATTCTCACTTTGCATTTACAGGATGGATTAGCCAAGCATTCATGATTTTAATGGTAGGTTATTTAACAAAAGTTACAAGTACAAACTTTTTTAAACAGTTCAATAAAATTTTAGCTACCAATTTAATTGTTGCGTATGCTATGTTAATTTCATTTGCATTAGAAGGTTATGGTGCCATTTCAATTACGCTATCAACCTCCTCTATTTTAGTAGCTTGTTGGTTTGCTGTAGCATATGTTAAAGCATTAAATAAACTTCCAACAAAATCGGTTGTACACACTTGTTTTAAAGCAGCACTTTTCTTTAATATTTTTTCTTCGTTTGGTGCATTTGCTTTAGCCATATTTATGGCAACTAAAATAATGCATGCAAACTGGTATTTAGCAGCAGAATATTATTATTTACACTTTCAATACAATGGTTGGTTTAGCATTGCTGGCTTAGGATTGTTATTGAGCATTTTAGATCAAACTATTATTACCAAGTTTAAAAACAATATTTTAATACTTGTTGCAGCAGTATTGCCAACATATTTTTTATCTACTTTATGGATGAAAATGCCAATGTGGTTGTATGGAGTAATTGTAGTGGCTTCTTTAGCTCAACTTTTTATTTGGGTAAAAATTTTATTACAATTTATTCCAATGATAAAAATGGATACTAGACTCACGTCAGTAGGGAAAAAAATATTGTTACTTTCGGCTATTGCTTGTAGCATTAAAATACTTTTACAAGCAGGATCTGTAATACCAGAATTAAGCAAATTGGCTTTTGGGTATAGACCAATTGTAATTGGTTATTTGCACTTGGTATTATTAGGCGTTATTACACTATTTATTTTAGGTTATTTATTCAGCTTATCGCTTATTAAAATAAACAAAAAAGCAATTATTGGTTTGGTTGTATTTACCATTGGAATAGTTTTAAACGAGCTGTCATTAATGTTACAAGGCGTTAGTGCTATTATTGGTAACAATGCAATTCCTTTTATGAATGAAATATTATTGGCCGTTGCTTGTATTATGTTTAGTGGATTGCTACTGTTAAACATTGCCCAATCTAATAAAAATGATTTGGCTCATAGTTCATAAAAAAACCGATGTTGTTCTTTGTACAAATAATTTTATATGATTTCACAAGAACAAACTTTAGCTGCAATTGTTACTGCAGATTATAAAACAGCATCTGTATTAGAAAAATATCACTTAGATTTTTGCTGTAAAGGAAAAAGAACATTGGCAGATGCATGTATAGAAAAAGGAATTAAAATAGAAAGTATCACTGCCGAGCTAGAGCAAATTACTCAGCAACAAACAAACCATCATTTGCCATTTGATGCAATGACAGCAGAACAATTAATTGGTTATATTGTAACGCATCATCATTTTTATATAAAACAAGCTATTCCACAAATATTGCCAAGGCTAGAAAAAATTGTATTTAAACATGGCGAAAGGTTTCCTCACATGCTTAAAGTATTGCAATTATTTCAAGCATTACAAGAAGAGCTATTGTTGCATTTACAAAAAGAAGAAACTGTTTTATTTCCAAGAATTAAAGAATTAGAAATTGCAAGAAATAACAACATAAATCAACCTGCTGCTGGTTATATCAATCATCCAATATTACAAATGGAAACTGAACATGAACATGCAGGATCTTTAATGGAAGAAATTTGTACTTTAACCAATGGCTACACTCCATCTGCAATGGCTTGTACAACACATAGAATTTGTTTAGAAGAATTAAAACAATTTGAAGCCGATTTACATAAACATGTTCATCTTGAAAATTATATTCTATTTCCCAAAGCAAAATTATTGATTGAAAACTAGTTGTATACTTTCCTAACTAAAGAGGTAGAAAATCTCCAATAATGAACTCATTAAAGGAGATTTTTTATTTAACCAATTGCATCAATCAATTCCTTATAAACAAAAAATGAAACTCGTATTTTTACTGCATGTATAAACTTTTTTCAATATTAATTACAGCCTATTTTTTTAGTGGTACAATTAATTATACCAACATTAAATTGGGTAGCACAAACCTGCAAATACAAACAACCACATTTGGTGAAGGAAGTAGTACAATTTGTTTCATCAATTTACATTCTGATGAAACTACTAGCATTGAAGCTTGTACCAACTTTTTAAACAACAGCAATGGCAAACTCATACAATTAAAACATTTGCCACAAAGAAATATTGAATTTAAGTTAGACAATAAAAAATACGTGATAGACCCTAACAGAATATTCACCAAAAAAGGTATTGAAGCCACACTAAAAAAATTATCAAGCTACAATGAAAATGCTGTATTACAGGTTGAACAATTCTCCAATAATATTATTGCACAAATAAATAATAGTACGATGATTGTTGCTTTACACAACAATGGTAACAAAGGCTTATCTATTAAAAGCTATATAAAAGGTGGTGCAGAATATGCCAACACTGAACAAGTTTATGTAAACAATTTAATGGATGAAGATGATTTTATTTATACCACAGATTTAAAAGTATTTAACTATTTAAAAAGTAAAAATATAAATGTGGTTTTACAAAAAGCAATTGGTGCAGTAGACGATGGTTCTCTATCGGTTTATGCAGGCTTACATAAAATACCATACATAAATATTGAAGCACAGCATGGGCATTTAAAAGAGCAAATTGAAATGCTTAAAACAATAGAACCATTACTGAAGGAATATTAAAAAAAGCTACAAACCTCATAAGCCGGATTCTGTTTCTAAACTATCATTTATCTTGCTGTAACATTACTGTTACAATCTTGCTGCCTACCCTGAAACCTGTTTAATAAAATTAAACATTGAACGAGTAGCTCTCAAAGGTTTCTATACGTGGCATTACAACATTCAAGGTTTACCCATGTAATACATTACTGCAAAACATTGTGAGCTTTTACCTCACATTTTCACCTTTTCCACGGTTAAATGGTAGTTATTTTCTGTGGCACTTTCTCTTATTGTTTGCACTACAAGTAGTATAAACAATAGCCGGCTCTTAACCGGTGAATTACTCTTTGTTGTCCAGACTTTCCTTACTACTTTGCAGTAGTACGATAGTTCGGGTTTGTAGCAACTGCAAAAGTAATTGAATATTATTGTAAAATTGAAAACTTACACTTACCTTCATTTTTCACTAAAAACTACAAGTATGGGTTTACCAACCAACAATAAAAAAAACTCTACATTACCTGGTAATAATAGTAAAAGCAATAACGCTTCATCAAAATTTATTACCAAACCAGCAGGCAACTCCAAAGCTGTTGGAGCCTCTAAAAAACCTATTAAAACTGGTGGAACAAGAGGTAGTTAATGAATTAAACTTTATGGTTGGTGAAGACACCAACCTTTAGAAAAAGATGAACTTAATGTTCATCTTTTTTTGTTTGAATAGTTTGTTGTAGTATATATTTAAAATATAGCCAAAGGCAATAAAATACTACTTACGAAGCTACAAGCTTTATAAGAGCAAGAAACTAAACAGGTTTCTCCTAGAGCAAAATGATAATTAACTTAATTCCCGTGATACCTCTAAAAAATATTACCAAGAAGGAGAACTGTAAATGAATTGCTAACCTTCAATACAGTCAATTACAGCTTGCATTTGGTTAGGTGCAAACCATTGAATGATACTATCTTTTTTAAACCATGTCATTTGTCGTTTTGCGTAATGCCTTGTATTTTTTTTAAGCTCTTCAACTGCTGCTTCTAAAGTACATTCATGTTGTAAGTAAGCAAACAATTCTTTATACCCTACTGTTTGTAAAGCATTCAAATGCTTATGAGGAATAAGATTTTTTACTTCTTCCAATAAGCCATCTTGCAACATAATATCTACACGATGATTGATTCTCTCGTACAAAACGTCTCTTGATAATTCTAATCCGATTTTTATAATATTAAAGTTTCGTTGAGCCTTCTCTCCTTTTCTAAAGCTATTGATAGTTTGCCCTGTTGCTTCTATAACTTCTAATGCTCTAATTAAACGATGTGGATTTTGCTGCTCGGCTGTTTGCCAAAATTCTGGATTTTTTAATTGTACTTGCTCTTGTAACCAAGCCAACCCATTGGCATCATATTGTTGCTGTATGGCATTTCTAATTGTTGTTGGAATATTCGGGATATTGTCTAACCCTTCGCAAAAGGCTTTTATATACAAACCTGTGCCACCAACCATTATAGCAATATTACTTTGCTGAAATATTTGTTGTACTGCATCTAGAGCATATTGCTCAAAAATAGCAGCATTTACATCTTCATGTATGGAATGTGAATTGATGAAATAATGTTGCACCTGACGCAACTCTTCATTCAATGGTTTTGCAACGCCAATAGTTAATTCTTGATAACATTGCCTACTATCGGCAGATATAATTTTTGTTTTAAAATGCTCTGCCAATTGTATTGCCAAACCAGTTTTGCCTATTGCAGTTGGCCCACAAACAATTACAACTGTTTTATTTTGCAAAGCATTTTAAATTTCAGTGTATATTAAAAATCTTCCTCTACATTATTGTCTTCTACTGTATCATCTTCATCGTCAGATTCAATGCTATCAACATCTTCGCCTTCTTTACCAAAACCTTCGGGTGTAACTTCACTTAAATCGTACTTTTCTTCAATGTCATTAAACTTATCGCCCAATAAACTTTTAGTACCATATTGCTGTGGACCAATCCCCTCTTTACGAGTTACAATTGGATATTCAACTTTTGAATTTTCTTCTTTACTTACATTAATCAACTCTACCAAGAATACCCAACCCTTTGCAAAATCGTACACATAAACAAATTTTTGATTGGTATTTTGCACCTCATTTCGAATAGGCGTTTCAACCATATACAAAGGCGGAGCAACATATTCTTTATCGTACTTTTCAAAAGTAATTTCTCTGCCACGTAACCAATTATCGTTGCTTCTATAAAACGTTGCTTGATGTTTACTATCAAACTCAAAGGCTTTTAATATTGCAAAATGCAAAGCTTCAAAAGTTTGTGTATGTTTAATTGCAATATCTCTATATACTGCATCATCTTCTTCTAAATAAACTCTAAACTTTAATATAGCCATAAAATAATTTCTAATTTACAATTGCCATTTAAACTTGTGGAATCAAATTAAGTGGCAAGATTTAAGTTACGAAAATAGGGTTTATTAAATAGGTTGCAAATTGAGTTCCTTAGCTTTTATTAACATAAACTCATAAGCTGCAGTATAATTGTTTTCAAGAACTCCATCTAATATGGCTTCTCTAATAGCATCTTTGATTTTACCAACTTCTCTGGATGGTTTTAAATTAAAAACTTCCATGATTAATTCACCACTAATTGGTGGCTGCCAATTGCGTAAATTATCATTTTCTTCAACCACTTTCATACGCTGTTTTACCAACTCAAAATTTTGTAGATATCGTTGTACTTTCTGTTTATTCTTGCTGGTAATATCGGCATTGCAAAGCAACATTAAAGCATCAATTTCATCGCCTGCTTCAAACAACAAACGCCTAATGGCACTATCTGTAATATTTTCTTTGGTTAATGAAATAGGACGTAAGTGCAATGCCACAAGTTTTTGCACCAAACGCATTTTTTCGTTCAAAGGCAATTTTAATTGATTGAATATTTTAGGAACCATTCTTGCTCCTACAACTTCATGACCATGAAAAGTCCAGCCAAAACCTTCTTCAAAACGTTTGGTATTGGGTTTAGCAATATCATGCAATAAAGCTGCCCAACGCAACCACAAATCGTTGGTATGTTCACTAATATTATCAAGTACTTGAAGTGTGTGATAGAAGTTGTCCTTATGTCCTTTTCCATCTACATATTCAGCTCCATGTAATGCCATCATTTGTGGAAAAACAATTTGCAACAAACCACTCTTACTCAACAAATCCCAACCAATAGATGGTTTGGATGCCAACATAATTTTATTTAACTCATCAGTAATACGTTCTTGAGAAACAATTTTAATGCGACTGGCCATTGTTGTAATTGCTTCAAAAGTTGCAGGTGCAATGGTAAAGTTGAGTTGTGTAGCAAAACGTATAGCCCTCATCATTCTTAGCGGATCATCGCTAAAAGTTTGTTCAGGCTCTAATGGCGTTTGTAAAATTTTATTCTCAATATCTTGTACTCCATTAAAAGGATCAATGAGTTTACCAAAATCGTTTTTGTTCAAACTAATGGCCAAAGCATTAATTGTAAAATCTCTTCTATTTTGATCGTCTTCTAAAGTACCAATTTCAACCATGGGTTTACGGCTATCTCTATTGTAACTTTCTTTTCTTGCACCAACAAATTCTACTTCAAACAAATTGTTTGTTTCATTTTCAATGGGCACTTTAATTTGTGCTGTTCCAAAGTTTTTAAAAAAAGCCACATAAGGTTTGGGCACAAAAAAAGATGCCGTTGAATGTGCTAAAGCAATGCCATCGCCTAAGCAAACAATATCTGCATCTTTGGTATTTCGGCCAATAATTTTATCTCTTACAAAACCGCCAATTAAATATGCTGGAACATTTAAATGTTCAGCAGCAGTTGCTACTTTATTAATAATTGCCAATTCTTCTGCTGTGCAGTTAATATCCATACAAAGCAAAGATATAGGCTGAAAATTTAGTAGCTAATCTATCAGTAAATCGTTGTTGTAAAAATCCCAATCATAATAGGGATGTTGTTGCTGATTTACATGCAACGGAATGGTTTGCATTTGTTGGTGTTGCACATCAATCAATTTCATGGTTTCAATTGTTTTATTAAAACCATTTTGTGCCATTGCTGTTAAAAAAGATTGTACTTTATTGGTTGGAATATTTAAGCTGAACTGTGCCATAATTGTATCATTTAATGGTTAAGAATATACATTAGATGATTGCTACAAAGCAAAAACACAATTATAAAAGTTAAGGTTTTGTTATTGGAGTTATTCAAATTCCAATTCGTTGCTAAAAAACTCCCAATCGAATAAAAGAAACTTAGAAAACGTAAATGGAATTGTAGTTGTGTTGGTTGTATTATCGAAGTTGGCTTGTATGGTATTGTCTTTAATGCCCAATTGTACAATTGCATTTAAAAATGGTTGTATTTTATCTTTTGGAATATCTAAAATTACTTTTGGCATAAGAACCTTAAGGTTGCACTTTTTTGCGATAAATACAAGCAATTATTGTTGTGCTAGAATAACGTATTGTAAAAAGTAATATAAACTATTAGAAATCAACAAATTAACAAAAAATGTAATTTTTGCACTGTTTTAGCACAGGTTTATTCACAAATGAGCAATATTTAACGCAACAGCTTCATTATCAACCCAAGAAAAAAATTGCAATGCTTGAAACTGATTCTCACTTTGTTGATTGTTTGCAACAACATAATGAGCAAATGATTGAAAATTAGTTGAACGGGAGTTTAACCAAACTGCAAAAAGTGGTTTTCGAAATCGCTTAATTAAGGTTTTAGAAAAATTGCTTTTATCAATCAAAATAAAAGCTGTTGCTGTTTTGCTTAAAGCCTCATCGGCTAACCCAACAATATTGTTGTACAAGATGGCTGTTGGCAGCTGTTGTTCATCCAAAAAATTGAATACTTCTAAATCTATTGTAGTTGCATGTTGCATTAATTGCCTTTCATCGCTCATTAAAATAATTGAAGTAAAATTATTGGCATCGGCAAGTTTTTGTAATTGATGAACTGCATTTGCTTGAGTTGCATCTACAGCCAAAATAAATCCAAACGCAGCAGGAAAAAATACAATTTCTTCAGCAGCCAAAGTTTGTAAAGCATTTTCAATATCGGTTGCAAAATCTTCCATGCTTTATAATTTTTTATACACGTTCATTACTTCAGTTGCACATGCTTGTTGCGTAAATTTTTGTGCATGTTGCCAACCTTTTGCAATCATTTCATTTCTTAAGTTTTCATTTTTGCTAACCTGCAGTATTGCGTCAGCCATTTCATTAATGCTTGTAGGATTAATGTAAAAAGCTGCATCACCTCCAGTTTCTGGCATACAAGAAACATTGCTAGTTATTACAGGAATATTGCTCCATAAAGCTTCTAATACAGGAATACCAAAACCTTCAAAAGTTGATGGATAAATCATACACAATGCTTGCTGATAAATTGCAGGAAAGTCTTTAGCAGATTTGAATTCAGCGTTTTTAAATTTTTCTGATAAAAAAATTACATCATTGTCTAATTTATTTTCTGCAAGATATTTTCTTACAATTTCTTTATACTTTCCACCATCACCAATTACCACCAACGGAATATTGATTGTTCCTTTCAACGCCTGCAATGCTTGGCAAATAAGTAGTAAATTTTTTCTTTCAATTATCGATCCAACGTATAAAAAATATTGCTTGGGTAATTTATAAAATTGTTGAACTCTAGCAAGTTCATCGTTGGTAACTTTTATTGCAAAAGATGGATTACAACTTTGATAACAAATGTCAATTTTGTTGGCATCAATTTTATAAAAGTCAATAATATCATCTTTGGTTTGTTGGCTAATGGCAATTATTCTGTTGGCTTTTTCGCAAGCATGTTTAAATTTTTTTCGATAAATTTTTACGTCAATAGAACTGTATTGTTCAGGATTTCTTTCAAAAATTAAATCGTGAATGGTAACAACAGATTTAATTCTTGTCTTTTCAATTCCAACTGGTATTTCATGACTTAACCCATGAAACACATCAATATTTTTTGCTTTTAAATCATTTTTCACCCAACTGCTTCGCCAAGCTGCAGTCAATAAATTAGAAGGAAAGTTTTGAGGTGTTACAATTTCAATATTTGAAAATTGTTCAGCTTCACCAAATAAGTTGGTATGCGTTGGTGTAAATAAAAAATACTGGTTATCTGCAAAATATTTAGCCAAAGAACTCACCAATGTTCTGCTGTAATGGCCCAAACCTGTGCCATTGGTAAATGCTCTTTTTGCTTCAAAACCAATATTCATGTAACAAATAAATTAAGCTACAAAAGTGCATATAATGAACAAACAAATGCAGCTTTCTAAATTAATTTCGTAAACAAGGTCATTTAAACAAGGTTTTAAGACATCGTTTGCATGAAATATACTTTCAAAATCCACAATATTTAAAGTCTCTTGTTAAAATTTGAGCTTTAGCAAGTATTTTTGCAACCACATTTATAAAAAATAAATATTATGGCATACGATGTAGTTGTAATTGGTAGTGGTCCAGGTGGATATCCTGCTGCTATCAGAGCTTCTCAATTAGGTTTCAAAGTAGCTGTTATTGAAAAGGAAAGTTTAGGCGGCGTTTGCTTAAACTGGGGTTGTATTCCAACAAAAGCTTTGCTAAAAAGTGCTCAAGTATATGAATATTTAAAACACAGTGCCGATTATGGTATTAATGCAACAGGAACGCATGATTTTGGTGCAGTTGTAAAAAGAAGTAGAGGCGTTGCCGATAAAATGAGCAAAGGTGTTCAGTTCTTAATGAAGAAGAACAAGATTGATGTAATTATGGGCTATGGTAAAGTGAAGGCTAAAGGACAAGTAGAAGTTACTGCTGCCGATGGTACTAAGCAAATCGTAGAAAGTAAATACATTGTTATTGCTACTGGTGGAAGAACAAGAGAATTGCCCAACCTTAAACAAGATGGTGTAAAAGTAATTGGTTACAGAGAAGCAATGGTAATGCCAACCCAACCAAAAAGTATGATTATTGTTGGTAGTGGTGCAATAGGTGTTGAGTTTGCTTATGTGTACAATAGCATGGGAACAAAAGTTACCATTGTTGAATTTATGCCAAGAATTGTACCTGTTGAAGATGAAGATATTTCTAAAGAATTGGAAAAACAATATAAAAAACAAGGTATTGAAATAATGACCAATTCGTCTGTTGAGAGTTTAGATACAACAGGTGCAGGAGTAAAAGCATTGGTGAAAAAACAAGATGGAACAACCATTACTTTAGAAGCTGATGTTGTTTTAAGTGCTGTTGGAGTTGTAGCCAATATTGAAAATATTGGATTGGAAGAAAACAATATTAAAACTGAAAAAGGAAAAGTAATTGTAGACAAATATCAGCAAACTTCAATGCCAGGTGTTTATGCAATTGGTGATTGTTCTCCAGGTCAAGCATTGGCTCACGTAGCAGCTAAAGAAGGCATTAATGCTGCTGAACATATGGCTTACATGGAAAAGAAACACCATCATTTACCAGAAGCAGTGGACTATAACAATGTTCCAGGTTGTACTTATTGCACACCAGAAATTTCTAGTGTTGGTTATACTGAAAAAGCAGCTAAAGAAGCAGGTTACGAAATTAAAGTGGGTAAATTTCCTTTTGTAGCAAGTGGTAAAGCAAGTGCTGCAGGTGCAACAGAAGGTTTTGTAAAAGTAATTTTTGATGCTAAGTATGGCGAGTTTTTAGGTTGTCATATGATTGGTAATAACGTTACTGAAATGATCGCTGAAGCTGTTGTTGCAAGAAAATTAGAAACTACTGCACATGAAATTTTAAATGCTATTCATCCTCACCCAACAATGAGTGAAGGTTTAAAAGAAGCCGTTGCTGTTGCTTATGGCGAAGCAATAGATATTTAAATAAATGTTTTAAAACTTTATAGTCAATAAAAGAGGCTGTCTTAAAACAAAGTTTTATGGCAGCCTCTTTTTTT
>ERZ724504.1289-NODE-1289-length-13936-cov-4.552266_pt1 | contig 13936 bp, 7 predicted proteins | sample MGYA00376037_ERZ724504 | MGnify/ENA primary metagenome ERZ724504 (study PRJEB28724, sample SAMN07190888) | wastewater metagenome | isolation source: influent of sewage treatment plant in Hong Hong | place: USA: Christiansburg, Virginia | collected 2016-03-01 ... | reverse complement strand
GGTCGTAGTGCTGCCCGTGTGGGCGATACGCAGATCTTTAACAATCCGGATGCATCAGGGTCGTCGCCTCCGAAACGGATGTCCTGTTTCTGCCCGCGATCGGGGCGACGGCCGACAGGCTTGCCGCTGGCCTGCTCATTTGTCTATGGTGGAGATGGATGAGCGAACAGCGGCCCCTGGAATTTGTTGGGCAGGCGCGGTTTCCATTCACGCTGCTTTTCATGGTCGATAGCGCGAAGCTCCTGACGAGTCAGTTCCTTGAAGTGCTAGTTAAACCCACCCGAGCAATACCACTCAGAATCAGCGAGCGCCTCGTATGTCGCTCTCTGCCAAGAATTTGTGTGAGCGGCAGCACGACTAATTGCCTCTTGCCGAAGATGCGCGCTAATTTCTGAGGGAGGGCATCGCTTAGCCATCTCTTGCAAGCCAAAGCGTATGTTGTTCAACTCCACCGCTGAATGAGAGGCATAAAGCTTCGCAAGTGCAAAAGTACGGAAATGTGCGCCAATACGTTGGCGTTTTATCTCTGTCCAAGCTGCAGGTGGCTCAGTCATAAAAATCAGCGCGGCGGGTGAGCTCTCCTGCACCTTCGCAAACAGCCATCGCTCATCATCAACATCATCGAAATATGGATGAAGTGTTTGATCTCCTGCTGTTACTGCCTGAAAGGCCAGCTTAGTTTTGTTGCAATCACTGCATGCTGGCACCAAATTCAAACACGTCACCGCTAAAGCAGGATGTGCTGATTTCGGTAGGTAATGATCTAATGTAGATACTGTTCTCTGTCCACAAAGTGGGCAAATGTCGTTTTCAGGTATTTTCTTGATCGAATCGTAAATGTGACGCGTTCGTGCACTTTTAACAAACGTCTGCGCGTAAACCCGTTCCATTTCATCCGTTGTAACCTTTCCAGCGACCCCGTTAGTGCCAGCGACGGTGTATAGCGTCGATTTCTCACCATGGGAGACATATGCTGATTCGGTCTCTTCAATCGTAGCTGCGACAAATTTCAATCGCTGCGACAGTCCCGCATCCCGAATACTCTCGATACATAGACTAAGTGCTTCGAGCGCAGATACCGTAGGCCTTTTTATGCGACGCATTATTTACGGCTGATCACGTTCGGCAACGAGAGCCTGAACGATCGCTCGTGCTTCCGTGCCCAACTGCCCATTGAAGCGCTCAAGGATATCGTAGTAGCTCAGGCCTTCTGCAACAGCCTTACTCAGCAACTGGTGATAACCAGACTGAGTGACCTGCAAACCAAAGACCTCTCTGGACAATAAGCCAATATTTTCGCCAAACGTCTCAATTGCCGGGCGCTCAATCACTGCGACCTCTCGGCTTCTTCGGAGTTTCCAAGCACATATTTGCGGAACCTCTTGCAGCACCACGGGGGAGTGTGTGGCGACGATGGCGACGCCATTCCGCTTCACCAGCAAGTCCGACAGGCATCGAATGAAGGCAGCCAGAAGTGGCGGATGCAGATGACCTTCCGGCTCATCCAGCAATACCAATGTCTTTTCATCAACTAACTCAACAAGCCTCGTTACCGTGAGCAAGATGATTGCGTGACCTGAACTCAAGTGATCAAAAAGAGTCTCCGCGATCGTCTCAAAGGCTTCGTCTTGAGGAATTTCGAGTAAGCGGGTCACATCGGCTTCTGCAAACAGGTCGTCATCAGCCTCCAATGACTGAACCGCCGATCGCCATCGCTCGGCTTTGGAGCCTTGCCGGCAACGCCCCAAGCTTTTTCGAAAATCTCTAGCCAGTTCAGTCGAAGACTTCACGCCCTTCTGCTTTTCAGCATCATCCTCAAGGCGATGGTGCAAACCAACTTGTTGAAATCCAATTAAATCTGACGACCGTGGTTTGAGATGAAAATCGTCGAAGGCGCTAAATGAAATTAGGACGACCCCGGCGAATGACCATTCATTGAAACCATCTGATTCCATTGTGATCGTTCCAGGGAAGTCACCATCCTTTCCCTCTCGCCCAAGAAGCGCTTGCATTAAATGCCTCATGCAACGGGTTTTTCCAACTCCGTTACGTCCGATTAAGACGTGAACATTTGTGGGAGGCTGAGACTCAGGCAGAACCAAGAAATCCATTACGGCTGCAGGTGTGTCTTCGGTCTGCGGAAAGGTATAACTGAATTGAAATTTCGTGAGTTGGGCGTCACCATTTGTCAGGCGGTTTAGGCGACTCCGTACATTCTTGTAATGAACATTCCTGAGCAACGATTCATTCATGACGATTTCGTCTTGATGCGCATCGAAAATATCAAGATCAAATGCACAGTCACGAAGCCCAACAAGAACACGCTGTTTCAAATCCTGACTTAGCTGGTTCAGCGCAACGTAGTAATCCTCTCCTTGACCGAGTGAAAAGAAATTTGGATCAAGCTCATCAAACGCATGGGGAATCTCTGGCGCCCTTTGGCCAGGCTCGACAACCGGTGCCGGCTTCAAACCAACCTGACCTATTTTGACGGAGCCGATCTCAATCAACTCGCCACCCTCATCAACTACGACGAGGGAAAACATAGTCCGGTACTTACCCCAGTCGTCCCAGTTGTCGATAAAAAGCAAGGCGCAACTTCGGGCACCCTCTGGGGCACGATGCGGACCTTTAGTTACAGAAAAAAACATGTGCCTCTCCGGCCATACTTAAACGCAAACTTTTGGAATTTCCGTTTGGCTCTACTTGCCCAAGGCCAACTTCAGTGCCTCCAGGCTTTCGTCATACTGCGATTTAAATCGTGCAAATGGATGGCCCTGGCCATGCATTTCTGCATTCCATGCACCGCCATCCCATCCTGCGTCAATTAGGTCCGACGAGCCAAAAATGAACTCTAATGTGTCGGTCAAAAAGCTGATCAGTGGCTCAACTGCCGCGAAGTCAAAGTCGCTTGATCCACCATGGACAAAGTAATTTCGACATTGAACAGCTGTCTTGGCGACTAGGTCTAATTCCAACAGTCGCGAACCGAAATAATTTTGCACGACCTTTGTTCGGTGCAGTACCTTTTTGGGCAACGAAGGCTTGGGCATTCTTTTAATAGCGTTGATGGCGCTATCGCGCTCAATACCCGGAACCAACCTTTTCAATATAACTAGACACTCGGATTGTGCTGCGGCTACTTCCTCCGGCAATTTCGTAGCAGTGGGTCCGGCTGCCTCAGGAAGAATGTCGAACATGTTTGCGGCTGCAACCAACCGTGCAACGTTGTACTCATTTCCCTTACCGAGGCAGAAGGAATATTGCCCACGGGCAGTTCTCCAGCCAGAGTCTCTTGCTATCCAGTTCTGCATTACGGTAGCAAACGATTCGGTTCCGTGGATTATATTTAGCGGAAGATCTCCCGGATGAGGGCGATCTGCAGATTTGCTACCGCTGCCCTTAGTAGCTTGTGGGGCAAGGCTCCAGTAAAGATCCAGAAATACTGGATGCTCATTCGTTTCGTTGGACAATTCCAGCTGAATTGACTTAATACCTTGTCTACGGCCAGCAATCAGAGACAGAAAGCGGTGAAGCGTCAGAATACCGTCAATACAATCCTCGAAAACAGCTGGGGACTCAGGCTTGATACTGATGGTCATCTTATTCATAATTTGGACGCCGCTAGGGCCTCCCATGCTCCACCCCGGCCTGTGATTTACCGCAATGTGACCGATTGCTGTATCTACTGCGATTACTTCCTGCTTGCCCGTGAAATAGGCAATTACCGGAAATTCACCTACGGTAATCGTCCGACCAATTTTGTTTTTGGCTACAACCTCTTCGATTAGCGATTTCGGGTCAATGACATGACCGAAGGCGTCAAAATCATAAAAAACAGTGTCGACATCGCTGATCGAAAAGTGGACTGCCTTGATCATCGGCTCACATGGCCGAAGATGTTCCGATCCCAATGCCACATAGTGAGGAAAGACCTCGGTGTAGTGGTAATTGCCATTACCGTTACTCGTGCCAGAGCCTGAAGACGTGACAATGCAATCGATGCAGCTGACTTTGACTCGATCATTCAGGCTGCCATGAATAACCGTTTCATCTGGTAGCGAATGGACTGGCCCGGTGTGGTGAAGCCGTAGAAATGATGCGCCTCGTCTGAGACGCAATTCACCAACGGAATCTTCTCCATGAACTACGGAAAAAGAACCGTGCATTCGAGATTTCTTGAGCGAAGATTTTTTCAAAGGAATTTTCCTAGAGGGCGCAGGCAAGTGGTATTTCGCGAACTTTCAGCACTCTCCACAAATCAGCCAATCTCATCCAGTTAAAGGAAAATATTCCATACAGCTTCAAGCTCATGATTGAGTCCGGCCTGATGAAAAAAGGCCATTCGCGCTTTGCTGCCAAATATGCTGATAGACAAGTCCGGCAACTTCCTTCTTGTCATCCGCAGTGTATGGAGGCTCAGGTAACGCCATATAGACGTGATCAAGAATGAATACTTCAACCTCTGCTTGGGTTTGCTCTTTTTCAGTCCATTGCTCAAGCGGAGCGATCAGACGTTGAAGTTCGGCTAGCAGGTCTCTGCTCTCCTGTTTTATTTTCTCTCGCTCAGGTCCACTCAAGGACGCCTTACCCAGCAGATCAAATAGTGCGAGCTGGTCTTCGGTTAAGCCCAATTCGACAGCCCGTCGCTGTTCATCATCTAGGCCGCCCGCCAAGTCGATCAATTTGGCGAAAGTATCTTCAATGGTCGCCCGGTCCTTGTCCGCGTTATAGGCAGCAAGAATCTCCTGGTATTTCTTTTCGTAGTTCATCCGTAGCGGATTATTGGCTAGCATCATTGCCAACTTCTCCTCGACGACCTTCCTGATATCCTCAATCACGGTCGCCTTGCGCCTGACCTTTTTGCTGAATTCGTCGCGCAGCTTTTCCATATTGATTTGCGACAAATCAACCATCAAGCCGCTTGCCTGATCTTCACCCGGCGCTTGAGTGGCAATTGCCTGATTAACAATACGGTGCAATACCTTGATCAACTCGCTGACGTCGGATGTGTCGCGACGCTCGCTCAGTTTCTTGTAAATAGCCTCAATATTGTCGTGCCGCTCAGCGTAGGTCAGTGCAGACGGTTCTACTAACAGCGCCTTGAAACGGCTGAAAACGATCCGCGCCAAAATCTCGAAACGGCGCTTGGATTCGTCATCGGTGTAAACGGCTTCAACAGCGTCAGCCAATAGCTGAATGCGTGCAAACCCTTTCGCTCCGATCAGGCGTGTTGGATCGAACCCCTGGCTCAGCAAATGTGCCTCAGTAACCGAGATGGCATCCTGCAAGGCGATCACACGCTCTTCCAACGGCGCGACTATTTCCTCGGCGCCACTGTCATCACCTAGTGCGTATTGAGCGAGAGCTTCTCGCAAGCTTTTCAGCATGCCGTTGTAGTCAACGATCAAACCGAAATCCTTGCCGGCATAACGCCGGTTGGCACGGGCAATTGCCTGCATCAGCGTGTGTGCCCGCATCGGCTTATCAATGTAGAGCGTCGACAAGCATTCAACATCAAACCCGGTCAGCCACATGGCACAGACAATCGCGATGCGAAAAGGATGCTGCGGATTCTTGAAAGCAGACTCAACATCCACCCGCTTGCCGTCCGGAGTCTCAAAGCCCTGCTTGAGGCAAGCGCGGTGCGGAATGATGTCGAAATGCCATTTTTTGAAGTCGGCTACTTCGTTTTGCGCCTCGCTGATGATGATCTCGATGATCGTTTCATCCATCCAGGCTGCTTTTGCCAGCAGACGATCACGCCTAGCATGCAGTTGTTGCCTTGCTTCTTCATCCGTTGCGGCAGCAATCTCGGCTAATGTGGATTCCGCTTCTGCGCGAACCAGATCAGCTTTCACTTTCCATTTAGGGCCGACGAGCATCAGCATGCGGGCACAGGTAATCTTGTCGATGCAGACCAACATCGCCTTGCCCGCCTCCCAGCGTGTTGTGCAATGCTCGACAAAATCAGCGGCGATTCTCTCTAGGCGCTCGTCGGCGGTGATCACCTCATAGTCTTTGCCGAGCAGCTTTTCCAGCAGGGCAGTCTGGTCAGTATCAAGGTCGGCTGCATCGACAGCACTGGCTATTTTTTCGTTCAAATCGAGCCGGGCCAAGCCGAGTTTCTCGCCCCGGTTTTCGTACACCAGCTTAACCGTTGCCCCATCCTCCTCGCTGCGTTTGAAATCGTAGCGGGAAACGTAATCACCAAAAATTCGCTTGGTCAGTTCGTCGTGCTTGAACAACGGTGTGCCGGTGAAGCCGATAAAGGCCGCATTAGGCAAGGCCAGCCGCATGTTACGGGCAAGTTTGCCAGCCTGGGTACGGTGCGCCTCATCCGAAATCACGATGATGTCGTCGCGATCGCTATAAGGCTCGCTCGCCTTCACTTCTTGATTGAATTTATGAATCAGGCTGAAGACGTATCGGTAATTCTGCTTGAGCAAACTTTCCAACTCTTTGCCCGATCCTGCACGAGGCGTCTGATCGTCTGCCACCCCGCAACCAACAAAGGTCTTGTAGATCTGGCTATCCAGGTCATCGCGGTCAGTCATTAGCACAAAAGTGAAATTACCCTCCACTGTGCGCCGTACCTTCTCAGCAAAGAAAGCCATGGAATACGACTTACCGCTGCCCTGTGTATGCCAGACAACGCCCAGCCGCCCTAGATCTGGGTGAGCCCGCTCAATAAGCTGCAAGGTCTGGGGTTCTTGTTCGGGTAGATAGGTGGGCGCCAGCGGCTCAGCGGCTATCGGATAGGACAACACCGACTCATTGGCCGAAGGGCCGCCTCGTGACAATGGCAACTCGATCACACGATGCTTTAGTCGCTCGCCCAGCGGAAACTCACGCTTTAATGCTTCTTGCCGAACCACCGCCGCTACCGCCTGGTTTACTCCCAGCAACTGATGGTTGCGTGCCACCACCTTGCGCACCGAGCCAGCCTTAGAGGCATCAAACAAAATGAAATTTTCAACGAGGTCGAGCAAGCGATCCTTGGCCAGCATGCCATTGAGCAACACCTCGGCAGCCAAGCTGCCCTTGTCCCGCTCATCTAGCCGCTTCCACTCGCCAAAATGTTCCCAGGCACTGGTGATCGAGCCATAGCGAGCGTTATGGCCATTGCTGACAATCACAAAAGCGTTATGGTGAAAGGCGTGGGCAATAACGTTTTCGTCGAGATAATCGCGTAAATTCCCGTCGAAGCCGGCGCGGATATTCTTGTAGACGGCTTTCAGTTCAATGAATACCAGCGGCAAGCCATTGACGAAACAAACCAGATCGGCACGACGATTGTAGTTAGGGGTGCGCAACCCCGTTATTTTCAGTTCGCGCACAGCCAGGAAACGGTTGTTGCTCACTTCTCTGAAATCAATCACCTTGGCTTGGGCATGCCGCAAGACGCCATGGAGATCGTGATAGCTCACCGGCACACCATCGCGGATCAGACGGTAGAAAGCCTGATTGTGCTGGAGCAAGGAACGTGAATAATCGTGATAGGTGAGCTTGCTTATCGCTTCGTTGATCGCACTTTCTGGCAAGGCAGGATTGAATTTCGTCAGCGCAGCCCGTAGATCACGCACCAACACGACATCGCGCTCGCTCGCCCGACCCAGCGTACCTTCAGGGCCAAAGACTTCCTTGTTCCACGCATAAACGTTATCCCAACCAAGCGCCTTTTCGAGATGATCGGCAAAGGTTTGCTGGACCAAGCGGTCTTCGTTGTTGATATCGGTATAGGCCATGGGTGATTAGCTCGGATATTGGCTTAGATTTGGCTCATTAGGAACGCACTGAAATATTGGAAAAAACATAAGAAACAACTGGATACGAACGCATTTGCAAATCATTTGGCTCAGAATGGCCGACCGATTAGCCCGATTTGGATACATTCGAGCCAAATGAAGATGGGTCATTTCTTTGCAGCCAGACGATAGCGCGCCCCGTTGCGCTGCCCATCCATGACTACAGCAGCGAGGCTGACCAGTTCTGCCAGTGCACGTTTTAGTTGCGAGCGGTTCACTTCCTGGCCAATGCGTTGGCTAATTTCGCCAATTTTCGAATTTGGATAGCGACGCAAATCCTCACGAACAAGCTCCAGCAAACGGTGAGGCTGAATGCGGAGCAGCGTTGTCGGAACCTTGAGTTCAGAACCACGCAGCAAGCTCGGATCGATAAAATAGCGGGTTCCTTGCGTACGGCCGCTGCTCTGTACCAAGAAAAACGACTGTAAGCGCCCGAGCCAGACTGCCAGGGCATCAGCCCCTTCTGTTTCCAGCATCCCCCCTAACTCTCTGGCCGTCATCCCTTCCGATTGGGCTAAGACGCCGAGCGTGATTCGCTCGCGCTGAGTCAATTGAAAGCGTTCGTCCGCTTCCGTAAGCAAGCGCATCACCTCAGGCTTCAAGATACGACGTTGGATTGTCACCTTGACCCAATCAGACCCCTCCTCCGGCACGGGCGCCGGGCGCCCCTGCGACAGCAGGCGGTCATAAATCAGGTCAAAACCGCTACCCTCACGCTCCATCAACCCTAGGTCATGGAAGGCACGGGCCAGTCCGTCGTTACGACGCCGACTAGCATGCAGGATATTACGTGGCGTCACACCCAACGGCAGGCGGCCAGGATTCACTACCTCCAGGCGCTCTGGATGGAGATTCAGGTAAATATCACCCTGCTGGGTATAGGGGCGATGCACCAGCGCATTGACCAGCAACTCGCGCACCACCTTCTCGTCGTAAGCTGGCACGCTGCGCCGATATAAGCCCTCGGCAACCTCGTAACTCTCACGAAAATCTGGCACATCGCGCCAGATCGAATCGACCAGTTCGACCGGTGACAACGCACAATCGTCCCAGACCCACTTGTTCACCTTTTTCCCTTGCTCGTCGTATTTGATCGCCTGAACAAGAGGAGCAGTACCCAGCGCACGCCGATCGGCAGCCGTCCCAAGTAGCAGCACCCCTAGGCGGGTTAGCGTAGCCCCCTGCGCCAGACCATAATGAGTCAGCAGCTCATCAGCGGCTTTTTCCTTGACCGATGCTTTCACCCGATCAGATTTATCAATTGCCAGGATGAAGTGAGCCAATTTGGTTGCATCAGTTGCATCCCGAGCTACGCCACTATCCATCGACTCCCAGGGGCGGCCCGGTCGCTCATTAGCCAAACGCAGTACGTCATCACCCAACACCGGTTGGCAAGTATCGCCAACCCGCAAAAAGTAACGCCCCTCGCTTGTCGAAGCAACGCTTGGCGAACGATCAATCACCAACTCAATGAATTCGCCACCGTTGTCGGCACGCTTCAGAATGGGCAACGCCTGCACATTCACCGTCAACTCACCGATACGCTTGCGCAACCGATCAAGTAATTCTTGAGGAACCAATTGCCCAACCGGCGGAAGCACCTCGCCATCTTCAATACCGATTAGCAAGCGACCGCCAGTGCCATTGGCGAAGCATACGCAATCCTTCGCCAGTTCAGCCCAATCGGCAGTCTTGCCGTTTATGGTACGGAGCGATTTCAAGTCGGTATGTTGATCCTCAATGGTCATGCAACCTTCTCCGCCTCCGCTGCCTGTACCAGGGTCATCGACATCAGTTTCACATTAAGCGCCAAGGCAATCGCACGTGCCCGGTTCTTAACGAATGTATCGTAATCATCTGCCTTGACGCCGTACGTATCCATATCCTTGATCAAATGGGTCTTGAGTGTTTCCGCTAGTTCCGCGTTGCTTTTTTCAAACTTCCCGACGTATTCACTGGGCGCTTTTTTTCCGATGCGGTGCTTGTTCGAGTACCCGTCAATCAGCGTGATATTGGAGATCAGATTCGCTTCCTTGTCTTTCGCAGCATTCGCCAAGTAGGCCTTAGGGAAGAAATGATGGTAGTTCCGGCTAGAGGCGATCTTCAGATTGCTATTATCCAATATAACCATGCCGTTGGTATCGAAAGACTTGGGTTGCTGATAAGCCAACAAGCAAAGAATTGCTTTGCAATAGGCATTACCAGCCGAGAACCAGGTTTCCTCAATAGCTTGCGGAGCGATCGAAATCTCAGTGCCTGAGTAATTCGGCATCACGCCCTTGACGATCAAATCCATCTTGTTGAAATCCTCGCTCAGCTTGGATTCCGTTGCAGAGTTGTAGCGTACGGTCAGCCCTACCCAGTAGAAAAACTGTTCCAGCAAGCGGACCTGTTCATTACTCGGCTTTTTGTTACCCGTGGAATGGAAGAAATAGGTCAGCGGAACCAGCAAAGCCGGATATGGCACCAACTGAGAAACGGGCACTCGTAGTTCTGAACGAATAAAGTCGATAGCCATGAACAGTGCGGCCTTCATCGGGTCCCAGTTTTCAATGAAGGTTTCCCGGCGAATTTTCAGAATGTCCTTACTGCGTACCGCTCGCAAGGTGATGGCAGCCACACACTGCATGATGATGGACTCGGGCAGCGTCTCGAACTTGGCTGCGGTCAGGCACTCTTTTTCTTCATCCGAACCATCGCGCAAAAGCTCGTATTTTTCGGCAAGATCAAAACCCTTGGTTTCGTCGTAAGTCTTGGCCACCATGATTTCGAACACGGTCAGCGCCTTGCCACCGGTGTTAATGCGAGAGAACACCTCGCAAGCCACCTCTATGGGATAGTCCTTGATCGTGATGGTAGAAAAATCGTAATTGGTCAGTTTGTTTTTGTACGCTTCAACCTGATCCGCTTGCTCATGGCCGAGTGTTTTGTAGAACGTTCCGAGAGGCTTACTCAGTACGTCATGTACCGAGACGTAATGCTTACCTGCAATTTTCTCGGTCACCACGATCTGCTCATCATTGACTGGGTCATGGTCCAGGTTGATGAAAATGTCCCGGTAATCTACTTCCTTGCCATCCTTGGTGATTCGGATACCTTTTCGAATCGCGTACAACGAGGTAATCCGCTGCTGCCCGTCAAGGATGTACTGGACATAGTCGCCCTTGGGCGTTTCCGGCAACTTGTGGTTGCCCACCTCCTTGTAGCTGCGCAATTCCTCCTTGGTCCGCCAGAAAATGAAGGTACCAATCGGGAAGCCCTTGAGAATGGAGTCAATCAGCTTGGCTGACTGCTCTTTTTCCCAGACAAACTCGCGCTGAAACATCGGCAGCTTGATCTGTCCGGTATCGATCTCGACAAACAACGCCTCGTATTTCTTGTTGTGGTTGTCCGGCTGAAGCAGTACCGGAACTTCAGGTTGAGCAGGGGCAATTGTTTGTAGGGGCGCATTCATGGTGTTTTTCTCAATCAAACATTGATTTCGCCACTCATCAGGCGAGGCAGCAGAAGATCACGGGCGGCACGGAGTTTTTGATTTTGGTTACGAAGGTTATCGATCTGCGCAAAGATATCAGTCGCAAACTCATTGAACGCTCGAAGTAGTGGATCGGTTGGGCGAAAAACTCGAACCCTATGGACAGTTTTACGATCTAGCGTCGGCACGGATGAACCGCCGTTGTATTGCTTCAAGTTCATCTCACGCAATAAAAACAGGGCAAACAGCGGTGGGATACCTTTGAATTCCTTAACCCAAAGCGAAGTGTTTAGTGGCCAAAAGTCTTCGGTCACATACTGCACTTCCCCCAATGTTCCGCTTCGACCCGTGACGACCCCCGGAGCTTTCACCTTATCAATGCTGTGATAGCCGAGCACCCCGGTGGAACCATATATCGGCACATTTCCTTCGAGTCTTTCCTGCGTGGGTAAATCAAATCCTCTTTGCAGAGTCAAAATCGACTCAAGGGCGGGACGTTCCCAACCGTCAGGAACTCCGTCGACGATGTGACTGTGTTCATAGCCGGGAAAGCGAAGAGATACGAACCATTCACGATAAAGCAACCGCGCCGACTCTTCGAGCAGCGCCATCCGCCGCCGATTGTTTTGGATTAAGTTGTCGTAGGCTGAAAGAATATCTGCAATGCGCGTTTGCTGGCCGATGTCAGGAACATCAAACTCCAGCGAAAGCAATTTTTCCTGACTCAGATTATCTTGCGTCGCACCTTGCGAAAACTGCTGGGCACGGCGCTTAATCGTTGCGTCAAAAAGGTATTTAACGAATCTCGGATCTGCTTGGTGCGGATCTGCAACAAAGCCGATAACGCTATCGGGAAAGCATGCATCGATAGCAAGGATGGCGGTATCCGCAATATTTGCCGCTATGGTGATGCAGAGCGTTCCTGCCGGCCAAAGCTTGCTTTGCTCAAGGCCTGCATCACTGTAAGTTTGTGTGCAATCGGAAATGTACAACCCAGCATGTTTTACATCACCCGTTTGAATAAAAGGATACTCACCTCCATACAGATGTGCGGCGTCGCGAGGCCGATGCCTAGAGCGGCCTCGCGCCACACTCCCAAGTTGATCAAGTCTTCTTGGCTGCCAACTCATACCCCCAACCCCTCAAAACTTTCCTGAATCTTCGCCGCCAATTCGACGGCCTCCCCGTTAAGATCAGCAAGTTCCACATGGATATCACGCATGGCCTGCTCGAAATCGAAGTCCTCATCAATCTCCGCAGGAGCCACGCCGACGTAACGGCCGGGCGTCAGGCTCCAATCGGCGGCGGCAATCTCTGCGCGACTTACTACTTTGCACAAACCCAGTACATCCTGCATTTCGGCATTGGGGAATCGTTCGATCAGCCAAGCTGCGTGGCGTTGGAAATAACGGACCTGTTTCAGACTCTCAATTGCCGCATGGCGGGAAGCTTCGGCGATTTTGCGGGCCTTGTTGATATCGCGGCTATTCCACTTGGCGCAGTCTTTTGCGGCCAGTTCCTTTTCGCACAGATCAATCGTCCGTGAAGTGACCTTAAAGGCGTGATCAAGCGCGGCGATCAGGCTGCGGCTTTGCTCGGCTAGAGGCATAAGCTGGTGATCATTTACATCTACCGCCCCAGCCATGCCTTCCTCTGACTGATTCCAGTGTTTCAGTGCATCTCCAGCAAACAGCCGGAAGGCTTCGATCTGGCCGACAGGATCGTTGGTGCTATCCCAATATTCGGCCAGTAAACTGGCGTGCTGCGATGCTTCGCCCAAGCCTTCGACAAACGGAGTGATGAGTTTGCGCAATTCGACATAAGCTCGCCGGAAATCGTCCAGCGGTTCATAGGGCGTATCGCCTGATTCATCGAGGAAGCTAGCCTGTGCCGCATTGATCGCGCTGTCGATATGTTGCTCGACCAGTTGGACGAAGCGCTCACGCTGGCCGCGATACAGCCAGACGATGGAAGTCAGGTTCGCTTGCTGTTCTGGGCTGAAGTCGTAAATCTTGCGCGTGACCTTGCGGTAAATGTGGCGGGCATCGAGCATTAACACTTGGTCTTTGCGGTCGACCGATTTGTTTCGGTCAAAATGCCAAAGCTCACAGGGAACAGTGCGGGTGTAGAAGAAGTTGGGACGGATAGCGATCATCACGTCGACATCACCGGTTTCGACCAGCTTGCGGCGGACTTCCTTTTCCCCATGGCCGGCGCTGCTGGCCTGAGATGACATGACGAAACCGGCCCGACCTTTGTCCGACAGGTAGCTGTGAAAATAAGAAATCCACAGGTAATTGCCGTTGGAAACGTTTTTTTCCTTGTTTACGCCAGGCAAACCGAAAGGAAGTCGCCGATCATCCTTTACGCGCTCAGCGTCTACCATATCGACGTTGAACGGTGGATTCGCCATGACGAAATCACAGTTGCCCCAAAGGGCGCGGCCGTCATGTAGGCGATGCGCATCGTCGTAAAACGAATTTGCTTCGCGGATATCGCCTTCCAAGCCGTGCACGGCCAGGTTCATCTTGGCCAGACGAATGGTAGTGCCGGTTTTTTCCTGACCGTAGAAGGTGACGCGCTGCATGGTGTCCAGACCTTCATGCTCGATGAAATGGCTGGATTGCACGAACATACCGGCGGAACCACAGGC
>ERZ724504.1288-NODE-1288-length-13941-cov-4.880887_pt1 | contig 13941 bp, 13 predicted proteins | sample MGYA00376037_ERZ724504 | MGnify/ENA primary metagenome ERZ724504 (study PRJEB28724, sample SAMN07190888) | wastewater metagenome | isolation source: influent of sewage treatment plant in Hong Hong | place: USA: Christiansburg, Virginia | collected 2016-03-01 ... | reverse complement strand
TCGTGCGGTGCCGCCAATGCCGTCAATCCTGGACTGCGGATCAGGTTCATCAGCGCGAACTGGTGGCGAACATCGAGATGATTGGTGGGCTCGTCCAGCACTAGCAGCGGTGCCTGCTGGGCCAGCGCGCGGGCCATGAGCACGCGCTGCTTTTCGCCACCGGAAAGGGTGGAGAACATCCGCTCCGACAGGCTTTTGGCGTCCACCCGCTCCAGCGCCTGAGCGACGATGTGAAAGTCCTCCGCACTATCGCGGGCAAAAGCCGACTGGTGGGGGGTGCGGCCCATCAGCACCACATCGCGCACAAGCAGCTCAAACTCACTGGTATTTTCCTGCGCCAGCACGGCCATGGCGCGGGCGTTGTCGCGGGCACTGCTGCGCCAGACATCGCTGCCATTCACTTGCACGCTGCCGCTGACGGGCTTCAGGATGCGGTAAATCATGCGCAGCAGCGTGGATTTTCCGCTGCCGTTGGGGCCGAGCAGGCCTACCAACTCGCCTTGTGTCACATACAGGCTCACATCGCGCACGATGTGGGCGGCAGCGGCCTGCCAGCATAAGTTGCTGGCCTGCAGGTGTGCGCTGGGGAAGGCCTCGCTCATGCAACCAGCCTCTCGCGTGCGTTCTTGCGGCACAGCATCCAGACAAAGAAGGGGCCGCCCAGCAGCGAGGTGATGACGCCCACCGGCACCTCTGCCGGGGCAAAGGTGATGCGCGAAAACACATCCACCCAGACCAGAAAAATCGCACCTGTCAGCGCGGCTACAGGCAGCACGCTGCGGTGCTCCGCACCCACCAGCATGCGCGTGACATGGGGCACGATCAGACCCACAAAACCGATCGGCCCGGTCAGAGCCACGAGCACGCCGGTCACCAGCGAAACCAGCACAAACAGCCAGCGCCGCGTGCGCGTGGTGTCCACGCCCAGCGTCGCGGCGCTTTCCTCGCCAGACAACAAGGCATTGAGCGAGCGTGCCTGCGTCAGCAGCAAGGCAGCACCGACCACCAGCAGTGCTGCCGGCAGGCCCAGCTCATCCCAGCGCGTGCCGGCCAAGCTGCCCAGCGTCCAGGTCAGCACCGAGTTGGCCAGCTCGCGCTGATCAGCCGTGAGTACGATGAGGCTGGTGATACCGCCCAGGCAATACGCAATCGCCACGCCACCCAGAATCAGGCGCGAGGCCTGCAAGCGCCCATTGGCATAGGCCAAAAAATACACGGCCATGCAGGCGGCCAATGCGCCGCCAAAGGCGCCCAGCGGCAGGGCCAGCTCGCCCGCAAAAGCCAGTGCACCAAAGGCAATCACGCTGACTGCCCCCACCGATGCGCCAGACGATACGCCCAGCAAATACGGATCGGCCAGCGGGTTGCGCACCATGGCCTGCATGGCGACGCCCACCAGCGCCAGGCCCGCGCCGACGAGGGCCGCAAGCAGCACGCGCGGCATGCGCACGCGCCAGACAATTTGAAATTGAGCCGATGTCCAGTCGCTGGGCTGCAAATTCATGCCCAGACGCACACCGATCTCATGCGCCGTGATCAACCAGGCCTGCTCCGGCGAAATGCGCACAGGGCCCAGCGTGATGGCCAGCGTGAGCGATACCAGCAGCAAGGCCAGCAGGGCCGCCAGCCACAGCGACAGGCGGCGGCGCTGCAGTGCAAAGGCCAAGGTGGAGGGCATGCTCATGGCTGTGGAATGTGCGCGGGGTGCAAGGCGTGAGCCAGCCTGCGCGTGGCTTCAACATTGCGCGGGCCGGGCGTGGCTTCGGAGAAGTCCATCAGCACGAATTTCTGCTCGCGGATGGCTTTGAGCTGGGACAGCTCGGGCTTGGCCAAAAGAAACTGGCGCTTGCCGTCGGCGTTGGGCCTGTCGTTGTCGACGATGACAATCCAGTCCGGGTCGCGCGCGATCACATCTTCCCAGTTGCCACGCATCCAGCTGCTATTCAGGTCGTCAAAAATATTGTGGCCACCCGCTGCTTCAATCATGGCATGTGACATAGCGTAGCGGCCCGTGGTGACGGGAATATCGGTGCCGCTGTCAAACACAAACACCTTGGGTTTTTCCGTCAAGCCTTTGAGCGCATCGGTGATGCGCTGCAGCTCGGCGCGCTGGCCGTTAACCAGAGCTTGGGCCCGCGCTTCGATATCAAAAATACGGCCCAGGTTGAGCAGGTCGTTGAAGGTGTCCTCCAGCGACACGCGCTCACGTGCGACCTGGCGGATGCAGGATTCGCTGAGCACATAGCTGGCAATGCCCAGCTCTTGCAGGCTGGCGGGCGTGATCTGGCCTTGCCTGAAGCCGTAGGACCAGCCGCTGAAGACAAAATCCGGTTCGGCATTCAGCAGGGTTTCAAGGTTCATGCCCTGGCTGGAAAGGTCTGGCACCTGGGCCAGCAGCGGCTGCATGGCTTTGGGCAGACGCTGGATATCGCGCAGGCCGCCGTAACCGACAAGGCGATCCTGCAGGCCCAGCGCCAGAAACATCTCCAGCAGATTGATGCCGTGAACAACGGCGCGCTGCGGTACCTTGTCGTAGGCCACGGGCTGGTCGCAGACCGCTATGGAGAGAGGTGCGCGCGCTGCCTTGGCAGGCAAAACAACGGCATCGCCGGAGCGATGGTCAGAACAAGCGCCAAGCGCCAGACCGGCCATCACCGTCACGACAGAGCGTTTCAAGAAGCCAGAAAATAGGAGCTGCTTGCGCATGTATCTATTGGATTTCATGGCGTTTCATGTCTGAATTCAAGTAAATACATGCGCTAGTCGCTACTTTTTTTGAACTTCTGAAGTATGCGTTTTAGAACGTGAACTCTGCCGTCAGATCCACACGGCGACCTTCACCCGGATAAGCCTGAGCCGCCTTGGCACTGGAAACTGCCGAGTAGGTGTAGAGCTTGTCGGTGAGATTGCGCACCGACAGGCGGTAAGTGCTGCCGGCCTGCGGGCGCCAGCTCAAAGCAGCATCCCAGACGGTGTAGCCGCCGCTGAGGGCGGTGTTGGCGTTGTCGGCAAAGCGGCTGCCCACGGCACGCGCACCCAGCGATGCCTGCCAGCGACCGATGCTGCTATGCGTGGTGTAGTGGGCCCACAGATTGGCGGTGTTGCGCGCCACATTGCTGGGGCGATTGCCCGATCGGTCGGCACCGCCGGCTTCGATCAACTGGTCGTATTTGGCATCGACAAAAGCGTAATTGCCCTCCAGGCGCCAGCTGGGCGAGACGCGCATCACCGCGCTCAGCTCCAGTCCTTGCGAATGCTGCTTGCCGCCTTGCACCGACAGCTGACTGTTGTTCGGGTCGCGGGTGATGATGTCTTTTTTCTCGATGCGGTAGGCAGCAGCCGTCCACTCGCCCTGGCCTTGGGCGAACTGCTGCTTCAGGCCCACCTCGATCTGGCGCGCCGTGGTCAGCTTGTAATTGCGGTTGGCCAGGTTCAGGGTCAGGATGTTGGTGACCGGATCATGACCTTGGGAGACTTGGCCATACAGGCTGGTCTGTGCGTTGAGCTTATGCGTCAGACCCAGACGCCAGGCGGTGCCGCCCAGGCTTTTGTCAAACGTGCCGCTGCCAATCAGATCCTTGCGGTCAAAGTCCGTCAGATCGCGGCGAATGCCGGCCAGCAACAGCCAGCGATCGCTGAGCGCCCAGGCGTCTTCAGCGTAGAAGTCATGCGTGGTGGCGGCAGTGGTAAAGCGCGGGATCATGGCGCTGGTGTTGTCCCAGCCGTGATAAGCGGCACCCACGGGCCTGGTGGTGGAATAGTCAAAGCCGGACGAGGCGTAGCCGAAGTTGGCGCGGCTCACTTCCCAACCCACGACCAGTTGATGGGCACCGGCCTTGAGCTTGGATTCCAGGCGGTTGCCGGTCTGTTCCAGGTCATGTGTCAGCTCAATATAGTCGCCCCGCGTGATGGTCTGGGCCGCCGGGTTGTAGCTATAGGCTTCGATATTGCGCCAGTAGCGGTCGGCCTTGAAGTGGTAGAGCTCGTTGCTCACACTCCACTGATCGTTGATCTGGTACTGCGCCCGGGCACGCAAGCGCTTGTCCTTGATGCGGATATCGCTGTCGTCGGTATTGAAATTGCGGCCCAGCAACTCGGGCACGATGGCGCCATTGACGGTGGGTGTGCCAAAGTAGCGCGCGGGCTTTTCATCACTGATATCGGCCAGCAGCTCCACGCGCAGCGCTGCGGTGGGCTGCCAGCGCAGAGTACTCATCAACTTGCTGCCACTGGCACGGCTCATGTCGTGCTCGCCATTGGTGTAGTGGCCATAGGCATCCACCCGGTAGCTCAGGGTATCGCTGAGTGCACCGCCCATGCCCAGGCCCAGTTTGGCCGAGCCATGCGAGCCGGCACCCACCAGCACCTCGCGTACCGTTTCGCGCGTGGGCTGCTTGCGCACCACATTGGCGGTGGCACCCACAGTGCCTGAGCCATAAACGATGGAAGCTGGTCCGCGCAGCACTTCCACACGCTCATAGCCCCAGCTATTGGCAGGGTAAGGCGTGGTGGAAGACGCCACACCCAGGCGCACACCGTCTTCAGCAATACCCACAGAGTTCGTGCCCGTAAAACCACGCGTGCTGAAGGACAGGCTGCTGTAGCTGGTGGCGGACAGCGGCGTCATGCCAACGGTACGGGCAATGATGTCGGCCATGCGGCTGTCGCCGCGCTCTTGCCAGGTCTGCTCATCCACATGAGCCAGACTGGCTGGCAAATCAAGTGTGGCAAGGCCTGTGCGGCTGCCAGAGACTGTGGGCAACGAAAGGCCTAAGCCGCCTTCGGCAGTGTCAGTGACATGGACGGTTGGAAGTTGCGCCGCAGTGACAGCGCTAGCAGCACGGGTGGCTGAGGTCTGCGTGGGCTGGGCCACAGGTTCTGCGGCCATGGCCAATGCAGCGGGTACCAGGCCGATCAGTGCGGCAGGCAAGGTGAAATGATTCATTCGTGTCAGTCGATGCTGACCGCCTGCCTGCTGGTGACGAGATCATGCCATGAGCATGGGCTCGCGTTGAACGAACCTGCCGCTGGCTTGTTGCCGTCACGCTGCTCCCCGCAGACGGTCATTGCAAATACTGGCGGCGGGTCTGACCCGGCAACGCGCAGCGCTTTACAGGCCGGTATCCGGGCTGGCAGATGGCTTGATGCCTGCCGACTCGCCTTCCCGATGTTTCCGCGCACCTCATGAGAGGCCACGTAAAACACCAGTGACTGGCTCTTGCGCTGCAAAAGCCTTGAGTCGGTTTGATCTGCTTACCGTTGCGGGGGCAGCCAGGGCTTTACACCCTGTTCCCGTTTAACCCGGGACTTAGCCCGAGCACCTGTAACATGAAATTGAAGTGGAAGCACCGAACGCATTCAATGTTCAGGAAACTCTTCTTCAAATCGCCGCGCAGTATATCGTAGCAACGGCCTGATGCAGGGCTGCTTTTCGGTGCCTCTGCAGCAGCGGCTTCATCAAGCAGGCGGGAGGACTACCCAGAAAAAGTGGCGCGCATCAAAGCAACCATTGAAGGCGCAGCGGCAAAAACAGCCGCCTTCATCACGCTCATTTCATAAACAACCCTCCCCCTGGCAGGAGCCAGAATTGAGCAGCGATTGCATTCATCGGCAGAGCTTTCTAAATTCATAGCAAAACTGCTATACAATACGCATCTTCTAGGGGAGTCGCCAAGTTGGTTAAGGCACTGGATTTTGATTCCAGCATGCGAAGGTTCGAGTCCTTCTTCCCCTGCCAGAACATCTAAAAGCCTTGATTGCTCACGCAATTGAGGCTTTTTGTTTTTCTCAGCCCCGCATAGGTTTCTGCGGTGCAAGGATCAATGGACGCCTCGCAACAGGGCAAACGCTCACCACCCCGCCAACACCATTGAGATTTGCCTATCAAGAGGCAATGCTTTATAATCCTCAAGTTTGCTGCTGCATGGAACTTGCCTCATGCAGTATCAACGGCAGATTTCACGTTGCCTCATGCTCGGCTCCGTACTGCCTGAGTGTTTCTCTTCGGCAAGAAGCAAAGCCACCCTCAAGCGGCTGGCTCACTTGATCCAAGCTCACTCAAGCAGGATCTTTTTCATTTTTCAGTGGATGGCATGGCCCATGTCTGGGTTTGCGCTACCGCTGACACGATATGCACAAAGAACAAATTACAGAGCGTGTCGGCAACTACATTGTGACTGCCCTCACCAACATCACCCACTCCGGCAAGGTAGCTTCAGCGGTATCCATCCGCCGTGGCGAATATGACCGGATTTTCAGCTTCATTCGACAGTTTGATACACCGGATATGGCCAGCAAATATGCACTCGCCGAAGGGCGCTGCATGGTGCTGGAAAACCAGTTGAACTGAGTCTTTCTAAAAAGGAATTGTTTTGGCCAAAGAAGAATTGATTGAGATGCAAGGCAGAGTCGACGAAGTGTTGCCCGATGCCCGTTTTCGTGTAACGCTGGATAACGGCCACCAGTTGATCGCCTACTCCGGCGGCAAGATGCGCAAGCACCGTATTCGCGTGCTGGCCGGTGACAAGGTCACTCTGGAAATGTCTCCCTACGACCTGAACAAGGGTCGCCTGACTTTCCGTCACATTGAGCGTTCGGGCAACGGCTCTGCGCCTCAAGGTCAGCAGCGCAAGCGCTAATTAGCGAGCAAGCGACTTGGTGGAGGCTCTGGCCACCAACTCCGGCATGGGGGCTTGTGCCACCTGCCGGACGCTGGCACCCCGGAGGTGCTCAGCCAGCAGGTCAATCGCCAGACGGGCGACCTGATCCAGATGCAAACTCATGGCTGTCAGCGCGGGCTCGCAAGTCCGCGCTCGCATTCCGTCGTAGCGCGTGGCAATTTTGATGTCCTGCGGCACTCTTAAGCCGATCTGATGCACATGCTGCATCACTCCGACGGCAAGCACATCGACCAAGACTAGTAATGCATCAATCTGCGGATAATTCTCCAGCAGTTGGCGAGCCGCATCGCTACCGCCAGCTTCGCCCAGGGCCTCATCCACACGCAACACCATGGGCTCCATCCCCATAACATGGGCCATGCGCTGATAGGCCACTTCCGCCTGCGCATAAGAGTCACGCTCAGCCGTCCCCAGAATCATGGCGATTTGCCGTGCGCCTTGCGCCTGCAGGTGCTCTAGCAAATGCTGCACCGAATCGCCGGGACGCAAATCTACATAGGGCACGGTACTAAAGCGGTGCCCGCCAGGCTTGCCAATGGAGACGACGGGCAAGCCACGCACCGTTAACTCCATGAGCAATTTGTTATTGGCCTCTGGCTCAATCAGCACCACGCCATCCACACTCATGAAGTCCAGCGAACGCTGACCTGACTCCAGCGGCGGCACCAGCACCATGGCCATGCCCTGCTCCAGTGCGCAGCCCGCAGCAACAGATGCCACTTCCATCATGAAGCCCAGACGCGACGGGCCTCCGGCGACTGCGTACGGCATGGAAGACATCAGTGCAACCATGCGCGGAGCTTCTCCATGCCGCGACTGTGTAAGACGTCCGAGCTGCCAGCCCAGTGCCTTGGTCACGTCAGTCATCGCTGTACCGGGCATAAAGATATCTCCTTCACATTCATTTTTGAACACTTTGCAGCGCCAAATCCGCTATCAATAAAATAGCTTTTAGCGCTTATCTCATATTCATTCAACGCATAAATTAGCTATGAATTCAATGAGAACAAGCACAAAGTGCTCATATTTTTGATAGTTTCATCATCGACTGCCTTGCAGCCTTGATGAATACTGCGCGTACTGCTCATGAATTGATACAGCATCTTTGGCGCATTGGGCTTAAGCTCGCAGCATTTTGAACCTCTGCGCATGGCACGACTCGCCTGCAGCGCTACCCCACTCACCATGAAACGAATCCTTGCCCTCGCCTCTATTTTCCTGCCCATTGCGCTGATCGCCACGCCGCTGACCAGCCAAGCGCACGATCATCGACATCACCACCATCACAAGCGCGAGCACAAAGTAGAGTATTGGGACGGCCAGTGCAAGGTGGAGCGCAAGTGGAAGAGCAATGGCGAGTACAAGGAAAAGCGCAAGTGCAAAAACCGCCCGCACCACCATGCACCTCACTCCGTTTATATGGCACCGCCCCAGCCGGTATATGTCACACCCCAACCTCAGGGCCTGGTGATTGACTCGCGCATTGTGCTCAGACCCTGAGCGCACTCTTACTCATCCAGCAAATTCAACGCTTCGGCAGCAATTAAGTCCCAGACCAAGTGCGCGACGGGTGAAAGCTCGCGTTGCTGGCGCTTGACCAGCATGATGCTGCGCTGCACCCTGGGCACCAACCGCCGACTGAGCAGCACGGCGCTGCCCGCTGATTTGGACGATGTTGCAGCCTGCTTGCCCCAGCCCACAGGAATGGCCAGCCGCGGCACCACGCTCAGACCCAACCCCTGCTGCACCATGCTGTAGATCGTGGCTGTATGCCCCACATCCTGTACCACCGATGCTGCGGCCCCATGCGCCTGCAACGCGGCATCAATCAGGCGGCGGCTGCCAGAGGCATGATCGAGCAGCACCAGCGACTCGCCCGCCAGATCAGACCAGTGCACCTCTTTCTTGCGCGCCAGCCGGTGCGATGAGAGGCAGACCAGACAAAAGGGCTCAGCCACAATAGTCTGCGCATCCAGATTCTGCTTTTCTGACGGGTCAATCACCACACCAAAATCCACTTCGCCGCTGCGCACGCTAAGCAAGACGTCGCTTTGAATGCGGTCCAGCAACTGGATGTTGACGTCCGGCATCTGCTGCTTTCCACGCGCAATGCACTGCGGCAGCAGATGGGCCGATAAGGTGGGGCTGCTGGCCACCTTGACTCGCCCCTTGCGCTGCGTGGCCAGCCCCCGCACTTCCTGCAAGCAGGCATCCAGATCTTCAAGCACACGCGAAACATTACCCAGCAGCAGACGCCCCGCCTCGGTCAGCTCCACCTCGCGCGTAGTGCGGTGCAGCAGTTGCAGGCCCATAACCTGCTCCAGATCCGTCACATTGCGACTTACCGCCGGTTGCGTCAGGGCCAACGCATCCGCCGCTCGGCTGAAACTGCTGCTTTCAGCCACGGCCACAAAAACACGCAATTGACGCAGACTTACATTCATATCAAAAAATTATAGATCTATCGAATAAATCCATTTCTCTTTTGAATGGATTACGTATCCAATACGCAGCCATCACGCACCCAATCGGTGCTTTGCATGAATGGTCTGAATTCGAAATATGTCGCGCCCTCGCTTTATCCCCGATAACTTCACGCTGGCATTGATTGCCACCGTCATCATCGCCAGCTTTTTACCCGCCTCCGGCAAGATGGCCGAGTATGTAGAACTAGCCACCACAGCCATCGTCAGCCTGCTGTTTTTTCTGCACGGCGCCAAACTTTCGCGCCAGGCGATTCTGGCAGGCATAGGCCACTGGCGACTGCATCTGTACATCTTCATCGCCACCTTTGTCATGTTCCCAGTTCTGGGTCTGGCGCTGCGCCCGCTGCTCTCGCCCTTGGTCACTACCGAGATGTATATCGGCATCATCTTCCTCTGCACCCTGCCCGCCACAGTGCAATCTGCCATTGCCTTTACATCCATGGCACGCGGCAATGTGCCGGCGGCGGTCTGCAGCGCCTCGGCCTCGACCTTGCTAGGCATTCTGGTTACGCCCATTCTGGTCAGCTTGCTGCTCAATAAAAATGCCGAAGGCGGCGATGCGCTGCACGCCGTTGGCAAGATTGCGATGACGCTACTGCTGCCCTTTGTCATTGGCCACCTGATGCGCCCCTTGATTGGCGGCTTTTTGCAGCGCCGCGCATCCATCATCAAGCTGGTAGATCAAGGCTCGATTCTGTTTGTGGTCTACGCAGCATTCAGCGCTGCCGTTATCAGCGGCCTGTGGAAGCAGACCCCCATTCCCTCGCTCATCGGCCTGACCCTGGTGTGTTGCATCTTGCTGGCCGTGGTGCTGGTCGTCACGACTTGGGGTGCACGTCGCCTTGGCTTTAACAAAGAAGATGAGATCACACTGGTTTTTTGCGGCTCCAAAAAAAGCATGGTCAGCGGCATCCCAATGGCCAACGTGCTATTCCCCGCCGCGTCTGTCGGTGCGATTGTTCTGCCGCTAATGCTATTTCACCAGATCCAGCTGATGGTCTGCGCCGCATTGGCCCAGCGCTATGCCCAGCGGCCGCAAGGCACCGAGGAAAACACGGAGGACACAACTATTGGCGCTTGACGTGCAGCCACGTAATCCACAAAAAGAGGGGTGCCATCAGCACCCCTCTTTTTGTGAGAACGGCCCACACCAACTGAAGGCTGACTGCGCAGCAGTTACAGCTATGACCTTGGGCAAATGCAAAGTGACATTGAAGGCGGTGCGCGGTGAATGCCCTTTTGCCGGGCTGGCGCAGCCCTACCGCTATCGCCCATATTGTGAGCTTGAAGGATCTGCATAGCGGGGTTGACGAGTTCGCCCCGAAGAAGGATTTTTTTGCAGTTTTGCCTGGATGTCATGCAAGAGGTTATTGCCTGCTGGCAACACCTGCGATTTCAATACCAATCAAGGCAGCCAAGTACGTTGCTGCCTTATTAATGGTCACGCTCCTCGAACACATCAAGCGTCTTCAACGCTCCTGGCAATTTACGCGTCACGTCAAAGAAGTCCCACAAACAAAAACGCCCTGCAAGCTATTGCAGGGCGTTTTAAATTTGGGGTGGCTGATGGGGCACCACTGGCCAACTTCGATTCTAAGCCTGACGCGGCTTCCAAGAGGTTGTTACACAGCCATGTGTGGCAACTAGTGTACCAAAAATTGGGCGTCAAAAGCTTTCCCTTTCGGCGTCCAAACTGGCCTTTCAATTACTTTGCGCCCCCGAATAGCCGTACAAAACAAGCAATAGACGCAGCCCAAAACTCCGAGGCCTCACACGCCGATAAACCTGGGCCGCACCCAAGTTACAACGGTTTCTCTCTTCTGCACCCGGGAACAACATATTTCTGCCGTGGTTCGCAGCAATGGGCTCCGGCATAGCGTCATCAGATGGGCTTTCAAGACCTCGCTATAAGACCAATGCGTCAAGTGGCCGATGTAACATCGGCTACGCGGTTTGGGGTGGTATCAAAGAAAAATCTAATGAAATGTGCACCCTTGGTAGGTCCATCGCGCTTAGCTCCTCCGCTCAGAGGAAGCGGCAATCAATAGGTCTTCGGAACTGACGGAAAAAAGGCCCTCGTCGAGGGCCTCCTGAATCAATGCAGCGTTCCTGTTGCCGATACGCAGGATGGTTGTCTCAGCGCACTCGACAATTCCTCCTCTGTCGCAAACTCATTCACCATCCCAACCCGAACGTTCCTCACGGTCACGCCACTAATACAGGAGTCCATGGCTTCATCATGCACCAGCGCTGACAACATCGACGTCACATCGTTAATGAGCTCTTCCGTGGGCACGGCGAAGCGCGATTGGCCAATCAACCTCAATGCGTCTTGCGGATGAGGAAACGACCGCGCACTCTGCACACGCACCGCCTGACCGGTCTCTGCGACTTCGAACAGCCACTGAATCCGCTCTTTGGCAACACACTCCTTAGCCCAAGCAACTGATTTCTCATTGATAAGCGGTACGGCGACACGCACTTGCAAGTCCCCTGCTTGAATTGTCGGGATGACAAGCATCACGCCACAAGGCAGCGGATGTATCGGAAACCGCATCCCGCGCTGGCTGGTCTGCTCAATCCGCGTGACAAACGCATTGATAAGTTCGAGGTGCAAGAAATGTCCTGGCAAATCGGGGCGCTGGCGCATGTCTTGCGCCTCGACTTTCGCTTGTTGAGGCGACAGCAATCGGGCGTTCACCATCCGCTGGGCGTAAAAATAGGCATCTATCAAAGTGGGTTCTTCCGTAAAAATTGACTTTGGACCACGTATAGCGACCCGGTTGCTGCGGCATTCACGAGGCTTTGTAGACAAGCTGAGATACCCCCACGCCTATCGACCAACCTGAGAGAGATGTGTACGCGCCCAGGCCATCCGCTCGTCGAGCAATGCGACCGTGGCGGGGTCCGCCAATCCGCTTGCAGGGTTACAGGACACATGCCGAGCTCGCCAAGAAGCACTCAAAATGTCCACGCCCTGCGCAGACAGAAGCAACCACCGTGTTATCGCGTTGTGTTGTGCATAGCTATCTGCGGCATGCAGGGCATCGGCAAAATGCCAGCGGAACTCGCCCCAGAATTCGGGCGCTTGCAAAAGCGCAAACTCATGGTGCAGATGCGGCAATATTTCAGGGGTCAACCACTGCAGAAAATGCTCTGGAGGGGCCCCGCATAGCACATATACCACCTGGTGCTTCTCTGCGAGACTGACCAAGGGGGCCGTCCATCGTGATGCCCTAGTCTGCAAGCCTCCTGGGGGCCTATCTGGTGGAAGGTGCGCCCAGGACATGCCCTGGGGATGCATCACACCTTCGGGCTGGATTAAACACACCACTGCAGCAGTTTTGAGCGAAAGTGAACGGCCTTGGCGGGGCTGCGTAGGAATGGGAACAGTAGATAGTTGGTTCATAGCGCCAGACATGGTTGTCAAACCAGGTACCCCACGCAATCAATTTCGATTACGAAATCCCCCCGAACGAGCAAGACACCGGTGACTACACGAGATGAGTTTGGCCTTCGCCGAACGCATCCAAAGGTCATCCATGCCAAGCCCACGAAGAGGCCGCCCCGGCATCACCCGGAACGACGTCGAGGCTGCTGTATCAGCACTGATGCAGCAACGAAGAACTCCAGGACCAGTCAACATCCGGCTTGAGCTCGGACGCGGCAGCTACAGCACGATATTGCGGCATTTGCGCGCTATTGCACCCTCCTCCCCTGCCAAGAAAGAGGTCACACCCAACCATGATTAAGAGGAGCAGCAGCGATGCTGCTCTTCAACTTTGGGTGCACCACTGCAGCCAATTGGCGAAAAAAAATCGGCTACCAAAAAAGGCAGCCGATTTTCAAATAAAGCTTTCTACGTAGTTGACTCTTCTTCAGCAGCTTGCGCCGCAGGTTTTGCAAGCTTGCTCGCTTCAAACGCGATGATGAGCAGCGTGCCAGTTGGCTTGCCCTCACGCGACAGATAGAAGTCGGCTTTGAGCTTGCCGGTAACTTTGACAAAGTCGCCTTTCTCAAGTCCGGGGTCCACGTCTTTCATGATGCGCACCGTGTACCAAGTGGGGTCTTTGTCGACACCGCGCTGACTTTCACAGATGCGCAGCTCGTAATAGCCCTTGCCGGATGCTTTCGTTTCTTTTCTGACCGGGGCCGTCGCCACGTTGCCAAATGCTTGCATAAAATTTCCTCGAGGTTGGTGATGGAAGCGTCCATCACCAACCTATAGCGACCTCTTTTCAACTGCATCCAGTCATGTTGCCGAGCAATGGCGAACGAGGTGCTTCCCAAGGCTTAACGGAAGCAGGCCGACGGTACGGCAGATAGTTCTCCGGCAGCCAGCCCGCAACGTTCGGCACCTGGTCTGCAGTGATGCGCACTTTCGGCAACCAGAGCGGCAGCAACTGCACGATGACGTGGCCGACTAGGACTTCGTTCAAGGATTCCCGGCCATGGCCGTCCGGTACCAACTGGAGGGTGATAACTTCAAAAATGCCCTCCTCAACTTCGCGAAGGCAACGTTCACCCCGATTTCTCAGGCTACGGCCACGAGCTGCGGTCTGATTGCGTGCGATGTCGAGTGCGCGGTGCAGGATGCGGTCGCTCTTAGCAAGTACCACCACTCTTCTGAGCACCTGCCCATCGCGCATCGTGACCCCGGGTTTTCTGAACAGCGCCGCGAGCGAGGATTCTCGCTCGGCGCCGCGTTTGCTCCGGTCAATCTCAAACCAAGTCGCCCCATCTGACTCATACGCGATGGCGTCCGGACGCAACTT
>ERZ724504.1285-NODE-1285-length-13953-cov-23.728594_pt1 | contig 13953 bp, 15 predicted proteins | sample MGYA00376037_ERZ724504 | MGnify/ENA primary metagenome ERZ724504 (study PRJEB28724, sample SAMN07190888) | wastewater metagenome | isolation source: influent of sewage treatment plant in Hong Hong | place: USA: Christiansburg, Virginia | collected 2016-03-01 ... | reverse complement strand
ACCCCAAGGTCAAGTACATCGTGCACTACCCCGAAACGCGCGAAATCTGGTCGTACGGCTCGGGCTACGGCGGCAACGCGCTGCTGGGCAAGAAGTGCCTGGCGTTGCGCATCGCCTCCACCATGGGCCGCGACCAGGGCTGGCTGGCCGAACACATGCTGATCCTGGGCGTCACCAATCCTGAAGGCAAGAAGTACCACGTCGCAGCCGCCTTCCCCAGCGCCTGCGGCAAGACCAACTTCTCCATGCTGGTGCCGCCCGAGGCCGGTTTTGCGGGCTGGAAGGTCACCACCATCGGTGACGACATCGCCTGGATCAAGCCCCATGCCGACGGCAAGATGTACGCCATCAACCCCGAAGCGGGCTACTTTGGCGTGGCCCCCGGCACCAACATGCACACCAACCCCAACTGCATGCGCTCGCTGAACCAGGACGTGATTTTCACCAACGTGGCGCTCACCGACGACGGTGACGTGTGGTGGGAAGGCATGGAAAAAGACGGCGGCGGCATTCCCGCCCACCTGATCGACTGGCAGGGCAAAGACTGGACGCCCGCCATTGCCAAGGAGACCGGCGCCAAGGCCGCGCACCCCAATTCGCGCTTCACCGTGGCCGCCACCAACAACCCGGCGCTCGACCCCCAGTGGGATGATGCCAATGGCGTGGCCATCGATGCCTTCATCTTCGGCGGTCGCCGCTCGACCACCGTGCCACTGGTCACCGAAGCCCGCACCTGGATGGAAGGCGTGTACATGGCCGCGACCATGGGCTCCGAGACCACCGCCGCCGCCTTTGGTGCGCAGGGCGTGGTGCGCCGCGACCCGTTCGCCATGCTGCCGTTCTGCGGCTACAACATGAGCGACTACTTCCAGCACTGGCTGGACATGGAGCACAAGCTGGAGGAATCCGGCCACTCCCTGCCCAAGATCTTCTGCGTGAACTGGTTCCGCAAAGACGAGGCAGGCAAGTTCGTGTGGCCCGGCTACGGCGAGAACATGCGCGTTCTCAAGTGGATGATCGACCGCATCGAAGGCCAGGCGAAAGGCCAGGACACGATGTTCGGCATTGCTCCGCAGTATGCAGAAATCAACTGGACGGGTTTGGACTTCAACACCCAGCAGTTCCAGACCGTGACCCACATCGACAAGGCTGCCTGGGTGGAAGAACTCAAATTGCACGATGCGCACTTTGAGCAACTGGCCTACCACCTGCCCAAGGAGCTGCTGGAAACACGGGCTGCCATCGAAAAGCGCCTGGCTGCCGTGTGATCGAGTGCACGAACCCTCACAGGGTTCGTGCACTGCGCCAAGCCGCCCGCCCCTCAGTGGAGCGAGGCGGCTTTTTTCATGGCGCCTGCACTCTTGCTGGCGTGGACGAAAAAAAGCCGTGGGCTGTGACCACGGCTTTCGTTGCTGTGCTGCCAGGCGACGCCCGGCACACGGTCTGTGCAGTGCTCAGTAGTATTTGTTGCCGATATCCTGCGTGGCAGAGGAAGTCATTGCGCGGCTCAGGTCAGCCATCATGCGGGCGTCCTGCAGGGCGGCATTCCAGGTGCGCTGGTCTTCGGCAGCCTGGCGACGGCTTTCCACCCAAGCCTTGTAGCCGTTGCGTAGCACCACCGATGCGCGGCGAGCGGGCGTTGCAAACAGCGCAATGGCCATAAACGCCACCGCCCACAACAACATCCAAGCGGCCATCAAGTGGCCATCGCCCCAAGTGTCGATCACCTGGTTGGCAACCACCACCAACGCGGCAACCACCGCCGCCAGCATCAGCGAGGCCGCACCGCGTGCGCCGTCAAAGCCTGCGGCAAAATTCTTCAGTGCCGCGATGGCGTTTTCGGCCCGGACCACGCCGGGGTGCTGTGTGGGGTAATCCACGTGTGCAAAACTGGTCATATTTGAGGTCCCTTTCCAAACGCTTTTGGCGAGATTGCCGGGCGATGGGGTGATATTAGGGTTTACCCTGAATACATTCAAGTTTATATTGTGAATTGAGATCATTCATGTGAGTGATACTTTGACTGCATGGTCCCTGTTAATTTCCGCTCCCTTGACCTGAACCTGTTGCGCGTCTTTGACGAGGTGATGGCAGAGCGCAGCCTGACGCGGGCTGCGCACAAGCTGTCGCTCACGCAGCCAGCAGTGAGCAACGCGCTGCGGCGACTGCGCGAAGTGCTGGGTGACGACCTGGTGGTGCGCAGCGGTCACGGCGTGGAGCCCACCCAACGGGCCTTGGCACTGTGGCCCCCGGTACGCGAAGCCTTGGCGCAATTGCAGGAGTCGCTGGCGCCCGGCCTGTTTGAGCCCACCACTGCCACATCCACTTTTGTGCTGGCCATGTCTGACGCCACCGCGGCCACGCTGGTGCCCGGGCTGGTGGAGATGATGGAGCGCGAGGCCCCCGGCATTTCCGTGCGGGTGGTTCCACTCACCACCCGCGATCCCCGCCGTCTGCTTGAGGAAGAATCCGCCGACATGGCCGTGGGCTACTTTCCTGCCGTGCTGGCCGACCTGACGGCGCGGGCCCAGTCGGGGAGCGTGATCGCCTTTGACAGCAGGCGCATCTACGACGGCGAATATGTGTGCGTGATGCGCCAGGGCCATCCGCTGGCCAACTCGCCGCTGACGCTGGACCAGTTTTGCGCGTCCCGCCACATGCTGGTGAGCTTTTCCGGGCGCCCGTTTGGCTTCATCGACGAGGCCCTTGCATCGCTGGGGCGCGTGCGGCGTGTGGTGCTCACCGTCAACCAGTTTTTCACTGCGGGGCGGGTGGTGGCCAGCTCTGACTTGCTCACCGTGCTGCCGCGGCACTTCGTGCCCGTTACCGGCATCGCCGACGCCCTGGTGCTGCGCCCCTTGCCCCTGGATGTGCCGGCGGTGCATGTGGATGCCCTGTGGCGTCGGCGCGGCCCCCAGCAGGCGGCCATCAACTGGTTGCTGCTGGCGCTGGCACGCGCTGCACGGCGCACCTTTCCCCAACAGGCGGGCCCCGCCGCCGTAGACTGACCCCGCCATGAAGATACAGCTGCTGTCCGACCTGCACCTGGAGGCGCATCCCCAGTTCACGCCCGAGCCCGCCCCCGCGGCCGATGTGCTGGTGCTGGCGGGCGACATCGGCTCTTACCAGGAGGGCGGGCTGCTCGCCGACACGTCATTCGGCCTGGAGCGCTTTTCCCCCTTGCCGCAATTTGCTGGCTGGCCTGTGCCGGTGCTGTTGGTGCCCGGGAACCATGAATACGACGCACAGGATTTCGACGCCGCACATCACCGGTTGCGCACGGTCTGCGACCAGCTCGGCATTGCGTGGCTGGAGCGCGAAACGCTGGTGCTGGACGGCGTGCGTTTTGTTGGCACCACGCTCTGGAGCGACTTCGATGCCCTGGCAGACCACGAAAACAGCACCGATCTCACGCGTAGCCTGAAGCTGCGCGACAAGGCGTTTCGCGCCGCCAACTTCTATCTGCGCAAAACCGGTGCAACGCGCGATGGCGAGCCCTTTCTGGCAGAGCAGGTGCGCACGCAGGCGCTGCTGTGCCAGCAATGGTTGCGTGACGCACTGGCCCGCCCGCACCCCGGGCCCACGGTGGCAGTGACCCACTTTGCACCCAGCTTGCGCAGTGCCGATCCACGCTATGGGCTGGTGCCCGGCACGGCCGGCTTTTGCAATGCCCTGGACGAGTTGTTGCCCCTGGCGCAACTGTGGCTGCACGGGCACCTGCACGCACCCAGCGACTACACGGTGGGCGGCACCGACGAGCATGGTGCGCCCTGGCAGTGCCGCGTAGTGGCCAATCCACTGGGATATGCACGCAAGGGAGAACAGGATTTGTTCCAGGCGCAGTGCTGCATTTCCGTATGATGGGCGCAGGCTGACACCCTTTCCGAGCGCACGAGAAAACCTGGCACAGGTGAAAACAACAACCGCGGGCGCAGATTAGCCTGATCCATTCATTCTGGAGAACACACCATGAACATCCTGCTTGCTGTCGATGGCAGCGCGTACACCAAGAAAATGCTGGCCTATCTTGCAACCCATGAAGAGTTGCTGGGCGGCACCCACGAATACACCGTGCTGACCGTGCAGATGCCCCTGCCCACCCGCGCGCGCGCCGCGCTGGGCAAGGAAATGGTGGACACCTACCACGCCGAGGAAGCCGAGAAAATTCTCGCTCCGGTGTGCAAGTTTCTGGCGCGGCACGGCGTGCAGCCCAAGCGCAGCGTCAAGGTCGGCCCGGTGGGTGAAACCATTGCAAAGGTTGCCGACACAGGCAAGTTCGACCTGCTGGTGATGGGCTCGCATGGCCATGGTGCCATCGCCACGCTGGTGATGGGCTCGGTCACCACCCAGGTGCTGGCCCACTGCAAGGTGCCCCTGCTGATCGTGCGCTAAGGCGGTTGCGCCCCCAACCAAGCCCTGTCCTGACAGGGCTTTTTTTCGCCCCGAAATTACCGTTCGGTTATTGAATAACCATATGGTTTACATTGAAACCAATTGGTTATACATTCGCGCCACGCCCATCCTGGCGTGTCATCTCCACCCATCCGAGAGGAACGAACCATGAAAAAGACCCTGATTGCTATCGCCTTGACTGCAGGCGCCACGTTCACCGCCATGGCACAAGACATCGTTGACACCGCCGTGAAGGCGGGCAACTTCAAGACCCTGGTGGCTGCGGTGCAGGCCGCTGGTCTGGTGGACACCTTGAAGGGCCCCGGCCCGTTCACGGTATTTGCGCCCACCGACGAAGCGTTTGCCAAGATTCCCAAGGCCACCCTCGATGGCCTGCTGGCCGACAAGGCGGCGCTGTCCAAAGTGCTGACCTATCACGTGGTGTCCGGCAAGGTCATGGCCAAGGATGTGAAGGCCGGCAAGGTCAAGACCGTTCAGGGCCAGGACCTCACGGTGACCACCAACATGGGCGTGATGGTGGACCAGTCCAAGGTCATCGCCACCGACGTGGCCGCCAGCAATGGCGTGATCCACGCCATCGACACCGTGCTGATGCCCAAGTAAGCGCTGGCCCCGTTCTTTTCACCGACCGACCATTCGCGAGGAGAAGCCACCATGAAAACCGCATTCAACCGCCGTACCGTTATATTGGCCGCCGCCCTGGGCGCTGGCACCACCTTGTTGCAAGCCTGCGGGGGCGGCGATGACGAACCCCAGCGCAACATCGTTGAGCTGGCGAAAAACACCCCCGAACTGAGCATCCTGGTGGAAGCCGTGGTGGCCGCCGATCTGGCCGCCACCCTGAGCACCGGCACGCTCACGGTGTTTGCGCCCACCAACGCGGCCTTCGCTGCGCTGCTGACCGAACTCGGCGTGAGCAAGGAGGCCTTGCTGGCCAACAAGCCACTGCTGACGGCGGTGCTGACCTACCACGTGCTCGGCAGCACCGTGGCGCGGGCCGACGTGCCACTGGGCAAGGCAATCACCCCGGTATCGGGTGGCTTCTTCAAGATCGAATCCAATAACGGCCTCAAGATTACCGATGGCCGCAACCGCGTAAGCACCATCACCGCCACCGACATCCAGGCCAGCAACGGTGTGGTGCACCTGGTGGACCGCGTGCTGCTGCCAGCCGACAAGGACATTGTGGCCACCGCTTCGGCGCTGCCCGACTTCAGCATCCTGGTCGAGGCCGTGGTAGCCGCAGGCCTGGCGAGCACCTTGCAGGGCACGGGCCCGTTTACCGTGTTTGCGCCCACCAACGCAGCATTTGCCGCACTGCTGACCGAGCTGGGCGTCAGCAAGGCCGATTTGCTGGCCAATACGGCTCTGCTGACCAAGGTGCTGACCTACCACGTGGTTCCGGCGCGCGTGCTCAAGGCCGAGGTGCCCGTCAACACCGCCATCACCACCGTGCAGGGCCAGAGTTTCACCGTGAACTCCAGCCTGGTCATCACCGACCAGAACATGCGCACCAGCAGCATCGTGGCCACCGACGTATTTACCAGCAATGGCGTGATTCACGTGGTGGACAAGGTGATCCTGCCCAAGTGAGTCGGGTGACTCTGACCCCCATCGCAAAAGAGCCCGGCATGCCGGGCTCTTTTTTTGGGTGGAAACCGCGCAACTGCGGGGTGCGGGATGCGGGTTGTGTGCGTACGCCGTCAGCGCGACTTTTGCATGCCGTTAGCGCGCGGCCAGCCCTTCAAAGCAGGTGCGCACCACCAGGTCGACGACTTCTGCGTCCGAATACTGGCCGCCCTCCTTGAGGAACCCCACCACCGGATCGCACGCGCGGGCAAACAGGGTGTACAGCACCACCAGCGGCGGCAGCGCCGGGTTGATAAAGCCTTGCGCCTGCGCTTCGGTGATCCATTGCCCGATCTGGTCACTCACGGTCACCAGCCCGTCCAGGTAGTGCTTGTTGGCCATGAGCACCGCCCGCAGGCTGGAGTTGCGGCTGGGCAGCAGCGGCATTTCGTTGGTGATCAGCCGCTCCAGCGACCAGCGCACCAGGTCTCGCAGCTTGTCCTGGGGCGGCATGTCTGTGGGCAAGGTGTCGAGGTAGGCACGCACACGCCCAAGAATCTGGATCATGGCGGCGCAGCACAGGTCTTCCTTGCTGGCGAAATGCTTGTAAAGGCTGGCCTTGGCGATGCCCACCGCGTTGGCGACATCGTCCATCGTCATCGCATCGAAAGACTTTTCGCCCAGCAGGCGGCAAGTGGACTGCAGGATGGCGTCTTCACGCGCCAGGTGCATTTGTTCCTTGAAGGAGACCTTGGGTTTCAGCGTTTGCATGCCCGCATTTTATACGCATTGGTTCCAAAACAACTTAACAGTTGCACTACAACCACGTCGTTCACTTTTCAATCGCATCCTGAACGGCTTGGGGCCCTGCGAACGCTGTGCACCAACGCCCTGCGCGGGCCCGGTGCCTGAAAACGTGTTCACGATCTCAGGCAACAAGCGCCTGGGCGGCGGCGCCGGTCAGGGCCGCTGTCAGGGCGTCGAGCAGTTCCGATTCCAGGTTCCAGCAATGCCAATACAGCTCGATGGACAGGGCGCGGCCGGGGGCCAGGTCCACCATGGAGCCGTCGGCCAGGGCGCCCCGTGCCAGCAGCTCGGGCACCACCCCCACCGCCCAGCCCGCAGCCACGGCCCGCATCTGGCCCTCTGCGCTGGGCACGAAAAGGTGGTTGAGCGCCACCCGCTTGAGGCCGAACGCGCGCGCCACAAACTCGGAGGCCATGTCATCCTTGCGGTTGAACGACAAAAACGACACCTCACGAAAGTTGTGCGGCGTCAGCCCTTGCGGCAAATACTGCTGCGCAAATGCAGCCGAGGCCACCGCCACATAGGGCATTGCCCCCAGCGGCACCATCTTGCAGCCGCGCAGCGCCTGCTTGAGCGTGGTGACGCAGCCCAGCACCTGCCCCGAGCGCAGCCATTCCTGGGTGAAATCCTGGTCGTCCACGATGATTTCCAGCGGCAAACGCTGTCGCACCAGATCGTGCAGGGCACCCATGGCCCAGGTGGCGATGCTGTCGGCATTGATGGCGATCGAGATGCGCTCATCCTCGCGCGTGCCCCCCGGCGCGCTGGGGGCCAGCTCCTGCAGGTCACGCTCCAGGTCGGCGCGCAGCAGGCGCATTTGCTTGGTGTGCTTGAGCAGCAACTGCCCCGCCGAGGTCGGCCGCAGCGGCCGGCTGCGCACGATAAGCACCGAGCCCACCTGCGCCTCCAGCGCCCGCAGGCGCTGCGACACCGCCGATTGCGTGACATTCAGGCGCTGGGCGGCGCGCTCGAAACCGCCCTCTTCCACGATGGCGGCAAGGCATTCCAGGGCGGCAGGATCAAAGGTGCTCATGGTCTTTCAACTCGCGCAAAAAGGGGAAGTCGTGCAGCGCGCTTTATTAGGTGCGCTGATGTTTTTGGAGTAAGTTTAATTTTGCTTTTAGTTGCCGGCAATGTCACGGACACTGCATGAGAGCGTGTTGTGCACTTTGACGTACCCGCGTTGGCCCTGGAGGCTGGTGATCGCAAGGCGCAGTGCCGCCGCCAAGGCCCGTGCCTTGGCAAGCGCTGCAACGCGGCGAGCGCCTGCCTCCGGGGCCAACCCGGAGGGAAAGCCGGGGAAAGGCCCGGCCACGTTGTTGCAGGCCGCTTGCAGTATCCACACTGCGGCGCGTCCTGCGCCTGGTTGCCGGGCCTTTCCCCGGCTTTCGCGGGCACATCAAAGTGCACAACACGCTCTCTCTATGAAAACGATTGTTCTCGGCGCCGGCATCATCGGCATCAGCACCGCCTGGCACCTGCTGGAGCGCGGACACGAAGTGGTCGTGGTCGACCGCCAGCCCGACGCCGCGCTGGAAACCAGTTTCGCCAATGCAGCGCAAATCTCCGTCAGCTACTGCGAGCCCTGGGCCAACCGCGCAGCGCCATGGAAAGCGCTCAAGTGGATGTTCGACAAGGAGGCGCCGCTGCTGTTGCGCCCTCAGCTGGACTGGGAGCAATGGCGCTGGTGCCTGAAGTTTCTGGCGCAATGCAACGACACGGCCTTTGAGCGCAATGTGCAGCAGATCGTGGCCCTGGGCGCCTACAGCCATGCGGCGCTGAAAGACGTGGTGCGGGCCACCGGCATCCAATACCACCGCCTCGAATGCGGCATCGCACACTTCTATTCCGACCAGAAATCGCTGGACGAGGCGGGCCACGCAGTCGAGGTGATGCGCAAGTTCGGCGTGCAGCGCCGCCTGGTCAGCCGCGCAGAGCTGCTGCAGATCGAGCCGGCCTTCAGCGCCTATGGCGAGCGCATCACCGGCGGCACCTACACCAGCACCGACGAAAGCGGCGACGCGCGCCTGTTCACCCAGCAACTGGCCCGCCGCTGCGCCGAGCGCGGCGCGCAGTTTCTGTATGGCCATGACGTGCTGCGCCTCAACAAAACCGGAAACACTATCGATTCAGTAGCTGTTAGCGCAATACAGTCGGGGGCTACAGGCCAAAAACACTCAATATTGAAGGGCGATGCCATCGTGGTGGCCTGCGGCTCCTACAGCGCGCCGCTGCTGCGCAGCGTGGGTGTGGACCTGCCCATTTATCCCGGCAAAGGCTACAGCGCCACGTTCCCGCTGCTGCGGCCCGAAGCGGCGCCCCTGGTCTCTGCCATCGACGATGGCAAAAAGCTCGCCATGAGCCGCCTGGGCGACGTGCTGCGCGTGGCAGGCACCATCGAACTGGGCGGTTTTGACCTGTCCCTGGACAACCCCGTGGCCAAGGCGCGCTGCCACTTGCTGTCACGCCGCATCGAAGAAGTCTTGCCCGGCGTGTGCGACACCCGCACGCCCGAGCAGGGCGGCAACCCGCAGTACTGGACCGGCCTGCGCCCCGCCACCCCCACCAATATCCCGTTCATCGGCCGCACGCGCGTGGGCAAGCTGTGGGTGAATGCCGGCCATGGCACGCTGGGCTGGACGCATGGCGCGGGCTCGGGCAAGGCCCTGGCCGAGCTGATCAGTGGCGCGCAGCCTGCGATGGCCTTCGGCTTTCTGGGCGCTGAACCGGGGCCGCACCAACGCCCTGTGGTCGCGGCCTGAGGGGCGGTCAAAACGCCCCACGCCTGCGCGATTGCGGGCACCGCACCATAATAGCCCTCCCCCTCCAGAAGGCTCTGCGCCCCGTTTTTGTGAACAGCTCCCTGCACCGACCCGCCCTTGCCCGCCCGCCCAGTTTTTCTGCGAGGGAGTTTCGCGATGCGCTGGGCATGTTCGCCACCGGGGTGACCATCGTGACGGCCCGCAATGCACAGGGTCAGCCCATCGGGCTCACCGCCAATTCGTTCAATTCAGTTTCGCTGGATCCGCCCCTGGTGCTGTGGAGCCTGTCGCGCGCGGCCGCTTCAATGCCGGCCTTTGCCAACGGCTCCCACTACGCCATCAATGTGCTGGCAGCCGACCAGAAGGCCCTGGCCGAGCGCTTTGCCTCCCGCGGAGTCGACCGCTTCGCCGGTGTGGAACACCACTCGGGCATCAGCGGCGCCCCGTTGCTGGAGGGTGCCGCGGCCACCTTCGAGTGCTTCAACCGCAGCCGCTACGAAGAAGGCGACCATGTGATTTTTGTCGGCGAGGTCGAGCGCTGCCAGCACCACGGCGGCATGTCGCCCCTGCTGTACCACGGCGGGCGGTTCTACACCGAGCACCCGCTCTGAGCGGACAGTCCATGGCCCAGACACTTCAAGTGCTCAGCGTGAATGTAGGAACGGCCCAGCCGGTGCGCATCGGCGAGCGCAAGATCCTCACCGCCATCGGCAAATCATGCACGCCCGGCCCCGTTGCCGTGGGACGGCTGGGCCTGGCGGGCGACGAGCAGGCCGACCTGAGCGTGCACGGCGGCCTGGACAAGGCGGTGTATGCCTACCCGGCGGTGCACTACGCCTTCTGGCAAGCCCAACGGCGCGAGCGCGGGATCAGCCTGTTCGACGAGCCGCTGCCACCCGGTTTCATGGGCGAAAACCTCACGGTCGATGGCCTGCTGGAACACGAGGTGTATGTGGGCGACCGGCTGCACTTTCCCGATTGCGTGCTGCGCGTGGCGGCACCGCGCGAGCCTTGCTACAAATTCAATGCCGTCATGGGGTTCGCGCAAGCCGGCCGCGCCATGGCCATTGCCGGGTGCTGCGGCTACTACCTGGCGGTAGAGCAGACTGGCACCATCGCGGCGGGCCAGCAGGCCACGCTCGAACCTGGGCAGCGTGGGCTGAGCATTGCGCAGGCATTTGCCGGGAAATTCGCGAAGCACGCGCGCTGAGACGCGTTTTACTTCGTTTTTTATAGCTGCTAGCGCTTGTTGAAAGAGCGCTAGAGCCCTGTTTCATCCCAAATCAGCGCACCGTATCGGGCAGCTCGATTTTCACTTCGAGCACTTCCAGGTTGTCCTGGCGCTCCAGGTGCACCTTGAGGTCGTCGGGGTTGATCTTCACGTATTTCGAAATCACCGCCACCAGTTCGCGCTGCAGCGCGGGCAGGTAGTCGGGCTCGGCGGCGTTGCGGCCGTTGCGTTCGTGCGCCAGGATGATCTGCAGGCGCTCTTTGGCGACGCTGGCGGTCTTCTTCTTTTCGCCCAGCAGGAAAGACAGGAATGACGCCATGGCTTATTTGCTCCCGAACAGGCGTTTGAAGAAGCCGGGCTTCTCGGCTTCGATGAAGCGCAGGGGCTTGTCCTCGCCCAGGAAGCGGTCGATCACGTCCTTGTAGGCCTCGGACACATCGCTGCCCTGGGCGTGGATGGCGGGGGAACCCTGGTTGGACGACTGCAGCACCACTTCCGACTCCGGAATCACGCCGATCAGCTTGATGCGCAGGATGTCCTGGATGTCCTCCAGGCTCAGCATCTGGCCGTCCTGCACGCGGCTGGGGTTGTAGCGCGTGATGAGCAGATGCTCCTTGATGGGCTCGCCGCCTTCGATGGCGCGCCGGGTCTTGCTGCCCAGCATGCCCAGGATGCGGTCGGAGTCGCGCACGCTGGACACCTCGGGGTTGGTCACCAGCAGCGCCTCGTCGGCAAAGTGCATGGCCATGAGCGCGCCGCTTTCAATGCCGGCGGGCGAGTCGCAGATGATGTATTCAAAGCCCATGCTGGCGAGGTCGGTCAGGATCTTCTCGACGCCTTCCTGGGTCAGCGCGTCCTTGTCGCGCGTCTGGCTGGCGGCCAGCACGAACAGGTTGTCGCACTGTTTGTCCTTGATGAGGGCCTGGTTCAGGTTGGCCTCGCCCTGGATCACGTTGATGAGGTCATACACCACGCGGCGTTCGCAGCCCATGATGAGGTCGAGGTTGCGCAGGCCGACATCAAAGTCGATCACGGCAGTCTTGTGGCCGCGCAGGGCGAGGCCGGAGGCAAAGCTGGCACTGGTGGTGGTCTTGCCCACGCCACCCTTGCCGGAGGTCACGACGACGATTTTGGCCATGTGTGCTGATTCTCTGTGGGGTTGATACGAATGAAATAGGGACTCAGACGAGCGGCTCGATGATGAGCTTCTCGCCATCGAGCCGCACCTGGGCCGGCTTGCCACGCACGTCGGCGGGCAATTCGGTCTCGGTGGTGCGGTAGATGCCCGCGATGGAGACCAGTTGCGGCTCCAGGCAGGTCGAAAAAATGCGGGCCTCGGTGTTGCCGCGCGCCCCGGCAATGGCACGGCCGCGCAGCGGGGCGTAGACGTGGATGTTGCCGTCGGCAATCACCTCGGCGCCAAAGCTCACCACGGCCATCACCACCAGATCGGCGCCGCGCGCATACACCTGCTGGCCTGAGCGCAGGGGTTTGTCGACCACCACGGTGCCGGGGCCGGGCATGGGCACTTCGCGCACGACCTCGTGCACCACTTCCACCTCGCGGATGACCTCGCGCACTTCGGGCGCGGGCGCTTCGGCGCGCACGGGCGGGGCATCGGGCGCTGCGGCCAGGCCAACGGCGCACGCGGCCTTCATCTGGGCCGCACTGCCGCCGCGAACGGCCACGGGCAAGGTGCTGTGGCGACGCAACTGCGCCGTGATGGCGGCAAAGTCGATGGGCTCTGGCGCTTCGCGCACCATGGCCAGGTCGATCAGCACCGGGTCGTTATCGAAAAAGCCCGGGGCATCGGCCACGCGCTCGGCCAGATCGGCGGCAAACTGCGCGGCGTCGGTGGTCTTGAGCACCACGGCCACCACGGGCAGAGAGGCGCTTTTGAGATCAAAGCTGGTGCGGGCTTGCGCCGCCGTTTCAAAGGCCATGAATGGATTGCAGGGATGAAGGGCGCGCCACCGGGCACCGGGCAGGCACACCGCGGATGGGGCCAAAAGGGCAAAGTGTACTGTGCAGCACCCTGCAAAACCGTAACGCTCGGTGCATGCCGCCTCAACGACGGGGCTCGTGCTGCCATTGCGGCAGGCGGGCGCCGCAGTGCATGCAGTGCAGCGCCTCGGGCAGATGCCCTTCGGTCAGGCATTCGTGGCAGGTGCGGGTGGTGGGCACCGGCGTTGCAGACAGGCGCTGCGAGGTCATCTCGGCGGTGACGATGCCGGTGGGAACAGCCAGCGTGCCCCAGCCCAGCAGCATCATCACCGAGGCGATAAAACGCCCCAGCTCGGTTTTGGGGGTGATGTCGCCAAAGCCCACCGTGGTCATGGTGGTAATGGCCCAGTAAACCGACGTGGGAATGGTCGAAAAACCGTTCTCCGGCCCTTCCACCACGTACATCAGCGTGCCCATGACCAGCACGATCATCAGCACACCGGAGATGAACACGATGATCTTGCGGGCGCTGGCCTGCAGGGCCTGGCCCAGGCCCCGGTACTCGGTCAGGAACGAGGTGAGCTTGAACACCCGAAAGATGCGCAGCAGGCGCAGCACACGCACATCGATCAGTGCGTGCGCGCCCGGCAGCAGCAAGGCCAGGTAGGTTGGCAGCAGGGCCAGAATGTCCACCACGCCAAAAAAACTGGTGGCATAACGCAGGGGTCGCCGCGTGCAGGCCAGACGGGCCAGGTATTCAATCGTGAACAACGCGGTAAAGCCCCACTCTGCCCAGGTGAACTGCCGCTGCCAGCGATCGTGCAGCGCGGGTACGCTGTCGGCCACCACCACGGAGATGCTCAGCAAGATGGCGACGATCAGCGTCACATCAAACAGACGACCGGCGCGTGTGTCGGCCTCGAAGATGGTGGTGTACAGGCGCAAACGCCAGCCCTGCAGCGGGACATCGGGGTTGGGGGAAGCCAGGGGCATGGAGCGGCGGTGCGTCAATGGATGAAATGAACGGGTGTGACGGTTGCCACTGTAGTACGTTGCCATTCACCGGCCACCACCCGGCTGCCGGACAGGGCCCTGACCATAATCAGCGCATGCCTCAGCCCACCACCCGCAAAGCCCATCTCGACTCGCTGGCGGTCTGCCTTTTGCTGGCGTGCTGCATGTTCTGGGGCTTCCAGCAGGTGCTGGTGAAGGCCACGGTGGCCGAAG
>ERZ724504.1284-NODE-1284-length-13963-cov-3.333837_pt1 | contig 13963 bp, 18 predicted proteins | sample MGYA00376037_ERZ724504 | MGnify/ENA primary metagenome ERZ724504 (study PRJEB28724, sample SAMN07190888) | wastewater metagenome | isolation source: influent of sewage treatment plant in Hong Hong | place: USA: Christiansburg, Virginia | collected 2016-03-01 ... | reverse complement strand
AATAGAGCGCCATTTATTAGCATAATTGTGTTGACATTGTACTTAAGCAGTGCGATGTAAAACAATAGCCCGGAAAGAGTAAATAATATATGAACAATCAGAACAACCTTCCACATTCTAATAGACCACCCCACAAGTTTCTGTAGATTTTCTTCATCGGTGGTGATCGTCTTAATTGCTGAGAACAAAAAACCAAAGAGTCCGAAAAGAGTGCCAATGTCGATCTCTTGCTTGAAGGATAAGAACTTAGTGCGCAAAATCAGGCCAACTATAAAAAAGCCAAAATATAACACGGTAATTCGTTTGTATTGCTGAATCCAGTCGCGACCAAATGCCAGAATCCGGCGGTCAATGTGTTTATCTATCTGTCCGATTAGATGGTCTGCGAGCTGCTTTTTTGTTGCATATTCATCAACTAGAGAATTCGGAGGTAAGTGCTCGAGAGTTAATTCTGAACGATCAGTTTTCTTTCGCTTGGCTCGGGTCTTCGGTTTCGACATTGTGATCACCAGGAGCTACTGCTGCGTGATTCGTATCAGTGGGAGCAATGTGTGGTCAAGCGGCGGGTTTCTCGTCCATCCCTCGTTTCTTATCTCGCGGTCCTTCTCCGAACCGCCTTCTTGGAAGCTCGGCCCGACTGAGACTGCACGGCTTGCTGGGCCAGGTTGAGTCCTGCGTCAATCATGCGTGACAGCGTTTCCCGGCTTTCTTTGTCCAATCGCAGGCGTTCCTCGGCCAGATGAGTCGCTGCTGCTGCATCGCGTTCGCGCAGGGCGGCCAGACTCGCGACCAGATGGTCGCAGACGTTGTTCAAGCGATGCTGAAGTTCGCGCGCTTCCTTGAGCGCCGCTTCCACAAACTCGATCTCGGTTTTCATGTGTTCCCCCCCCAATGTCTAGGCCAGATTCGGGACTGACTCCGCCATCTCGACGGGCGGCGCGCGGTTACGATAGAAGTACCAGCGGCCTATTCGTCCGACGAGGCCGCCGAAGTCTGATTGAAGCCCGACGATGCGCTGCATGGTTGTCTCGGGCTGGAGCGGACGACCGTCGGCACCGACGCGCTTGCTCGCCTTGCTCCGCTCGACGAAGCTGGTCGGCGCGGCTTGCTGAAATCGTTTCGGTGGTTCGACGGTTCCAGCGAGCAGCGCTGCGGCCAGAAGCATCGCGGTATCCGTCGCGGGTTTGTCAGTGGATGCGAATCGGATGATGGCTTTGCCGTCTACGAACACTTTCTGTGGGCCGTAGCCATGTCCGGCAGTGAGCAAATCGAAGACGGACACTCGACGGCGGCGCGCAGTTTGGATGACGATCCAGCCGATCGCGATCTGAATGGCCGGATCGTTGTCCTCGGAACAGAGGCAGCGAGCGAGGGCCACCAAGTCGTCGGGCCGTGTCGCGGGTGGCTCGGGAACGGGCGGTGCTGCGTCGTCCTTGTGCGCAGTCGGTGGCCCGATTGCAGCGAGCGCGAGGAATACGACGACCAGCGAGAGCGCGGCAGTGCCAGCGACGATGCCAGTCCAGCGCGGTTCTCGACGGCTCATAGCGGCAGCCTCATCCAAATCGACTTGCCCGCGAGGAAGTACAGCGCCTTGACGTGGTTGTTCTTGAGCAAGTCAATCAGCGCAAGGCGCCACGTCGCGATGTCGCCGTTGTAGGTTTCCCAGACGATGTTCCCGTCGCGCAGAATGAAATAGCCGACCGTCAAATCCAGGTCGGGCACTGCCTTGTCTGCCATGACCCCCTCCAATCAGAAACGAAAGCCCTCTTTCACTTCGAGGTAGCGCACCGCCAGCAGGATGCGGGCGTGGACGCTTGAGACATCGCCGATGGGAATGCGGACGCCGCTCGTGGTGACGGTGCTGGCGTCGTTGCTGAGCGTGCCAACCTCCTGAAGAAACGCGCCGAAGTAGCCCAGCAAGTCCCGTCGATTCGCATGCACGTCACGGAGCACACGAATCACGAACGCCACGCCCAGCTCATCGTCGCTGGCCAGGATCTCGCACGCCCGAATCACGCTGAGTTCATTGAGCTGCGCAAGCGGATAGAGCATCCCGGTGAGCCGCGAGAGTGCCGTCGGGTTATTGGCCAGGCTGCGAAGCTGCGCGTCGATGGCGGACAAAATCTGCGTCGACAGCCACGGCGGACGCTCGGTTACGGCAACGGTTTGCGTCGCTGCCGCAGTCCCCGAAGCTGTTCCCGCGCTGTGCATGCACTCCATCAGCGCCGAGAGAAGTGGCACCAAGTAGCTGGTCAGCACCCGGTTGATGGCGACGGCTTCGTGGTGTTCGCGCTGATTGCGTAAGCTGGCGGTGAGCGTCTGAAACTGGCGCGTCGCTTCGACGAGCGCAGCGTTGCTTTCCTCCATCGCCATCGCGGCGGCCTGCCAATTGCCCGCCGACTTGTTTTGGATGACACGAATCGTGGCACCAAAGGCGGTGTCAATCGCCGTCCAGATGGTTGCCGTCGTCATACTGCCCCCATCGGCGTATTGACCGCCGTGCCGCTGGTGAGTGTCGCGGTGGTGACGCCGCTATCGGCGCGAAAGCCGTTGCCGAAGCTGATGACCGGCACCGCTCCACCGGGCGCGCCGAGGATCAGATAGGTTCCCGCCGTCCAGACCGAGGCACGAAATAGACAATGCGCAAATGCCAACGTGGTGACACCTGCGGTGGCATTCGGCGAGGCGACCACATAGCGGACGGGTGCCGCTGTCGAGTTGGCGAGATAGAACGTGCTGCGGACCGCTCCAAGGCCGATGGTTCCGACGGTCGCCGAGGTCGACAGCGAGGCATCCACGACGCTGGTTCCTTCGACGGCGCAGTGGGCCAAAGCGAGCATGCAGGGCTGGGCCTGCGCAACCGTCGGCCCGAGTCGAATGGCGACGGGACTTACGGCGGGAGGCGTAACTCGATTCCAGATGTCGCAGGATTCCAGCTCGATGCTGCCGGAGCGATGCACGAGGGCCGGGGTCAGCGTGTTGGTGCTGCGAAGTCGTCCGTCTTTCCACAGGATTTGGCTCGTCCCGGTGCCCGACGTAAACGTGTTGTCGGACAGCAGGCACGGCACGCTGCCCTCGATAACCACGTCGGTGACGATGAGCTTCTGCGCGCTCGTGCCGGTGAAATGAAGGCCGCAGGTTTTGCTGCTCGGCGGAAATATCGAGAGTCCACTGAGGCTGGTGACGGTCTTTTCGCGGACGCCGCCTTCCAGTGTCAAATCGCATGTCACTTGGCCGCGTACGATGGTTTTGAAGTCGCCCAGGCGATCGAAACCCCGAACGAGGACATGCTTATAAAGCGTGACATCCTCGGTGTAGTCGCCCGGCAGCACGAGCACGAGTGCCGGATCGGCCTCGGTTCGCTCACCGGACGCGATGGCAGCACTGATGGCTTGCTGGACGGCTGGGAAAAACGGCGAACTCGCCCCCGGTGAAACCACGAACACGTCGGGCCAGCTCGGACCCGGCGGACCCGGTGGACCGGCTGCGCCTGGTGTTCCCGCTGCGCCTGGCGTTCCGGGCATGCCTGGCGGACCCGGTGGTCCCGGTGGACCTGCGCTTCCCGGCTCTCCTTGCGAGCCTGGTTGGCCGGGCGGGCCGGGTGGACCCGCATCTCCTTTCGGACCCGGCGGACCAGCCTCGCCTGGTGGTCCCGGTGGACCCATGCGACCAGGCAACGCTTCTGACGTTATGAAGGCCGTTTCGCTTCGTCGCTCTCGCCGTCGCTCTCGGTGAATAGGTCCAGATAGACCCACCTGCGTCGCGAGAAACACGACCCATTGTTCGAGTTCTTCGTGTGTCATTGGCCCCCCTCCAATGACGACTCAGCTCGCTACGATGAGCGGCTCAGCAATCGGCTACGGACAGCACAAAACCCCGGTGTTTGCGTCGGTGTTGGTCTGAGCGTCCAGTCGATAATCACTCGTGTTGCAGACGATTCCCGTCAAGCTGCAAAAGTGAACCTGTGTGTGGCCTCTGCATGGACTCGTGGCCGTCTCTGAGCGAATCGGCCCCTGTCGCACACCGCAGCCAAACCAAATCAGGCCCGCGCCGCTGCTGCCGGTGGCGCACTTCGCATCGAAGCTACCTGTGCCTGTCCCCGCGACGCCAAGCAGTCCGTTTGCGGCGGCGTTGCATTCCTGCGAAGTGAGCAATCCGGTGATGTCGGAACAGACCTTGCCGCTCGCGCACAGCGACGAAGCGGGCTTTGCTGGCGAGAACGTGCCAAGACACGCCCACGCGCCCTTGGTGCCAATCGGGTAGCCATTGCCCGTGCAGCGCGACATGCTCATGTCGCCGCTTGCGGTCAGGTCCGTCGTGCTTGCGTCGAGCGGTGCTGCTGTTTCTTCCTGGCACACGTTGTTCTGGCACGTCTGTCCGGTCGGACAACCATGCGACTCGTCACACGGAAACCGACGGTTGCCAGGATCGGTAGAAAAGCAACCAACCAATAGCAAAGCAGCACACGCTCGACGCATCTACGACTCCTTTGGTTTGTCCGGCGTGGCCGGAGCAACGGGTGCAGGCGGTGGGCAGCAGGCATCGAGGCGCAGTTGCAACTTTTCCACCTCTTCAGCCAACCGTCGTGCGCCCACGTCGGACGTTAGACGGCGAATTTCATCAGCGAGCTTGCCCATGGCTTTACACCCCTACCACGATCGAGAATTCCCGGCTCACGCTCGCGGCGATGGCGTTTTGCAGTTGGATGGTGAAGCTCTGCGTCGAGACGTTGGTCGCGACCAGTCCTTCACTACCGACGACAGCGGGCACGGATGAGTAAGCTTTGGAAAACGTGATGGTGGCAACGTCCGTGGCAGCAGGGATGCCGCCCGCAGATGCCGTGATCCGCACACGCATCGAGCGATTGGTGAATGTTGCCCCGCTGACCGGCTGGACGGATTGAACGCCGTTTCCGGCTTGGACATTGGCAATCGACGGCGTGCCGACGGCCTGAAGCGTGGCGCCAAACACTTGGCTCCAGGCGGTCGTATAGTCTGCCTTCGACAGTTGCAGGGATGACAGCACCGTCGACAGCGCACGCGCCGCCGAGAAGATCTGCACGAGCGCCGTCTGGCTTGGCGCATTCGACAGCGTGAAGCCCTCAGTCCACGCCCGGTTCTCTTGGAACAACAGAGCGAGCGCCAGCCGGGTGATCTCGCCGATTTCCGAGACGGCCCCGTTCGCCGTATAGGTGCCGGTGCGCGGAGGCCACTTGTAGTCGAGCGCGGCGTCATCACCAATGGCCGGTCGGGTCACGCTGCTGGTGGTCGGGATGAGTTCGGGCACGGCGGCCTTTGGATTCGACAAGGCGAGGCCCACGCCGAAGTCCTGATTGACCGGCAGCTTGCTCCGAATGTTCGCGCCGTGGTTGCAGCAGGCGCGGAGCTGGTCCTCCAGGTCGCGCAGATCCAGCCGGTTGTTACGCAGCTCGCGGTCGTTGTCGTCCTGCGCGCGGACCCAGAGCGGCAGCGCGACTGCCATCAGACCCGCGATAGCTTCTTTGGTGTCACTCATTGGTTTGTCCCCCAAATCCTTCCGGTTTACCGACGGTTGCGACTGCGGTTGTTGTTGTTGTCGTCGCGGCTCAGCAGCAGACCCAGGCCAAGGCCGACGCCGCCCGCGAGGAGCCCGCTGTTTCCCATGACGCTGCTCGTGCTGCTGCCGTCCCACATTTCGGAGACGGCTCGCGCGACGCCTGCGCCGGTCTGGATGTCCACAGCAAGGAGCTGGTCTTCGAGCAGTCGCACCATGGCGATCGTCGCGTCACGCTCAGCGCGGAAGGCATCGGCGAGCGCTGGAGCCAGATCCGGGTACTTCGTCTGCAAATTGCTGATTGCGGCCTGCGCGTTTCGCGAGTCCTCGAGTGCATCGTCGACATCGGTGATGCGCTTGCGAATGGCGCGGCCATTCATGTACGCGCCCGCTGCTTCGGCAACGCTCGCGCCGGTGCGCAGCCAGCTGGTGCCGCCCCCACTCTGGCTACCGCCCAGCGTCGGCACGTTGTTGATCTGCATCTGTTCGCGCCACGCTTTATCGGCCTTCAGGAAGTCGGCTTCCGACGCGAACATGACCTCGGCATTGCCAATGCGCGCTCGATAGCCGACGTTCTGTGCCAGCGGTGACGGCGTGTACGGCACCATTGCCGACGATGCCCCGCCCGCCTGCATGAACGGGTTGCTCGCCCCGTCGGGCATGCTGATGTTCACGCTGCCGTCTGGGTTCTGTCCGTTGACTCTGACCGTGATGTCCTTTGCCATTTTCCGTTCCCCCCCTCTCGGGTGTTGTTAGTAAACAGCCCCTCGCCAGTCGCCAAAGAGCTGAGACAAATACGCTGCCGGTAGTGCCTGCCCGCGCGAGCCGTCCCACGCGAGGATTCCGCGATCTGCATCCAGACCGAAGGCCGTCGGGCTGCCGCTGACGAAGCTTGCCCACCGACCCGGCGTTCCCGCGAGGCCAAAGCCCTCGCTCGGTTGGTCCGTCACCATCACACGGAAGCCCGTGTTGACGCCGAGCACGCGCCCGCTCGCTCGGTCGAAGTTGACCGCCTGCGTCAGCGGAGCGGGGCGACCGCCGTAGACGCCAAACACTTCATACGTCCGCATGCCCGATGCGGCGGGCGTCGTCGAGGCTGGCGAAGTCGGTGCCGCCTGACCTCGCAACTGCGCCAGCTGGTCGCGCATCTTCTGCTCCTCGGCCTCCAGCTTCGCCTTCTCCATCTCGACCTTGAGCTGGTCCATGCGCGCCTTGGCGTCGGCCTTCCAGTCCTGCGCGCCGACCTTGGCGTCCTCGACCTTCCGCTCGCGGGCGAGCTTGGCATCTTCAAGCTCTTGCTAGCGCTGATGCCGCTTGTCTTCCAGCTCCTTCTGGCGCTGCATCTCGTCGAACTGGCCGCGACTGGTGTTTTTAAAGACCAGCCGGAAGGGGTTGTTGCCCTTCAGCTCGGCGTTGACCCCGGCCAGCCACTCGCGCCCGTCGTCGTCGTTCGTGATCTTGACGTATTCGACGGTCCAATCGGGGCCACCGCCGGACCCGTCGTGCTTGAGCGTGCCCGTCTTGAGCCATCCGAGATCGGTGGTTTCGATGGTGCCGTGATTGATCTGCCCCTTTTCCCAATCGTTGTTGGAATCCGGGTCGTTCAGCTCCGTCTCTTTGAGCGTCGCCTTGTCGCCGCTCAGCGACAGATAAGCAGTGGCATCCGTGCCCGCATACATCACGTCGGCGGTTTTGATCTCCCAGCGATATCGAGCCATCTATTTCCCCCCGGTCTTCTGCGCGTCTGCGACGGCTTTTTTCTTGGCGTTCGCTTTCTTCTTTTTGGCCGGTTCCGTTGCGGCAGCGGCGACCATGGCAAGGAACGACTGGTCCAGCGGCGCTTCCACAAAAGAACAGACGAAGTTGCCTTGCTTGTCGGTAACCGTGTACTTGAGAGCCATCTATTTCCCCCCGGTTTGCTTTGAGCCAGCGACGGCTGCACGGAGCAGCCACAGCTGATCGTTCGACAGTCGTCCCACGTCCCGTTGCAGCTCGGCTGGCGGCACCGCAGAAGTGCTTGCCAGCGTCACGTATTCGGGAAGCTGCTCCCGCGCGGTGAGAAGCTGCGGATTGTCGTCCGCAATTCCCGAAAGCAGACGGTCTTCCATCGCGAGCTTTTCCGACGTAGGCAGGTGCCAAAGGCGCGAAAACACCAGCAGCCACGGCGGACTTGTGCCGCTCACCTTCACCCGACCCGGCACTTCCTTGACAAGCTGCGCCGTCACTTTCTCGATGGGAACCGCGCTGACTCGGACTCCCGAATCTTCCACAATCGGCCCAATCAGCCGCAGACTCTCCGTCGAGCGTCCCGCTTCCAGAAGCCGCGCTTTTTCATCGCTCCAGCCTCGGGACGAAAGCGCGCGCAGAAGTTTTGTCCGCTCCATGTCCTCTGCCGTCGGCGCAGGTGGCGGGGCCGGACTCGGAAGTGGCCGACCATCGCGCTCGAACCGCTCCAGCCGCGAGGGCTGCGTCTGTGGTGGCACAAGCGGCGGCGCTTGCGGTGGCACAATCGGAGCCGTCGCTACCAGCGTCACCGGCTGCGGCGGTGGTGTCGTGGTTGGCGTGGCCGGAGACGCAGGTTGCGCAGGCGCGGTCTGCGACAGCCGGACATCATCCACGCCGACACCACCGAGCACTTTGTCGAGTCCGCCGACCGCGCCATCCACACCCGACGCTGCCGCTGGCCCCCCCGTCACCCCAATCGCGGCCTTGGCGACGCCGAGCACCACTTGCGCCGCTCCGATGCCCGTGTTTTTCCAGTCGATGTTCTCCGTTCCCATTACGCCCTCCTTGGTGGCAGCAGGCGAAGCGGATCGACGGCTGCGCCAATCCCGCCGTCTGCGGTCCGACGCCGGATTTCAAAGTGGAGATGCGGACGCTTCGCGAGCCCGCTCGTGTGCGCATCAGCCACCGTGCCGAGATACAGCCCCTCGGTTGCGTCCTGTCCCGTGCTGACTTCGCACTCGCCCAAATGCAGATAGCGAAAGATGTACTCTTTGGTATCGTCGATTTCGACAAACAAACCCGCCGCCCGTGTTTCGGATTTGCTGCTTTTCCGGCCATCCACGACAGCCTTCACAATTCCCGCAGCCGCAACCAAGACCGGCGTTCCCGCATAGCAGTGAATATCAACGCCGGAATGCCGCTGGTTCTTGTGCGCCCGCTTCTCAAGCACACTTTCGCCAATATCAATGATCCAAAAGTGCGGTATCGGCCAGGTCATCGACTGCTCCGTGATGCGAGCAAAGCCGCCGTGCCGCCTACAACGAGCACGCCCCCCACAATCGCCAGCGCAGGCAACATCGAACCACCCGAATGCGAGGGCGCGACGGCTGCTGCGCCATCCACCACGACATCCTTCAGCCCGTCCTTGGCTGCGTCGCTAGCTTCCTTCGCCCGCTCGGTCAGCGCTTTGTCCTTGGCCGCTTCGTCCTTCGGCTTCTCCGCCTTGGCTTCGCCCTTTTTGAATCCCTCGACTTCAGCAGGCGGGGGGATCTTGTTGTTGATCTTGGAGCGCAGCGCTCGGAACGTGCGATGCAAGATGACGACTTGTAAGATATCCGCCAGTCCACCGATGAAGAGTTTGGCGAATACCGCGCCAGCGACTTTCAAATCGCCTTCCGATTTTGCTTCGTAACAAAGAACAGCCCACTCTTTTCCGTTCTTAAATAGCTCTGTCAATATCTCGTAACTCGCATACAAACCCCAAGCGACCAACAGCGCATTGGCGGCAATGCCGATGGGGCCAGACACCGCCGTGCCAATCGCCCACCCGGCAAACAGAATGCACAGTGCCCACAGGTTCGCCGTCGTGAAGATCGACGCAGCCGTCTCCAGCGCCGCCCCGGTCAAGTGCTCACGCGAGTAGGCAATCGACCGGGCCATACGCTGCGCCGTCGCGACAATTGCGGTCTTGGCTTCCTCGATCGTCGCCACTAGCTCTTGCCAGCAAGGATTCTTGCTGCCTCCGCACTGGTGTAGCGGCGACGGAGTAGCGCCGCCACCAGCTCGTCAGTCGCTTCGGACAGCGGGTAGACCTCCAGTACGATGGCTTTGGCTTGTTCCCAGCCCGGCCACTGTGACAGCGCCGTGAGCGACGAGCCCTTGCTGAACAGCTCGATGAGCCGCTGCCGCGTGAGGTCTGGCGTTTGCCCCAGCTCCAACATCCCGCTCGCCGCCACATCGGGCAGGCCAGGAATCTTGTCGAACCGCGCAAACAGCGGCTCGGCGGAAAGTCCCGCCTTCGACAGCCGATAGGTCGCCCCAATATCGCGGTCGCGCAGCCACCAGGCCGCCACCAGCACCGCCAAGCACCACAACGTGTCCGGCGGCAGCTCCATCAAACCATCGGCTGCACGAACCAACGTGCGAGCCAATCGCTCGAGCCGTTCCATCGCAATCCTCCCCCCTGGCGTGGCATCCCACGCCAGCTCGCGCCTACTTCGCTCCCGTGCCCCCCGACGCCGCCAGCTTGGCCAGCGCGGCATCGCGCTCGGCAGTCACTTTCGCCAGCGTCGAGGCATCGACTTTGCCGTCGGCCCACCGAATGCGCAGCGCCCGCACAAGGTTGGCAAAGCCCAGGTGCGTAAAGACGTTGGCCGCTTCCGAGGCAATTTCTCGACTGAGGCTCGGCAGCTTGCCCTGCGGTCGCGTCAAAAGCTCCGTCAGATAGACCGCAAGGCCGATCATCACATGCGGCGCACCTTGCAGGACATCGGCGTTCTTGCCCATCCACGAGTCCTTGCCGCTCCAGTTGCCGAGCGCCCGCACCGCCCAATTGATCAACTCCGTCGACACCTGCGCAATCGTGCCGCCCCCGAGGTCCACCGACACACGATGCGTCTTCGTCGTGTGGTCCTTGGCTCGCTTCTCGGCGCTCGACAGCATTTCCTTCGCTTGCTCTTTGCGTGACCGAGGCTTGCCCAGGTCTTGCTTGATCTGCGCCAGTGCCGTCGCGCTCTCGTTGAGTTCACGGAGCATTTTCTCCATGACCGGACTCTCTCGCTTGGTTGCCATTGCGTTCCCCCCTCGTTGGTCGTCGTCACTCTCGATATGGATTCAGGTCTTGCTGGCTCGGTACTTCCGAGCGCAGGCTCAAAAAGTCGAGCAGCGCTTGCGTCTTGTCCGTCATCTCGTATGGGGCCGTCTCGGCGCTCCAGTCCTGCCGGTGGCGCAGCTCGGCGAGTGCCAGTCGAGCGAGCGGCTCAGTCGCAAACGCCCGCAGCTCCGCCCCCGATGGCAAGTGGATGATCAGAAACGGCTTCCCCGCGAGCTCATCAGCGACGATGGCGAGATCGGTGGTCGCCTCCATCGGTTTGATGCTGACCCGCTTGGCCTGCCGCGACGAGATGTAGCTCACCGTCAGCGGCTTCAGGTGCCCGCGCGGAAAGCGCACGCCCCACCACTGCTCGGTCGTCAGCGACGTGGCGGTATATTGCAAGTCCGTCCGCTCGGTGCTCGCGAAGCGGAAAAACGCCGTATACGTGTCCCGGTCAAAGTCCGCGAGCGTTTCCGTCGTGACCCGTGGGTCATTCGATTCCACCAGCTCGAAGCGAGTCCCGACGCGAATCGGCACCAAGAAATCCAGCACCGCGTCGCGCACCGTCTGCACAATCTCGGGCCAAAATGACTGCCGCAGGCGCTTCTTGTACGCTGTCGACGCCCAGCGCAGACCAAGCTGCTCCCAAGTGCCGGTGACACGGATCTTGTCCAAGATCGCGAAAATCTGGCCCTTCAGATCCTCGTCGGGATAGACCGGCTCCGCTTTCTGCTCTGACGGCAGGTAGCCTTCGCTGAGAATCGGAAACAGATCGTGGTCCGTCGGACCTGGGTTCTGCTGGTCACGCAGGTTCCACGTCGCCGACCCGAAAACCCGCCAGCCGTAGGCGGTGCCACTCACCCGGCCCAGCTCGATTCGTCCGCCCATCGTCCAGTCGGGCAGGATCGGAATGCTGCGACTTTCGTAGTCGTGGTCGATCGTGATCTCGACGCCACGCGGCAGGTGAAACAGCAGCCAGGCATACGGCCACACGGTGTCGGGCACCTTGCTCAGCCGACTGAGAAGCTGCCGCTGCTCCTCCTGCAAAATGAGCCTCTTCTCGTCGTCGTCGGTTCGCTTGATCGCGTTTTCCCGACTCCACAGCGAGGTCACGTCATCCCAGCAGCGCTTCACCATCGCTTCACGCCGACGGCGTTCCTGCTGCTCGCGTAGCTCCCGAATCGACTCTCTGGCGCTCTCTTCGTCCTGAGCCAAAAACAGCACCATCTGCTCGCTGTCGAGTTCGTTGTCGGCGGCGGGATTGGCCAGGTTGTTGTCGGCAGACTCGATGATGTCCGACATCCAGCGCAGCTTGCCCAAGATATATTCAAATCGAACCACATCGAGTGATTTGCGCGCCAAAATGAACTTGATATCGACATTGCTTTGCAGATTGCCCTGACGAACCGCGCGACCATTGCGCTGCCGTAGTGTGTTTGGCTACCACGGCAAATCGAGGTGATAGACGATGCAAGTCCGACGATGCAGGTCGATGCCCTCATACGCGGCTTGGTTGGCAATCACGATGTCGTATTCGGGCTCGATCTCCTCGACTTCGATCGTTCCATCGGGCGCGATGACCGCCGGTACACCGTTGAACTTGTCCGAGATGGTGAGCCGCTTGGCGGCATCTTTGACCACCTCGCCGTTGATGACCGCGATGCGCGCTTTGGGCACGCCGCTACGCACGAGCAGCTCGACGAGCCAGCGATGTACGGCCACGTTGTCACAAAAGACAATCTGCCCGCAGCCGATGTTTTTCAGCATCAGCTCAACGCATTTATCCAGCTTGGGCGAGTTAATGCGTCTAACGTGGACAGCATTCGCATACGACCACTGCGTTTTGAGCTTGCGCTTCTTGGCCCACTTCTTTTTCGCAATCTCTTGCAGGTCTTCGGTTTGCCGCTCCCACTCCGCGACCACTTCGGGATTGCCCTCCAGTGATGCGGCATAGGCTGCGTCGACGGTCTGCATCGTCAGCTTGGCTTTGTCCACGCCCGCCATCTCGAGCAGCGCCAGCCGTCGCGTTTTCTCCTCGCTCGGCAAGTCCGGGTGGTTCATCGGCACCCGCTGAAACTCGGTCAGCTCGGGCAGGTCGGGGCCTTCCGCCAGCGCGGGATGCACCGTCACAAGCTGAAGTCTCGTCAGCAGTGACAGCGCCCGATTCCGCAGCGTGCTCAGCTTCTTGCCGCCTTCCGCATGTCCCATCTGCTTGAGCGTCGCCGTGTAGCGCCCGGCCAGTCGGTAGTAGACCCGCGCTTGCTCCTCATCCATGTCGACGAGCATCGTCTCGGTCTTGCTCTCGGGGATTTGCAGCCCGACCTCTTGTGCGGTCTTAAACTCCGAGTACCGGAAGATCACGTCGCGCAGCTCGAGCAGGTTGCGAAAGCCCGCCACCACCGACTGCTCCTTCATCGTCATGTCCGCCTGCACGACCTCTCGTCGTTCGAGGTACAGATAGCGATCGATGTAGGCTTCGACGGTAGGAATCCCCATGTCCGCCCACGCCCGCTCGCTGACGAGGTTGATCAGGGTGAAATACTCAATCGGCGAGTTCTTCGCGGGCGTCGCACTGAGCAGGTAGGTGCCACCAGGCGAGCCGGTGCGCTGCGACAGGTTGTGACGATACGCCGCGAGGTGATAGCCACGATCGCTGCCGCTCTGAATCGCGCCGAGGTACTTGGGATTGCCCGCCTCAAGCTGTCCGACGGCCCAGATGTTCTTAAAGTTCTGGGCTTCGTCGACGAGGATCATGTCGATGCCGATCTCCTCGAACGTCAGCCCTTCGCCGCCCGAGGCCATCTCGGCGGCCCACTGCTCGGTCGCTTCGGCGACGAGCGCCCGGTTGCGTTCACTCAGCGAACTGAGTTTCTCGACGATGGCGCGGAGCTTCTTTTCTTCCTCAAGCTGCTGACGGAGCAGTTCGGCGGCGATCTGTTCGCGGATCTGGGCCTTGGTTTCGTCGTTGGCCTTCTCCCAGACCTCTTCGCCGACGATATCGGCAGCCTTCTTGTCGCTGACCTTCGGCGGCGTGGCGTCTTTGCCGCTGCGCTGCCGCTCAATGGCTCGCTCGATGATCTCGCCAAACTCACGGGCCTTGAGCTGGACCTTGCGCGCCAGAATCGGCGTGCTCTGCGCAAACCGCTTCCACGCTTCGAGGCGCATACCGATCGTCGGAAAGAACGAATACGGCACGATCGCGACATCGTATTGACCACTCTGGAACCGTCGCCACTTCTGCTCGCGCTCTTGCTCGGTGTCGGGATTCGATACCCAGACGCCGTTGCGGTCGAGTCGTCGTGATGAGCCCACGACGACGATGCGGTAGTCGGGCAAACAGCGCAGGATGTCGCGATACCACTTCCAGATGAGCGTGTTCGGCACCACGACGAG
>ERZ724504.1276-NODE-1276-length-13996-cov-4.808048_pt1 | contig 13996 bp, 14 predicted proteins | sample MGYA00376037_ERZ724504 | MGnify/ENA primary metagenome ERZ724504 (study PRJEB28724, sample SAMN07190888) | wastewater metagenome | isolation source: influent of sewage treatment plant in Hong Hong | place: USA: Christiansburg, Virginia | collected 2016-03-01 ... | reverse complement strand
AGTCGTCGTCCTGCTTGTCGCTGAAGTCAATGACGGATTGCATGCCGAGCGCTCTCGTCTCGTCGGCGTCACCATGGTCAAAGACCACGCTGAAGGTTTCGCCCCGGATATCCAGCTCCAGACGCAAGCCGGGCACATTGCCCCACTGCTTGATCTGCTTGAGAGCGCGGCGCTCGATCCAGGCACTGCCGCCCTCGCCCTGCAGGGTGATGCGCTGGCCGCCTTGCAACTGCATGGCGCTGATGATCAGCGTGCCAAAGGCGCTGCGCTTGCTGCGCTGCACCACATTGGAGGCCGTCAGTTCATCCACCCAAATCAAATCGGGCGGCAGGTCTAAAGCCACGCCGCCCGAGGTCAAAATGATTCGATCGCTCATAGTCAGTTGCCGGTCTGGCTCCGTTGTTGCTCCATGATCCGCACCCACTCTCGGCCCATGGCCTCCAGCGAGTTCTGGCCGGTCTGATTGGTCGGCACCGGATTGGCCGGCGCGCTGTTGAAGTACAGATTGACGATGCGATCGATCTGCTGCCCGCCACTGGAGCCGCCAGATGCACCACCGTTAGAGCCGCCACCAGACCCTGTACCGCCACCTGTGCCGCCAGCACCACCCGTGCCGCCACCTGTGCCGCCAGCACCACCCGTGCCGCCACCAGATCCGCCGCCGCTGGGCTGACTGTGTTCGGCTTTCTTGCGCGCCTTTTCCATGGCCTCGCGCTGCTCGACCTGTCGCATCTCTGCATCAAACTCAAACTTGGTCATGTCGTGCATGTAATTGCCGAGCTGACCACCGCTTTTCACAGTAAAGGGGTTGTCCTTGGCGTACTGCTCCTGCCAAGCCGCCCACCAAGCCTCTCCCTCTTCCCTGCTGCTGAATGAGGGCACGGCATCAACGGAGTTGGTCCTGCCCCGGTTCATGTACTTGGAGCCTTCCAGCTCCGCATTCCAGTTGTCTTGGCGCTGCTGGAAAGCGGCGGCCAGCATCTGGCCGTCCTGCACCAGCTTCTGGACCTTCTCTGAAACTCGGTCAGCCTCGATGCCCATGGACTGCAGCGCGGAAACGGCCTGCTCTTTCATGCCCGCAAAGCCGCGCCCCACATTGCCCGTGCTGGTGTTCAAGCCATCTAGCGCACGCTTGGAGTCATTGGCAGCCACCGCCGTAGCCTTGCCGGCCTGGTCAACTTCGATGCGCCAACCGCGCACTGAGGCTTGAGATTTGACAAACTCATCGGCCACACCGTCATTGGCTGCGATCGCGTCGTCAGCCATCTTTTTGAACGACCCTGACATTTCGCGAGCGCTGCCCTTGCCGGTTTCGACCATGTAGGTATAGGCAGCCTTGGACTTTGCCGCCACATCCTTGAGCGCCTTGTCGGATGTCACACCCAGCTTTCCCAGAGCCTCTTCCAAGCTATTGATACCAGGCTTGGCCTCGTCTGCAGCTTTCTTAAGCTGCTGTAGCTTGTCCTTAGCCTGGTCCAACAGACCATCAGCCACACGCTCTCCCAGCTTGCCGCGCAGTTCCTCGATCCGGTTCGTGACCTCCTCCACCGCCTGCTGGCTATCGGCGGTGTTCAAGGCCTTGACAAAACTGGCCTCGAGTACGCGGCCCGTGTCGACGCCCTCCTCTTTGAGCCGTCCCATGCCGTTGATGACGACATCGAGGTCGTTGATGACCGAGCGCGACGCCGTGGTCATGCGCCCCTGCAGATCCGTGAAATCTAGGCCCGTGCGGCGCACGGCCTCACGCAGGGTCTGATCCATCATCTGGGCGACGCGCTCAGTCTCGCGGCCCGCTGCGGCCATCGCGCCCTCCAGGCGGTCTTGCATCGCCTTGATGACCTCGGGAGACGCACCCTTGCTGATGGCCTCCTCGATCTGCACACGCAGCTTATTGGCCTCCTGCCCGGCGCTGGCAAAGGCCTGACGCGCCAAGATCTCAAACTTGGCGAGATCCTTACCGTCCAGAGCCTGCGCCCATGCCGTCTGCAGCTCGCTGGCCGAGAGCTTGCCATCAGCAGCAAGCTTGTCGAGTGCTGCCGTAGCAGAGCGAATGCCCGCCGCATTGGACAGATCAAAATCCTTGCCGATCTTGGCAATGGCGTCTGCAGCGCTGTCGCCGCTTTGTCGCAGCTGGTCAAACTTCGAGACCAGGCCTCGAGATTCCTTGCCCAGGTCAAACTGGCGGCTGCGCGCCTCCTCCATCAAGGCATTGTTTCTGCGCAGGCTTTCGGCATGCACCTTGGCAGCTTCATCAGCCACACGCATCTGGCGCTCTGCATCCTCGATCACCTTGCCGTAGCCCATCCACTTGGCAGCCTGCTCGCCCAGAGCCTGGCCCAAACCCAGGATCTCGGGCGTGAGCGCGGCGACCGCAATGCCCCAAGGCCCCATCAGCGCCGAAGCACCGCGCCAGACAATGCCTGCCTTGGCAGCCTGCGCGGCGTTGGCTGCGACCGCAGCGGTATTGGCAGTAGTGGCGGCGGTGGCAACACCCTGTGCAGCACCGGCAGCACGCGTGAACGCACCGATATCGCCCCAGGCCTTGGCGTTGGCTGCGCGGGCTGCCGTGTTGGCCGTGGTGGCCGTTGTGTTGCTGGCCTGAGCCACCGTGTTCTGGGCACTGGCAGCGGTGTTGGCCTGCTGAGCGACCGTATTACGCGCAGCTGCAGCAGTATTGACCTCCAGCTCTTTTGTGGCCGCCAGGGTGCTGGTTGCCCAGCGCGCGAAGTCGGCCACCAGGCCGGAGATCTTGATGGCAGCCCAGGCCTTGCCTGCCGCCGTCAGGGTGCCGACGACCAGATCCAGATTCTGGGCCAGGGCGTTGATCACCTTGGCGGCGCTTTCCGTGCTCAGCAGCCCTTTGTTGGACTCACCCACATAGACCGTCCACTGGGTGGTGAGGTTCTGCAGTGCACGGCCAACCGTGGGGCGCAGGCTCTCAAACTCGCGCGCAACGACCTGAGACTGGTTCTCCAGGGCGCGCATGACGGTTTCAGCCGTGAGAAAGCCTTCGCCGGCCAGCTTGCGCAGCTCGCCCGTGGTGACACCTAGGCCATTGGCCAGGGCCTGCGCCAGGCGCGGAGCCTGCTCCATGACGGAGTTGAATTCTTCGCCGCGCAGCACACCAGACTGCAGGCCCTGTATCAGCTGCGTCAGCGCCGCCTGGGACGATGCTGCAGAAGCACCCGAGAGCTGCGTGGCCTGGTTGATGGTGGTAGCCAGGCCGAGGGCGCGCTCCTGCGCCTGGACAGCGGCCATGCCGCCCTCTTCCGATGCCTTCTTCAGACGGGCAAACAGATTGCCCGTCTCCTCCAGCCCTGTATTAGTCTTGAGGGCTACGGTCTGCACACCGGCCAGACCCTTTTCAAACTGTGCGCCGGCACCCGTAGCCAGGCGGACACGATCCTCAAGATTCGTATAGGCGTCGGCGGTGTTCGCCAGGCCCTTGATCATTCCGCCAAAGTAGCTGCCGGCAAGCGCGGCGGTGGCGATGTTCTGGACCCGCTGCAACTGGACGCTGATCGAGGTCATACCCTCGCGCAGCGTGCGCTGGTTCTGCGCCTGGACCTGCGTGGCAGCGGTCGAGGCATTGGCTGCCTGCTGGTACGCGGGCACCAGGGCCACGATCTCGGCACGGGCCTGGGCGACAGCCGCCTGCAGCGACTTCTCCTGCTGGGCCAAGCCGCTGGTGCTCATGCCCATGCCTTCGAGCGCACCACGGTTCTGTTGAAGCGCCGTATTCTTGCGGCCCAGCTCGGCAGACAGCCTGGCCGATGCACCGATGGCTGTTTCGTATTCCTTGCGCAGCGCGGCCTCGGCATTCACGCCCTGGCGTGCAGCACGGGCAGCGCTGTCCTGGGCGCTTTGCTGGGTTTTCAGCTCTTTGGTGGCCCCTGCAATGCCCAGCTTGAGCCCATCGACCGTATTGCGATATTCCTCGGTGCGCTTGCCTGCAGCGGTGGTTTCATCGCGCAGGCTGCGCAGCGCATTCTTTTTGGAGACCAGGGCCTGCTGAGCCCCAAGCACCGACTGGCTGGCCGTCGCTTCAGCCACGCCCAGCACCTTGGCTTTGGTCGCAGAGTCTTCCAGCTCGCGGCCCAGTCGATCCACGACCGACACAGATGCGTCGAGCTGGCGCGTCAGGCTCTGTGTTTCGACCCGCAGCTCGCCAAAGCCTCGCAGCGCACGCTGCTTTGATCCCAGCGCATCCAGCGCGGCAGCAGCGTCAGCAGCCCCTTGCTTGAGGTCGCCTTCGAGCACATCCCCAACGTTGCGCATGGCCTTTGCAAGATCATCGGCGTCAGCAGCCCCCTTGACTGCAGCCTCAATGTCATATTTGATCTTGGGGTCAGCCATTTAATGCCTCAGGAGATGGAGAAATGAACGGATTGCTCTGGTGTGTAGTCTTGGTGTGCGTCGGCTTGCCGCTGGCCCTGCTGGGCCTGCTGCTGGAGTCCGATCGCATGATGGCCCTGGGGGCCGGGGCCATCGCCACCGTGGTGGTCGGATGGCCCGCGCTGCTACTCATGGGCTTGGTACAGACGCCTGTACGCAAGCGCTGATCAGGCAGAAGCGCCGGGGAAGCGGATCTCGTAGCCCTCAGTCTGACCCTTGGGCGTGACGATCTTGCCGGTCAAGGTAATGGCGCTGAAGTCACTGCCCAGGAAGTCAAAACCGTTGTTCGAGCCCAGCACGCACTCGTGGACATCGGCCTCCACGACTTCGCCATTGACCATGTTCTTGCCGTCAAATCGGGCCTGGCAACGCACCTGAGTCACGCGACCGCCCAGGATCTTCTTGCCGTCGACCGCCCCCCACTTGGCTTCGATCTTGACCTTGGCACCCTTTGTGACGCCACCCTCGACGGCCAGAAAGCGAAACTCTCCGCGCAGGTAGTTCACCTCGTAGTGCGCGCCCAGCACCAAAGTATCGGTGCCCGCTTCGTTTTTAACGACCAGGTCTGTTTCACCAAAGAGATTGCGCTTGCCAAAAGGTAGCCAGATGTCGAGATCAGTGACCGTTAAGTCAACACCGCCTGCTGTTGTCGCGCCTGTCGGCTGAGCGAGTTTTTCCACAATGCCCTGGAACTGCATCGCCAGAGCCTTGGTGTCGCCCGCCGACAGTTCAATCGTGATTTCCGTGGGCTTAGGCAGAACGACCGAGGCACGAGCCTGACCGTAGTCCAGATGCGATCGAGACTCGGAGGTCTTCTCTTCAAAATTGGGCTTGATCTCGAACTTATCAGCATCGAGGGCATCACCGAAGCCGTCGTATTTCTGGGTGACGGTATTCCAGAGATTCAGGTTCACCAGGCCTGCGCCCAGAATGGCGCGTGCGGTAGAGGCTTGAGACATTTGCGTGTCCTTTCAACAAAAAGCCCGCCGGTGCATGCACGGGCGGGCAGATAGCTAACAAAAGCCCGAGATCAACTCGGGTCGCGGTACTCGATCGAAAACGCACCCAGCACCAAGGAGCCACCGACGTCGATGTTCTCCAGCCGATACCGGACTTCACCCTCCAGCAAACCTTTGCCGTCGAGACGAACGCCTGCAGCCGTGATCAGCTTCATGCAGTCATTGCGCAAAATGCGCTTGACCAGGCGGTAGTCGCCATGCGCTTGTAAGCGGGCACTCTCAGTGCGAGCAATCACGCCCACGCTGAAGTGATAGATGCGCTGCTGCACCTGACCGGGATCGTCCAGAGGCACGTCCCGCTGCTCTTCCAGAAACACAAGACGCTCACCATCCGCCAAGGCGCTTGCGCGCTCGGGGTTGTCCAGGACCGAGACACCAGCCAGGCCAGAATCTGCACGCAGTGCATCGATCAAGATTCGGCCCAGCTCGAACGGCACGCCGTTGGGGAACTTGTCTGCAGCTTTGCTCATGACCGAGTACTCCCAAGCGGCACCACCAGCTCAGCGCCATCGTTGACGCGCTCCGGCATGTCGAGCACGCGGAACCTGCTCCCTTCGGCCAGGCCGAGCTGGGGAGCAGCCTCCAGCAGCTGCACGATATCGTCGGCACGCAGATCCACCAAGCCGGGGCACTGGAGGGTGCGCGATGTCGCCGTCGCATGGCCCTCCAGCGCCTCCCTGTCGGTCATGCCCACAATGCCCTGGAACTGGAGGTCTTCCACGCCAGGACGAACGCGCTTGAGCTGCAGCGCGAAGTCCGTGCCATAGAAGACGGCCTGCATGTCGTGATCGAGGTCGAGCATCAGACCAGCGGAGCCGTTTTGCCCTTGCCAGCCTTGCCATCGGCAGCAGAAGCAGAATCAGCAAGCGCTTTCTCAGCGGTTTCAGCACGGGCCGAGGCTTCGACCAGCGCCTTCTCCGCAGCCTCGGCCCGTGCCACAGCTTCCTCGCGGGCACGAACTTCAGCATTGAACTGGTTCTGCAGATCCAGCAGCGCGGATTGAGCTGCCTCGGCACGCGCTTCTGCCTGCTCGCGGGCGCGGATCTCGACTTCCAGGCGCTCAACGGCCTGAGCACTGACCTGCAGATCACCACTAGCTGGAGACTGAGGCTCCACTGCATCACCCAGATCCTTGGCATCCTGCTCGGACAGCTCGACGACAGAGCCAATGGGTAGGCGCTTGCCCTCATGGCGCACCTGGTGACGGGTTACGTACTTGCGCATGATCAAGCCCCCTTGCCTGCGTTCTTGAACAGGAAGCCCGCCGTTGCGCCGACCAGTACAGGCTTGCGCGCATCATTGACGGGGTAGAACCAGGTCTTGGGATTACGCTCGTAGTAAGCCTCCTCCACGTTGGGACGACCCGCGAGCTGGTAGGTGTAGCCGTAGCTGGGAGAGCCGCGCTGCTGCATCGTGGCCGGTGTGGTGAAGGCTAGAACAGCCTCAGCACCCCACATATCTTGAAATTTCAACCCATCGTGATAGGTGGCTTCGCCCTCGACAATGCGCTCAATTTCAAAAAGGCGCTGCAGCTGCTCGATGGTGGCGGGAACGCGGTCAGCTGTGATGCTGATGCGGTCCATGACCTTGGGGTGGTTGCGCAGAGCAAGCAATGCTGTCGGAGACAGCACCATCACTCCAGGCTTCTTACCCGTGCTCTTGCGAATGGCTTCGCGGCCTTCGTTGACCTGCTCAAAGGGATTGCTGGCCGAGTTGGTCCAGAAGTCCGTGCTTGACAGCACAATCTTGTGCTCCGCATCGTAGTTGTCGACGTTGAGCGCCAGGTCAGCGGCCTGCTTCTCGCGCTCATTCGCCATGACGTCCTGCACAGTGTTGACGGCATGGCTGCCCAGGTCAATGCCAGGGACGGTCTGCGCCTCCTCCTCGGTCTCGATCGGCACTGCGCCTTCGAGACTGTGGTCGACCAGCGAGTAAGTGCCCTTGCCGTAGCCAAGGCTGATGCGCTTGGTGTTCGCGCCAGGCGCACGGGCCGAGTTGACCAGCTGGAACGCGTCGGGCGGGAACACCAGAATCGTGCCGGAGCGGCTGGTCACATCGACGCGCGGGAACAGGATGTCAGCAATCTTGGCATTGGGCGAACCATAGCCACGCGCAACAGCGGTCAGGATCGGATCGACAACTGCCGCTTCGCGGGGGGTCATTTGGGACATGAAATTCTCCTGGAAATTTGGGTTGCGATGGCTCAGACCACCAGTTGAGCCGAGGGCGTCAGCAGGACTTCGATACGTTCGCCCGCTGCTGTGGCTGCACCCATGGCCTTTGCCACACCGGCCTTGCCGGCTGTCAACGGCACGACTCGGCCCTGGGCATCGACCATCAGAGGGTCGTCCACTACGACCGCTGCACCAGTGGTAACGATGGCAGTGCCCTGCACATCGACCGGCACCAGGTCGCCCTTGGCCGCCGCATTAGTACGCGTGACACCGAAGGCCGAGGCCCCTGCTGCTGGGTAGACGCCGGCCTGGGTAATGAAGCGCTCCACGGCCAGGGGGCCGCCTGCAGCCACTGTGAGCGCGAGAAGAGAAATGCTTGTTTGCATGTTGATGCTCCTGATGAAAGCTTGAGCGCTTACTGGGCGTAGCCCAGTTCTTTGAAGGCAGCGACCAGGGTGCCGCCATGCTCCTTGACATAGGCCTGAGCCTCTGCAACCTGCTGGTCCTTGGCCTTGGCTCCATTGGCCGGTGCAGCGCTCGGCTTCTGGACAGGAGGAGCCTCCTCCTTGTGGGCTGCAACAGCAGCCGCACGAGCCGTTTTTTCAGCGGTCAGCACGGCCATGCTGGCCTGCTCTGCGGTGGTATTGCCGTCGTAGGCCAGACCCTTCAGCAGCGTGTCATGACCTGGCAGGCCTTCACCCACAGCCAAGACGGCCTGGATGCGTTCACGCTCCTGCGTGGCACCCAAAGTCAGGAACTCAGCGCGGAGCTGAGCAAAAAGCGGCGCATGGTCTTGTTCCAAAGACGCACGCGTGATGGGGGTTGCATTGGGATCACCCATGGTTTTCACCTCACGTTTAGGGGTTGTGTCTTTGGGCGCAGCACCGGCGCTTGGGGACGGTTTTCCCAGTGCAAACACCGCTTTGCGGCGCTTAGCGAACTGGGAGGGATCTGCAGCCATGCGCGCGACCAGGTCGTCCAGGGTGGAGACACCGTCCACCAGGCCTGCATTGATCGCGTTCTGACCACGAAAAACACGGCCATCGGCCATGTGTTGAAGCACCTGCTCACTGCTGGCACCGCGAAAGCGCGCCACGTCATCAACGAACAAGGTGTAGACATAGTCCACATCGGCCTGCACCTCGGCACGGGCTTCCTTGGACAAAGGCTCTGACGCATTCACCATGCGCTTGTATTTGCCGGCGGCCACAGACTCCTGTCGTTTGCTGGAACCAGGCTCATAGCTGCGATCCATCACTACGCCGATGGAGCCAATGCTGACCACGTTGGAGCTGATGTAGATGCCGTTGGCCGAGCTTGCCGCCCAATAACCGGCGCTCAGAATTTGCTCGTCCGAGAACGCCACAAGTGGCTTCTGCGCAGCGGCTTCAAAGATGGTCTGGGCCAACTCCGGCACGCCGAGGACGTTGCCACCCGGCGAATTCAGCACCAGGACCATGCCCTTGACACGCTGGTCGACGATGGCGCTTTCGATCTGGCGGGCTGCGGCCTGGGTGCTGATGCCACCGGAAACGCGGGCAAACAAATTAGCCTTGGGAGCCATCACGCCAGACAACTGAAGTACAGCTACACCGTCGGGGTTGACCTCGTATTCCTGCTGCTCATTGGAAAGCGGTCGACCCAGACGGGCTTCGACCGCAGCCAGGTCGATCTTGTCGCCGCGCAGATGGGTTTCGTAGATGGCCTGAATCTCGCTAAGCATGGCCGGCTCAAGCGCCCATGCGCCCTGGATTAAATCGCGCAGGTTCATGGTGCTGCCTGTGAAGTGGTGGTGCCGCTACTGCGGCTAATGAAATTGAAAGTGCGCTGCAGCTCTTTGACATCGGCGCGGATATCCGAGAGGGTGTCCTTGAGCCGGCTATCCTGGTCACGCACATGTGTAGAGCTTGCGAGGATCTGCGACTCAATCAGCGTGACCCGCTTGTCCAGCGTGCTATAGGCCGAAAAGCCCGCGATCATGAAACCGACGAAGGTCAAAACATGCCCCAGGTTGATGGTGGGATCGAAGGCAACGCGGCGGCGCGGCATGATGTCGCTCATGTCTGAGGCTCCTCGGGTGGTTTTTTCTGCTGCGGTGCGGGCGCGCCGGCCTTCGGCACAGGCAGGATTCCATCGGAACGCATGCGGTCCTGTTCGGACTTCTTTTGCGGATAGGTGTCTTCCCAGCTCGACCCCCACAGCTCCCACTCCGCACGCTCGTGGGTCATAAGGCGGGCCTCGATCGCCGCCACATAGGCAGCCACTTCGTCCTTGGGATTGATAGAGCCCATGGAGTCGCCCGGCCAAGCTGCGCGGGTATAGGCCCAGCGCATCAGCGGATCGGCAAAGAAACCGGGGGCCTCGATACGCCCAAGAGAGACTGCCTCAGCCATCCAAGTTTCAAAAACCGGCTGGCAGAAAGACTGAGACAGCCAGTAGCGCACACTGCGGAAGTAGACCCAGGCATCGAGCAGCGCAGCCTTGCTGGCCGAGTAGCTGGCATTGAACTGCTTGACCAGCAACTCGTAAGGCAGGCTCAGTGCCATGCCCATCTGTTTGATGACCGCCAGAATGAAGGGCTCGAAGTTGGGATTGGGCCTAGATGGATTGAAAGTGTTTGCTTTCTCGCCTGGAGCAAGCCCGACCACAGTACCCATGCCCAGGCCGATCTCGCCTGACGCTTCTTCCTGAGCGTTATCACCCTGGAACACCCCCGATGGCGTGGCATTAGGCGTCTCAATAAATACGGTCAGGTAAGACGTGACGACTGCGGCCATGATCTCTGCCTCTGTGTAGCGCGCGATCTGTTTGATGCAATCAATGATGGGAGCCAGGTAGGGCGTGCCGCGCACAGAGCCAGGGCGCAGCTTGCGAAAGTGATGCAGCACGCGGCGTCTGCGAGAGCGAGCGCCCAGGCGTTCCACCCACTGCCCTTTGAATGCTCCACCCTTGATGCCCGCCAGTGAGCCAGGGTGCTGATCGTAGATGTGATACGCCTCAGGAGCACCACTGGCATTCAGCCGTATGCCCCCGGCCATGGCGGGCGTGTCCATAACTCCTAGCGGGTTGCCAACGCGGTCAGCCTCAAGAACCTGGATACGCAGCGCATAGGGCTGGGTGGCGGTTCGCTCCCCATCAGGCAGATTGCTAAAGCAGTCGCCTGATTCCAGCGTGCTGCGCAGCACAAGCGCCTGCAACTGGTAAAAATTGAGGGAGCCTTCGAGATCGCAGTCGGTGCTATCTGCCCAAAGGCTGAATTCCTGATGCGCCTTGGCGCGCCAAGCCAAAGCGCGCTCAGGCGTCCACCCCAGCACAGCCAGCGCAGGCTGGGCAACCAGGGCAAGGCCGGTGCCGACAACGCGATCAATATTGGTGTTAATGGCACCCACGGCTATGGGCGATGTACGGGCCAGCTCGCGCGAGGCACCACGCTGCAGCGGCAGCTTGCTCATCGTGTCAGCACGGGCATCACGCGGAAATGGGTACCACCAGCGGCTTGAGCGGCTGACGGCCTCATTGCTATCGCCTGCGCCCATGGCCTGGAGGCCTGCACTAGCAGTCTGGGAAACCTGCTCAGATAGCGCGATCTGGACTCTGCTCTTAGCGCGTTGCGCGGCCCAACCTGGTGCAACGCTCGCAATGGCGCGATCAAGGATAGTCTGCTGCATATCAGAACGGGCGCAAACGGATGATGCGGCGACCGCGCGGCGAACTAGCCACCTGCAGTTGACCAATCTTTTGTTGGCACTCGCGGATGCCGTTCTGTACCTGCTCCAGCTCGGCCCGGCGATTACGGCGGGCTGCCGAACCTTGGCCGATCTGGTACTCCTGCGAGTCCAGAATGCGCTTTTCGGCTGCCAGGTAGCTGGTCAGGCGGTCTTTCCAGGTTTGGAGTTCTTCGGCGCTCATTACCAGCGTCCTTTCGATTTCATGGAGGCTACGGCCTTGGCAAACTCAGCCGGGAACTGCTTGCGCGCCACGCCCTGCACCACACCCGAGAAGTCAAGGCGGGGGCGGTAGGTGGGCACTGCGTTGGTGAACACGAACAAGGGGCGCAGCCGCTTGCCCTCTCGCCGCCAAATGCCGTCTGGCCGACTCCCACCCTGAGGCTTGCCGACAAACAGCTGATTGGCGAGCTGGCGACCCTTGGCAAGACGCTGGCCGCTGCGGCTGCGTGTGGCGCTGACCGCTTTGAGGCTCTTCAGCGCCTTGAGGATGGTGCGAATGTCTGCGCCCTTGACGTTGCCATTGGCATCTAGCGATGTCGCTGCGCCAGGCACTACAAACTGCCCCGCAGTCAGCAAGCCCGCGTAGCGCAGAGCGTTCTCCATGCGCTTGGAGCCACGTTGACCACCCTCTACCTCAGGCTGCAGATAGCTTTCCTGCGCGTTGCCGCTGGTCATGGCCTTTGTCTTGACCAGGACGCGGGCACTGAGCTTGTTCTTGGTGGCAGGCTCAATGCGCAGCGCATTCAGGGTGTAGCTAGTCGGATTGTCGAAGGCCTTACGCATGGCCTGGGGCAGATCTTCTACCTGGGCCTGCTTGGCGCAGCGCGTCAGAGCAGTGGCCGTCGCATAGGGAATCAGGCGCGCGGGCACCCCTCGCACTTGGTTTGCCATGTCTGCGAGAGACTGGCCTGTGCGTGAGATGTTGAGCATCTGGATCTTCCAAGAAAAAGCCCCCGGCTCCTTTCGGAGTGCGGGGGCTCTGCCTGTTTTTCAGGCGGTTGCGGCGGTTGTTTCGTCTCAGGCGGAATTTTTAGACCTACCTGAATTAGCCCTAATTTTGGGGCAAAGTGTCTTATCAAGTCGAGGACTAAAGTGTCTTATCTGGAGCTGACAATTTAGCGCTTGACATCTCTGCCGCCTTTTGCAGATTGACAGCAAGTACGTTTTTCGCAGCCGCGTGCACGCGCTTGCGAAAGTCACCAAGCACCAGGTAGAAATGGCTGCGACTGATTTTGAGTGCCGCCGCCGCAGTCTTTATGGGTGCGACACGATGCACATAGTAGAGGTCGAATACACGTTTATCCAGCGCATCCGGTTGACTGGAATAGGCGATGTGAAACGCTGCCAGCTCTGCACTGCAGAACGCGTCAGGGCCGTCCGTCTTGAGCGCTCGAGTCCGAGACCCACTGAGCTGTCCAAGGATGGAGCCCATATTCGACGGCGGCGCGTAGAAGCGGCGCGTTGACTTCCAGGCGACCCATCGCTCGCAAAGGTTGTCGAGATCCTGCTGCTCTTGGGTTGCTTCTGGATCTGGGTCGTGGTTCTGCGGCGCAGCGGCTGCCAGGCGCAGAGCAACAGGGTCATGAAGGTTGTTATCTGTCACTAGCGTATCCCTCTCGAAAGTATGCGACGCCCCACAAAAGGGCGGTTGATGGCTGTTGCCACGGGCACCGGGGCCTGTGGCGCTGGAGCTGGAGCAACGGGGGCTGGAGCGGCTGGCTCGCTGGCCGGGGGTTGCATCGGCGGGGGTACAGACGCCTGTACGGTCTGCGCCGCAGGTTCAGGCTCTGTCGTAGGTATTGGTTCAGGCTGTACAGGCACAGCAGGCGCAATGTCGACCACGGGCGCAGGCTCTGGTGCTGAGGCAAGAACGGGTGCCGGTACGGAATCGAAGACGGGTGCAGGCTGCGGAGCAACGGCAAACAGATCAAGATTGGGCGGGATCAGCTTGTCACGCAAACGCTTCCAGTCCAATGCAGACCACTTCTGTAGACCGAGCTGGTGCGCCAAAGCCAAGTTGTAGACGGACACGTCCCAGGCTTCGTTACGCGCGCCGTTGGGCTTGACCCATTCGCGCACTGGGCGTCCCTTGCGCCACTTGGTATGGGGCTGCTCTACGACCATCATGTCGAACCACTCGGGGGGTAGATCTAGCTGGAAGTGCATTGCTCCACCGCCTTCAGTGAGCTGCATGCGGTTGCTGAGCCAATCTTTGGCGACGTCGGTGCCCACCGTCCACAGCTCCACACCGCCCTTGACTTTCTCACCACCCCAGTCAATGTCCACCTTGCTAGGTGCGCTACCCATGATGGGGCGATTGGGGCGGCTAGAGCCATGGAGTACCACGCAATTCAGAGCCTTGCGTGCCTGGCCGTAGTTGTAAACGTCTTGGGTGTTGGCACCGCCAGAGTCAATGCCGTAGGCACTCAACATGATCAGCCTGCCGCTTGCGTGCAGCAAGGGTGTCCGTCGGATCGTGTCCAGGCGATGCCATACGCTTCCAGGAACGTCTGCACTTTCAGTGGGCGAACCATTGAGCACGATGTAATCGATCACCCAGTGCTCCATTCCAGGCCCCCACGCCTCAATTTGGACCTCCAGACGATTGGGCTGGGTATCGACAGCCATGGTCGCCACCAGCGCCGCATCGGGCAGCACGCGCATGGGGTAGTCTTCGGCA
>ERZ724504.1273-NODE-1273-length-14002-cov-5.698788_pt1 | contig 14002 bp, 12 predicted proteins | sample MGYA00376037_ERZ724504 | MGnify/ENA primary metagenome ERZ724504 (study PRJEB28724, sample SAMN07190888) | wastewater metagenome | isolation source: influent of sewage treatment plant in Hong Hong | place: USA: Christiansburg, Virginia | collected 2016-03-01 ... | reverse complement strand
GTGGTCAGCGGGGTGCCGGCGGCGCCCATGTTGACGATGTCGACGGAGCCGTCGGCCTTCTTGACCAGCCAGGTCCAGCCGGAACCGAAGTTGCCGACGGCGGAGGTCTGGAAGGCGGTCTTGAAGGCATCCAGCGAGCCCCATTTGGCATCGATGGCTGCAGCCAGGGCGCCTTTAGGAGCGCCGCCGCCGTTCGGGGTCAGGCAGTTCCAGAAGAAGGTGTGGTTCCAGACCTGGGCTGCGTTGTTGTACACGCCGCCGGCCGGAGCCTTCTTGACGATGGCTTCGAGGTCGAGGGCTTCGTACTCAGTGCCCTTGATCAGGTTGTTCAGGTTGGTGACATAGGCCTGATGGTGCTTGCTGTAGTGGTAGTCAAAGGTCTCGGCCGACATGTGCGGGGCGAGTGCGTCTTTGGCGAAGGGCAGGGCGGGCAGTTGATGTTCCATTGTTTTCTCCGGTTTCTATCTGAGGGGGTAAAGCGAAAATTCTAGTCAGCTTCGGGCGTTGCGACAACCTGATTGACGGTGCTCAGTGCGCTGCCTCGGGCAAAACTGAGGTGAAGCTCGCTACCGATAGTCAGTGTGCCGGCATCGCGAACCGCCTTGCCATCAGCGCCGATGGCGATTGCGTAGCCGCGCGTGAGTACCGCGAGTGGGTCAAGTTGGCTGAGACTTGCAGTTAAGCCATTTAGTTTCATTTTGGGCGCCGATATTTGCCAGCGCACCGCATTGGTCAGCCGGAAACCCTGATGACGCAAGCTTTCGCGCTGCTGTTGCAGGCGCTGGGCGGGGTGCGTCAGGCGGCTGGCCAGCCAGTCAAGTTGCTGACCGCGTTCGGCGAGTGAGCGGCTGGTTTGCTGGCGCATCTGGCGATTCAGTTGGCTGAGCCGGTTGAGCAGCGCTTCACGGTCCGGGCTGAGTAGTTCAGCGGCAGCGGTGGGGGTTGGCGCGCGCAGATCGGCGGCAAAGTCGGCGATGGTGAAATCGGTTTCGTGACCAACGCCGCTGACGACCGGAATTTTGCTGGCGCGAATGGCACGGGCGACAGCCTCGTCGTTGAAGGCCCAAAGATCTTCAATGCTGCCGCCACCACGACAGAGAATGATCGCATCGCAGCCGCTTTGGCCGGCAAGGGTGAGTGCGGTGGCTATTTTTGCGCCAGCACCTTCGCCTTGCACCGGCGTTGGGTAAATCTCGATGGGCAGATGCGGGGCGCGACGGTGCAATGTTTTCAGCACATCCTGCAGGGCGGCAGCCTGCGGGCTGGTTACGATGGCCAGAGCACGCGGATGGGCCGGCAAGGGACGGCGGGTAGCCGGGTCGAACAGGCCTTCGGCTTCCAGTTTGGCTTTGAGGCGCAGGAATTTCTCGAAAAGATCGCCTTGCCCGGCGCGGCGGATGGCTTCGACGTTGAGCTGAAATTCGCCGCGCGGTTCGTAAAATGAAACCAGCGTGCGTGCTTCGATTTTTTGCCCGTTTTCCAGTCGCCAGCCGAGCAACTGCGCACGACTGCGCCACATCACGCAACGCACCTGGGCGCTGGCATCCTTGAGCGAAAAATAGATGTGACCGGACGCGGCGTAGGTCAGGTTGGATATCTCGCCCGCCACCCAGGCCAGCGGGAAACTATTTTCCAGGCATTCGCGCACCATCCGGTTGAGGACGGCAATGCTGAGGACCGGGGGCGAGGAGGCGAGGCTTTGTTCCATGGTGGGTAATTGTAGCGCGGCATGACGACTTGAATTGTTAAGTGACTGATTTTTAGTGAGTTAAACAATATGCCTTGTTTTGCGGCGGCGTAAAGAAAAGCCTTTTTATGTAAGGGCTTAGCGCGTTTGATGACATGCCATTCACAGACTTATCCACAGATTTTGGGGATAAACCCGGCGCGGCCCAATTTGCGGGGCTTGCCGGCAGGCAGAGGGCAGGGCAAAATCGGGGGTTATTATTCCAGCGAGGATTCACCGTGTTCGCGATTGTTCAGGCCGCCGGTTGGCCAATCTGGCCGTTGTTGTTGGCCTCCATTATTTCCGTAGCGCTGATTATTGAGCGTCTGGTGGCCCTGCGCCGCGTCAAAGTGGTGCCTAACGGCCTGTTGCAGCGCGCGGTTGGCGAGTACAAGCGCGGTGCCAATAACGACAAGTTGCTGGAAGACCTGGAGCGCCATTCACCGCTGGGGCGCGTTCTGTCGGCCGGTTTGCGCAACGTAAATGCAACGCGCGAAATAATGAAGGAGTCGATTGAGGAAGCTGGCGGTGCGGTCGCGCATGAACTCAATCGTTATCTGACGACGCTGGGCACCATTGCCTCCGTCAGTCCGTTGATGGGTTTGTTTGGCACTGTGGTCGGGATGATCGAGATTTTTGGCTCGCAGTCACCCACCGGCTCAAACCCCCAGCAACTGGCCAACGGTATTTCCATTGCGCTCTACAACACCGGTTTCGGTCTGGTTATCGCGATTCCCAGTTTGATTTTCTGGCGCCACTTCCGCGCGCAGGTTGATGGCTTTGTCGTCGAAATGGAGCAGCAGGCGGTTCGTCTGGTTGAATACATGCACTGTGACCGGAAGTAAATCATGAACTTTCAGCGCGGACGCCCTCGCGAAGAGCCGGAAATTAACCTGATCCCGATGATCGACGTGTTGCTGGTCATCATTATTTTCCTGATGTTGACCACGACTTATTCAAAAACATCGGGCCTTGAGATCAATCTGCCGACGGCGGATGCCACCAAGCAGGCCGAGCAGCCGAACGAGATTGATGTTGCGGTGACCTCTGCCGGTCAGGTTTTGATCAATAAAACACCGTTGACCGTAACCGATGTCAAAAACATCGCTGATGGCCTGCGTCGTGCGGCGGGTAGCCGTCCAGACCCGGTGATCGTCATCAATGCGGATGCCAAGGCCACCCATCAGGCGGTGGTTGATGTCATGCAGGCCGCGCAAACGGCTGGTTATCCGCACATTTCCTTCGCGACACAAACGCCACGCTGATGCTGACGCGCTGGTTGCAGCGGCAATGGTTTGAACAACGCCGGCTTTCGCCGGCGTTGTGGCTTTTGCTGCCGCTGACCGGCTTGTTCATTGTCCTAGCCGCGCTTAAACGCTTTTTAACAAAGCCTGAAAAGTTGTCGGTGCCGGTGATCGTGGTGGGCAACATAACGGTGGGAGGCGCCGGCAAGACGCCGCTGACGTTATGGCTGGCGCAACAACTGACTGCGCGGGGGCTGAAGCCCGGCATCGTCAGTCACGGCTATGGTGGCGAAAATACTTTGCCGCGAGCGGTGACTTTGGCGGACAGCCCTGAGCAAGTTGGCGATGAACCCTTGTTGCTGGCGCGGCGCAGCGGTGTGCCGGTCTGGGTGGCGCGTGATCGTGCGGCGGCGGGGCGGGCCTTGCTGGTCGCGCAACCCGAAGTGGACGTCATTCTTTGTGATGATGGCCTGCAGCACACGCGTTTGGCGCGGGATATTGAACTGGCTGTTTTTGACGGTCGTGGCGCAGGAAATGGCTGGCGGCTGCCGGTCGGCCCGCTGCGCGAGCCTTTGGCGCGACTTGTTACGGTCGACGCCATTATTTGCAATAATTTTTCAGGCCAGCAGATGCCGCCGCAAGTGCCGCAATTTGCGATGACTTTGCAGGCGAAAGACTTCTACCACCTGGATGACCCGCAGCTAACCTGTCATGCCGAGCAGTTGGTGGGCAAAAAACTTTACGCAATGGCCGGCATCGGTGATCCCAAACGCTTTTTCTGCACCCTGGAAGCCTTGGGTTTGCGTTTCGAGGCGCACCCTTTTTCGGATCATCACGCCTATTCAGCGGCTGATCTATCTTTTGCCCAAGACGGCATCCTGCTGATGACCGAGAAGGATGCAGTAAAATGCGCCGGATTAACGCTCGGTGAAACTTGGGTTTTGCCGGTCGATGCCGAGCTTGCGCCGGCCCTTATTGATCTTATTCTGGAGAAACTCCGTGGACGCCAGGCTGCTTGATATCCTCGTCTGCCCGATTTGCAAGGGCAACCTCGAATACCGCAAAGCTGAAAAGGAACTGGTCTGCAAACCTTGCAAACTGGCTTTCCCGATTCGCGACGACATTCCCATCATGCTCGAAGACGAGGCGCGCCAGCTGGCAGAAGGCGAGTAATCATGCCGCATCTGGCTTTCAAGGTCGTCATCCCGGCACGCTACGCTTCGACTCGACTGCCCGGCAAGCCGCTGCTTGATCTTGGCGGCAAGCCGATGGTGGTGCGTGTTGCCGAGCAGGCCAAATTGTCCGGCGCCGAGGAAATCTGGGTCGCAACCGATGATCTGATGGTGCGTGACGCCGTTGAGGCACATGAATTTGCCGCCCTGATGACACGTACCGATCACGCCACCGGCACTGACCGCCTGGCTGAGGTGGTCGAGCAACGCGGTTGGGCAAGTGACACCATCATCGTCAATGTACAAGGCGATGAGCCTTTGATTGACCCGGAAGTAATCATCCAGACTGCGCGCCAACTGGCCGTCAGCGGAGCTGACATTGCTACGGTGGCGCACCCGATTCACGACCCGGCCGAGTTTTTCAATCCGAATGTAGTCAAGGTGGTTTGTCGGGCAGATGGCGACGCTGCTTATTTTTCCCGTGCGCCGATTCCTTATGCCCGCGATCATTTTGCCAAAGAGAATGGTGGCGAAACCTTGCCGGCCAATTTCCCCGCCTATCGTCACGTCGGGCTTTACGCTTACCGGGCCAGCTTTTTGAAGGCTTATGCCGGGTTGACCGTAGCACCTACCGAACAGTTTGAATCGCTGGAGCAACTACGTGCACTTTGGCATGGCTATCGCATTAGCGTGACCTTGGTCGATTCCGCGCCAGCGCCGGGCGTTGATACACCGGAAGATGCCGAGCGAATGCGCAAACTGTTTGACCGAGCCGGAAATAGCGAGTAATTTTTCGCTCTTAGAGAGCGGCTCCAAATAACGCTGATAACAATATTTTTCCGATACACAAACCGAGGGACTTTCAATGAAATTGATTCTGTTGGGCGCACCGGGCGCCGGTAAGGGTACGCAAGCTACTTTCATTTCCAAAAAATTTGGTATTCCCCAGATTTCTACCGGCGATATGTTGCGCGCGCAGGTCAAGGCCGGCACCCCGCTCGGTCTGGAAGCCAAGAAACACATGGATGCGGGCGGTCTGGTGCCGGACGCTGTGATCATTGGCATGGTCAAGGACCGTCTGACGCAGGATGACTGCAAGAACGGTTACCTGTTCGATGGTTTCCCGCGCACCATTCCCCAGGCTGATGCCATGAAGGATGCTGGCGTACCGATCGAATTCGTTCTCGAAATCGACGTGCCGGACAGCGACATCATTACCCGCATGGCTGGTCGTCGTGCTCACCTGGCTTCTGGCCGCACCTATCACGTCAAATTCAACCCGCCGAAGGTTGAAGGCATTGATGATGTGAGCGGCGAGCCACTGGTACAACGTGACGATGACAAGGAAGAAACCGTCAAGAAACGTCTGGATATTTACCATTCGCAGACCAAGCCGCTGGTTGATTTTTACGGCAAATGGTCGGCAACCGGCGATGCCAATGCACCGAAAGTTCTCAAGGTGGCTGGTGTCGGCAGTGTTGATGACATCACCAAGAGCGTTTTTGACGCGCTGAAGTAAGGAGCTAACATGACGGTGAAGAATGCCTTCTACGCGCAGTCAGGGGGCGTTACCGCCGTCATCAATGCGACGGCGTGCGGCCTGATTCAGGAAGCACGTCGCCATCCCGAGAAAATCGGGAAAGTTTTTGCCGGTCGCGATGGCATCATCGGCGCGCTGACCGAAGACCTGATTGATACCAGCCTCGAATCCGACGAGGATATCGCCCGCCTGCGCAGCACGCCGGGTGGCGCGTTTGGTTCCTGCCGCTACAAACTCAAGAGCCTTGAAGATCATCGCGCTCAGTACGAGCGGCTGATTGAGGTTTTCAAGGCGCACGACATCGGCTATTTCTTCTATAACGGTGGCAATGATTCGATGGACACCGCTTGGAAGGTATCGCAGATTGCCGAAAAAATGGGTTATCCGGTTGTTTGTGTCGGTGTTCCCAAGACGGTTGATAACGATTTGCCGCTGACCGATTGCTGCCCTGGCTTCGGTTCTGTCGCCAAGTATGTGGCGACTTCGATTCGTGAAGCTGGTTACGATGTTGCCTCAATGTCGCGCACGTCGACCAAGATTTTTGTGCTCGAAGTCATGGGCCGTCACGCCGGCTGGATTACCGCTGCATGCGGCCTGGCGTCTGAAAAAACTGGCGAGCCGCCACATATTTTGTTATTCCCGGAAGTGCCGTTCAATCCTGAAAAATTCCTGGTTCGTGTTCAGGAATGCGTGACGAAATATGGTTATTGCACGGTTGCCGTTTCGGAGGGTTTGTCTGACGCTGATGGCAAACTGATTGCTGATTCAGGGACCAAGGATGCTTTTGGTCATTCACAACTCGGTGGCGTCGGGCAGATTGTCGCGCAGTTGATCAAGGACAAACTGGGCTACAAATACCATTGGGCGCTGGCCGATTATCTGCAACGTTCGGCGCGTCATCTGGCATCGCGTACCGATGTGGAACAGGCGCATGCTTTGGGTGTTGCTGCGGTCGACCTCGCATTACAGGGAAAAAATGCTGTGATGGCGACGATCAATCGGTTGTCTGACGAGCCTTATCGCTGGGTAATTGGCGATGCGCCGCTCAAGGATATTGCCAATGTTGAGCGCAAGATGCCGGCTGAGTTCATCACGGCCGATGGTTTTCACATTACTGACGCTTGCCGCACCTATTTGCAGCCGTTGATTGAGGGTGAAGATCCGCCGCCGTATCGCAAGGGTTTGCCGGACTATGTTCGTTTGAAGAATATATCCGTAGAAAAAAAATTGGAGACGTTCAAGGTCTGATTTTTTGTTTGCCACAAAAGGGGGGAAGTGATGTCGAATCCGTTGTTGCTGGCGCTTGCTTGCGCTGTATTAGCCGTCCTGTATGGCTGGATTTCCAGTAGACAAATCCTTGCGTTGCCGGCTGGCAACGAGCGTATGCAAGAAATTGCCAAAGCGATTCAGGAAGGGGCCGAGGCTTACCTCAGCCGACAATACAAAACCATCGCCATGGTCGGTGTTGTGCTTTTCCTGTTGATCGGTTTTATTCCAAAACTAGGTTGGCTGACGGCTTTCGGCTTTTTGATTGGCGCCGTGCTTTCCGGCGCGGCAGGCTTTATCGGCATGAATGTGTCGGTACGCGCCAATGTGCGGACCGCTGAAGCGGCGCGTAACGGTATCGCTGCAGCACTTGACGTGGCTTTCAAGGGCGGTGCAATTACCGGCATGCTGGTTGTTGGCCTCGGCTTGCTTGGCGTTGCTGGCTACTATGTATTCTTGAAATCAGTCGGCGGTGCGGGTGCTGATCTGCACCACGTGATTGAGCCGCTGGTTGGTTTGGCTTTCGGGTCTTCGCTGATCTCCATTTTCGCCCGACTGGGCGGCGGTATCTTTACCAAAGGCGCTGACGTCGGCGCTGACCTGGTTGGCAAAGTCGAAGCTGGTATTCCGGAAGATGACCCGCGTAATCCGGCGGTTATTGCCGATAACGTCGGTGACAACGTTGGCGACTGCGCAGGCATGGCGGCTGATCTCTTCGAAACTTATGCCGTGACGGTGGTGGCAACAATGGTTTTGGCCGCGCTGATCATCAAGACGGCGACCGGCCTCGGTGAGAACCTGGTGGTCTACCCGCTGGCGCTGGGAGGTGTCTCGATCATCGCTTCAATTGTTGGTTGCTATTTCGTCAAGGCCACTGAAGGTGGCAAGATCATGGGCGCCCTCTATCGCGGCCTGATCGTTGCAGCCGTGCTTGCTCTTGCTGCTTATTACCCGGTGACTGCATGGTTGATTGGGGCGGGCGACCCGGCACTCAAGATCACGACGATGAGTATGTTTGGCTGCTCCGTCGTTGGTCTGGTGCTGACTGCCGCGCTGGTCTGGATTACCGAGTACTACACCGGTACCGATTATGCGCCGGTCAAGCATGTTGCCTCTTCCTGCCAGACCGGCCATGCGACGAACATCATCGCTGGTATCGGTATTTCAATGAAATCTACGGCCTGGCCAGTGCTTTCTGTTTGTGCCGCGATTTTCGCAGCGCACGCTATGGGCGGCTTGTTCGGTATTGCAATTGCTGCGACCTCCATGCTGTCGATGGCCGGTATCGTTGTGGCGCTTGATGCTTACGGTCCAATTACTGACAACGCTGGCGGTATCGCCGAGATGGCCGGATTGCCAAAGGAAGTTCGCGATGTGACTGATCCGCTGGATGCCGTTGGCAACACTACCAAAGCAGTCACCAAGGGTTACGCCATCGGCTCTGCCGGTCTTGCTGCACTGGTGCTTTTTGCCGATTACACGCATGGACTGGAAGCCGTCTCGGGCAAGGCATTTACCTTTGACTTGTCGAACCATCTGGTGATCATTGGCCTCTTTATTGGGGGTCTGATTCCTTACCTGTTTGGTGCAATGGCGATGGAGGCGGTTGGTCGTTCAGCCAGCGCCGTGGTTATGGAAGTTCGCCGTCAGTTCAAGGAGATTCCGGGCATCATGGAAGGTACGGCCAAGCCGGATTATTCCAAGGCTGTTGATATGTTGACCGTAGCTGCCATCAAGGAAATGATGATTCCGTCCATCCTGCCGGTTGCCGTGCCAATTGTTGTCGGCTTGGCGCTTGGCCCACAGGCACTGGGTGGCTTGCTGGTTGGTACGATTGTCACCGGTTTGTTTGTCGCCATTTCGATGACAACGGGTGGCGGTGCTTGGGATAACGCCAAAAAATATATCGAAGATGGCCATTTTGGTGGCAAAGGCTCAGATGCCCATAAAGCGGCTGTTACCGGCGATACGGTGGGCGATCCCTACAAAGATACAGCCGGCCCGGCGGTCAATCCGCTGATCAAAATTATCAACCTGGTAGCCTTGCTGATTGTTCCATTGATCGCCTAATACGCCGAAAGTCTTAATAAGGCGGCCTAGGCCGCCTTTTTTATGCAAATTTTCACATCTTCAGTGACTGATCTGGGCTATGATTTTCGCCATCAAAGGGTGGGTCGATGGAAAAAGAACTGAAAAAGAATCCGGAACCGGGAAGTATTGGTGTGCGTGAAGATATTCTTCACCTTGATCCCTTGCTCGATTGCCTGGTTGAACTGACCAGAATTCATGGTCGCCCCAGCACGCGAGCCGCCTTGGTTGCCGGATTGCCGCTCGAAAATGGCAAATTGACGCCTTCCTTGTTTGCCCGCGCAGCAAGTCGTTCAGGCTTGTCTGCCAAGGTGCTGCGCCGTTCTCTGGATAAGATTGATGCGGTTTTGTTGCCTGCTGTGTTGTTGACCGCAGGCGATGAGGCTTGTGTTTTGCTCGGCTGGGATGAAAGCGGCGAAAATGCCCGACTGTTATTCCCGGAAGCCGGTCAGGGTTCAGTTTCCTTGTCACGCGCCGAACTAGAGCATCGTTATATCGGCATTGCGATTTTTGCCCGTCCGCATTTCCGTTTTGATAAACGCACCCCGCAGGTTGGTGATGTCAAATTGCGTCATTGGTTCTGGGGTGCGCTGGCCGATCAATGGCCGGTTTATCGCGATGTGCTCGCCGCTGCATTACTGATCAATGTTATCGCTTTGGCGATGCCCTTGTTCTCGATGAATGTGTATGACCGGGTGGTGCCTAACCGGGCGATGGAAACGCTCTGGGTGCTGGCGCTCGGCGTGCTTCTACTGCTCGGAATTGATATGACCCTGCGCATGTTGCGCGGATATTTTATCGACTTGGCGAGTGCACGAATTGACTTGGAGTTGTCGGCCAAAATCATGGAACGCGTGCTCGGTGTGCGTATGGAGTCGCGCCCGGCGGCCGTTGGCGCCTTTGCTTCCAACCTGCGTTCATTCGAGACCGTGCGTGATTTCATTACTTCGGCAACGGTGACAACATTCATCGATTTGCCATTCGCGTTGCTTTTTGTCCTGGTGATTGGCTTGATCCACTGGGTAATGGTCATCCCTGTACTGATCATGCTGGTGCTGGTGGTCATCTACGCCTACATCTTGCAGCACAAAATGCACGAACTCTCCGAGACGACCTATCGCGCCGGTGCGCTACGTAACGCGACACTGATTGAAAGCCTGACGGCGCTGGAAACGATCAAAACGCAAGGCGCCGAGAGCGTGATGCAGTCGAAATGGGAAAAGTCGGTGGCCTTTGTCTCACGGGTCAATAACCAGATGCGTTTCCTTTCGGCGGCCGCGACCAATGGTGCGATGGAAATGCAGCAAGCTGTGAATGTCGTTGTGATCATCATCGGTGTTTACCTGGTCGCCGACGGCAAGCTGACAATGGGCGGCATGATTGCCTGCACCATGCTGGCTTCTCGCGCTGTTGCGCCACTTGGGCAGATGGTTGGCTTGTTGATGCAGTATCACAACGCCAAAACCTCGCTCAGTTCCTTGGAAGAGGTGATGGCAAAACCGGTTGAACGGCCGGCTGACGCTTCATTTGTTCATCGCCCCGAATTGCGCGGCAATATTGAATTCAAGGATGTCGGTTTTAGTTATCCAAATTCCTCAGTGGCTGCTTTGAAAGGCGCTACGTTCAAAATCAACGCCGGCGACAAGGTGGTGATCATTGGTCGTATCGGCTCCGGTAAAACTACGTTGCAAAAGTTGTTGCTCGGCTTGTATCAGACGACTTCGGGGGCGGTAATGATCGACGGTGTCGATGTGCGCCAACTTGATCCGGCAGATTTGCGTCGAAACATCGGTTACATCGCCCAAGATCTGACTTTGTTTTATGGTTCACTGCGCGACAACATAGCGATTGGCGCACCCTATGCCGATGACGCATCGATTGTTGCTGCCGCCGAGGCTGGTGGTTTGACCGAGTTTGTGAATCGCCACCCGGATGGTTTCGACATGCTGATCGGCGAACGTGGTGATTCGCTTTCGGGTGGCCAGCGCCAGGGTGTGGCTGCGGCACGGGCTTTTCTGATGGACCCGCCGATTTTGCTACTCGACGAGCCGACCAGTTCAATGGATTTTTCTTCTGAAAACGCTTTCAAGCAGCGACTAAGAGAAATGGCGGCGCACAAGACGATGATCATCGTCACCCATCGCAACAGTCTTCTGGAGTTGGCAAACCGCGTTATTGTCCTGGATGACGGCAAGGTGGTGGCTGATGGCCCACGCGATCAGGTGATCCAGGCGTTGCAAGGCGGACGCGTCGGGAGGGGCTCATGAACTTCCTGAAACGTATCCACGCCAGTCTCGAACGCATTGCTGTTCGTAACAAAAAATATGTCGAAAAGGTGCTTGGTCGCTTGCCAAGTAGCGATGAGGTTGATGCGGTTGATTTTGCGACCGACGCGGATCTTGCGATTTTGCGCCAGGAGCCGTTGCGTGCTCGCGTTTTGTTACGTTCGATCGGGATTGTTGCTGCCCTTTTTATTGCCTGGGCCGCCATCGCTCAGCTGGATGAAGTAACACGCGGCGACGGCAAAGTAATTCCTTCCAAGCAAATTCAGATTTTGCAGAGTATCGACGGTGGTCTGGTTTCTGAAATTCTGGTGCGCGAAGGTGACATCGTTCAGGCCAACCAGCTTTTGGTGAAGATTGATGAAACGCGCTTTGTCTCCTCGGTCAAAGAAAACCGTGTTCAGTATTTGGGGCTGGTAGCCAAGGCGGCGCGTTTGAAAGCAACTTCAGATGGCAAACCCTTTATTCCGCCACCGGAAGTGGTTAGGGATGAACCGAGGTTGGCGGAGCAGGAGCAGATGCTTTATGAAGCCAAACGTTCCGAAATGGAAGCCGCAGTTTCGATCGCCCGCCAACAATTGATCCAACGCCAGCAGGAATTGAGTGAGGCGCAGGCTAGGCGGGCTCAGGCAGGGCAGGGCTATGACCTGACTTCCAAAGAGCTTTCAGTGACCAAACCGTTGATCAACTCAGGCGCAGTCTCTGAGGTTGAGCTGCTGCGGTTGGAGCGCGATGTGTCCCGCTATCGTGGTGAGCGTGATATGGCTTCGTCACAGATCAGCCGGATTCAAGCGGCAATTAATGAGGCGCAGCGCAAGATTGAAGAGGTTTCGCTAACTTTTCGAAATGATGCTGGCCGAGAATTGTCGGAAACGGTTTCCAAGCTGAATGGTTTGGCGGAAGGCAGCGTTGCGCTGACTGATCGTGTCAAGCAGTCGTCGATCCGTTCGCCGGTCAAGGGTACTGTCAAACGCTTGCTGGTCAATACTGTTGGCGGTGTCGTTCAGCCAGGCAAGGACATGATTGAAATTGTGCCGCTCGAAGATGCCTTGCTGCTTGAGGCGAAGGTCATGCCCCGCGATATCGCTTTCCTTCGGCCTGGTCAACAAGCCGTCGTCAAATTTACAGCTTACGATTTTTCCATCTATGGCGGGCTGGAGGGCACCCTCGAACATATCGGCGCTGATACGGTCATGGATGACAAGGGCAACGCCTTTTACATCGTTCGGGTTCGTACCAACAAGGCTGGGTTTGGCGATGCCAACTTGCCGATTATTCCCGGCATGGTTGCTGAGGTGGATATTCTGACCGGCAAGAAGAGTGTTCTTTCTTATCTGATGAAGCCGGTATTGCGCGCCAAGAGCGTGGCGCTTTCGGAGAGATGATGCAGCACTGGATAATTGATTCCGATCCCAATGGCTTGCCCGGCTGGCATGAGGCCTTCCCTGGCGCAGAAATTGTTGGTGCGGCAAGTGAAATGCGGGGATTGAACAAGCCTGGCGTGATCTGGTGTCGTTTGCGGGCCAGTCAAATACTTGCTGAAGTATTGTTTGGTGTCGATTTTTCCAGTGGGCATCCGGTCGTGGTACTAAGTGACGAACCGGACGAAGAGCTGGTGATGAGTGCGCTTTCTGCTGGCGCTGCTGGTTGCTGCAATAGCCGAGCGGCGCCAGAGGTGTTGCGTCAGGTCGCTCTGGCTGTGGGCAATGGTGGACTATGGATTGGACAATCCTTATTGCAGCGGATGGTGGGCGCAACTGCAAAGACTCTCGGTCAACGTCCCAGTCAGGCCAGAAATGAACGTTGGAGCGATAAGCTTTCTGATCGCGAGCGTCAGGTTGCCCGACTGGTTGCGGGCGGAGCAAGCAACAGGGAAATCGCTGCTCAGTTGAATATTTCTGAACGTACCGTCAAAGCGCACATGACAGCGATTTTCGAAAAGCTTGAATTGCGCGATCGTTTGCAACTCTCTTTGCGTATCAACGGCCTGCAGGTTTAGACGAGACAAGCCCCTGCTCATGCTGAGACAGGGGCAGAAAAACTGTACTTTGGTCCAATAGATTTGTCTGGACAGTTTTCCTACACTGGCGACATCGTCAATAAATCTGGAAAACTGTCATGGCCCAAATCATCGCTAAAGTTGGTAACCTCACTGGTGAAGCTTTTGCACGGGATGCTGCAGGCAACGCCCGCCGCCTGAAGTCAGGTGATGTCATCCGTGAAGGTGAAACGGTTGTTGCCACTGAAGGCGCGCAGGTCCAGCTGAAGATGGCAGATGGGCGTGAAATGACAGTGCGTCCTGGCGAAACCGTCAAAATGGATGCCGAAGTTGCTGCCGAGATCAAGCCGGATGCGGCTGATAGCGCAGTTGCCAACAATCCAAAAGAGTTCCAGAAAATCGCCAAGGCGATTTCCAGTGGCGGCGATCTTGACGCGCTACTGGAAGACCCTGCGGCTGGTGCTGCTGCGGGTGGTCAAGAAGGCCACAGTTTTATTGAGTTGTTGCGTATTGTTGAAACCGTTGATCCGCTGGCATTTCAGTTTGGTACTGATCGTGGACGGGTGATAGATACGATTAATGGTGCACCGGTGCTCGTTGTGGCACAGTTGTCTGAACCGACGCCGGTGCCTGAACCGACGCCGGTGCCTGAACCGACGCCGGTGCCTGAACCGACGCCGGTGCC